>Ga0307509_10003094_pt1 | contig 25850 bp, 15 predicted proteins | sample 10_EM_MG_FD_202245 | JGI IMG/M metagenome (GOLD analysis project Ga0307509, IMG submission 202245) | Populus trichocarpa ectomycorrhiza microbial communities from riparian zone in the Pacific Northwest, United States - 10_EM | ecosystem: Host-associated > Plants > Roots > Unclassified | place... | reverse complement strand
ATAGGACTGCCGTCTTTATGAAAGACGGACGCTTTGCCCGGCCGTCCGTACCCACCCTGCCCGGGACGCCCGGGACTATAGTCCGCCAGGGCCCTGCCGTCCGCCCGGGACGGTTGGGAACACTGATACCAGATGAGAAGACCTGGCTATATTCACGCTACCTCTACCGTACTAAATCTTGTCAAAACTTAACAGGACCTCGGCAAACTTGAAATTAGGCATTTTGGAGTAAGGAGGGGAAAAAAAGAACACATAGTATTCATCCAACTCGCAGCTCTTACTGCACCTTTCATCCAGTGAGAACCCTGGAAAACGAGAGCATTCACTAGAGCTATTCTGCAGGTTTCTACACCTTGGCGTTCGATGTGGGCTTGGTTATAGTATCGGAGGGGTGGCTGCTAAACATTTCTCTTTTCCGTGGGATAGAGCTCTGCCTGTTTACGGCTTTGGTATTGGGCTTCAGAAGTGAAACCCAAGTCCACTCTCTTACCATCTTGTGGGATATGGGCAATACCAGGTTTTTAGGTGCTCACTATTGGACTTAGCATTTGTTATTTCCGAGATTAATTCCAACGAAAGTTGCGGGATGCTGAGCTTCAGGCTCTGTGATTATGTGTTTTCCTTGTTGAGAACAGAGACTAGAGAGCCAAGGTGCTCCTAAATCAGCTGAACGTGTAATATTATAATAGGATAGGGAGGATAGACTATGCTTTAGATTGAGTACGCCAGAAAGATCTCTAGCCTCATATCTGTCTACGATTAGGAACATTCAGCTCCTTCGCCCCCCCTTTTTAAGCTCCGGCCGGAACCCGGCAAAGGCTGAACATCACAACCGCTCACTCGGGGTGGCAATCCTTCTGAAGAGATTTCCTGCCCTTTGGAACTGGTTGATGTTTACCGGTTTTTGTTTGTTTTATCTTAGCTGCAGCTGGTTACCTGTCGTTGCTATTTTTAAGGGTAGCGGAGTCATTAAGGTGGACAGATATGGTTGGTTGAGCAAATTTGGTTATTTTTTCCCAGTACAAAGGTCCTCTCGCAACTGCAATATGTAATTGGGGATGCTGGGCTATCTTACTGCGGGGGCTGTAGTGGGCATTGCTGTCAATTGCTTGTGTTCCAATGGGTCCCCCCAGCTGTTCTTTTCGGAGAGGATAGGTTGTCAATTTTTCTATAGTATAAAAGTGGTTTCTCGCATGGTTTTTTGAAAATTTCGTTTCATCTATCACTCCTGCAACCTTAGCTTGTGTGTTTTAGCCAAACTGAGGTGCGTAGTGGTGATACTGCTCTGCCTGCTACCCTATATTGAGATTACCTTGCGGAGGAGTGAGATTCCCAGGTTCGAATAGCGGGCCCGAGCTCTTTCATTGAATATAGCTCTCGCATCTCTGTCGCAAGGTTGGTTCTGCATGTATTATCGAGGCAGGGCCGTCAGATATCCATCTTTAGTGGCCATCCAATGATGATGCGGCAGGGGGGAATATTTTACTCTTATCGCATACACACCACAGGGTTTTGAGCTCCTTGTAACCCTACCCTCCCTTCTGCCACCCACCTTATAAACTGTGCTTCCTTCCCCCTAGGATCTTACATATTCCCAACATTGACCTTTCCCTTCTTCTCTCCTCCCCCCTCCTTTACCCTTCCTCCTTTCTCTCTCCGCACTCTTATCCCTCCCTCTAGTCTTGCCCATTTATAAGCCCCCTCACAAGCTCCTCCTAACTTTTCATCCTCCATCATCCCCCCCCCTCCCCCAGCCATCTTTTCTAAAGTCAAGCTGGTCTCTGGAGCTTCCCCCAGCAAACTTACTGTAATGGATTCGAGTATCCCATCCTTCAATGATATTTTCATTAAAGCGATGGCTTCCTCGAGCGAACCCTACCCCGACTTTACCGCAAACTACGAAATGTCTCTCGCCGCAATCTTTGACGATTTTCCTGAGAACCCGAAGGATTTTGATGGGGTTACTCACATCCTAGCCAAGACCGCAAAAATGATATTCGATGCGACTGACTCCTCTGCTCTAATCGACGGGGTCGAGGTTTATAGGAAAATTGCCGACAGATGTTTTGACTGTATCAAGGGATTAACTGATAACTTGAACCTCAGCGCACATGAGATCAAGGATTGTTGGACCAGGGCTTCGCACTTCGAAAGAGAGGCGGATGAAAACGGTCAAAATCTTCAAGCCGCAAAGCACACTCTCGATCACCAGGTTAAACACATCTCCAACCTCACGAAGGCTTGCGTGGCACAGGAGGAGCTACTGCAGGAATATACATCTGAAAAGGAGCACGAAAAGAACAATTATCGCTGGCTGACCGAATTGCGGGACTTGTATACCAAACTGGAGGCAGATCACAAGCATTGTCAAGAGCGATTCCAGGCCTTTGGTGGAATGTTGAAGGACAATGAGGAGCTCAGAAAGGAGGTGCAAGAACTGAAAATTGAAAACGCCCGACTCACAGTGGAGAATTATACTTACGAAGCTACGGCCGATCTCGACAAAAGATCTACGCTCCAAAAATCTTCAGAACGCTACCCGAAGGCTTACTCGGTGAATGTCGATTTCCCAGGACATCTCTCTATTGTCGAAACTGTTGGTTCGGCTGGGTCCTCTGAAGCGTTACTATCACTGACCATCGGGCTGAAGAGGACTGAGCCTAGGGCTGCGAAATTGCCGGGATCTGATAAACCGAAGAGAAAGTGGAAGACTGGAATGGATAGCCCCCCGCTCCAGGTGCCGAAGGAGGCACCCGGCGTTCATGGGGCAGCTTCAGAGGCGAATTCAAAAAGTACCGTTGATGCCGCTGGCTCCCAAAGGCTGCCGAGAACCCTAAACGCAATTCAGTTAGTCTCAGGGAAAGCGCCGGACACCAGTCGCGCAATCCCAAAAAGGAAATTGAAAGAGCCACAGGTAGGCCCTGAGGACACCTCCAGGAAGGGCGGATCTAGTGGGAAATTTATTACCAGCCAAGTTCCTGAAGCCCGATGTGTGATACTCACCAATTTTCCCCAAGGCACAAAACCTTCAGATTTGTGCCGAATTATCCGCGGGGGAAGGCTTGAGCAAATTCTCCTCGAGGTACACTTTGGCCAGCAGATGGCTCTGATCTACTTTTTCCATGGGAAACACGCTCTCGCCTTCCATGAGTGGGTCCAGAAACCCCCGAGACTCCGGATCAACAACATGCCGGTCGATTCGAAGCTACTGGAGGTGCGTAAGGCTGCTAGTGTCAGCGTCGTCGAGGAATCCAGAGTGATAAGAGTCCCTCACACTCCCGGAGTCTCTAGAAGTGAAGTGATTCAAGAGTTTTCTAGACTTGCGCCAAAGCTACAAATAACTCCTACCTCTTTGCAGACAATCGAGATGGCTGAAACTGCTGACGGAACTGTGTGGGCTGACTATGCCTTCGATGGCAGAGTCGATGCAAAGAAATTCCTCAAAGGGGTCATGGACGCTCGAGAGAATATAAAAAGCCCCACTTACGGAAGGGATCAATGCGAGGGGCCCTTGCACCAAGGAGTTCAAGCCAAGAGCTGGCAAGTTGGTTCCAACAGAGTGGCTGGCCAAGCAGTGGCCAAGGAGTAGCAGCTTTACCGTGAGAGATGGGGAGGGTAGAAAAGCGGATCGTATGTCAAATCTCCTCTCTGCTTTCGATAGAAGTGTATTTCCTTTTTGGCTTGCTCTTCTGACATCTTTTTTCCTCCAAAGGCTAGCTCTTGTGAGTAAATGTTACACTTACTGAGATCGTGGTAGATCGACAATTGGGGCTATTTTTCTTTTCATGTAGTCATCTTTTTCTCCATCCGCTTCCCATTTTTTTTGCCTGACGGGCTGAAACTGTTCCTAAAAATAAAATAAAATCTGGACGAAATCATTGAATTTTGCTCCTTTGTTTTCTACTTAGTGCTGTGAAGTTGATGGAAGGCGTCGTGAAACTGGTTCGCCGACATACTTGATTGTTGGCCATACATTTTACACTAAATTACCGGGCGTCTCCCCTCCTTAGCTTTAATAAAAATACAAAAACAATTTCACTCAACCGTCCCATCTTTTGCTAAGTGGGAGGTCCGCTCTCTCACTAGGGGTAATCTAGCATTGGCGAAAGAATGGAGGACACTTGAGCAAAGGTTAATAAAAATTGAATTTTGACAGCCTGCATGAAGGATAAATGATCAATAGCCCCCTGGGGGAACACGACATGAAAAAATAATGAAAAAAAGAGAAAAAAATCAGCACAAACACCCAGGGAAAACCCCCCAATGAAGAGCTGACAGGTGAGTAAGTTTGGGACACTACACAGCTGGCGTCGACATGAGGCCGTCTTTTAGGGACATAGCATCCCATGCTGACAGCTGGCCGGCCCAAATGGTGCGGCCACTACTGTAGTATTGTTTGCGGTTTAGCAGTGGAACATGGGATATCACTCGATGGATTACCTGAGCCCAGTGTTGAAATAAGCTCTGGTGCACTTCAATCAAAATTTATTATATAAACTAAAGGAAGCCATGCCAATCCTGGCTTCGAAATAGAGGTGGAACGGTAGCTCTTTGCGCGGCTTCAACTCAGACGGTAAATCTTGCTCATAACCGACTAGATGGGGGGGGCCAAATGGCTCAACATATATGGAGAACATCACTGACCTCATCCTTCATAAGAACCCTGTTTCCCTTCTTTAGCCCATAACACACCATGGGTTCCCCACAGATATGCGCCTCCAAACTTGAAGAAGAGTAGGAAGGCACCCAGCCTATACGAAATAGCCGCCGAATAATCGAGATCTAATCAAAGCTGTCTCATCACCGTGAGGGATGCAATCCATTACAGACGAGTGAGATGGGAAAGAACGCATGTGACGAAGCGATTATTTGTGGACAATGGAAGTCGAGGACAATATTTTCAACACCTAGTATTGGAAATATTACTTCAATGTGACGTAAGTATGGCTAGCCAGGAACAGCGTGTTCATATCATTTGCTCTGTATATAGATGCCTCCCATGGGTATAAGTGCCATGGCCTTGAGCCCAGGAAACAATGAATAGCGAATATCAGACAATTCGGATACTCCTTCAGCAGCATTGCTCTCACTTGCAAGAGTCTTCACTTTCTCTTTGATTCCTCATCTTGCACATTGGATTCCCAACACCTAGTGACTGGGGTCGAGTATGCGAGATGAGAAATTTAAGAGAAAGTAAGGACTCCCGGATATGACAACTATACAGTTGTATGGGAGGATTAGAATTGCCCGACGTCCTTTTCTTCATTGCTACTTGGACTTGAGGCTCGGTGCTTATACTCATGAGAGGTATCTATATACAGCGCCAATTATATGAGTTCCACTATTCCCGCCAGGCATACTTCCGTCATATTGAAGCAATATTCCAACAGCTAGCAGACCTGTTGCGCTTTGGCTTAAGAGCAGATTTGACATGTCCTTAGAACCTCCTGCGCTACTCTACTTATACGAGTAGCGGGGCCGCTCCTGCTAATCAATGGCCAACGCCACCCCCCCGCGCTCCAGTCTACCCCCGGACAGACAGGCCACTCGATCTGCAAAAGAGTTTTGAAAACGGCAATAATAATATATTCTCTAACACTACTGTTGTTGCGCGCAAGATAGGATCGACAACGCCGCTATACAAACCGGGCAACAGGAAGGAGGAAAAAAGAGAAAAACTATGGCATATTAGGTGAGAGGAGAGACATGAATAGGAATAATGGATAAAAATATAACGACTCGAACCCCCCCCCAACTTCAAACTCAACCATCGTTACCTTCAAATACATAGCGCCCCTTCGAACGTTTTCGGTATCTCTACCGGTCTAGTTTCTAGCACTTGGGAGAAAACACTACGCGTCCCTGAGATTATCTGGGCTCCTCTTCCTACTCTCAGTCCTTCCCCCTTCAGGTGTCAGCCATTTCCCCGCCTCCTCATTCTTCCCCTTCTCCTTCTCCCGTTGGTACTCCTTCCCGATCTCCAGCGGCGAACAAGAATCTGCTCAAGTCGATCCCCCCTTCAACTCCCTTTTCAGCCTTCGAGGGCTCGAGACTGGCAAGACTTGCAGGCATAAAAGGCTCCCATTTGATTCGGTCTTCGTCCTCGCCCTCATGTTCGCCCTTGCCCATTTCACAATCTGAGGGCTCTCCAAATTCAGCAGATTGCTCCTCATCACCGTCTTCTTCCTTGTTTTCAAGGAGTTCGTTCCCAGCGAACTGGGGATCGGCAAGTTGGAGTAGCATGGAGGCCGCGACCCACTCCGCCCTATTATACCCAAGCTCTCCCCTGCTCTCTTCGGTGTCCTTCTCCACCTTGCCGGGAATAATGGCACGAGTATGGTCCGGGGTGCGAAAGTGGGCCGGCATAGAATCGGCCCACTTTATTTCGTCGGAGTCGGATTCCGCATTACCCGCCCCGCCGGCAAATTCACTACAGCAATAAACCGGGGGAGTAGTGTGGGTTGGCATGGCAGCGGCACATCTCACCTTGCCCTCCTCTTCGTGGACTTCCTCCTCTAATTCTTCTTCGATGGAGTCTTCTTCATCTCCCCCTTCGATCGAATCTTGTTCATCCTGGTTGGACTCCCCTTCAGTCAGAGCTTTCTCCCTCTCAAACAATTCGTAAAGTTCAGAATCTGAAAACTCTGTAATGTCGGAGCCGGAATACTCTGGAAACGATGGGCGTGCCTTGGGAATTTGGGCCTTCGGAATGCCTAAATGATAGCTCTGGGATGTGCGAAGCTCTTCCGGCATGCTGTCCGCCCAATAGATCTTCTGTTCCTCATCTATTTCCTCGTCTGAAGGATCCTCTTCCTGTTCAATGAGCAAGCTCTCATCCCCATTGTCCCCGAAAAATCCAAGAGAACTAGGGCCGGGGACTGCAGAGTGTCTTAAAGATCCTTGTGTGGGGGTAGGGGTAGGAGGCGGAAACTGTGGGGCATTCCCGAAAACAAAGACACTGCCCCCGGTAGAGGGAGTGGTGACAGAACCCCACCCTCGCCGGCCCGGCGGCCTGAAGTCAAAGGCGCTAACGACGCGAGGGGGCGGAGAAGGAGGTGGAGTACCATCCTCTGTCGTGGCGTACACATCTCCAAATAAGAAAGCTGGCGCTACTCGCGCCCCAAACTCTACCGCATCTGCCCCTTCCGTCACCACTCCCACCGGGGGGGAATTCATCGGTGCCGGCTCATGTGCCCCGGATATAGGCGTCATTGATGCGGATCCGCCGTTCCCAAACTCGGGCACCGAATACCGAGTTAAGTCTGCCACAGGGTCGTGGTAGGGGGGTGACTTCTTTGTTTGTGAGTAGGTTGAATCTAAACTATGTTCCTCCTCCACTAGTGAATTTGCAGATTGCTTAGCGATAAGACCGGCTGCTCGAAGATTTCCCCAGACCTCATAAAAGTTCACCTCCGGCTCCTCTTCGTAGGCAAGGGACAGGGATTGTTCTTCTACAGTGACGGGTACACTCCAAGGTGGACAGGCCTGTTGGATTGCTCCCTCCTGTTGGAAAAATGCCTGAGGATGGTATTCTCCCCGCCGCCCCCCAATAGTAGGTGTGAGTGGTGCCCCAGCTTCCTCCACAATGAGGGGTACTCCCCAGGGGTCTTCAATATTAACATCCACACTAGGTGCATCTCCCATCGGCCCAGTGACAAGACCTGCCGCCAGGAGATTCGCCCAGAGTTCGTTAATGTCCACCATCGGTTCCGGTATATGTTCTGGTTCCGGAGCTAGTGGGGCTGCCTGCTGGATTACTTCCTGATGCCAGGAGGCTTGAAGGTGGAGTTCTCCTAGCTCCTCCACAACCATTGGTTCGATTTCTGCTTCAGCTTCCCTCTTAGTAGTTTGTTCGGGCGGTGCTTGAGCTTCCTCCACAGTAACGGACATGCCTGAGGGACCCGTAACATTCACATCCACCCCAGGTGCAGCTCCCAATTGCTCAGTGACAAGATCTGCTGCTTGAAGGTTAGCCGTGGGCTCATCATCATGGCTCGCTTCCGGCACCTGTCCGCGGGCGAGTGCTGTAGCTGGTGGTTCCGGCTGCTGGATCGCTTCCTCCTGTCGCGAGAGCATTTGAGGATGAGGTTTGTTCAGCCCCTCCTCCACCGTAGGTTTGATAGTTACTTCAGCTTCCCCCTTAGGGTCTGTTTGGCAAAAAAAAGACCGTTCCGTTTTGCGACCGTTTCCGGCGTAGAAATAGCCTTCTCCCTGTTTTGAAACGGGAGGGAAATGGTCATTTGTATCTGGAAACGGAACGGAACCGTTGTATCCAAACAGGCACTCAGTAGTTCGTTCGAGTAATGCTTGAGCTTCCTCTTGTTGCGGAAGCACTTGAAGATGAGGCTCCCCCGACCCCTCCTCAATGGGAGGTTCGATTGCCTCTTTAGCTTCTCCAGAATAGGTCGGTTTGAGTGATGCTCGAGCTTCCTCCGCATTCCCAGAACCCACAACATCCACCCCCACACTAGGCAGTTCTCCCAACGGCGAAGCTGCAAGTCCTACAGCTCGAAGGGTTTTCCAGAGCTCCTTGATTTTTACGTCCGGTGCCGGCTCGGTGGTCAACGCAATAACTTGTCGGTCCGGCTGTTGGACTACTTCCTCCTTTTCCAGGAAAACTTGAGGCCTGAGTTCCTCCTTCCCCTCATTGACAACATGTCCGATAGATGCCTCGGCTTCCTCTTCAAAAACGGGTACATCTACGCACTCTCCATCACGGGAGCTAAACACCTCAATCCCTTCAAGAGCCTCTGAAATAGATTGACCTATTGCTGGCCCCGGAACTAGTAGCAGAACCCGTGATGCAGAGCCAGCCTTCTTCGTTCTGAGTCTTGAGCGTAGAAGTAGAGGTGAACGACGGCACGGCCTCCGAGGTACACGAAAAGGAGTGATGGGACGGACCTGAGAGCACAGAGCTTCCGCTTTGGCAAGCACTCTTCTAGCCATCTCAAGGTAAAACAATTGCCCCTTTTTGGGGTTTATAAATCGAGGAAGCCCCTCAATATCCTTCGAACTATTTGCTGTGAAGATGGTTTGGTGACAATACGGCCTCTCCTTGAACAGGTCGTGCTCTAGCTCCAGCTTGACCGCCTCCGCTTCCACCGCCTCTGTCTCGACCACCTTTTGGGCTACTTCCAGTGCCAGCTGCCCGACCAGTGCTGGATCCAACTGAATACCCGGCCCGGAATCCTCCACCCGGAGTCCATCGTCCTCATACTCCTCTAGCTGCAAAGACGGTTTATGATCCAGGGAAATGGGAGTAAAATGGATACAGGGATCTTTGGGAGGAGTACCTAAGAAATTGCCAAATCTTTCGAAGCCGGCATTCCTGGGAGGTATGACCCATTCGAGCATTTTATCAAGCACATCCGTTGGTGCGGGGAAACCCTCGACGGCCCGAATTAGCTTTAACTTGAGATTTCCCTTCACCGCCGTCAAACCCTGCGTTACACTAGCCAGATAATTGCCTAGCGTGACGACCACCGCATCCCTAACACTTGCAACCCGCTTGAGAACCCCGTTAAGCACACCCACGGCCATCCCAAAGACCATCGGCCAGACAGCCCTTCGTAAAAATATCGTCATCCCCACCATTCCGGAAGCTAACAAAATGAACTTCAGTGCGAACACCACTGATACGGTCAATAACACCATCGATACCCTCAATACGTCTTTCAATAACACCACCGGTACCGTCAATAGGTCCTTCAATAACAGCATCGACACCGTTAACACGTCCTTCAACCAAGCCGTCTCCGGCAGGTCTACGTTAGACTCGTTATGAAATAGCGAGCCCTCAAGGCCGGTGGTAAAGTCGACAGTAACCCACATCCCAAGCTCTTCCGCTAGCGGATGGGGCGATTCAGGAAGCTCGTAGGGCTTCACAACTGCGCAAAGCAGTGACAGACAGACACACACAAACGCCATAACCCATAGGGTCGGCTTAAAACTCGCCATTAGGGAGTTGCTCATTATGGATGCTTCTCTGTAATTCCACCGTTAGTTATATATGTACTAATAAGAGAGGAGCGAAAGCAGGATCACATAGCCCGGACATGGCGGTTTTCCTGGGATGTTGGAACGCCAGCTACGCCCGATATCATACCGTATAATCCCAAATAATTGAACCGTGTGCCATGTAGTTGAGAATTACCTACTTAAGAAAACACCAGACCTTACCGGAGGAGGCAACTCTAACGACATAGCACACGGATCAATTATTTGAGATTATACGGTAGCTCAGTGAAAACGCAGTCCATTCATAGGAGGTTATCAACTGAATCGGGACAAATGAAGTGGCGGAAAGTGGCGATTTCCCATAGTGCGCACACTCCCCAGCCCTCCGGTGTAATTAACGTTCCGCCATACCCAGCAAACCACCGTATTCGGCAATGTGATACTACCAAGGCAGGGACACACGAACCTAAGCTAGTCCAATAATAATAATTATAGAGAACACGGGATGAGGGAATGATGAAAAAAAGATAAAAAGATGAGAGGATAAGAAGAGCCTCGATTCAGCGAATCGGGCTAGAATTGATGAAGGTTTATTTTTGTGTGAGTAGAAGTAGATGTATCGGTGATGAGGGAGGGAGAAAGTAGTTGTGGAAACAAAACTGGTGGAAGGAGAAAATTTATAAGGAATACGGCGCCTGCGAGCAGAGTATTGGTCTCAAGCTCCCTCTAAAATAGAAAACTAAAATCGAGGTCTTAACCCCTCAAGCTGTGGTCACAAAGCTCGACTTCAATGGCACTGGGCCGAGCCCATGGACACAGCCAGCTGTGACCATTGTATTGCTTGAGCCCTTATCGTGACTGTGTTGGGGGGAGAAACCCTGAGGCAAATGTTGAAAGATTTTATAGAGCCCTAAGGGTAGAATACTATAAGAGCTCGAATGATTGGACTATGTGCTAGGGCGTTGGAGCTGCCTCTCCTATTAAGGTCTGGTATTTCCCTTCTTTCTATTTGCCCCGGAGAGCAGGTTTTCAAGTGTTTTTGGCTGCTTATCAGGAGGAGGAAATTTTAGACTACCTAGCACAAGGCCCAGTTGTCCCAGTTCTTATGGTATGCTACCTTGGGCAGCAAAAAAACCTCTTGTACTAAACCCCGTTTTAGTTGGGTTCTCCGTGGGTTACTATCGGAGTAAGGGCATAGACAGTTATTCCAGTATGATAATATGATATGAACCGATGTAGATATTGGAGAGCAAAACCGTGACCCCATGCTACTATATTTCAAAGCAGCCTATATACCATGTCACAAACCTCCCCTTCATTGCCAGAGAAACCCATAGGTATCCATGAGATTAACTCAGGAATATCACGGGTTTCTGAGCAAGCAGCCAGAGGTGACGAAAGAGCGTAGAGCCTAGTATAATGCACTCTAGCCAAGAACAAAATTTAATTACAAACTGACTATTTCTATGTAGCCAAGTAGGAGAGCCACAATGCCCCCCGGCGAACAAGTATCAAGTTTATTGTTTTATCATCCATGTCCAACCTACACTCAAACAGCCGAACAAATAAGACACAAAAAAGGAGGAAATCAGGCCGACCAATCCACTGCGAAGCCGGTGGCTGCAGCATTCGTCCGCCAGGATTAAATTGTATTGCCGCCCAACATAGAATCTCACTCGGCACCTTTGTGCTCCATTCAGGGTAGGGTGAAACCCAGAGCGCCACACCCACCAGCCAGCTTTTTCACACAAGCTAATATTAGACCCAGAAATAATAAAAAAAGAGGGAAACAAGGTTCTTCCTTAATATATCGCGCATGATGCTTTCTATGACTATTTAAGTGCCCCTGCATAACGCGAGTACCCGAGGTGGCGAGCCAAGTACAGAACAGGGAAGCATACAACACTAATGCAACAGAGTACATGCACCCCCAACCCCATAAACAGCAACGGACAAAAGATCTAATGAGCGAGGTGATCGGGGCAACTTGATCAGAGTGCAGAAGAACGCCCGCTCGAAGAACAAAGAAGGCCCGAAGAGCACTACGCAGCACAATATTGCCGGGCTTCAAGTGCACCTAGCCGCAACCACTCCCAACAAAGTTCCTAAAAACGGGTACCCTACCACGAAATCCTCCTAGTGCCCTCCCGCCAAGAATTATGCGCTGCACCTGCAATCACTCTCGACTGCCATCTCTACTGCTCAATATGCAAGACCCAGATCTGATTTCTACTTTTTCTCCTTGGCAGACTTGCACAAAACTAAGGGGCTGTTCGGCGTGACACGTTTGTGAAATTTGGGTGGCTACAAACTATGGTTGCACAACTATGGTTGAAAGGACTTCATACCCTATGTCAGAAACCGTCAAAAAATTGGTGCTGGTTTCTAGAAACCACTGTTTGTAATTCACATTTACCAAACAGTCCCATAGTTACAAACAATAGTTAGACATCCAACATGTCACACCAAACAGCCCCTCAGCCCACGTGAGAGCAGGGAAACCACGATTCGCCTTGCCTGTCGGTACTCGAGTATCCCTTGCGATGATGAAAGTGTCGAATTTCTCTACATTTTGACAAGCACAGGCCAGCAGCGGCAGCACCTCCCCAAGATGCCAAGTTGTTCTTCGGCAATGCGGCTCAGACAACCCCTGAGCTCATAAATAAGCAAGCTGTCGCAGTCGTCCTGTAAACTATTGAGGGCTCCGATAACAGGGGAAAGTTAACTGGTTTCATGTTGCACAATTTCAGGACTGGGGCCCCTAGCCTGGCTAATATTCCGCTACTTCAGACCAGTCAAGACCATTATTCCTTGGGGTATCGCATTGGCGTGAATGCCAGTGATGGGTGCTCGTGAAATGTATGGAAAATTGGTACTTTAACGACCGCAGAGGTAAACGCACTCCACGGTGTGCTGAACCATGCATCCAAATACTAACAACTATTACGACTCCGATCCAGGCCCAACCTATCGCATCGCTCAAACCTGCGTATGGCTTCCTATGCCACGGAATACGATGACAGAACACTTGGCTATCCCTACGGATGCTGTAGGTAGCTCCATAAGAAGCCCAAGAAAGCCCCCTACACTTATTTCCATACGCCATCATTTGCTCCTCTTTATCCCTTAGTCAGCTCTCCCAGGAATATGTGACAAAGGAATTTTGGGCACTAATGTAGATTTCCTTAATTTACAGGCGGGCTTTGAACCTAAATCTAAACCTCTATGATAGTACTTCTAGACTAGAAACCAGTACCCAATACCTAGCGGCATAGGATGTGAAAACAGCAACCCAGGGCTCAGTGCTTAGTCGGCCCGCAACACAAAGCCACATACCCCATAACTGTATATCTCCCAGCCACACATCTGCCTATGATATCTGCATATCCGAATATCCGGATATCCACCCAACTATCTATCTGCATAACCCTATAATCGAATATCCTACAGGGACTCCAAGGCCGGCAACCAGAAAACAAGAATAGAAGCGAATGGGATGAAAGTTTTGAATCATACTGAGGGACCCCCGGGCTGCAGCAGCGCTATCACCGCTGTGTGGCCGTGGCGAGTAGCCAGCCGGAGGGGTGTTTGGCCATACTCATCTAGCTTGCTAGGGTCGACGTCGTCCCTTTGGAGTAGTATTTCCACCACTCCCGCATACCCATTCCCAGCGGCATACGAGAGAGGCGTCCGGCCGTCATTATCTGGCTTGTCGGGACTGACATCACCCCGTTCAAGCAGCACTTCCACCACTCCCGCGTGCCCATTCCAAGCGGCGCACAAGAGCGGCGTTCGGCCGTTGATATCTGGCTTGTTGGGGTCGACCTCGCACCGTTCGAGAAGTACTTTCACCACTCTCTCGTGCCCTCTCAAAGCGGCACACCGGAGTGGTGTTTTTTCGTCCCTATCCGGCTTATCGGGGTTAACCTCGTCCCGTCCGAGTAGGATTTTAACCACTTCCACATGCCCATTCCAAGCGGCATAGGTTAGTGGTGTTTGGGCTCCGTTATCTGGCTTGTCAGGATTGACCTCGTCCCGTTCGAGAAGCATTTTAACTATTCCCTCGTGCCCACTCAAAGCAGCACCCCGGAGTGGTGTTCGGCCTTCGCTATCTGGCTTGTCAGGGCTGACCTCGCCCCGATCGAGAAGCATTTTAGCTACTCCCTCGCGCCCATTCAGAGAGGCACACCAGAGTGGCGTTCGGCCTCCGTCATCCGGCTTGTCAGGGCTGACCTCGTCTCTTTCGAGAAGCATTTTGACTACTCCCTCCTGCCCAATCCAAGCAGCACCCCAGAGTGGTGTTCGTCCTTCGTTATCCGGCTTATCAGGGCTGACCCCATCCCGTTCGAGAAGCATTTTAACTACTCCCTCATGCCCATTCCAAGCAGGCCACCAGAGTGGTGTTTGCCCTTTGTTATCTTGCTTGTCAGGGGTGACCTCGTCCCGTTCAAGTAGCATTTTAACTACTCCCTCGTGCCCACTCCAAGCAGCACCCCAGAGTGGTGTTCGTCCTTCGTTATCCGGCTTGTCAGGGCTGACCTCGCCTCGTTCGAGAAGCATTTTAACTACTCCCTCATGCCCATTCCAAGCAGCATACAAGAGTGGTGTTCGGCTTTCGTTATCCGGCTTGTCAGGGGTAACCTCATCCCGTGCGAGAAGCATTTTAACTACTCTCTCATGCCCACTCCAAGCAGCACTCGAGAGTGGTGTTTGTCCTTCGTTATTCGGCTTATCAGGGTTGACCCCGTCCTGTTCGAGAAGAATTTTCACCACTCCCTCGTGCCCATTGAAAGCGGCACCCCGGAGTGGCGTTTGGCCTTTGTTATCTGGCATGTCAGGGTTGACCTCGCCCCGTTCGAGAAGCATTTTAACTATTCCCTCATGCCCATCCCAAACAGCGCCCGAGAGTGGTGTTTGCCCTTTGTTATCTGGCTTGTCAGGGCTGACCTCGTCCCGTTCGAGAAGAATTTTCACCACTCCATCGTGCCCATTGAAAGCGGCACACCGGAGTGGCGTTTGGCCTTGGTTATCTTGCTTGTCAGGGCTGACCTCATCCCGTTCGAGGAGCATTTCAACTATTCTCTCATGCCCATTCCAAGCAGCACCCAAGAGTGGTGTTTGTCCTTTGTTATCCGGCTTGTCAGGGTTGGCCTCGGCCTGTTCGAGAAGAATTTTAACTACTCCCTCATGCCCTTTCCAAGCAGCCCACCAGAGTGGTGTTCGTCTTTTGTTATCTGGCTTGTCAGGGTTGACCTCATCCCGTTCGAGGAGCATTCTAACTACTCTCTCATGCCCACTCCCAGCAGCACCCGAGAGTGGCGTTTGTCCTTCGTTATCCGCCTTGTCAGGGTTGACCCCGTCCCGTTCGAGAAGAATTTTCACTACCCCATCGTGCCCATTGAAAGCGGTACACCGGAGTGGCGTTTGGCCTTGGTTATCTGGCGTGTCAGGGTTGACCTCGTCCCGTTCGAGAAGAATTTTCACTACTCCATCGTGCCCATTGAAAGCGGCACTCCGGAGTGGTGTTCGTCCTTCTTTATCTGGCTTGCCAGGGCTGACCTCATCTCGTTCAAGAAGCATTTTGATTACTCCCTCGTGCCCACTCCAAGCAGCACCCGAGAGTGGTGTTTGGCCTTCGTCATCTGGCTTGTCAGGGCTGACCTCGCCCCGTCCGAGAAGAATCTTTACCACTCCATCGTGCCCATTGAAAGCGGCATACCGGAGTGGTGTCCGGCCTTGGTTATCTGGAGTGTCAGGGTTGACCTCGTCCCGTTCGAGGAGCATTTTAACTATTCCCTCGTGCCCACTCAAAGCAGCACCCAAGAGTGGTGTTTGGCCTTCGCTATCTGGCTTGTCAGGGCTGACCTCGTCTCGTTCGAGAAGCATTTTGACTACTTCCTCGTGCCCATTCCAAGCAGCACCCGAGAGTGGCGTTCGGCTTTCGTTATCTGGCTTGTCAGGGCTGACCTCGTCCCGTTCGAGAAGAATTTTCACCACCCCCCCGTGCCCATTGAAAGCGGCACACCGGAGTGGCGTTCGGCCCCTGCTATCTGGCGTGTCAGGATTGACCTCGTCCCGTTCGAGAAGTTTATTCGCAATTCCCTCCTGTCCATTCAAAGCAGCCCACCAGAGTGGTGTTGCGCCGTCCCTGCCCTGTTTTCCTGGATCGACATCGCCCCGTTTGAGTAGAATTTCAACAACTCGCTCGTGCCCATTGCAAGCAGCCCACACGAGAGGTGTATTATCCACGCAGTCTCTTTGGTTGATATCATAACCCCCCATCTCTATCAATCCAGTTACAATCTCCACAATCCCAAAGAGTGATGCACAATGCAGGCCACTGAACACCGGAGGATTGCCGAAATCCATGGTGTACGAATATCCTGTTAGTACTTCTAAGAGAATCTTAGTGGATATGTGGTTATTGTAGTCTTCAAATAGGTCCAATGCAAGCAGTTTCGCGCGATCTGAATGGTCCCTTCTTGCGTGCACTCCCCAATACAAGGAACAATATTCAAGAAAGGGTGTGTCTTGAAGATCGGGAGAGGGGCTCGCCGAAAGATTCTTGACTTGCTGCGAATTTAAGTAAGTTAAGCAGGTCTCTGCCATCGTCGAGTGAATCTTGCCAAAAAACTCGCCATGAGTTCGGAGGTACTCCTGAAACGTAAAGTGGATTAACCGGACCGTGGAGGCCTCCTTGTCTACGACGACAAGTCCTTGGCAACAAGATAGCAATGTTCCTATTGAAGGAACGTCATCGACATTGAGATTCGGCGACCCTATTTCGACTGCTAGGGCGTGACACAATTCAACCACCTTTAAGGGCCGCTCGGAGTGAGAGATCCACATCAATGCGGCCATGCCAAGCCTCGCCTTGTCCCCACCCTGTCCCTTTATCCGATCAAAACTCTTCCCATAAGCACTCTCCAACCCCAGGCCATCGGTCATTGCGCGGAGCTTCTGCCGCCTGCGATGGATTGTGGTTTCCTGCAGGATCGCATCGATGTTCAGCGAGACCAGCAGAAATCTAGATATGTGTCTATTAGTAGATGACTTAGGTAGCTTCCGAAGTGTCATTGCTTCTACATACATTTCCGAAATATCGCTAGGGATTTTCTCCAGGATGTCTACCTCCAGAGTACTGTCCATTGCATCTGGAGTTGTGTCCTCAGCGAGTCTACTACGAAGATATGTGACAATATCATCCCTCTTAGGACATATTGGCATGCTTGTCACTCTTCCACCAAGACGCCTTCCGATTTCGGGGCGAATGTGCGGTCTTCCGGTCACGAATATTCGAGTGCCCGGAGAATGTTGGAGGAGTTGACCTAGTGAACCGAGAATATTGACTTGGTGCTCTGTTGCGCATTCATCGAGAGCGTCTATGCATATGAACGCGCACTTTCTCGCCGAGGCAATCTGCAGCATTTTCAAAATATCGGAAATTTGCAGTCCCTGCCCACCGATGGCATTTTTTCGATCCCTGTATGCTTCTGATATCTCTTTCGGGATCTCCTCGAGTCCGAAAACCAGCTGCTCCAGCAAAGAGCCCAGCACACCCGTTGGAGATTGCTCGTTTCGAGCGGCGAAGTCGAAATAAAAACATGCGATGGTGGTATTCCGTCCTTTCGCCTCACTACACAAGTTGTCTATCACCATGGAGCTAATTTCGCAGCTTGTCAGCACTTGCCATTTTTCTCCTACCCCCTAAGGATCATCCGTGTTACCTAATGTATGTTTTCCCGACACCCGGATCTCCATAACAAAACAGGACTGCGTTATCGGATTTGCCATCCTCACTAACAGCAGACCAACCTCTAAACTCCTCGGTTTGTAAAAGCCATTTCCCTACACTTTCGATTCTGCGGTCCCGGATGTCCTGATGACGCAACTTAGGCTCTAGTGGGGAGAGCCAGGCTAGGATATTGGGTCGGTCATCGACAACAGTAGGGTTGATGTAGGTGGTCGTGGTGTTGAAGGAGCCATAATTATTATTGGAGCCGTAATTATTACTGAATAATTGGGACATTTTCCTGTTCTTTTCTGCTCAGGATATAGCACGAGTCGGATGATGGATGATGGAGTCGTCGGTGGGCTACCAGAACTCCTGGGGGGATGAAGAAAAGCGGGGTATTGTGCAACCACTGAGATACAACGGGACCCTTCTATTACGGTAACCTCTCCTCATTTGCCCCGCCAATCCCCTGCTCTTACTACAGGAAATCCCACATTTATTCAAGCACTCTTCTGGCCTGCGATTTAACATAGATCTTGCTGTGCGATGAAAGAACACATGCAGCCGAGTTGGCTAGCTTGACATATCTTGCTCCCCAACATATAAAATCACTCGACAGCTTTGCCCTCGATTCCGGGTAGGTTGAAATCTCGAGCGCCACACCCACAAGCCAATTCTCCAACACTACAAGCTGACCAAGTTCTTCTTTAATATGTGGTGCATGGTGCTTGCTATAACAATGTAAGTGACAACACCGGCACCCGAGGAGGCGACTCAAGAAACGGGAAGCATACAGTCCGATATGCAATGGAGTGCATGCATTGCCAAACTTCGAAACAACAACGTACAAAGAAGATCTGATGAGCGAGGTGGTTAACGTAGCTTGATCCCAGCCCCGAAGTGCACCCGCTCGAAGAACAAAGAACGCAAGCTAAAAAGTACTATCGTATGTAGCACCATACTGTCCGGCTCGAGGCGCACTCAGCGGGAGTGAGTCTCAACGAAATTCGTGGCAATGGATACCCTATCTCGAGATCTCCCGAGTGCTCTCCCGCCAAGAGTTATGTGCCATACCGGTAGTCATACTCGAGTGCCATCTCCACCACCTGATATGTAAGAGCCAGATGTACAAAATCCACTACGATTCCTCTTTTCTCTCCTCCGTAGACTTGCACGAAACCCCGTGAGAGCAGGAAAACCATGATCTACCTTTCCTGCCGCTACTCGAGTACCCTTGTAGTGATGAAAGTGTCGAATTTCCCCACATTTTGATAAACACAGGTCATCAGCGGCAGTCCCTCCTCGAGATACCCAGTTGTTCCCCCATGCCGCGGAATACGTTGATGCAACCCCTGGCTCTCCCTCTATATACCGGCATATGGCAGTGCTTCTAGAATAGAGAATCTATAGCCTTCGGACGGAACTTATCTGCTTTTTCCACCCAACCCAAAGAAAGATCAACTTTTCCTAAAAATATATATATAATATATATAAAATAATATAAAATAATATAAAAAATATTCTTGTTTGATTTTTATTCTGCTACCCCGCCGATCGCAGACCCTACCCTTACAGGTAGGTCTGGAGTCGGATTCTGCCACCTCGCAGCAGGTCTGATTTGCGCTACAGCCTTATTGAAGGCTTAAGGTCTTCAGTCTCCCAATTCCTGTAGGGCAGGATCTCCTAGATCTCATACCCTACGTGACGGATCGTTCGACAATAACTCATTCTGAGAGGAATAAAAATCGAACTCCTGGGCTCCTGCTAATTACACAGAAGGTTATCTGTTTCTTGACATGTTAACAACTGCGCCAGCTAGGCATTTTCACATCATGTCAATATCAGAACTGATACTTATCCTGCCGTCTTTGAATATCCCCCTCCGCGCGCGCGCTCGAGGCTTAGAAAAGCGATACTATAAAATTTAATTCTATTAAATAATATTCAACGCATTGCAGGAATAGACACATCCTTATAATATAAAAAAAGGAGGAAAAAAAGGAAAATTGTAAATATTAATCACTGATAGAGGGCGCCTGTCCAGTTCCGGGAGGATTAGTATTATGCGGTCTCCCCGGGCCTCCGCCCCTTTCCGATACCACTGGGGGAGCTTCTTTGTAGCAGGTTTTCGTGTAGGATTGCATTGAGGTCATAAATTTCCACCAACTCACCCGGTACTTTCCGGTTCCACACCGGCATCTAAGGCTTAGATGCAGCCTCTAGGGAAATGATCAAAATCTTCCTAACTCAACCGAAAACAAGCGTTCTCTTGATAGTCGATCACTGCATGTCTAGAGGCATTTCCTACAACCACCCTCATATCTTCAATTCAACGAAGACTTAATAAATCACCATTCTGCACATAGCAGTGGTACCGCGCAAGATTTCGGGCTAAAAGTGCACATATCACAACATGTCTTACTCCAGATAGCGCTTCTTGAGCAGGTCTAGCTGTGCTGACGCGATATCAGCCGGGTGCAATTACTTTATTCAAACCTTATCCCCGAACCCCATCCTCGCCTAGATGCTCTTCAGATACAAGGAAATATGAGAATCGCCAGCAGTGAAGGATTCGGAAAAAGGCAAGGTAGTAAATGTTGTAATCCAAGGTGGTTGTAGAGCCAGGGAAAGTCTGGATGCCGGCAATTTCATTACTGCAAAGCCTTATCTATATACGAGATACAGAGACTTAGTGCGCAACCTGATTAGCCCGCAACCCGTCGTCGTAGTGCATTCATAGAAGAGGGATATACCAAGGCTCTAGGACGAAGAACCACAGTTCGCCCACTGAGTCCAAGCCCGGGCTTTGCTAACTCGATCTTGCCGACCTCGCCCGATTGTTTAGGCCAACTAATTACTCCCTCAGAAAAGGAGTCTTTCGGTGAAGCTCGATCCTTGCCTCTATCTCCGAGCACAAGTTCCTGGCGGGGGACGAATGCCCGCAACACCAGCAGCCCCGCAGATAACACTGAGGAGTCTTGGCGAATTTTCATATTACACAAGGTGGTTCTAAGAGTAGCTGATGATATTACTAGCCAGCCACGCTCATATACGCCGGAGATATAGCTCCTTCCTTCCTTGGTCTTCCATCAATCCTTGCTGCGCCAGGTTACGCCCCAAAAAAAACCGGAGCCTAATCTTTAGATGTAAATAAAATGATGACAGAAGGCCAATGCCACCTATCAGAAAGGTTTAGCCTTGGTCGCGCTTGTGAAAGTACTACCACAGAGATAATAAATAAGAGGTGTGAACGCCGAGCGATGGGTGCGCACATATTGAAGACATTCTACCGGTAGCACTTCTGTAAGTATCTGCTCAGCAAATCGAATTCATTACCGGAGATCAATACTCCTTAACCAGAGGCTGAAAAAGTGCAAGTCACAACTTCGGTAATATAAGCCTACCCCGGCTAGGCTTCCCCCACAACACCCACAATACTACCCACAGCCAGCCACTATTCTTCAAAAACGATCTTTCGAGTCTCGACCATCATTCACAACACGCCATCACTTCTCGGGGGGGGACATGCCCAACGTAACAGACGGTCCATTGCATATCGGCAACTCCAAACTACCAAGTCCAAGACATCCAGACCTCTTCCCTCCCCCCACCGAAGGAAATGACAAAAATTACCAACATCTAATAGTGACTATAATACTGGACCAGTGATATTATACCAACAAGCCTAGGATAACTCACACGTGAGAAAAGCCCCCACTCGCCCACTACTTGTACCACAAGAACAAATCTTTCACATTACCACAGCCCCCGTACAAACCGGGGCGACCATCCACTCTTATGCCGCACTCAAATCCCCCGTCCCCAAAACGGTACAAACACCCCCCCAGACCCACTACCACAGCACAACAAGCAGACTACGATACCCGCAACAGACGCAGTACAGCCACAACCCTACGATACCCAAAGCCTCCGCCATCTAATCTCGACGCACTACTCAACCACCCGCCTATCCATCAAACCCGCTCACATCGCACAGCACATACCCGTCCACATCACAAAATCCATTCCCGAGTGACAACCCATGACCGCACCATCACTCGAATACACCGGGGCCAATAAGAGTACAGCAGATCACGTAAGCAAAGCTAAGCCAACATTCTGGAAATTAACCGATGGGTCACGCGGGGCGGTGCCGCACCGCCAGGCCCATCCCTCTCGCTCCCGGTGAGGTTTTTTGCGAACTCACCAAGCGAGAAGCGAGCGGGGTGGGGTGGTATTAGGGCTTACCATAACTTTATCGCAACGGCACAGCATCGTACAGCAGAATGGGATGGGGAGATGGGGCGACGGGAATGGCGGCGGTATCGCAACGGCCTGGGTGGAAATAGGAAGCGATACGGTGGATCGGGAAGGGGGGGGACTGGATGGCTTTTCGGAGTACAGTAACTTACCGTGCTCTGTGGCTTCGGAGTAATCTAGTGGCGATGGCGCCGTAAGTTAGTCGTGCGATCTCGACAAAGTTGGGTATCGCACCTATTGTGTTGTATTGCACCATCCTGGATCGTAATTTGCTATATTTATGCGAACCGTACAGTGCTGGTCAAGCCTACACCAGCCAACCGCGAAATCTCAAATCCTCGGACCGAGTGTTGTGTCGTTCTACAAGTACAGTACCGTAGTTGGTAAGGTCCGGTCTTTAGGGGGCTGCTGTAAGCAACTCGCCTTTTGGTGTGCTTTTCGCCCCTTTTTCGGGGAAGGAAATTCCGGACCGCCAATGATAGCACATGGTTGAATTATTTGAGATTCTACTTGGACGGGTATGCTGTGGAATATGGTACCCGACTGACGTACGGTACGAATGGCAGATGGCGTATTAGTTGACCGTTTGGTAAGAGATCCTCAACGGCGATGCGGAGAGTGCTGTAAGGGGAGAATCTTGACTCTCGCGTTTCCGGATTGTCCGGTCTTTTATTCTTCCCCTTCTTCTTTTCCGGGGAACTGGCTGCCCACCCACTTCTGCTCGCCTATTCACCTGGTGGCTGTGTTGTGCAAAAATAGCTTTTTTCCTCCCCCTTTTGGATGTCTTGGTTTCTGGTTGTAGGGTTCGGCGGAGTGTGGCTAAATGCAGTAAATAAGTGGAGGCGGGGTTCTTGGGGAACCAAGAAAGTAACGCGAGCTAGTCTGGATGTTTGGATGCTTGTTCTTTGCTTTGCGCATGGGTCTCGGGGGGCGATTTTTTCTTGTTCTTTTCTTTTGCCGTTGGTTTTGGCTTTGGAAGTGGAGTAAAATGTTTGGCTGGGTTGTTTATGAGAGCTCAGCTATCATTCGTGCCTACTCGAGTGCACTTTGCTCATAACAGGAGGGGGAGGCGAGTGCAATGGTGAAGATGGGCTGTTTCAGGTGGAGGGGAATGAGTGGATGGATAAGGGAGATGGGTTTGGGTTTCTTTTTTTTCTCTGTGCTGCTTGTATCTGGCATAAAGTACCGGTATTTGAAAATGAGACTGGGTTGTTTTGGCTGGTCGCATGGTTGTGTTTGTGTAACAATGGCCGTATTCCCAGAGACAAAAAGTACCGGTGTGTGCATCGTGGGCGGCTTTCGGTGTGCGTGATAGATCGAGTCTCGTGAGGCTGTGGTGGTGTAGATATACTCGAGCACCCAAGTATGTGCTCAATGACTGGCTTTTTTTGCTTTGTTTGTTTGAGTCTCCTGTCGTCTGGGGCTGTGGATTTCGCTTTTACTCAATCACAGGGGGGCGGGCGTCGATGGGGGATGAAATGGTGTTGGCGGTAGTACGGCAAACTTTTAGATGGGGTATCCACTGCACAACTCGAGTGCTACAGCATCATATGTGAGGCCTTTCTTTTTCTGTTTCCGCTTGGCTAAAAGCGCCATCCCCGTTGGAAGCAAACGCTTTTCCTATTAGTTTGCCCCCAACCGCCCCTTAAGCTTGCCTTTACGAATTAAATATGGAAACCTTCCAACAACCGTTTTGCTAGACATTGACATAAAGTGAGGGCAGAGCGGGAAGCGTCGTGCAATTACCAATTCACGATAATCTACTGGTGCCGTATTTCTCTTTTCTTCGCCAAGGCGGAAGTTTATTATTATTATTATTATTATTATTATTATTATTATTATTATTTGTTTTTTGTCTCCATTTCGTTTAGCAAGGAAGATCTTCCACTCCGATTTTGACTTTCGACACCTGGCTTTAGGGGGAAAAGAGGGTATTGGAGGCCCCTGTCCGCTGCTGTCAGGCACCAAATTTGCTCTTTCCACGTTTGGAACTCGTCAAGGCTGTAGCCACACACGCGTCCTGTCCAACCAGCGAGCCGAGTGAGTGTTTCCCTGCCCCGTGAGACAGAGAAGACCGCCAGAAGAGAGATTCTATGTGTTGCTAGGGTTGGATCACTTGCTGCCGCTTTGTTCTGTTCCTGCTTTCTTACTGCACTCGTCCACTCAACCCTCCCTTTTCCTCCCTTCCCTTCCCTCCCCTCCCCTTCCTTCCCACTCTCTCCTCTCGACCTCACTTCACCCCTCCCCCCTCGTTCAACATCATCCAACTGCCAATTCCCCTCTTCTCCCCTTCCCCCCCTTTGCCTCTCCTTCTGTTTCGTGTCGTCCTTTTTTGTTGTCACTCTTACACTCTCTCAGTCTAGCAAACTCTTCTCGTATTGCATTGCATCTTCTTCTGTGAAGAGCTTCTTCTCGCTCTCTCTCTTTCTTGTACTCTCACTCAATCTCTTCACCGCTGCGTCTTTTATTGCCCTCTCCTTCTCTCTTCATTCTTTCAGCCGCCCCTTGTCCTCAAACCGCAATATCTCCCGATACTGATTTGCATTGTTTCAGGGTATTTGTGAGTTTGCTTGGTAACCGTGAGCACACTTACTACCCGGACCCCCTTCATTCCAGGGGTTCATTGAAACTCGCCATCAAGTATTCAACGCAGCCTCGCTTAGACCAGCGGAATCGAGTTCTTGTAGCTGCAACACACAAAGGGGTCATCGAGACTTGGGGAATCACAGTGCTTGGTTTCCCATTTTTTTCCTTTCCTTCTTTCCTTTTCCCATTTTTTTCCATTTATTCAAAGCATAGACACGATCCCGATGTTATCACGAAAATCCCCCTTAGGCGGATCTGCCTTTTCGACATCATACGCATCTAAATCACCGTCGTTATTACTATCCGCATTTCTCCTTTTCTTTGCATTCGGAGCCCTGCCGGTTCAGGCTACCGATGTGCTCGAAACTAATGGATTCTCAACATGTCTCGCGACTAGCGATATCAAGGTCGATAGGATGAACGTCAAGTACGACAGGGTGAATGGTTTCGTGACCTTCGATCTGGCTGGCTCTTCTTCGAGGGAGCAAAAAGTGAAGGCTGTCCTGACCGTGACGGCCTATGGGAAACAGGTCTATGAAAAGACAATTGATCCCTGCGTTCAGGGGATCACTCAACTATGTCCTTGTATGTTGCTCTAGACTATTTCACGCGTGGTTTTCTTCTTTTCTTTTCTTTTCCTTTTGTCCTTGCTTCGACGGGATGAGGTTGCTGATGAATGGTTGCTTTAGTGCCCAAAGGAACTTTCGCTGCCAAGGATCAACTGGATATCCCCCCTAATTTCGCTTCGATGATTCCGGCGATCGCTTTCCAGATTCCTGATCTTGATGGTATGGCAAAGTTGGAATTGAAATCTGTCGATAGTAACCAACAACTCGCATGTCTTCAATCTGTGGTACAAAACGGAAAAACTGCGAACCAGCCGGGTGTTCAGTATGTCACAGCTGGTATTGCTGCCGCTGCATTGGTTCTTTCTGGAGTTTCGGCTCTTGGCGCTGCCGGTGCCGGTTCAGGGGCAGGTCCGTCACCAAACTTTGGAGATGTCATGTTCTGGTTTCAAAATGTTGCGATGAATGGGATGCTGTCTGTCAACTATCCTCCCGTTTATAGGTCATTTGTTAGCAACTTTGCCTGGAGCACCGGTATCATTCCGTGGGAGGACATGCAAAGGTCTATTGATGGTTTCAGGAAGGCTACAGGAGGCCATTTGAAGGGGAATTCGATCGATGATCTCTTGAACTCTACTTTGGTGTACAGCAGTGATAGCAGTACCGAAGCTGGCAATTCGACCGCCAATAAGACCCGTCGTGCATTGGATTGGACTGTGGCACAGATCTATGAGCGTGCGGTTGAA
>Ga0307509_10003090_pt1 | contig 25872 bp, 38 predicted proteins | sample 10_EM_MG_FD_202245 | JGI IMG/M metagenome (GOLD analysis project Ga0307509, IMG submission 202245) | Populus trichocarpa ectomycorrhiza microbial communities from riparian zone in the Pacific Northwest, United States - 10_EM | ecosystem: Host-associated > Plants > Roots > Unclassified | place... | reverse complement strand
CCCCATGTCCTATCCCAGCCCACGCACAGAAACAAAGAAACCACAGCAACCACAGCCCTTAGCAATCTATTGTCATAACAGTATGTCCTCCGCAATCTCCTCCCAATCCCCAAATCCCCTCAGCGAGAAAGTCACAAGAGCCCTGACACTAGCGAGAGAGCTCAGCCTCGCGCTGATAATATGTTACAAGATGCCTAATTCCTTCGCGGTGGAAGGCGGAGTCAAGCAGGTGACGGATATGCTCCGCCGGCTGGCGGAGAATATAGAGCACCGTCATGTTGAATTCGAGGCTGGGGATGTTGTCGTGGAGAAGTGTTTTGACGCTCTATTTGACGCGCAGGAGGTTATTGAAGGGTTTTTGGATGCCGAAGATCAGGCATTCAGAGAGGAGTTGAAGAGAAAGGGGCAGTAGTCTTTTAGAAGAGGGGTGGATGTTGAACTGTTGGGAGTGAATGAAGAGTTGTTTTTGCCGGTCGGGGAGTCATATGTTATCACTCTGTTTGGTCACTTGTTTGGTGTCGGAAATATTACCTCTATGTGATGACATGTAAGGATATGTTCAGCCAATTGCCAGGCCACTTTGGACATGAGGGCCTATGAAATGGCAGTGGTCATATTGATGTATATTCATACTACACATTGCTGTAAGTTCGGTGGTCTCAAGCTCGTCTATAGACCAGCAAGAAAGACAGCAACTCTCTCTTTCTTTCATCGATCAGCCCCATTACTTTCCGCTTCGACTCCGGCCTCCTTGGTGTGACCTCCGACATTTGCGAATTTAGAGAGTTGACGTACCTCATCTACGAGTAGGAGTACTCTAGAAATTTCGTAATCTTTATTGAAAACGCCAAGTTAATCCTGACCCCACGTCTATCCCTGATCCGAAGTTCAAAAGTAGGAACCCGCCGTCAATAGTACACCATTTCTCTTATGCTGAAGGAGAGGGCATTTTGCCCATCATAGCTCTTTTGCGGAGAAAGTACGTGGCCAGTCCTAATGATGCAGGCACCCTAACACCCCTACACACCCATCTGTTCTTCACTCCGGATATCCTAGATATTGAAGCCCAGACTGGGTAGCCGCCGACTAGGCCTCCACCTGCCCCGCCCCCACAAAGTTCCGGAACTTGAGACCCAATGAGAAAATTCAGGAAAGAAATGGTGGAGGGGGTAGTGAACTGGCTAGGACCTCTCAAAGTTGAATTCTCAAGATGCTCGCAGCCTCTGTTAAGCTTATCGCCGGCCAGCCTCTCCAAGCATAGCGCTGCTCCCTCAAGCAAGCAGATCCAGGCCGTAAGCCAAGAGCATCTTACACCATCTACCGACTTGAAATCCGCACAATGGAAACTAGTTACAAATAACCACCCTATCCCGCATTCTTTTCAAGCGGGAGCATTTTTATTGCCCACCCCCTTGAAAAAACAAGCGCGCACTCACTCATGGCGCCTCAGAAGCAGATTTGAGTTAGTGGAGTGGTGTTGTTGGCAGCATGGTACCTCGCAGATCTGCTCCGGGAGCCCCCACTAGGAAGGAGGCCAAGGTTCGCTATCATCCAGCCCTCCAAGGACTCGGTCATATTCTACCCCAAGAGAGGGTAGGTTTGGGATCTCGATATCCTTAGCAGCTATCGTATAATATTAGAGCCTGTTTGGCAAAAAAGGAACCGTTCAGTTGAGCGACCGTTTCTGCTGTGAAAATGACCTCTTAGTTTTGAAACGGAAGGAAAAAGGTCATTTGTATGGGAGAACGAAACGGAAACTGATGTAGCCAAACGGGGCTCTTGGGTTTTTTAGATTCTTGTCTACGCATGCGCCCCCGTGAGTGAGAATTGATAATTTATCACTTGAGAAGAGAAAGTTCAGAAAATGTTAACCCTTGGATGAGTATTTAGGTCAACGCTTTTCATAGGCCCCACTGGTGGTAGTGTGAAGTTGCAATTTGAAAGCACCCTATTTACAAGAAGCGCATCCACCTCCCCCGTTTGACAGTCTCCCCACTATAAGCTTCCCCTGTTACATACCCCATTGTATAAACGCAGATACCCCCCTCCCCCCAACACTAACTTAAACCCCTCAGCCAAACATATCCACAACACTCCTTTCACAACACCAAAGCCGAGCGCACGATAATCACTCGAATAACAGAATGCAACACGCCCCCCCCGCCACCGCCCTCCGCCAGTCAATAACCGCCGGCAGATCCGTCTCCCGCTCCATCCTGCATACCCTCTCGAAGCACCCACAAGTCCCGGAGGTCCTGGAGAAGATTGACGCTGTGCAGAGTATGCTCGGGGTACTGGATAGGCTGTCTGGAAAGTTACTAAAAATGCGGCCGGAATTGGAGAAGATTGAGGAGGCTTTGGGGAGATGTATTAGGGTTTTGAGAAGACTTGAAGAAGAGGTTGGGGAGATGGGTCATCGTGTTGATACTGTCCCTGTCACGGGAGGTGTCTAAAATTTGGGGGAAGGGGGGAGGTAGGATAGGGGGTAGATGGTATTAGGGTGGATGGTTGGGTGAAGGGGCGGTCGTGGTAAGTTAGTCCTAGGCTTTAACTGCTGTAGGTATTCTTCCAGGAAGCATTCTATGTGGAATAAGTAGTCTGGGTGATAGTTCCGCCCCCGATGGAGATGTCAAGCAATGTATTTAGGATCAGCTACAGTGGGGCACGAGATGGGTCCCTCATCCAGAGACAATATTCAAGCGATCTAACACATATAATACTCTCATAAGTCGTACAGGCCTGAGAGGGGATCGTTATCATAAACCTTCATCCCAAAAACGTCAGTATGCAGATCAACAAGCAACGGAAATTATACAATACAGTACAACAGAGTACAGTAACCTCCCCTCATTCGGTCATTACCCATTACCCCACCCCACTTCTGCATCACTCCCCAATACCACTCCAACAGATCCCAAACTCCAAACACCCCCGACACAGTTGGATATCAAGGGTTGTTCGCCGAATCTTAGTCATGCGGTTGAGTTGGTTGCCATCGGCTATGGGGCCCACTCCTCTTCTTTGCACTCTGTTTCGTTCCGCTTCTCTTGTTAACTCTCCACTCAACAATTTCTTTCTACACAGAAAACCAAACCCTACGAAACTGCTCTTAAGGCAACTCTCATTTTGGCCTTGAATCTCTCTCTTGTTTTCACCCTCAGTAAAGTCCTTTCCACACTATCGCCATCAGGCGGTCTGCAAACACTTTATTCCGCCCACCGCTTAAAGCACTCAGCCAACCACGGATCATTTCCAACACTCTCTTCTTGTTTGTTGCTGTGGTTACGAGTGATACCTCGTGACCACTTGCGTCACCCCCTGTCCCCTCTCCAAATCTACGCCCCTCTTCTCTCTTCCTCTTCTGTCTCTTCTTTTCTTTCTTTTCCCTCCTAATATCCTTCTTGTCGTTCAATAAGCAATACAAGCTGTCCGTTTATTCTGGCGACCGCTCTTCTTTTGAAACTGCTCGCTTCCACTCATTCACGTCTGACGCCTCTCAACACCATGATATTCCCCGTTGGTCTCCCCATCCCCTTACTCACTCCCGTGCTAACAAAGGATAGACAAACTCCCACTACCCATAGCCTCCCGACATATGGCACTCATGTATCTGGCTCTTTTACGCTTGCCTTACAGCTTTCCCTCTTTCCTTCCTCGAAGCTACCCGAATAACAAAGGAACTATCATGAGAGTGTGCCTAACGGCAACAATGGTTCGTCTCAGCAATTAGGAAGTCCCAGAGAATCCTATTTCCTCACTAACCTCTCGCAGATTCATCAGGATTCTGGGCAAGCCATTCAAGGGCCATTGCAACTTCGGTAACGGGGATTGTCGTGCTGGCAGTCGAGCTTGCAGAGCGAGCAATCTACCGATACAGGGACCGTCTCCGAAAGAACTCCAACCCCGCCCCTCATTATCCTCCCCCTCCCCCGAACGCCGGTGGTGGTGGTGGTGCTGCCCTTCCCCCCGTTCCCGCCCCCCCTCCCGACATTCTACAGCCTTGGCTCGCTCAAGCCAAAGAGGCCCTTGAGCTGATCCCTCTTCTACAAGGGAGGATCGTTGCTCTGGAGGGCCTCGAAAAGCGAGTCAAGGTTGTAGAGGATGGTCAGGCGGGGGTCCCCTTTCTTGCGAAACAGGTTGACTACCTTTTATAGTCATGGGCACGAGAAGGTTCTTAGTTAGCTAGTGGGGAAGGCAGGATGTAGAACCTCCGGGCGCAGGGTGATTTGTAAGTACTTGCATGGATCGTGGGTTGTGTGAGCGGTGGGCTTGGCCCGGGAAACAAAAAGGGAGAACTAGACTTTTGTATCTACAACCGCCGTTCTTTAGTCCAGAAGCAACAGTGGCGTTCGTTGTTGTTTTCACTTGATAGTCATCGACGAAGGTGTGAGCGGTGATAGCCCGACTCGGTTCCTTTGACTACTTTCCTCCGATTCGATCATTTCTTCCTCTTTGTTTCTTTTTTGTTGGTCTGTGAACTCGGCCTGGAAATTATCTTGCCTGGGGGCGAAAATCATCGTTTCAGTACCATACTCGAAGTCAATGGGCGAACCTTTTCCATGCAATGCACTTGGCAACAAACCTTTCGGATACCATCAGCCGGGAAACATATACTGCGATGGGAATCCCAACTGAACACCCAAATGAGGGAACAACGCCATACAACAAGCAACGTAGTTGGGATCTCAACAGTTGATTCAATGAACGGTCTGGAAGTTTTCGGTAGTTTCTTGTTCCGCCCCACGTATTTCCTTCTCCGTCCTCGGTATGCTAAAAACTCAGCATCACAAGTCTGGGGTGAGGTCGGAACCGCAAATGGCCAAGGTGAAGCTAGGAGAGAAAGTATGGGGAATAGCTTCGTGTAAGACCGTGTTTTTCTCTACTACATTTAGAGAACCTCTTGTCATAGATATTAGAACAAGCCTACAATCTTAGGTAATTATCCAGTAGGGTACATACCGTAAACCTCGCCTCATTCGGTCATTACTCATTGGTTGGAAATTTGGCTGCTCATCACATGCATATATTCTCATGCGCGCTGGATAAGAAACGCTACTACTATCATCTGTTACACACCATTGCTCGAGAACTGTTCCACCAGCATTAGCTTCAGATGATCCCCGACATTGATCCTGCATACTCGACGCAACAAGATCAAACTCCAATCACACGGCACTGAAACAGGAACACTCACGATAACTGAACATCAGCTTCACCCTCGGCTTCATACACAACCTACAGCTGGCCGCATTTCAATACCCGCGGGAAATTCTGATCCAACCTCGGACCCGGTTTGGGAAAGGGGATATAGCAACTACTGAGTAGGAGGAACCGAGGGAGAAAGATTGTGCATGCGCTGGTAGTATGTCACGGAGGAAGGATAGGATATAAGGAAGCTTGTTTTTCCCTTGATTTGTTCATCATCAGTTCATAGCACTTCGTTCCTGTCTTTGTTCATCTTATCTTATTATTCTTCACTTCTGTTTGATCACTTTCCGATTGTCCATTTCCTTTGAGAAGTCTTTTGTCCGAATCGCATTCCTTTTATATTTGCTATATTATATACAATCAACTTGCGTCAATCCGTATCTGAACTCCGAATCCGCTGTGCCTAAAAACCTTGTTGTTGTTGTTGAAAATCATTACCCCACCCCACTTCCGCATCATCACCCCCAATACCATTCCAACAGATCCCAAACTCCAAACTCCCCCGACACAGCGCAACAAAACCCCAAGTAAACCACCCCCTCTCAAATTCCTCTACCACATCCTCCCCCTTCAAGTTCAACCCCCTCCACACCCTTAATACGCCCCCTCCTCCCCCCCAAGGAAAAGGTCCACAACCCCAACAACCGCATCCAAAGTCCTCCGGCACCTCTCCACCACCCCCCTCTCCACCCCCTCTTTCCCATCCCCGTTCCGGAGTCTACCCAGCACCCCATCCAGGACCCCGCCAAGCTCGTCCACACCCCGGATGATCTCATCCACGTGCGGTAACTGCGGACAAATCAGCAACGCAGCGCGCACGTCCTCTGCCAAGAAACGTGCGCTGGTAGCGGCCTTGTATAGCGCTTTCGTCGATGAAGGTTTTTGTTTCGGCATGGTTTTATTTCTTGAGGGTTTGTATAGAGAGTGAAAGAGGGAGGGAGGGAGGGAGAGCGGGAGGGGTGATGCTAAATATGATGATTTGGCCTGGCCCACCGGCGCCGTGTGTTTCTTGGTAGGTAGGTATGTTTGGTCGGTGGCGCGGGTTTGGTATATAAAGAAAGTGGGGTTTTTTTTAGAAGAAATTTTTTTTCCTCATGCGCCGACAGAGGAGAAACGTGTAGTTGTGTGTGCTCAGCTGATCCGGTTTTTAAGTGGTGTGTGTGGCGTGGTGTGGTGGGTGTAATAAGCTCTATCTATAGGGAAATGTCTATTGCATTGTGCAGTAAGGTTGCAGCGGTATGTATCGTGAGACTGCTGCGGATTAGAATGGTGTTTGAATAGAAAAGAGTAGGCGGGGAGGACGGGGAGAGGTAGGATATCACGAGTGACGGTTTATGATACAGTGCTTGTAGGTTAAGGGTAGGGTAGGGAGTTGGTTGGCGGGCAGGAGCTTGCAGGAAGGACGAGGGAATGGGAGAGCACGTGGTTGGCGAGGCTTGGCAGGGGGTGAGTGGCTGGCCAGCTTGCCGGGGTTCACGCGTAAATGCTGGCATCGGATCTGTCATACACCAGATAAATTGGATGCAGATTCCCGATAATGAAGCGGGGGTTCCAAGGAAATACAAAGAGTCCAGCTAGGTATCGTGGGATTCGTGCGACGGTGCATGCTGATCCATGGGTCATACCGGCCTCCCGGTGAAATCTACTTGTCCCAGGCAAGAAGTATCCGAAAATACGAATCGCGAGTTTATATGGGCGCTCGGACACGCACGGATTTCTTACCATATACCGGTATTTCGCGAGTCCCTGTCTTATCCCTGTTTTCGAATACTTCTTGCCTTGTAACAAGTACCCACAATTCCGCCACTCTGGCGAAAATACACTCCCATCAGTAAGCGAGGCCAGCAACACCATTTCAGATATCCTCATATCACAACTACCCATCGTACGTCCAGCTACTGCACCCTCAGACACCCACAGTCTCTCACTCGTGCGCTTGTCCCCTATGAGGGCTAATCATCTCGATTCGCGTCCAACATGTCACAGCAGTGGCCCATCATGCAAGGGTCATCATGAATTTGCAGTACCCAATTCTCAGAGAGAATACACGGCCCAGCTACTCCTCCTCACCAAACGGATAATTAAACTTCAATAGCCCGTTCAAACCACCGACCCAGCCGTCATCCTCCTTCCCTCCTATCCTCCCCTTCAAGCATGGAATACCACCTTTTTCGCCGTCAATCTTCTCCGCCCAGACTCTCACCTCCTCACCACGACCGATCCCGCCCCACCGGCGGCCGTCAACGCTGACTTCTACCTTTCCAGCGCGATTTTTGGCTGAAAGCTTGAGTGTGAGGATGCAGTCTGCCGGTAGGACCAGTGGACGGAAGGATAGAGAGCGGGGGCAGATAGGTGTTAGGAGTAAAGAAGATACGGATGGATGAATGATGGAGCCACCGGAGGAGAGGGAGTACGCTGTCGAACCGGTTGGTGTGGCGATGATCATGCCATCGGCCTAAGGGCTTAGTACGTCTCTTAGAAATAAAGAGAAGGGGAACAAACTACAGCCTCGGTAAGGAATCGGCCATCAACAAACACCTCCACAATCGCCAAATGTGGAGCCTTTCCTCGATGAATGTTGACTTCATTCATTGCGTGGGCATCTGTCATCATCAGCTACTCTCCCCGTTGCCTGCGCAAAGCGCAAGTCTTTGGTTCGCATTTGGGGTCATAATTTAATGCGCACTGGACCTACCACCGATACTTTCAAACTCCCACTCCCCGGTAACCCTCTTGCCATCGCGGTCGTAAACGCCAACCCTCAGCCTTTCCCGTCGGAGCACCCTCGCGCTGCCGGCAAACGCCTCGCTAACAGCCTCGGCGTGCTCCTCCCACTTCCATTCTCCCAGGAATCCTAGGGTGCCCATGGCAAAACTCAAGACCGGTGGGACCATGCGACAGGCTGAGAAGAGCGATGCGGCATGGAGGATTGTACCGTCACCGCCCAGGGTTATTAGGAGGTCGGTTTTGTCATGGTAGAGTCGTTCCCCGCCCGGGCCCAATTCCTCTCCCCTATTTTCGGAGGTACTGGGTTGAGGTGATGGTGGCGGCGGTGGTGGTGGTTGGATATGCGTTTGCCGTGGGCTTAATTGCGGAGTGCGAGGGTACGTGGACTGGGTATAAGGGAAGGGTGTGGTACTTTCCGAGGGCGGGAGTGTGTAGACTGGGAAATCCAGCTCATGATGTATAGAGTGGGCTGTGGATGGTTCCAGGATGATGTTTGTAGATGGGTAATTCGCTTTCAGATGTCTTTTTTTATCAGTCAAGATAACTCTCGTCGGCTCAAGGAATTGGTGGGATGGGTGAGAGGGAGAAAGAAAGACTCACCTTGCTAGCGATATTAGCGCACTCCTCACGATGAATACGTGCCTCTTCTTCACGATGAGAAGATTACGTGGCGGAGCGCTCCACGTCAAGGAGGATAATTTCGAATTCGCAGTCTTTGCGAAAGCCGGGCGCCTTCGATCCCCCAAATGTATAAGGGAGAGAACGTCTTTGCGAATGGGGCTCGCCGATAACCAGCGTCGTCTCTGAAAGGGCAAAGACTCCGCCCCCCCGCGAAGAAAGCCGAGCGTATGGACAGCTGAAACTATGGGTGATCGGCAGGATATCATATCTCTGGGCGAATTGGATTGGAGAAGAAGGGGCTTTTTTTCTTTCTTTCGCTCATTCACCCATTCATGCCTCAAATCTCTCCCGCAACGGGATAACGGTACGGTCGGCAGGGTGGATTAGTCATTAAAGGGTACGGTGCCATTATCTCGGATAACCGAGGAATAGCCAGCATAGTCTACCGTACTCGTAACCCATCGAATGTTAAGCTTTTGGGCTTGGCTTGGCGATGGTTGATCATCTTCCGACTTGGCCGGATAAGAAGGCACCAAGCCAATCAGTTTTGGTCTAACCCAGTCGGCACAGGCATGATCCCTTAGGCCATGTGAAACGCTTCCAAATTCCTTGCCTTGAGACGACAACTGACTCAGCACATCCAGAGCTGTTATATTCTCGACGAATCACAAAAATCAAATCCATTCATTGCCTGTCCGGTGACGGATTTCACTGGTTTGCACCACACACCGCCCGTGGGGCATCCCGCCCTCTTGGGCCTCTTGGGGGGGCTATTTGGAGGACGCGTACGCAGTTGCATCCTTTCCTACCTGTGTGGTGTGAACGTATCAAGGGATGATGTGGAACTGGTACAGTTACCAGTACCCAGTTTATTAACTGGTAGTCTACAACTAGTATGCGAGGGACCTTGTGAGGAGACCATATAAATTGTTTCCTACCCCCCGCTCACCCCGCTCCCTCTACACTACTACGCTCGAGAGAAACTCATAGACTTTACCAAAATTCACGACAATGGCTTCCAACGAATATTACAACACCCAACCCCAGTACCCTCCTCAGGCCGCTCCCGGATACCCACCGTCACAGGGCTATCCTGCCCAGGGTGCCCCGCCACAACCAGTATGTCCCCCGCACCGAACCCCGAATCATGAAATTCCTACAATCTAACCGTGGCTTGACAGATGGTCTATCAACAGGCCCCTCCCCCTGTGCAGGAAAAGAAGAGCGGCGGCGGCGGCGGCGGTGGTTTCTGCGCTGGGATGTGAGTCGGATGCCTTCACACGTACCCGAATATGGGGGACAGCGCTATAGTGACGGTACTGACGAACAAGAGTAGACTTGCCACACTATGCTGTTGCTGTGCTTGCGACGCCTGCTGCGACTGTCTGGAATGTCTTTGCTAGAGGGGTTTAATTTCTTTTGGTTGTTTTGTGAAATTTGTTTTTAATCACTGATTGCGGTGCTCTGCCTGCTTGTGGGGATGAGGAAATTGTGACATTACTATTCTATTCTTTTTCGTCTGTTTTTTCTCTTCCCTCTCCACCTGGAATCAATCAACCCTACCGTATGGGGCATGAAACTTCCTGTCACATTTTTTTTTTCCACTCGTGATTGTTGCGGTGTGGGTATTGTGATGGTGTGTGTTTCGTCATTCCCGAGCTTGCCATGGATCGTGTTGATGGGCCTGATCAGTCAGCGGCTAGTTGAGCGAAAATAGACGTGAAGCCACACAGCATGTCGGGAGAATTTCCTATCATAATGTCGGTTGAACTATAATATAGCAACTTATCAGCTTATTTTCTTGCTTGATAGATTTAGGCCATGTTCACATAGTATTAGATTTAATTATCTCACTTCCTTGACACCAGGAAACCCACCACTGCCAGTCCATCTCCACCATACAAGCCCCTTTCTTGTTGCTGGCTTATCCACGGCGAGTCACTCGATTACCCAATCTTATCTCTCGGCACCCATCCCGGGTACAACCCCAACTGACTAATCATCGCAGGTCTTGGCAGGATAACTTTGATCCGAGGGATGCAAACTCTGGAAGGAGGGGGAGAAGGAATCATTCTTTCCTCTCTCTCCAGCGACCGCTGCTGTCGGTCTGCCCACTCTCCATCGTGATCGCGAGAGTCCACCATCGTCTTGCTAGCTGCGGTATCGTAAGATACACCACAGCAGACTGCACCATCACCCTTCCATCCTCTGCACCGCTGACTTGTCCGGCCCGCGCAGATCCTCACCATTACCCCAGTCCTTCACGCACCACCCTGCGTTGGAGCGTCACCTACCATATGCGAAGCCCAACATGACATCTGCATCACCATCTCCGTCAACATATCTGCCCCCCTTGCCCCTGCCCTCGCAAACGCAGTATCCCTCCTACTTTGGAGCATGGGGGCGGGTGGAGGACGACGAGAAGAAATTAAAACGTTGGTCCAGCTTCATCGGTATCATCGTAGCTATCGTCGGGAACATTCTAATTTCGCTCGCACTGAATATTCAAAAGTATGCGCACATCAGATTAGAGAGGGCTAAGAAGCGGCGGAGGAAGTTTCTAAGAAGAAGCCGACGGCGCTTGTTTAATTCTCGCCGAGCCGGGGATGGGAACGGAGAGCGCTCATTACCGTCGTTTTCACGCGAGGATGTGAGCCATGAGCAAGTCTTCATTAGGGATTCTGCCTATGGCCCGCGGGGTCCTATGAACTTTTCCACCGACTGTGGACATGATGAGTTACCACCGGATGAAACATCATTCCTCCTTCCCCGCAGTGCACACTCCACTGCTTCCAAAGAAGATGGTGAGGAAGAAGTACACTCCCCGGATCAGCAATACCTCTCATCGCCATACTGGTGGCTCGGCCTGGTCCTCATGTCAATCGGGGAATGCGGCAACTTTCTCGCCTACGGATTCGCGCCCGCGAGCATCGTATCCCCTCTCGGTGTCGTAGCGCTAATCTCAAACTGCGTTATCGCACCCATGATGCTCAAGGAGCCATTCCGCGGTCGGGATCTCATGGGCGTTGTAGTCAGTATTTGCGGCGCCGTAATTGTGGTCTGGAGTGCTGAAAAGGAGGAAGTCAAGGTTGGCGATACCTAATCCGGGTGTTTCATTTACTAGCCCGCCTACGTTCTGACTGGCTGTTGTGTTGTTGCGAAATATAGCTCGGACTTGATCAGATCCTTGAGGCCATCTCGCAAACCGCCTTTGAAGTTTACTTTGGGATTACGTGTGGCCTTATTGCGCTGTTTATGTATCTTTCTTCGAGGTATGGGAGAAAGTACATATTCATTGACCTAGGGCTTGTCGGGTTATTCGGTACCCCCCTTGCCCTCCTTCGCAATAGGGTGACTAATAGAAGGCAGGCGGTTACACTGTCCTCTCAACAAAGGGAATATCATCCCTTCTCTCCTCATCCTTCTACCTAATCTTCACCTACCCAATAGTATACCTCTTCGCTATAGTCCTGGTCGCAACCGCAATCCTGCAGGTGAAATACGTAAACCGCGCCCTCCAACGCTTCGACTCGACTCAAGTGATCCCAACGCAATTCGTTCTCTTTACCATTTCCGTAATCCTGGGATCAGCAATATTATACAGAGACTTTGAAACCGTCGACGCGGAGAGAATGCTAAAGTTTGTCTCTGGGTGTTCGCTGACCTTCTACGGGGTGTGGATAATTTCTTCTGGCCGTGGTAGGGCCAAGAACCCGGATGACGAATCCGACTACGAGAGCGATTTTGATTCCGCAGTGGTGCTAGAACGGGGAATAGCAACACCTAGTCGGAAAAGCAGATCCTTATTCCTTGACGGGCAGGACACAACTAGTTCCAGCAGCGAGGGCGAGGACGAAGCCTCTTCCACCCGCCATACCCTCCCACCACTTCCCGAAGAACATACTGCATCCCGCCCACAACTTACACGAGGTACCTCCAGTTCCTCCCTAGCAGTGACCGAACGCTCTATGGCGCTCTCGGATGCTATGCATTCCGACCTCATGCATGCCGGCGAACCCCAATCCAGTCGGAGGAATAGCCTCACACCTTCCCACCGCCGCTCAATTTCTTCCCTGCTCCCGGGACCGATCGTAGCCGGTTCGCAGCTAAAAGCTGTGGTTGTCGGAAGCGTCAAGAAGCGCCGGGACGAAGGTGCTGGCAGGGGGCGGAGTAAGAGTCTGAGCTTTGTACTGGATTTGTTGAAAGGTCGTGGTCGGAGAGGCGCTGGTGGTGGTCGTAGAGGTGGGGAAACGGAAGGGTAGTGTAATTGCGAGTCTTTTTCTAGCTAACGGGGCTCAAGACAGACGGATGGGTGGAGGAGTAGTGATTCGTGATTCACTCATTGCTAATCTTCTTTCACTGCTTTTTGTTTTTATCATTTTTAATCTCACTCTCGAGCTTTTTGGTCTTTTGTGATATCCTTGTATAGTAGAGCTAAATCATGCATTGCGTGGTTGGGATGGTGTTTTGCTTTGTTTCTGCGGTAGCGCAAGTAGAGTTTGGTTTGGTATTACAAGTGGAGGAGAAGAGAAAGGCGGTTGAGATGTGCACCGGTTGGTAGACACCAGCCTGGTAATTGCTCCGAGCTTGCCTTCGGTCAGTGAAAAACCATGAACGTGGGGAATCGATATGGCATAGCCTTAACTCTCTATGCCGCTCGGCCGCGGCACTTCTAAAGCCGGTTTCCAATGGACGGACAGGGAACGCGGCTGCTGTTCAAAATTTTTATACATATCCCCGACTGAGAACGGCCGACTTGAAGCACCGCTCGACATTAGACTATAACTTACAGCAGCAGCGTGTCAAGACTAGTTAAAGTACAGGACCCACAAAAACATTTTGCTCCACGCCCTTTTTGCGCCAAAAAGTATCCATTTTCGCCACCCTCCCTCACAACACACAATGCTTATGAGAATATGACAAAATCTCACAGTGCATCGGTGGGCCTGCACTAGTAGACAGCATGGGGAATGCTATAGGATCCTTAAATATTACAAAGGGGCGGACAAAAAAATGCTATCTAAGCGTGGGGTATCTGTCTATATATGTATTATCATACTCGAGAAGATATAGCAGAACAGGTAGGGAGAAACCGAAAAGCAAACACTTCATGTCACCATCAAAGATATGCTAAAACAACCTACCCATCGTTAAAAGGAGAAAAAGGACAAGGGAAGGAGAGAGAAAAAAACCACCCTGAGTGGAGGCCCTAAATTCCTTTTCAAGACTTTTTCCACCACTCCTCGTTCCCCCCCAAGAACTTGCCAAATGCCTTGACCGAGACAGCACCTGAGAAACCCTGCGTCTCTCTCCTTTGAGTGCCCAATCGCCGACGGCGAGTTCGACCAGTTTCTTGGCCTGGTGGCCATAAACGTCGACGAGATTTTTGGCACCGACTTCGAGAAAGGTCTTCATGACGAAATAGTGTGTGTGTTCGTGAGCTTATCGGTGGCTACAGCGTGCCAGGGGTTGAATATCAGATATATGGATTTATTAACTTTGAATTTCCAAAGTTTCTGTAGAAAGGCGCCGTGAGATTAACTGCTGCTACATTAAACAGGGTGAATATGGTGAGCAACACACCTTCCCGCAATAGCAGTACAAGCACAGTATACCCAGCCGTCAATCCCACCATACGGTTGACGTGGTTTCCTCGGATTTCCAGGTCCCGTCTTCCTCTTGGATCCAACTTAACCTCTTGCTAGCGATCACTTTCGGTAGCCTCCGGGCCCAGTTCGCCAGCCAGGATGGGATTCTTCTTCTTCAGTCTAGCGATGACAATGTCGATAAGGAGTGGCCATTGACGAGCAATCGTTCATCTGCAAACGCGGAGATGACTGCAACCTCGATCGGATCCACAGTGCCAGGTTTCATAGTGCACTCATTGATAACTTGCATAACGAGCAATTTAGCGAGCTCATTGACGGTCCACACAAAAGAAGCGACAGGGACCGGAATATCGCAGGAAGGGATCCTGGTTAAGGAAGAAATCATTGGCCGAAATCATTGGTCCCTCTTGATCGTTACGAAGCTCGACAAAAGCACAACGCATGTTAACCTTTCTCCTCACATATATGCAATGAACCGAGGGATACTTACAACTTCAATAGTCTGGGTTCTCTCGACTGACCAAACTTGGGGCGTAATCCACGGCGGATAGAAGTCAACTTCTTTTCTTTGGAGAACGACTCCTCATGGCGCACAGTATGGCGCAATTGATATAGCCGCGATAACCCTCTGCAGCTCTCTGCTCCCGCTCCCTTTTTTCCTGTTCGCGCCTTTGCCTTTCCATCCCCTGCCGCCTAGCAATTTCCTCGGCCCTTCGAGCAGCTTCTTCTGCTTCCCTTGCCAACCTCTCCCGGTGCTCCTTCTCAATCCTCGCTTTGTTGAGGCCGTCCTGGCGCCTCGCCTCGTAGACTCTCCTCACCTTTGCCTGAAAAATTTCCTCGAGCTTGGCGGCCTCACGAGCATTAAACCTAGAATCTTGGAGGTGAACCAGTGTAAACTCTTGGCTCGCCTTATTATCCGTAGCAGTGAGTTTTCTGGCGAGAGAGCACTCCTTTGCTTTCAAATCCAAGGCGTTGATCTTCTCAGCTAGGTTATGAGAGCGCACTGCACAAGCGGACTGTGCACCACGTGGTGATGTAGTCCTGCTCGTGGAGGAGTAGATGTTCCTGGAGCTGGCAAAAAGGTCGGCGTCAGAGCTCCCTTCCTCCCATTCATCTTCGGAGTCGGAATCGGGTAGCGGCATTTTGACGGCTGGACTCCAGGGTTCCGAGAGCGCGCGCTCTCTGTCTTTGGCGTCATGATTATAGGGAAGCTGCTGTACCGTATAATCTGGTGAAAGCCGGATTGACGCTAGTTGCTGTGTACTGAACAGCACAGTACTTTTTTGCATGGAGCCACATACAGAAATTTGAGTCACTTTCACACTGCTTGACACAATCATAAACCGTGAATACAGCTTCGATCCCTTGGACCTCCTCTTCTGGAGGGGTTTAATTATATATAGTGATTTTCCAACGGATGGGAAGATTTCAAGTGTTCCCAAGAAGGTATGGCTGGGAATTATCTATTCGAAAATGTCCGTTTTGGATAATTTTGGTGGAAAAACCATAGTCGGAGGAAACGCCTTGAGCTAGTACTGCACATGGCTAAGGTGAGAGTGATAACCCATGAACCCCCCTCCCAGCCCCTTATCCCAAATCCATGACAACCCAGGAACCATTGGGAATAACTACAGACCGAGTTAGTCCCTACCAATTCCATAATCCACAATAACAACACTCACCAAGGCACAACTTCTACCGATACTAGACACCCGCTCGTTAGTAGCCCAACCACCCACCCACCCACCGCAATCCAAAACACATCCAGTAACCAATAATCCCATTCAAAGAAGCTCGAATAAACCCAACCCGCAACACCCAATCCCCCACTCCCGCGTCCTAGCCTCTCTCTCTCCCACCCTAACCTCCCTTACACTCCCCCCCACCCACACGGCAAATTCTCCAGAACCACATCGTTCAACGCCTCCAATCTATTAAGACACTCCTCGAGCCTCCCACACAGCTCCCGAAAGCTGACACCCTCCAGCATCGCGAGGCCAGCGATATCCCCAACTTCTACGCGAATGGCGTGCAACTTTTCGTGGAAAAGCTTAGGCCTAACGCCGTCGTTCCAAGAATTTAGGGTTTCCGCCAGGCTGTAGGTGAAGCAGAAGATGGTGCTGCGCAGATAGTTGTAGCGGGCTTTCTCGTTGGCAGCCATCATTTCGGTGGATGGGGCGGGTATGGTGGGTGTTTCGGTCCCTTGAGTGTTTGGGGGTTGGTGTCTGGCTCCAGTTGCTTTCGTATAAGCTTCCGAGGGGGTGTTTTTGCTGTTTGACATGTGGGATATATAGGTTTGCTTGGTGGGTTTTTTTCTTTTTTCTTTTTGGCTTTAGTTTTGTGTTTGGTTTGGCTTGGTTGTTTGCTTGATGATTAGGGGAGTGGTGGGGAGGATGAGATGTGTTTTAAAAGCAGAGCTTTTGAGTGCCATTTAGGGTATCGTTTATAAAGCCTAGAAAGCAAAGGCCACACTAAAAAATTTCAAAACTCCAAAACCTCTCTTTTGGGTGGCTGGTGAAAGGCGGGTTTCTTGGTTGATTCTAATACAGTTAGCTTACTGTGAAGACCAAGTATGCTCTACTCTGGCATTCAAGTCTACTATTAACCCACTCATGAAATTGAGACGATGCTGACCCTGATGCTGATTAGGGCTACATATGGTTGTCACATTGCTATTCTGAATTTCAAAACTACCACGATGCGTGTAGGCAAGCATTTCGATTGGCTCCAAGCTGGAAGTCGGCCAATCGCTGGCATATCAAATGTAAATCTCTCAGGGTAGAAGGATGGGAGAAAAAATGAAATTTAAAGATTCATGGTTCAATTATGATAACAGCTTTCGCTATTCCCATCTCGAAATTGATTATCGCTGGTGGCAATAGCGAGACAACCGTGAGAAAGGAATCCAATTGGAACCTCGACTGCAGGTTTGAATCAAATTCAAATCAAGCAACACAAGGCACAATTTAGTGCTCCCATCACATACATCATGAATCATAGCAGTCCCCTTTCCACACCCACCCAACGGGATAACAACCCCGCAAGTAAGCCGCTATCAATCCCACCGCAAACAAAACTAAAACCTGCTCGAACGTCACGAATCATCACTCGCCTCCGACCCTGTCGCCCTTCTCATCATAGCTTCATACTGGGATTTGAACTCCTACCCAACCGTAAGCCACGCCCCCCAAAAATCAACCAACGGGAATAAACGGGTCAAAGGAAGAGCACAAGGGGTGGAAGCAAACCAGCAAACTCGCCCTCCCCCCGCCAATTGCAAACCCCTCAAGCACAATGAACGCCCGTCTGGCCCTCTCTTTTTCCCAATCACCCGGGCGCTCAGCACACATCCTATCAATCAGAGATCCGAACCTCCCGGCCCAATACCCCATAGGCATACGCTTACTAACATACTTGCACGCCAGCTCCTCAAGCGCCTCTTCTTCGCTCGGGAGTGTCTTCAACAGTGGGAGGAGACGTTGAGGGGGCTGAATAGGGGGTGCATCCCAGCGGCTGGGTTGGCGGGACTGTGATTCGGCACGTGCCTGCGCCTGGATGAATGGGAGGGAGAAGGAGTGGGGGAGGGAGTTTCTAGGTGGCTGGCGGCGGACGGCAGGGGTAAAAGTAGCAGTTGGGGGGCGTGAAAGTGATGCGGTGGGATGAGCCCGGGATTGAGTGAGGTTTGGTGGGAGTTGGTAGGAGAGTGAAGCCCGTGGAGGGCGGATGGTTGAACCAGGGGTACGGATTGACGTGGATAAGGTACGGCGGTGAGAACGTGCCGGGGTCGTAGCACTGGTAGAGTGAGACGTAGATGGGGTGCGGTGTATGTGATGCATTTTGTTTTATTTATTTGAACAAATTTGGAAGAGAGAGGGGGCAAGGTGAGAAGGTGGGGTGCGGCAGAGGTGTGAAGGTAGGGAGATGAATACGAGAACATAATATCATACTCGTTGACTTTGTCTATGTCGGTAACCCTCAATAACAGAAAACCAGGGCACGCAAACATTACCCTCGCTTGCAAACCCAAACATGCCGCCCCATTCCAGAACCACTCACGCATATTTGTAATGCTATGCACATAATGTATTCCGCATCGTAGGTAGCAAATCCCATCCCATCTAAGTTATAAACACTTCGCAACAAACAAATAAAGTCTAAAAAGCCCATCGCGCTCAAATTTACACCGCTTTCCTCCTCCACCATTCCTCCCTGTGGCTAGTGAACCACCTCCGGAATCCTACTGTGCACCTTACCGGACCCTCCAATGGGTCTGAGACCACGCAGGATTTGTAACTTAGTTATTTTAGCTAGAAACATTATTATTATCATACCTGAAGGACTTTCATGATCACAAAGAGGTTTTTAAGGAGTACCGAAAAGATAAGTCCACCACAAGGAAAGTGAGAGAGGTTACTACCAGGATTCGGGGTGAAGATAGTGAAGTGCTTAATCAACACTGCCTTTCAAGTTCAGGTACTACTGCAGCCAAACTTGAAAGACTTTGCATTGCAGATGAACAATGTCGCAATTTAGATGGCATTGTGGCAGACATATATGAGGAGGATGTGGACATTAACTTTGTTTACACGAACCATCTCCTCTACACCTCTGGCGATTGAAATCTCAACACCATGAGAAATCATCGTCGGGTAGTATCCCTCTCCCCTTTTCTGATGGCCTCGGTTCCTAGAAGAGTGAGGCTCCTCCCATCCGCCCCTCCCCTCTGGCCACTTCTGATGGCAAATGTTTCGGTACGGTCCGCATTTGAACAATCGGGATCTCGTTTCGGTTGGTCGCATCCTCACGTCTCGTTGTCACTGTCCCTTCCACCCTTCCACTTCTCCATTACATCAGCTAGCATCCTACTGCTTCAATACTGTGGCTATGCCTCCTGCCGCCACTCCTTCTGGCCTTTGTCTCCTGCTGACTACCTGGCTTGATGATCGTGGCTGCATGTGCGGTTGTCTCGGTCTTAGGGGGTAGCTAAAACAGTCGGATTCTGAGCTAATTAGGCCAAGGATATTCGAGACAACAGATTATAGGTCAGGAAGGCTCAAGAAGATTTGTTTGATAAAGTAATAGAAGAATATCATAATAACTTATAATATTGTTAAGGTCGCTTCTCCGTTGCTTGATGATATTCTCAACCATCAGGGAGAGCCCTAGTATTTATACTAATGTTCACGCTACTTTGCCTTCTCTAGTAACGAAGTATCTGTTAAGAATTCAGTTCGTCAGAACAAAGCGCAAACAGTGTTTGACCCTGAAACTTGCCCAGCTCGACTCTGAGAATCCCCCGACTGCTATTACTTCTGAGAGTGTTCTCACTTCACTAGTAGTCAGTCTTGGATCTGTTCGTCCTGATAGACTATAATGGAATATGCTGTCTAAATGCCTACATACCAATAGTATCATGAATATGGAGTGATCAGGTCTGATATTCATCTATCAAAGCATGATGAGTATGCATTAGTAAGAGTAGAGAACTGGTTCTCTAATCATCGTTCCAATCAGTTAGCCATATCTTGAAACATGAACTCTTTGGGGTTCTTGTGTAGCCTCCCAGATGCGTCCGGGAAGTCCCTACTCAGGGAGCTTGGGTTTGGATATAGGCTCTCCTCCCATGGTGGCATATACCTCACACATAATTATGCAAGCAATTCCCGCTAGGGTAATACTCTGCTTGTGTGTAGGGAGTTTATGCTTACCGCCTCGGCCCTGTCGGGGACATGTAACACCCCCCTGCCATCTTTCCGGTGGCCTCGGGAATCAACCTCGTCCTGCCACACACTCTCATAAGTGCTGGCTCGGTTACCGATCTCCCTCTGGGGATTGCGCTTGCCTCGGCTTCCCGGGCTCTATGCACCAGGTACATCTACATCTCGTTTGTGGTGCTGTCCTATGTCTTTGTCCTGCTGGCTCCTGAGTCTCTCCCCCTTTTCGAAGGAATGGGGTTTGTCGTTGGGCTATGGGTGGGTTGACTACAGGTTTGGGCTTAGGTGTATTTCCTTTCTAGATGTGCTTAAGATTTTTCCTTGTTTTGCAAGTTTTTTTGTTCACTGTCAGGGGTTTCTTTCGTTGGGTTGCACGTCTGGGGAGGTTATTGGTTCGTTGTATTCAGGCCATAGTTTCTTTCATAGTTTTTACCTATAGTACTCAGCGTTGTTTTCACCTCTACTCAAAGTGGTTTACGGGTCAGGCAGGGTCAGAGGGTTTTTGTGGGAGGGATGCGGACGGACTATAGTTGGAGGTTTTTTGTCTACATAGCACAAGCTGATGTGATGGTTGTACCTTAAAACAAATATAAAAGGAATATAAGCAAAAAAAAAGAGCCTGAGAAATAGGTACGAACCATCTCCTCTCCACCACCGGTGATTGAGATCTCAACACTACGAGAAATCATCATCACTTTCCCCCACCCACCTCTCATCTCCGACAATGGCTACTGCATAGAAGTTGACATTAAGCCACCTTTCTTCCTCTTCTGAGGCCTGTCGGCCTCCCCTCCTTGGGGTTCTCGTTCTCGTTTGTCGTTAACACCAGCTCATGAAGTTCGGTTCTCCCCCTTGCTCCACACTCACATCGCACCTCACTTAGCGTTTTGCATGATTGGAAAGCTTCTCGCTTCGTTCACTGTCAGCGTTCTGGTGTCCCGAGCTCTCGGTCGAAGTAGGCCGTAGCTTGCTGGGCTTATACCTCTGATGGGGAAAGCACCTGTTTGTAACATCTGAGTCTCGTCTCAGTTTAGTCGTCGTCCCAAAAGCCCTTACCATGGCCTGTTTGTCAGTTGTCGCTACCCTGTTTGCAATCCATCTCTCTCCCTTCTCCCGGTTTCACCTGCTTGCACTGTACTGCCACCGGAGCTAGCACCTTACTGCCTCATTGTCCTTCCGGATTGTCAGACCCCTTCTCAGTTATACGCAGTCATTGTATTGCACTACCTCCTTGCCTGTTGTCCAATGCCTTGGATCAATGTAATCACCGGCACGACTGTATGTCTATGGTTACAAATGCCAGCCCACAAGTCCAGTTGTTTTCTCCCCTCTCGACAATCACCCATCCTTCTGCTGCTAAAGTGGCATTTATTTTCGTTTCTTTGTTTTAGGGGAGCCTGCTGAAGGGTTTGGGTCTCTCTTCTGTACTTCTCTATGATTTATTTCCTGGGCCTTACAGGTCCGGAGGAACATGTTTCTTTCAGGTGCTAGTCGAGGGGGGTTTGTCCTATGGATTCAGAATGTTTGATTTTTCCCATGAAGAGGTAAAGTGGGCAGTTGTTTGGGATTAAGGTTTTCTTTACACCATATCCAACGATGCATGCGAGTTCTTGTACCTTAACAAGTAATACATGATATAAAAAAATTAAAAACAATTAAAAAAAAGAGCTTGACAGGTAGGATCTTCATGCAACCATCCAAGTATTTTTCTATACGAAGTTGTAATATAATTCTCTTCATCTTTACACTGTGACTATTGAATTGTATGAATACTCTACAGACAAACTCTCGACACCTGTGCCTGTTGTGACAATCCGAAAAGCCGCGTCAATAATATAAAACTATTAAGATAGTTTTATATCATGACCAGACAGTTCCATACTCTCCGATGAGATAGTGGAACTATAAGACAACATGTCAGTCCAGTACTATCTGACGAGAAAGTAAGATATTAAGAAAGTAAGGTCGTTACCTGTTGCAACATAACCAGAGATCAATAGGATTGTTACAGGCTTCAAGGGATCGGGTGTAAGAGATAATAGTTGAAGGACAAATATGGACTAAAAGATTGCTGTTCAACCAAGTGTATTCTTAGACTCAAGGTATGTCAAAGTCTGCTGTCTCCTGCTAGCCAGAAGACTGGTTTAAATTAGCGTTCGTTACGGGGCCCCGTTTCTGACAAACGGGGCGCCAAGAGCAGGTTATTAACTGCAGATTAAAAAAAGAATCGTCCAAATCGGACCAAAACTGAGTGATCTAGAGCTCTTTGAAGTTGCCTAGCTTCAAAGAGCTCTATCTCCTTCAGTTCTGGTCCGATTTGGATGATTTTTGCAGCCAGTTAATCATAATAACCTAGGTTATTTTGTCCCCGCTCCTCGGAAACGGGGCCCCGTAACGAAGCCTAGTTTAAATACATAAATCAAGAGTGATAGCCCTCCTACACTCACAATCATTACCAGTAGCTGTGCATAACACCAGAATCCTGTAATCCTGCAAGAATAAAGAGTCATGACTTGTCCTCCACCTGTGTTACATGACTATTCCATTCCCGGAATCCTTAATATAAACTTCCAGCAAGGGAAACTAAACTTAGCATACAATAGCATATTGTATCGGCATCAGCAAAAAGGTGGCCTGCGTCAGATACAGTAGTGTTGCGTCCTGACTCTCCCCGCCTGGACCCTGCATCCTGTGTGTCCTGCACGTCGTGTACCCATACGCCATATCTTGTTGCGTCAGGTGCGTCCGGAGACCCTTGCCTACACTGGGTTCCGTCCAGACACATCCAATCAAGCAACCCTGCCTCCCAGGCATCCTGACTTAAACCTCAACATTATCGCACATCAGGATTCACCACTACCCCTGATTCTCCTTTCAGCCTTCTTTGTCTTCTAGCCCAGATGTGAGCAAGGAGTATTTCTTGGCAAAGACAATATGGTTAGTGCTGGCGCCTGGTGAGAAAGCCATCTTACCCTTAATCTTAAATTTGCGCTAAAAATCCCATGTCCAAGTCATACTGGCACTCAGAGTTCTATTTTCAGAACATCATCTTTGAATGAGCGAAAATGCCAGCTCACTCCAGTCTGAAAGCGAGTGATAGCCATAATACTCTCAAGTCTAGCATAGTGCCTGGTGGTTTCTCGGCACTTAGCCTCAAACTGGACGCGACGCGACACTCTTTTTATCACAACACTCAACATCCACACTCCCGGGCCACGGCTGCAACACTCCACCACAGCCAGACAATCAATCCTGAATCCGACACCTGGAGGTTCCTGGGCTCGATGCCAGCTATCGGTATAACTTGAAGATTCATCCCCAGAGGGATATTATTCATGAAGTTACAGGGCTGAATGGGGTGGGGTGCTCGCGATCTCAGAACTCGATGGCAGATTCCTCGACAACTACTGGGCCGATTCTGGATCTGATTGCGGGGGATTGTTGGGCTCGATGCCAGCTACATGATGGTATAGGTTCCTTCCTGTGCCCCCTGGGAATTTTATTCATGAACTTGAAGTTACAGTGCGAAATGATACTAAGGGGGGGAATCGGGTGAGGGGGGGGGGTTTGGCAAGGGGTCAGAAGGGTTCTTATGACTGAGTGTTCAAGCTTTTCTATGAATTGGCCTGTATATTAGAACAATAGAAAACTACTAGTTGTAAATTTAACGGTTTGACGGTATGAAATCTATTGTGACCCAGGTCAGAAAAAAGTAAAGGGGGGACCCTTCGCTTATCTCTGGAAGATGTGGTCTGGCGTCAGGTAGCGTCCTGAGTATTAGGTGCTGCGTCTGGTGCGTCCCGAGGATTAGGTGCTGCGTCAGGTTGCGTCAGATGCATGATGTGGTAGGGTGGTTGAGTCCTGGTTCGCGATTTGCGTTCCAGCGTCAGGTGCGTCAGATGCCCAGAACGCACAGAACGCAAGGTATTATTTTTGCTGATGTCTGACTCAGGAATAGTGGCGGAGCTAATATCAAATTAAATAAATCAAATATAAATCAAACTAAACATAGGAGATCCTGCAATGCCGCTGCCGTGTACCATTATCGGGACATGCACACATGTTATATGGTGGAAGGGAGCAGGTTCCAAAAAAGAGCTCTTATCAAAATTAATGGACAGATTGTATTACTTATTGAATGACAAAAGGAGGATTAGGAGAGAAAATAAAGAAATAAAGTGACAGAAGAGAAAGAGAGAAGTAGGACATAGATTTGAACAGAACAAAGATAATACAAGTAGTCATAGTAAGATATTACTTGTAACTACAGCAACAAACAAGAAGAAAGCACACCTATCACTACAGTTTCTAACATATGGGCATTTAGGGTAGTTATGAAAAGTAACTGGGAAGAGGTAATCAAGGTAGGTAAGTAACCTAGTAGATTACCTTATCCTTAACCTACAAGCACAGAATCATAAACTGTCACTAGTGATATCTTACCTCTCTCTGGCCTTCCCACCGTGACCATACTCCTCTATTCAAATACTCTTCTAATTCATATCAGTCTCACAATACATAGCGACCCTACAATCTGACTACACAATTGAATAGACATTTTTCTATTGATGGAGCCCATTACTACACCCACTACACCACATATATACCACTTCAAAAAATGAATCAGCTGAGCACACAACTACATGTTTTTTCTCTGTTGGCATATAAGGAAAAATATTTTTCTTCTATTATAAAAAAACCCTAATTTTTATATATACCAAACCTGTGCCACTGACCAAGCATTCCTATCTACCAAGAAATACACAGCACTGGTAGGCTAGACCAAATCATTGTATTTATCATCACTCCTCCCATTTTCTCTCTCTCTTCCTTTTTAGACAAACCCTCAAGTGACAAAATCTTGCCACAACAAAACTCTTTAATGACAAATGTGCTATACCGGGTCACCTCCAGCGCCTCTTTCTTGGTGGAGGACCTGTGGCTAGGTTGCTGATTCGTCTACAATTACCACATGTGAATAAGATCAGCTGAGGTGTGAATGAGCTTGTAGGGATGCTGGCTATGCTGTTGGGTAGACTTCAAGATGGAGATGGGAAGGTGGGGGTGGAGAGGAGGGTGGTGGAATGGTTCAGGCGGACTTTGGATGCTCTTGTTAGGGTTGTGGACCTTTTCCTTGGGGAGGATGGGGCATATTAAGGGTATGGCAGGGTTAGAAGGGGCAGGATGTGCTGGAGGAATTCGAGGGGTAGTTTAGTTGGGTTTAGCTGTGCTGTGTCGGGGGTGTTTGGAGTTTTGAGGTCTGTTGGAATGGTATGGAGGGCGGGGGGGCGGTGTGATCCAGAAGTGGGGCGGTGTGCAAAGTCCGGCAAGAAGTTATGTAACAGCTATTTAAGGTTAATTAGCTAAATAATATTATATCCCTGCTCGTTCCGGTTAATTGTTTCCCACCCTTGTACTCGTACCAGGGTCCCTTACGAAGTGATTGAACAGTTATTTAAGGTTAACCAGCCAAATAGATCCCTGTCCGTTCTAGTTAACTGTTCCCTACCCTAGTACTCGGGTGGTCAAAAAGGTCGGAAAACTTGGAGTGGCGAGACAAGGATTAGACGTGTTGATCATGGAGGGTGGGTGGAAAGCGGAGGACTGTTACATGATGCCATTAATCTGGAGCAGTTGAGCACACTAATTGTCCATGCTGCATGTATTTGTCTGCCTCAAATTCAATTGAGATTGTAGAGGGAAACTCTAAGACCAAAGGAGGAAAAGGAAGCAGGGCTTTTGGAATACCCGTAGTTCTTTTAAGAGACCCAATTATATGAATTGGTCAAACTGCATACTAGCAATTTCATCATCTTTATATTGCCTCTATGAAAGTCACCCCTGAGTTCCCCTTATGGAACAAATTATCAACGCTCCGAAGGTTATCAACACGCCTATAATCGCCGGCACGCCGGTAGCACAGGGCTACGAGCAAGGTGCAAGAATTGTAAAGGGTAGGATTGAAATAACTCATTTGGAAGCTGTCGGTGTGT
>Ga0307509_10003089_pt1 | contig 25872 bp, 15 predicted proteins | sample 10_EM_MG_FD_202245 | JGI IMG/M metagenome (GOLD analysis project Ga0307509, IMG submission 202245) | Populus trichocarpa ectomycorrhiza microbial communities from riparian zone in the Pacific Northwest, United States - 10_EM | ecosystem: Host-associated > Plants > Roots > Unclassified | place... | reverse complement strand
AATATTAATTTAAAATAAAAAAATAATTTTTTTTTATTTTTTTAAAAAACATTTTGAAATAAAAAAACAAACCCAATGCATTATATTTACAAGAAAGAACACTATATTTATGATTGTTAAGATCTAAGTTATTAAATTATTATAAAATTTACCTATTGATGTAACCAAGTCTAAACCCAATATAATTAAATTAAGTCAATCAAATCATAAATTTACTTATTAAATTAATTAATTAAAACTAATTTATTTTAAAATACAACTTGGATCAATCTCTATATCACAGTTTTTATAGTAAACCCGTTTATCAAATCAAATTTAACAACTATGATTTTTTTTTTCATTTTCTATACTAAACTTTTTTATTTTTTTGCGTGGTAGACAAGCTAATTATAGAAAATCAATGCCCTCCATGTTAAAAACGCCCCCCTAACATTTCAAATGGTAAAAGTAAATCAGAAAAAAAAACAAACTTTTTAACCACTGCTTCCCAATACCAAGTATACCACAAGACCATTACCCTTTTACTCTTTAACCACATCTTCCCAGAATGTGTGAAATAATCAAATGACTTTTTTTTCGAGTGGAATCGCCGACGTCTACAAGCAGCTATAACTGGTTTCGCAGCTGCGAGTTTCACAATTCCATGGTGGATTTGTTCTGCAAAGATGATGAGTTTTGGCACCAAAGCAGCCTTTTCAATCCCCAAAACCAATCTTTTCCAGCTCCAAGCTGCTCTCTTTCACTCCTCTCCTGTTCTTGAACGCAAAAGACGCAATTTTTGTGATGCTGTTAGTGTCTCTCCCTACCTCTTTCTCTTCATATGTGCATATGTATATGGAATGGATTCTTTGATTTATTTTTTTAAAATTTGGGTTTTTTTTTTAATATATATTTTGTGTGTGGTATTCAGTGCTTTTGATGAGTTGGGGTATAGTTTTTGATCTTGTTGATTGGGGTATAGTTTTTGATCTTGTTGATTGGCCCTTTAAATAATTTTGTCTTTTGAGAAGGAAAATGTGTGAAAAATTGATTTATAAGGAAAAATATGATACCCAAAGACCTTAACGTTTTGCTTTTTAACTTGGCAGACAGAAATGTCGAAAGATACAATTCAATCTTGCTTCATATTTTGTTTTTCCTTAGCAACCAGAGAGACTTATATCGTAAATGTTTAAGCTTTACTTAGAAAACTGGCCAGAATTGCTTCTTTTCCTCCATTTCATCAACTGAACAAACCGCCTCTATGTTTCTGTCTGGAAATTAAGTTTGATATTTAGAAGGAAGAAATAACGAATTGTGGTACATAATTATAACGATTAAATGAACTTCATTTGGAGCGTGTGTGGGCACTCGGTAGTGACATTTGTTTGAAACATTAATCTGAATCTGTTGAATAATTCCCTTTCTTTCCCAATGTTAGGGTTTAGGGAGAGTCATTTTCTTGGCCACAATCTGTGAATAATATGAATTTAAGAGGTGTTCCATTTTATATTGCAAAAGTCCTGTCTCACGATTAACATACTGGTGTATTCTTTTGGTCTGGTACACTAAGTTTTCAAAAAGTTTTGTTCTTCGGCGCATTTCCATGATCTTTTAAACAACATGTTCTTGGTAGTCTAATTCAAGTAGTAAGATACGTTCTCAAAAAGTTTGATTCCCTCTATTTTTTTCTTCTGTTTATAATTTCCTATCTTTGCACTTTTTGATAGATCTACTGAACATATCGTATTTGATAAGAAGTCCAATCAATGGATTCTTTTTCTTTATTTACTAAAAAGAGTCTTATATTTCCCCCCCTTTTGCATGGTGTGAAATGAAAATATTCTCTCCTGTTTTTGATAAATTGCACATTTCTCTTGCTGAATGAAATTGCTTGTTCAATGCAGAGTCATAGATCCAGAAATAGATCCAACAATTATTCTAGGAGGTCCAGGAGGTTAAATGCAAATGAAGCATTACTGCGTAATATCGGTGCTTATGCAGACCACCTATTTCAGGTTCTTTCTTGACATTGCCCACTTGCTATATACACTCTTATTGTTTTATCATGTCCAAGGAGTTCATGCTTTCTCAATTGTGATTCTGCTGATTTAGAATATTTGTTTCCCAGGCTTTGTTGTAAGCAGTACAAAAGTGGGATTGACTGGTTTATGTGTGTTATTTTAAGATTTGGTCTTTCGGTGTTTGTGTGTTTTGTTTTTCCAAGGGTGGGGTTGGGGTTGGTTAATGTAAAATGTACGTTCCCATGATGTTTGAAATTTCCCCTTTGTGTCTTACTTGAAATCCTATTTTGATAACCTCTAGTTTTCTGCTGTTGAGTTTCTTTGTGAGGTGAGATTTGTACAAATTGATGGATAAACTAGAGCTTGATGCTATGTCTGGGAGAATACAAGTTACAAGGATAAGAGGGAAGGGAGTTGAATAGAAGGTCTAAGAGTGATTTACAAATATTAAGAAGCTATTGATTTTCCTTTTATCTAAATGAAGAAGGGGTTTTTGTACAAGGGAGGTATCTTGTATAAATATCGAGACAAGCACATTGAAAGGCCAAGGGAGAGAATAAGGCAATTCTTAGCAGATTAGGAGCTAATTGACACATGAGGGTAGGAAGCTGAACCAATGGTATAAGGTTGGTTTAAAGTTACAAAATAGATCAAGAAGAATGAGGGTGATTGGTTTGAAGTCTTACAATGCAGAATAATCCTTTTGAATCTTCAAGTGAATTCCATGAGAATATTTGAAGTTTTCTTCTTAATGAGTGATCTCAGGAATGGTAGAAGAAACCTCAGACGTTTAGAGTATGAAAAGATCTTTCATTAGCTAATTGGTGAACTTTGTCGCACTAACATCGTGTCAACTTGCTCTCTTTTCTAGGATGGGGTAAGTGGTCTTTTTATGAGAGGGAGAAAGGTTTTATATTAAAAAGAAGTCGCCACTAAGTATTATAACTAAGTATTATAGTTACTAGAAAACTTCAACTGTTTTTTAGAATTCTAAGATAAGGGATACTCTAAAGCATCCGACCTGAGATAACCTGTCTTATTAATTGTCTTTTATTCCTAACAATTTGTTGTGCCTGATTTACCAACATTCTTATTTATGAGTGATAATGGGTCTCCTGCAATGAGTTAAACTTGAGCAATTGGTTTAAGCTAACAATTCCATGGTCTAATTCATCTTTGTCACTCACAGTTATTATCTTTTGATAATACCAAGTGAATTGACATGTCTATAGTTGGTGACTCTGATCATGACCTGTGACTAATAGTCTGTTAAGCCATGCTAATGAATAATCAATGAGTTTATGTTGAGCTCATTGAACTTAGCCCAAATCCTACAGGGGTCCATAGATAATGTCTTATGAAGGTTTATTTATCCTATAGTATCCAAGATTCACTTGCAATATTTACGGATTGAATGAAGATTGTATGCCTCAATCCTACCCAAATAGTGTCCATCATGGGTTCATCTACTTGGTGGTGAAGGTGTCGGTCACCATCGTTTAGAGGCGATCGGTGACCAAAAAGTTTCAATCTTTTTGGCTCCCAAAGCTGTTTTTTCTTGACAGCTTGGGTTGCGATGCATTATTGAGCTTATTGAAGGGGAGAGGAGAAGATTGACTATGCTCGTAGGCTGCACCACTTCCTATGATTCCTTATGGTGGTGGAGGTGTAAGTAACCTCCAGCTGATGAGTGAGATCCAACGCTGGGAAGATTCAACAGACTCTTGTTTCTTCTCTTGACATCTTCTTTTCTCTTTTTTTTTGGTGTTTTTCGATTAGAGAAGGCTAGGAAAGTTGGCTGTATGACAAGGAGAGATGAAGGTTAAAGAAGTTGTTGTGGTGGCCGAAATGATGGTGGTTGGCTGAATTTGGTGAGGTAGGTTGAGATGTAGCTAGGGTTCTTGGTTTTGGGTTGTTCAGGAGAGAAGATGTTAGGTTTATTTTTGTGTGTGGCTCATCAAATTTCAGCTCTCTTTTTCTGTCTTTTCACTTATAGAGGCTTGATTTCTTCTTCTTTTTTTTATCTCCTCCCTCTCTCGCACTATTCACTCTTTTATTTTATTTATGGCCTACCAATTTGGTCTTCTTTTTTTAGTTACTTGGTTCCTAAGTAACTCAAATTTGTTTCGGTCCTTTTTTTTTTCTCTGTGTTTTGCACTTTAGTTCCTTGTCCATTTTGTCTCTATTTTGATTTTCATATTTTTTTTGTATTTGTTTTTTAAAAAACAATGTTATCTTTAATTCGATAAGAAAAGTAATAAAAAATTACAAAATGGATGTGTTAATGGATGAAATGCGTCAAAAACATATTTTTGAATTTTGATTTTTTGAAAAGACATTGAAAATTACAAAATGGACGCAAATGTGTCGAAAATATATTTTTGAATTTATGATTTTTTCGAGAAGACATCAATAAGGGAAAAAATAGTCGAAAAATCATAAAATGGGTGTGTGAATGGCCAAAATGCATCGAAAACATATTTTTTGGATTTTTGAAAAATATTTAGGAATTAGGGGTAAAAAATTGAGCTATCCTGTTCATCAATCCCAAAACCTCTTGTGACTATACTATATTCACCATTGTTCTCTTCAAATGATAGCTATTCACTGTAGATCATGTTGTTTACCTACTTCTTGAACCCTTAATAATGGTCAATGAAATGACCCACAACTCCTATATGATACTCATATTTAGTAGCTCTTGTATGATACTCACATTTAGCATTTTTGTTGTATCATTTAGGAAAATGAGTTCAAGGGATTGAGATATTATCAGATAGACATTCACGGTGTTGGTAAATGTTAAGGAGAGAAAATTTGGATGATGTGACCAAGATTTTGAATCATGATCGCAAATGATATTGACTTACGGGTTCATTTCATGACCTGAGTCACGTGTTTTAAAACTTAACCTGAGTTAACCTCGTTTTTTTAGGTTTTATTACACCAAGTTTCCTTTTCATTTGCATCCTAACGTTGGTGTTATATTTTTTTGTAAGACTAGGATTTCATGATTTTATTCTATTCGATTTCCTTTCTATTTAGTTATTCTGATCTTATCACTTGAACCATAGATTTGACAGTTTAGTACAAGTTCACTCAGTTTTTTTTAGAGGTCGTTTATTTTTATATAAAAAAATTAATATTATTTTGGTTTCGCCTTTCAACATTAAGTTGTTTTAGGATTGTACTTCGTAATTTATCTTGATTTGCCCTTTTTTAAGGGAGCGTTTGGAAACGCGGGCCAACCCGCGTTTCCAAAGAATTCAATTTTTTTTTTTGCTAAAAATTATTTTTTATTTTATTTTTTGGATCGTTTTGATGCGCTGATCTCAAAAATGATTTTTTAAAAATGAAAAAACATCATTTTGATGCATTTCAGCATGAAAAACACTTTGAAAAGCAATCGCAACCACACTTCCAAACAGGTCCTAAGTTATCTCATTTATATGATCCGGGTCATGAAATTTTGTTGGCTTACACAGTTTGCTGGTTTTTTTGGATTTTTTTAATTTCATTCTTTTTACATTGGATTTGTTGTGTATTGGGCTTCATCTTTTTTTTTTTTTGCTTTTTATTGGTGTCATGGTCTCATGTTTTGGGTTGCAGATTTGACATGCGTGCTCGGTTTGACTTTACTCCCTTTTTTTCAATTTTATTCTTTTGCATTAAGTTGGCTAGGAATTGAGCTTTTTCACCTTTTTTCTTTTGGCTGGCGTTATTTTTTTTCAAGTTCTCATGAAAGCTGCTTTTTATTTTTTTTTGAATCTGGTCAATTAATTGTCATTGTCTTTTCTTTTATTATTTAATTAAATGATACCAGCTTATTTTACTTCGTTAGTTCTTTGAACCGAGTTGTAGATTTTTTTTATTTGCTTTTTAAAAATGCTCTTGTGCCTCCCTAGCTTTTTTTTATGCTAAAATAATTGATCTGGTCCGATAAAATGCTCTCATGCCTCTTGAGCTTTTTTTTATGCTAAAAAAAATGATCTGGTCCATGGTGTAGTGTGGTAGTGCGGGAACACTAATCCAGTCAAAACTAAATTGCATCACATGTATTATTATTTTTGAGTTGGTAAGTTATTTTTAGTTAATAAAAAAGGTTTAAAGTTCAAATCATGTTTTATGCAATTTGGTTTTTATGATATTTTACAAAATGGTATCTTAAAATTAAAAATTTATATTGTAGTCTCTACACTATATCAAGTTTGGCTTGTCCCTCTAACCAATGCTAATAGATGGAGTAGCAATGACATAAAGGTTGGAGAGGTTAGTTGATCTAAATCACTGTCAATAGTCTATGTTTATGGATTGAGTTGTGAAGTCTATGATTAATAGACAACCTTTATATTTTGAAAAGTTAGGGTGTACGTGTATTTATTAGAATGTTCTATTCATTATAAAAGTTCAAATTAGTGATCTATTTTTCTGTTTAGAATTTTCTATCTATGCACTTTTTGATAGATCTACTGAGCACATCGTATTTGATAAGAAGTCCAATCACTGGCTTCTTTTTCTTTATTTACTTAAAAAAGTTTTATATTTTTCCTCTTTCTGCATGGTTTGAAATGAAAATATTCTCTCCTGTTTTTGATAAGTTGAACATATTCTCTTGCTGAATGAAACTGTTCATTCAATGCAGAGTTATAGATCCAACAATTATTCTAGGAGGTCCAGTAGGTTAAATGCAAAGGAAGCGTTACTGCATAATATCGGTTCTTATGCAGATCACCTATTTCAGGTTCCTTCCTGATGTTGGCAACTTGCTATATACTCTGTTATTGTTTTATCATCTCCAAGGAGTTCATGCTTTCTTAATTGATGAGTCTGCTGATTTAGAATATTTGTCTCTCAAGCTTTGTTGTAATCAGTACAAAAGTGGGATTGGCTATATGTGTGTTATTTTAAGATATGGTCTTTCAGTGTTTGTGTGTGTGTGTTTTGTTTTTCAGAGGGTGGGGTTAGGGTTGATTACTGTAAAATATATGTTCCCATGATGTCTGAAATTTCCCGTTTGTGTCCTACTTGAAATCCTATTTTGATAACCTCTAGTATTCTGCTGTTGAGTTTCTTTAGGAGGTGAGATTTGTACAGATTGATTGTTAAACCAAAATCTGATGCTGTGCTTGGGAGAATACAAGTTACAAGGATACGAGGGAAGGAAGTTGAATAGAAGGTCTAAGAGTGATTTACAAATGTTAAGAAGCTATTGATTTTCCTTGAAGAAGGGTGTTTTTGTATGGGTGAGGTATCTTGTATAAATCTTGGGAAAAACATTGAAAGGTCAAGGGAGAGAATAAGGCAATTCTTAGCAGATCAAAAGCTAATTGATGCATGAGAGCAGGAAGCTGAACTAATGGTGTAAGGTTGGTTTAAAGTTACAAAATAGATTGAGAAGAATGAGGGTGATTGGTTTGAAGTCTTATAATGCATAAGAATCCTTTAAAAGATGGTTGAGTCTTTAAGTGAATTCCATGAGAACATTTGAAGTTTTCTTATTGATGAGAGATCGCAGGAATGGTAAAAAAAACTTCGATGTTTAAAGTGAGAGAAGATCACTCATTAGTTAATTGATGATTTGTTGCTTCCAATATTGCGACAACCCATTATCTTTCATAGAAAGAGGAAAATAGTTTTTTTTTTTTTTTTTGCGAGGGGAAAAATGTCTTATATTAAAAAAGAGTCGTCACTTAGTATTATGATTTTTAAAAAACCTAAATTGCTCTTCAGAGTTCCAAAGTAAGAGACTAGTTATGTTAAAGTGAAGATACTATCACCCTATAACATTCTACTTGAAATAAGTTGCATTGCTACTCTTGTCATTTATTCATAACAGCCTGTTATGCCTAATTTATCAGTAGTCTTATTTATGGGTGATAGTGGGCCCACTACATTTAGTTAAACCTTGGAAGATTGGTTTAAGCCTAACCATTATATGGTATGGTTCATCTTTGGCAACTTCTAGTTATTGTATTTTGATAATACTTGGTTAATTGACATGTCTATAGCTGGTGACTCTTGATCGTAACTTGTGCTAATTGTTTGTCAAGTCGAGCTAATACATAACCAATGGGCTTATGTTGGACTCATTGAACCCAACTCAAATTCTAGGAAGAGTCTATAGATAATGTCTTGTTAAGGTTTATTTATCCTATATCCAAGATTTACTCGCAATATTTTCTAAATGAATGAAGATTGTATGCCCCGGTCCTATCCAAATAGTGTCGGTCACGGGTTCATCTATTTGAAATAGGATCTAGAACATTAAACATGAGCAAGATGCAAGTTTTGAAGGATTTGGCCTAGATGCACAAAAACCAAAAACTGGAAAACACATTGCAATATATGTTTATCCACAAAAAAAACATCATACTAAAAAATAAACACAAGCAATTCAAATGTTTATGTACACCCTCAATTTCAAAGTTTATCCAAACCCAACAATTTCATCATAAATACACATCCAAATCACCACCATAAACCAAAATTATCATTCACAGTATGTTTAGTGTTCGAAATGAACTTTTTGGAGTGAATGAGGTGAACTGGAAGTGGTTGAAACAAGAGGTGGAAGTGGCAAAAAAAAGCTGGAAAATTTTGCAGCGGTGGCTCAGATTGTGTTGCGTCGTTTTAATTAATGCTTGGGGGGAGAGGAGAGTGGCTATGTCTGCAGGCTACACCAGTTCATCTTTTTTCTCCTGGTGGTAGAGGTGTCGGTCACTGTTATTCATAGGAGAAGATCGGTGGCTGGAAATTTTCAGCTTTTTTTGCTCCTGATGTTTTTTATTTCTTCGGACAGCCTGGGTTGCGACATGTCATTGAGATTATTGAAGGGGAGAGGAGAGTGGCTAACTGCATCACTTCCTTTTCTTCCTCCAACTGGTCAAGGTGTAAGTCACCTCTGGCTGGTGAGTGACTAGGGTTCTTGGTTGTCTGGTGAGATCCGATGCTGGGAAGATTCGGCTGGCTGTTGTTTCTTCTTCCAGCAACTTTTTTTCTCACTTTATTTTGGTATTTTTCAATGAAGGAGGCTAGAGAAGTTAGCCGATTGACGAGTAAAGACGAGAGGAAGGTTAGAGTTGCTATTGTGGTAGCCAGAATGATGGTGGTTGGCAGGAATATGGTGAGGTAGGCTGAGATGTGACTAGGGTTCTTGCTTTTGGTTTTGGGTTGTTTGGGAGAGATGTTAGGTTTTTTTTTTATTTGTGGGTTCTCAAATTTCAGCTCTTGTCTTATGTTTTTTTTTTTCATCTCCTCTCTCTATCACACTATTTGCTCTTCTATTTATAGTTCACCAATCTTGTCATCTTTTGGCTTAGTTATATGGCCTCCATGTAACTCAATTTTGTTTTGGTTAATTTTTTTTCTTGTTTTGCACTTGAGATCCTTATCTATTTTGTTCCATGTTCTGGTTTTTTATTTTCACTTTTTTTTTGTATTTTGTTTTTTATTTAAGAAAAGAACACTAACGTTAATTCAATAAGAAAAGAAATTAAGAATTATAAAATGGATGTGTTAATGGTTGAAATATGTTGAAAGCATAGTTTTGAAGTTTAGTTTTTTGAAAAGACGTTGAAAATTACAAAATGAATGCAAATGCGTCGAAAATATATTTTTGAATTTTTGATTTTTTGGAGAAGACATCAACAAGATAAAATAATAAAAAATCACAAAATTGGCATGTGAATGGCCAAAATGCATTGATAACACATTTTTTAATTTGTTTTTCCTTTTGTTTTTGAATTTTTTAAAAATATTTTAGAATTGAGTGTCAGGTAATGTCAAACTTGATTACTTGAAATAATGGGAACCAATAACACTGTCCAGTATAATGTCAACCGAGGAAAAATAACCTTTTTGCAAATAGTGCAGTCATGTCAGGTTTACCTTTTTCATATTGTAGAAGTCTTGAACTTGCTATTACTTTATGTAGGTTGGTATTTTGTTGAATAGTTTAGGGAATTGGTTCATATATTACGTTCAAATTGCTGAGATTAATAATTTGGTCATGTGATTTATATGATTTTGGTATTGCTGGTTTCTTGGTGATCTTGGATATAATTCCAAATTATACTGTACCAGATACAGCTCATTTTGGATCCTGGTTGTTGATCCATGGCTTTGGGTTTTGTTTGTTTGTTAAGAACTTGCAAAAACTAAAGTGCTGCTTAAAGGAATCAACAACGAAAGCTACAAACTTTCACATGCTTTACTTAATAAACAAAACTTGCTTCTATTTCATTTTCAAATCATTGCTACTTTAAAAAATATTAAGTTTTTGGATATGGAAAGAAAGGAATGCACTGGAGGATAAGTTATCTCCTCCCAAACTAATTAAGAAAAAACTGAACAGGAGGCAGAAGTACTTTTTCTTTGAGAAATATTTGTCGAATATACATGTTCATGAGTGAGAAGTACTTTGCAATCTTGTTGTGCTGCTTCCCTCTCTGAGACTGCTTCTTTTATTTCAGCATGATTTGCAGAATTGATTGTGACAGAGCAGCTCATTTCTAATTTCACAGATTGGTGGTCTATTTTCTGAAATTCATTTTATATTGGAAATTTAAGTGGGTGCAAATTTTGTTATTTTTCCATTCTAATTATATTCCTGGACAGCAAGGTGTAATTTTTAAATTTTTTTCATCTGGATTGTAGAGTTGGCATGATGGTTTTGATGAGGAAGATCCATCTTCAAGTAGCGGCCCCTCATGGTTTAGACAACAATACTCTAAGGGATCAAGAAAGGACATGAATGACAATCGGAGAACCACGAGTTGGGGTAAAAGTACGTACCATGAAGTATTTACACTTTGGTGTAGGGGTTAGGGGAGAGATTGACTGCCTCAGTTATTATTCTCCTTGTTTGATTGAGTTTTTTGGGAGGAAGAGTTATTTAGGGTAACATCAACTCCCTATGCCACAAGGGGAATGATTGTTACCTGGGAGGCAGGGGTGTTCTTTCACCCCCGCACTCCTCACTACAGTATTATGAAATTTTATTCTCTCCTTCTTATGATTAACAATTTATTCTTGCGTTTGCCAACACCTTTAACGCTAACTTTAGCTTTCTTGTGACAATTTACCGCTATTTCTTAATCTTGAAACAGGCATCCCCTAATTTAACATGCCTATCCTTTTGACTTACATATCCCATTGAATGTTTTTCTCCATGAAGCATTTGCATTTCAGTGTTGGACTGTTAAATGGTCGCTGTATTTGTGATCTACTAGCTTGAAATTGTCTGCACGGGGGTATTTTTTTGTGTATTGTTTTGCATGCACTCCTCAAAATACCATACTTCATTTATAACTAATTTTATATATTCTTGTGTTCTTATTCATGCATCAAATGGGAAAATTTAGATATTTTATCAATTTACTCGTGCTATATGTGGTTTTTAAATTCCTCATCACCCTTCTAGAGTTGCATGAGAAATTATACAATTTTCAACTCTTTTCAGAAGGTTTTCACTTTTGTGAAGAAGATAATGCTGATGTTGACAACATCTTCCGATCTACATTTGGTGGGAATCGATACTTTTACTGGTCCTTCGTCAGTGATGAGAATCCCCAATGGAAGAACTCATCTGACTACCACTCTTATAGCTATGGGAAGAATTGGAGATATCGGGTTGAAGAGGATTATGATTACTCATCAGAATCTGATTCCAACGATTTGGAGTCAAATTTTGCCTCAGATAGGCTTGCTCTTGGACTGAGAGCTTATGGTCCCCTAAAACTTGAAGATGTCAAAAATGCGTGAGTTCTCACTAGACTGGTTGCTATTTTTCTAGAGCATAACAATTGCCAAACGAATGGAAGTTTCTTTTATTCTTTATTTACACATGATTTTCCATTTCAGATATCGGTCATGTGCATTGAAATGGCATCCAGATCGTCACCAGGGCTCCTCAAAGGTACTCTCTCCCACCATAGTTTAGGCCCTGGCATATATATCTAGTTTTTGCACAGCATGGGGTCAAATCTCTTAAAGCTTTATATATATATATATACATGTTCTTAGAATGTCATGATACACCCCTAATAAAAGGCAGCTTGTACATTTCAATTCCAGTGGCTTCATAACAGAACTTATGTCTTGGAGTACAAAAAATTTCTTTTCCTGAAGGAACACTGATCATGCATCACAACTTCTCTAATCAGATCTAATTAAGTGCTATTGACAACACAATTAATCAACATATGTGAACAGGCTGTTGCAGAGGAAAAGTTCAAACTGTGCAGTGCAGCATATCAATCTTTATGTGATAAGTTGACTGCAGCTTGAAGATTGTTCTGAGCTTCTGTAGCCCAAACTACATCCAATCAAGTGGCTGCAGTTTCCAAGGGAATGCCGATAGATAGTGTTATGTAGTTTTGAACAATTTTTTATTGAATTTTGCGACCGATAAAATTGCATGAGATGGTAATGGATTTTATGTAATTGGACCCGTGTAGGTGCACAATGCAATGACCGTCTAGTGATGGCAACAAATTGTTCAATGTATTATTATAAATTCCCAATTTTTAAATTTAGATTTTAGAACACCGATTCGCCAGTTTGACGGAACGGATAGTGATGAAAAAAAACTAGGGTTCTTCAAGCTTTAAAGTTACGGTTAAACTTTAAGGCACGTGGAATTAGTCGAGGTATGCGCAAACTGGCCCGGATACTCACGTTAAATTAAAAAAAAAATTACAGTTAAACAAAAATTTGATCAATAAATCTTGAGTGTCAATAAACATGCAAATTTTTTTAATTAATAGCCAAAACTGATTTAATTAAAGAAAATCTAAATCAAATAAAATTATAAAACCTCACCAGGAAAGCAGTATGAAAACAAGAAAATATATTTTTTAAAACAACTTGGCAATGCCCTCGGTTGGAACCTTGGAGGTGACTGTTGTGTCTAATATTGTCATTTCTTAATATTTTTTAAAAATATATTAAAATAATTTTTTAAATTTATTTTATTTTTAATATCAACTTATCAAAACTATAAAAATAATATTAAAAAAACCAATCAATTTGATATTCTTACATGTGAAATGTATTTTTAAATTACATACAAAAACAAAAACTACTTAAGATATTTAAGAATATAATAACGATTAATTTTTAAATTTTTTATTTAATAATATATCAAGATAATAATTTAATTAGTCCTTGTAGTTTTTGGAATTAATATTTAATCCAATGTTTTTTAACCAAACTTAAGAATTGAATTGACAAGTAGGAATTTAATTGAAAAAGAATTTATTTAAAAACTAAATAATATTTAATATAAAGTAAAAGGATAAAAAATATCATTTAAATAAAATAGAAGGATAAAAATAAAAATCTTAAAGATCAAGATATGTATTAATTAATAAAATACTATATACAGTGAGCGTGTCAAAGAACTTAACAATGGCGATAACTATAATGATGATATAAAATATAGAAAGTAGTATGAGGAATTTTTAAATTCAAAAACTATCATTAACCGATTGTGTAACCCAAACGAAATTTATTCCCCATGAGAAAAATGAAATCAATATTTGGAGGATCAAAATGAAATTTCTTATCTTTCATTCTGTGTATTGTAGTAACTGTACTGTACTCAGAAACACACCAGACCGAAGTTAACCGTGGCAACGCGGGTTCGCCTTGGAACACCTACCAAACACAATCATTCATACTTGCTAAACAATTCTCACCATACCTCAAGATTTTTGTTACAAAGACAAGAAATTGGTGAGATTTTCAATGCTAAAAGCAATACAGAATCTTGGTTCTGTGGCTTATTATTATAGACTGAAACCACCACATGCCGCTAAAACTAATGCTTTTGTCTCAACCTCCGCCAAACCATTATCCTGTTCTTCTCCAATAACCAGACCCACAAATCCTTTCATGTTTTTGACTCGAAAGACTCGGTCTTTGGGACCTGTTCGTGCTCACTCAACTCCGTCTGAGTCTAAGATGGATGGAACCTCTTCTTCATCTGTTGCTGTTCAGTCATCTGTGAGTTTCTCCGAGTTTTTTTTCCTTCTTGTTGAAATCCTGATACTCTTATCGAATTCGTAGATAAATTGGATAATTATTGGGATTCGTGATTGACATTTTTTCTTGATTATGCGCTTAAAGTCCGTCTCTTGCATCTGTTTTTGTTAGTTTGCCTTCAGTGTTCTGGAATTCGATTATGTTTTGTTTGTTTTTATCGGTGGTAAATGTTGAGTTGCTTATTTGTTTAAATCACATGGCAAAAAAGGAACAATCAAATAACTTGGCTCATATGGTATTGTATCCTTCTTTGAACATCACTTGTATTGTATTCTTATTCAAGTTTCTTAACAAGATTTTAGAAAGAGATGTTGTGACTTAGATCAATTTGATCAGGTTATCAGTGATTGTTGATGCGAGTGGGTTTTTTTTTTTCCCAGTCTTATTCAAGGCACTTGCATTCACATAATCCTATACCTTTCTAATGAAATCTGTTTTCAGGGAAGTGCTCGCAAGATCAATTTCTGTCAGTGGTGTGGTGGCCAGACAAAACATGATATACCTGATGGCGAGGAAAAGATGAGAACCATTTGCACACTTTGTGAGAAAATTTCCTATCAAAACCCTAAAATGGTACGGTCATTCATTATTATAACTAAAATTGTCATGTATGTTTCTGTTGTTTTGTATGATTGAATGTGTCTGCTGAAATTGCTGAGGAAAATTTACTCATTTGCATATCATGATATTTCTTCTAAAATTAATTTTAGCATCCTGGTTTGCACCACAGCTGGTCAGGTATCTCCATTTAATGTAACGTACATGTGCTAGCTAGCTTCAATTATTCTTTCAGCAACAATTTAAATATTCAATCATATATCAGCATTGTGATTATCAATCAAAAACATGTGACACTACAAAAGGATTCATGTGACGTGGATGCTAGACAAAGTGACAATGCAATCTTCAGAGAACTTTTGGTGGACTAGAGATTATATGCAAAAAGGTTTCCAGGGAGAATAAATTGTTGAACCCTGACTCCCTGAGTCATAAAATAGTGGAATTGTGTGTGGATTATTTTAACTCTGCTGGTTGCTTTAACAAGCACTGAAAACAAGGAAAAACATTGTAGGCATGAATCTGAAAACCTTGCGATGTTTGTATCCCATTTGATTCTTGGTAAAGCATAATTTAAACATGTTTTGTTAACGCGGTATATGTTCTTAGTTTTCTCTCCAGTTTGTTTGGCATTGCACTTTCAATGAATAATTACTTTGTTTTAAAGGTAATGGAATTATTGTTTTCTTTTGTAAACTGGTTTGAATAGGTGGTGGGATGCCTCATTGAGCATGATAACAAGGTCCTACTCTGCAAGCGAAACATCCAACCATCACATGGCCTCTGGTATGCAACTGAAATTGTAATTTTGGTACAGAATGGAACCACTGCATGCTCTCTCTAAACAGAAACTCTCAAGTAGTTAAAAAGAAAAAAAAAAGAATTTTCTCCATATGTTACTTGGTCCCTTCTGCTTTGCATTTTAACTAGCTTCTATACTTTTGTTATCCATAATGGGTAACCCAGATAATTGGATTGTGCTGAAATAGGACCCTTCCAGCTGGTTACCTGGAAATTGGTGAGTCTGCTGCAGAAGGGGCAATCAGGGAAACCTGGGAGGAAGCACGTGCAGAAGTGGAAGTCGTGTCACCTTTTGCTCAATTGGACATCCCTCGTATTGGCCAAGTAAGGGAGAGATGCCCCTCATTTCTCATATTGATTTTTCTATGACCTTGCTTAAGGTTTCTAAGTTTGTTGTCGTTGTTGTTGTTTGGAGCAGACTTACATAATTTTCTTGGCAAAGTTGAAGAAGCCCCACTTTTCACCTGGTCCAGAGTCATTGGAGTGCCGACTTTTTTCAATTGATGATTTACCTTTGGATTCCTTGGCATTTTCATCAATGGTGGTTACTTTAAAGTTGGTAAGAGCCTTGTTTTAGCAATACACAGTTTTTTCATGCACTTGCTTTTGTCACTCGTATATCTAATTTCCTATCGTTGCAGTACATTGAAGATGTTAAAGCTGGAAGCCGAAAATTTCACTATGGCACGATTAACAAGAGGTACTTTATTATGCATTTTTGCATCAGAAGCTTAAGTGAACTGTGAAAATGGATTCTAATCTCAAAGCCAGACAGCCATGGGTTGTGCCCGGGGGGTGGGGATTGTCCATTGTCTCAACCACATGTGCGGCTTGACCTGTTTTTTGCTGTTCTGCTCTGTTGTAAATGCTATGGCAGAAGGCAACAATGATTTGATAAAGCAGTGTTCATGTAAGTTTCAGAGGTGTTTGTTGTGGATTATTATGATGGTGGTGGTGGTATTGGAGGCAGGTAGGCACTTGTAGGCACTTTTAGGTGTTGTCAGTACTCCCATTTTTTCTAATTTTTATGGAAGAACAGAAAATATTGAATAACAGAACAAGGCTGAGTTTTTAGCCGGGGAACAAGGCTGAGTTTGATTATTCGTGAATGACAGACACCTTTTCTTTCTTTCTTCATAAATCTTTTGATTATTCTTTCAGCTGACATGACAAAATTTGCGTGCCAATCTTTAGCTGGGGAACAAGGCTGAATTTTTACGTGAACAACCTCTGTTTTTTTTTTGCAAAATGAGTTAGCGCCAGAAGTGTCCTTTTCTTTTCAGTTTGCTTTAATTCATATTATTCGTTCACTCCACCTTTTCTGGCTCCTCATATTTGAATGTGGCTTTTGCGAGGTGGAATTTACAATGTGCTTTAATTCATATTAAGTTCTTTTCCATAGCATTCTTTATTGTTCAGTGGTGTTAATATTCTAGATAGTGTTTGTTCTTTCTTTGTAGAATCCTGGTTGTTAAGCGTACTAGATAATTATTATTTATTTAAGCACGATCATGCTTGTTCAAGTCTTCTGATACTTCTTTGCAGGCCTGGCTCGAGCCCTTCTGATACCCATGCCTATACACTTGATCATCATTTGCAGTCCTGAGAATGGGGATCTGTTTTCCTTTTCACATGAGGTGATTAACAGATTGAAGCATAAAATGTTTAATAGCTGGGATTGACATTCTTTGATTTTTCAAATCCATGGTGGAGGCTGAGTATGTGATGGGATCAGCTGCTCGATGCATTGAAGCAACCGTCTAATGACACCAGATGGATCCTTCAGCAACCGGAGAGTCTTGAAGAGGCCATTTTTTCATTTGCAAATGTGTAACTTGTGTTTGATTGTTAGCTACATCCTACATTCCATCCTAAACGTACAGAAATGTGCTTTACTATTGTGCATTGCATAAAAACTTGTAAGCGAGGCTTCCTCTTAGTTCACATGTTCTTCTATCTCGCCTGTTTGAAAATGGTTCTCTATCATCCTCAAAACTTTCGTTTGGAATGGAGCTTCTGGCTCAAAGTTCCCGCAGAGTTGATAATACCACAACATTGCCTTATACTATGAAGCCTTCTGTATCACTATTTTAAAACTTGACCTGAACTAGCAGGGTTGATTCGTAACCATAGACCAATTAGCCGTCTAACTTGTGATTTTATCTTAATTAAATTATTCTATTTTTTTTCAAAATAGTTTTAATTCAAACATAGTTTTTTTACCTGTAAAGTTTGTATAAGAATATAACATTTATGTAGAGTTTATATAAAAATAAATCATTTATTGTTGTATGAGAATAATTGTTTTTTAAATTTAAATTTTAAAATTACCTTAGCTATTCTTTTAAAAGAGTCGTAGAATTTATTTAGGAGTTGCAATTACCTTTTACAATTCTCTAAAATGATTTTCTTCTCTAATTTTTTTCTTCATATTTTTCAACTGTGTTAAAGAAAAAAAAATCGATTAACTCTAGTTAAATGGACCCCACTGTCGGACTGATCAGACGAGACTTCCATACTCTCGTAACACAAGTCTAACTTGTTCACTTTGACTTTGCTAAGTAGTAGTCTCTCTCTCCCCTCAAATTCACTAAAAATTAGGTTTTTTTTTTTCCTCAACCAAACTTTATTCAAAACCCAAACTGCAACGTTCTTAACGTCTGATCTTGGGGTTTCAAGTCCGTGATTGCTAATCAATGGAATTCACAAACTTGATTTGAAATAAAAAACCAGACTCCAATCCAACAAGTTACGGTTTTGTCTACAGCTCCCCCATTTTTTTTTATCCAAAATGGAGACGCCCAGAAATCCAGATGATGTTGATTTTGGATTGGGTACAAGCGATCGCAGGTACGCTTATTGGCGCCAATCTTCATTTCACCAACAATCACAAGAACCCAAAACCCCAATTTCTATCATCACGAATGATGCAACAAAGCCTCTGCTTTCACGCACCGTTTCAAGCATTGACATTCCACCGGAGATTGATTATTCTTTTGATTACCAAAACGACACCATTTTTGAGGACCCAAAGAGGAAACTATCGGATTTGGATTCCGTGCTTTCGATTTTTAGGGTTATTAGGTCTGGGAGTAGACAAATGAGAAGACTTTTCTTGATGATTTCGCTTAATGTTGCGTATTCTACTGCTGAATTGGCGATCGGACTCTTTACAGGCCGTGTCGGTGAGGAATTGAGTCAGTTTTGGGTTTAGGTCTTTCAATCAGAACACTGTTTTGATTGATTTTTGTTTTATGGGGTCTTGCTGCAGGTTTGGTATCTGATGCGTTTCATTTGACATTTGGATGTGGGCTTTTAACGTTTTCGTTGTTTGCCATGGCTGCTTCTAGGAGAAAGTCTGATCATGTCTACACTTATGGGTTAGTTATTATTTTGGTTGTAATTATGTTTGTGTGAATTTTTCCCGATATTGATCAATCTTTGTCTTTAAAGGAACTGATTTTAACTGCTAAATGCCTTTGCCAGGTACAAAAGGCTTGAAGTGTTGGCTGCTTTTACTAATGCTGTAAGTAACATGCCAAATTCCTGTAGGATTTTGTGTTTTTGGTTTTTTTTTGGGTGCTATTAGAGATATGATAATCCAAGGTGTTATTGTTGATATATATTTGGTGTATTAATGGTTTGCTTTAGTTGGATAAATTGGGTTTTGTGTTTTATATGCTTTAGCTTGCGGGGTTGAAACATCAGGAGTGTGGTGCATAGTGAACAGTTATGAGTGGCATGAAAACAATAAGATGTTCAATATATAGATGTATACATAAATCTTAAAAATGCATTCAGCACTTGATGTTTGGTTTGTTTTTGTCTCGGAGAAATGAGACCTATGTCTTGGCTCAGATAGTTTAGGAAGAGGGTGGGGTCTTACCTTTGATACTCACCAAATAAAAGAGAGGAAGTAAAGTTTTGCTTCCGAGTCTTATGATTTTTTATTGACCCTGGATGTTTCTTTGGCACTGAATATGTGTATCTGATGAAGAATTACTTTTACTCTCTTCAATTAATTCCTTTATAAAATTAAAACTTCTTTTCTTTGCTCTAACATCTAGATATTCTTGATTTTGCTGCTTGTGTAGACAGCTGTTTCTTTTGTTCATGTCATTCTCGTTAGCTGTGGAAGCACTCCATGCATTCATACAAGATGAATCTGAACACAAGTAAGTCGGTTGTGCAGATATCTGGAGCAGTATACTTATTATGCTGGATCCAGCATCATAGATAAGCACATACTTGCCAAAAGATAGTTACTATGTATTTAGTGCAGTGCACTTCGTGGCTCATCCTTTTATTTTTCATCTTTAACATGGAGATTGCAACCCTTTTTACAGGCATTACTTGATTGTTTCTGCGGTGACAAATTTATTGGTGAATCTTATTGGTGTTTGGTTCTTCAGGAATTATGCTCGCATTAATATTGGTAAGTCACTTACTGCACTTTTATGTGTCACAGGAAGTCATTTTATGAGCTTTAAGCCATATGAAAAGGCTCACATGTACTAGCGCTTATTTGAATAGCATTATTCAAGTATAATGAGTGGTACACTGTAAAACATGGTGCTTTTCCAATTTGATCCTTGATGGGAATTTTTGGCATATTATACATATGGTTATAATGATTGTTACTGTTATAGAAACTGCTTCAGTTGTTTAATAGATTTTGATATTTTTATCTTTTCTTTGGATTATGTTGCATTTATATTTTGCATGCAGTCTACAGAAAAGCAGAAGATATGAATTTCCATTCAGTATGCTTGCATGTTATTGCAGATTCAATTCGCAGGTATGCTCTCTGAGTCTGTGTGTGTACTTATTTTTCTTTGCAAAAGCATGTTCCTTTTTTATTTACTTGCATATTTCATATATCCATGATTGGCTGATTTACTCTTTTTGTTTCTCAGTGCAGGCTTGATATTGGCATCCTGGTTTTTGTCCCTTGGGTACTTTGCTTCATCTTTGTTTTTTCACTGCAATCTCCCCTGTTTACCTCTTTTGTTTTTAATTTCTGTTTTACAAATTACAGGGTTGAAAATGCTGAAGTTTTATGTTTGGGGCTGGTTTCTGCTGCTGTTGTTATGCTTGTCCTACCACTATTTAAAGCCACGGGTGGCATCTTGCTTCAAATGGCACCACCTAGCATTCCATCTTCAGCATTGAGCAAATGCTTGAGACAGGTAAGCTCCCATAAAGGCTTTCATTCATTTGCTATGATCCGAGTGTGAATTTTCAAATAGTTAGGATGTTTCCAACATTTTGAAGAGCCGATTCTTATACAATACATTTTGGCTGAATTTATTTATCATTACATATAATTCCCTTTTCTGGCTAGGTTTCTGCCCGTGAAGATGTTGCTGAAGTTTCTGAAGCTCGGTTTTGGGAATTGGTGCCTGGTCATGTTATTGGCTCAATTTCACTTCAGGTACATCACTGAAAGTTTGGCTTATTTGCTGTCATTTTTGATGTGGCAGGTGGCGTCCTTTGTTATACTTTTGAAGTTCTACTTTCTGGTTGTTTAAAGACTGGTAACACAATTTTGTTTCTTGGATGTTGTTAATAGGTGAAGGAGGGGGTGGACGATCGCCCAATATTACAATGGGTGCATGGTTTGTACCATGATCTGGGAGTACAGGATCTGACAGTGCAAACCAATTATGATTGAGGTTCATTTCCTATAAAATTGGTTTTTTTTTTCAAGAACAGCCTGAGATTGAAGTCCATCTTTTGCATTCGTTATTATTGTTCATTTGAAACAATTGTATTACCCATAGAGGGGGATTTTAATCTATAGTCCCCGTATAGAACGGATTTGTGCAAAATAACTTTACGTCATAGTTAGAGTTGATTTTTCATGTTTGTATATAATCTCTTTACTAATTTTCATTATTAACTGCCTTTTAGTAATAGGTAGTTTGATAATTATCATATGTTCACTGGCAAATCAGTCATTGCCCCTCCCAAAGTAGTTTAAACCGGGCCTTACAAGACTTGTTGACCTGCTTGACGCCAAACTCCTCGGATCTAACCCAAGGATTTTTTTTAAAAAGCTTTTGTTCAAAATAATATTTGTTTCATTAGAAAAAAAAAACTTGAAATAACATCTTTTTTAAAAATTAATAAAATGATGGTTTATGGTTAATCAACTTGGTTGATCCGAGTTTCATGTTAGATCAAATCTAGGGGTGTTCACAAGGTTGGCTTGGTCTATTTTTAGTTTTGATTTTTTTTTTATATAAAAAGAGATCAAACTGAATTAATTTTGTAAAAGAAATTAAATGAATTGAGATTCTGAGTGTCCGGTTAATTCAGTTGGTATGGATATTTCTACCAACAATTGTTACCGAATCAACTGCAAGTCAGACCTCTTCACCCGTCCTAGTTCTTCCATGATTTCCAAGTTAAATTAGACAAGCGAAAAATAAAAGGAAGCTGAAAAATCCCTTGTCAGAAAACTAATTGGTGTCACGTAATGGGGTATCATCTGAAATCATGAACTGCGATAAGCTTTCAACATTCCAGTAATTAGCTTTCTGATTCAAAGTATTCACTGCAAATTTAGATAAAATGGCAATTACAAGTTACAGTCATTACACTGATCATGCAGTGTAATCACTTCTCGTGGTGGTGCTTCCCAGAATAGAAGATTTGTTTACTTCTCGTGTTGGTGCTTCCCCTGTAAGAACTTTCTGGTGGCGTGTGACAAGCTATATAGAAAAAATGGCACTCAAAAAGTAAGTTGAGTTGTGTTTGAACTTGCGAAGGTTGGAAACTAAAAAATCATGGCTTTGCAATTGAGCAATAGCAGAGGGCTGCTAGGATTAAAGATGTGGCTGACAGGGGAAAAGCGCAGCTAAAGGTTAAATTAAAATGACCTTGGCAGAATTATTGAAGTCACATCTTTGTATAAAAGAAAAACAGAACATCTAGTAGTTGTAGTCACAGAAAATCTACTAATTGAAGTCACATTATGCTCTTTAACATAAAATCAAGAACCCCGTAATGCTAGTAATCAGTTTTTTATTTTTATTTTTCGAAGCAATCAGCAGTCAATCACCATAAAATATCGCCAGAGATGAATGATAACTAGCCAGTTTCTTTGTCGGAAGCTGGAAAGTGTTTCGAAGGGAAAGGTTTTTTGAATGGAGATAGATAGATGAATGGATTGTAGATAAACAAATGGAAGAAATGGAGGAAACATGGATTAGAGAATTTGAATTGTTGCAGAGAAACCCAAGAATTCTTAGACCTAAACTGACAGTGTCACAAACGGAAGGGTGGAATTATAAATATTATTGATGTACATGCACTCAGTCAACTCTTTGTATAAAAAAAGGACTCAATTAAGCATTCTGTAGTCCTCTTGTGATAGAACAGGAAATGAGAGAAAACCCCGGGAATCAGAAATCATAATAGGTTGACCCGAATTTGACACAAAACTAGTTTACAAACCCTTCATTAAATTAAAGCAGGATGGAACTGAAAAGTGACGACACAGGAGACGTTTATCTTGACGTTATCAATGATTCTGTGCACACTTTCACTGTTCATACCGATATGTCTTGTTGGTCAAATTCTCAGCACTTCAGTTATATATATATAACTATATGGATTTTAGCGGGGGTGCTTAGGGGGTCATACATATGCTGGCTTAGCATTATGGTTTTGTTCACAGGTGTTGCCTGCAACCCAATAGATGCTACCTTAGTTGCAACTGGGAGTGCAGAGGATAAAGGCTTTCTCTGGAAGATTGGAGATGGAGATTGGAAAGTGGAGCTAAATGGCATGTCATTATTCTGCTTTATGCATTATGGTTTGTTGAGTACAGGATTTTTGTCAGGATAATGATTAGGGCTGAAGACTTTGAACTAGGGTGTAAATAGGTAGTCGGGGATCTTTTAAGACAAGACAGTTTTGATTCTGTCGTTTTATAGTGGCAGAGATTTTCCTCTGAATTGATGTTATTTAGGGTTTAGCCATATGTCTTCCTAGTCCCAATCAACACTGATTATCTGGATTCTTTATGTATTTCTTATATTCGACAGATTTTCTCTACGCATTTCGTTGCAGGTCATGAGGATTCTGTTTCTTGTTTAGCCTTTAGTGCTGATGGGCAGTTGCTTGCATCTGGTGGTGTTGGTGCAACAGTTCGAATTTGGGACTCGTCAGGTCATCACAGACACAAACTTGAAGATGCTTCTAGTTCTTCTGAAGTTGAGTTTTAGGTAAGAGGTAAAATGTGCCCTTTCTATATAGCCTGTTTTTACTGTGGTTTTCTTGAGCATTTGTTTTATGAAGAACGATCCCAGCTTTGTTGATTTAGTGGATCAGGTGGCATCCAAGACGTCCTTTTGCGTTGGCGGGTTCTACTGATTTCATTGCCTCGATGAAGGATGCTGAAAAAGGCGTCCTTTTCAATACGGTCATGGTGGATCTGTGACTTGTGGTGATTTTACACCTGACAGTATCTTCCAACTTTTTTATTTATTAATATGGGTGTTTGAGTCAGCTTGTGCTTACCTCAACTAAATTTTAGAGTCCGTGGTTAAACTTCTCAGTCGCACTTTTTCATAACTTGTTTCCCTACTTTGTGTTTGAGGAAGACCATATTATTTGTACTGGTTCTACTGATGCAACTCCGAGGATATGGGATGCGAGGCAATTCATGTTGTAAGAGGTATGCATTTTGGGTTTTTGTTTTGCATTTTCATATCATATGCTATTTTGCTCAAATATTTGATTGATGTTGAGATGTTATTTCAACAAACATGACTGCACCTGGCCCCTTTTGTTTTAATATTTTCCTTTTCTTTCTTTGTTTAGGCTGTGGATTCTGCCATTGATTCCATTTCAGCTTCACATTTCCTGTACCATTGCCAAGCCAGGAATAAGCCCCTTGAGATTTCCCATAACTGAAAACAGGGGTTGTACCAACCTGCTTGCTGATTTACAAACTGCAAGCTTGCTATATTGATTGCCTCTATCAGATTTTGCTCTTTTTTAATTTTTTTTGTCGAACACATCTTCCATAACCTCAAATCAGAAACGTTGTAAAACTTGATGCAGATTTTGCTCTTTTTTAATTTTTTTTTGTCTAACACATCTTCCATAACCTCAAATCAGAAACGTTGTAAAACTTGATGTATTTTTAAATTGGAAGCGTTTGAGCTTATTTTTCTTCAGCACTTTGTCTGGCTCTTGCTTCCTCAATTTAAGCTTGTGTTAAGTGCCCTTAGGAACCTTTCTGACCTCAAGAGCACAATGACTAAGTTTCCCTCTTCAACTCTTGAACAAAATGATGCTGATTTGCTGTATTATCATAAGCTTCATTGTTTGCCTTCAAGGTAGCCTCTGCCTCCCGACCAACTTGCTAAATATGATCTGTAAATTTAACTGAATTGTGCTCCTTACCACAAGAATTGAACGTGTTTGAAAAATGTAATGTCTTCCCAATCCTCCTCTTCTCAACCTGTGGTTGTCACTTGTCATCACTCTTGGAACCACCAAAAGCTCCCTTGAATTGATAGACATTCATTTCTCCATTCTCTTGCACACAAATATCATGTATTAGCTCAAGCTCATCAAAATTCTCACCTTCCCGCTCTACCAGATTCACTCTGTGCTGTGTACAGGCACAAGACTATGGCCCTCTTCCTCACAAGTGAAGCAACTAAACCATGAGTTTCTGCTCACTTTACAGTAGCTGAAGTACTTATTGCTCACAAGAGCTATGCATCATTCTGCACAGCAGCCTTTATTGCTCCAATCAAATTTACTCGAACTTCCTACAGTAGATCAGGTAGCCGCATCAGTCTCAGCTGGTTCTCACCATAGCAATATCTGCTAGAACTATCAACTTTCATGTGCCCTTAGCCTTCAGGGTTGGGGCATGATAGGTGAATTTTGGTTTAATTTTTACTGGGGTTTTATTTTTGATTTAGAGGCCACTACTTCAAGTACTCAAGTTTAATCTTGAGATAGTTGGATTTGGTCAGGAATTAACTCTGCAACATGGGGGAGGCAGAGGAAAAGTTCTACAAATGTGAAGATTTAGATGTGGCTAAGAATTGAAACGGAATGCTTACTATCAAGAATTCTATTCTCTATTTGTGTTAATTTATTTAAATTGCTTAATCAATCCAGAACCATGACTAAATGGAGTCTTGTTTGCAGTATCATGAGACATCTATCATCTTTGGATACTTTGGTCTTTCTCATAATAACGAGCCCATATATCCTCGGTCTGACCAAAGTAACTATCACGCCGAACTAAAATGACCATGTACTTTGCTATTTGCATGGTTGAAAAAGGGAAGCATATATCCAACAAAAAAAAATGGATTTTGCGTCCATTTTCCAAGGAGGTACAGTCAAATCTGAAAAACCAACTTTTCCAAATTATTTTTTCCATGGCCATGACATGTGGAAGAGAGAAAATCGCATTCAACTACATGGG
>Ga0307509_10003088_pt1 | contig 25876 bp, 33 predicted proteins | sample 10_EM_MG_FD_202245 | JGI IMG/M metagenome (GOLD analysis project Ga0307509, IMG submission 202245) | Populus trichocarpa ectomycorrhiza microbial communities from riparian zone in the Pacific Northwest, United States - 10_EM | ecosystem: Host-associated > Plants > Roots > Unclassified | place... | reverse complement strand
CCAGAACTCCTACCAAATCTGCTCTCTACTCCTCACCAAGCGTGCCTCGCAACCCCCCTCGCACTTGCGCAGTATTATCCACATAGAATAGATTGTGCCCCTGGCGTTCACATTTTGAACAGATAACCCTTTTGCTAGCATAATAGGCCAATGGATGGGCGATAGGGGGAGGACGGAGAGCTCTAGTCCTGAAGGGATGAAGAGCGCTAGTCCTGAAGGAACGAAGAGTTCTGTTGACGAGAAACATTTTAACTGTAATAACTTCCACTAATTATACTTGGTTAGTCATCAATACTCTAGCAATTTGTAGGAATATTAAGTGCACTCACGTTATCGTTTGTTTTTCCGTTTGTGTTTGACGGGGACGGAGAGGGTCGGTAGCAGGACAAAGTATAGAGATTCCCCTACTTCTTATACTAGGTGTGGTAACGCTTGTACTGTGGAATGCGCTTAAGGACGGGTCCTCTATTCAGACGGGAATACCTTGGCAACCGATCCGAGTTCAGCTAATAATTGCCAAGACCCCTTGAGTAAAGTGGAAGAATTCATCTCCAGACAACCTGCAGTTGAAGTCATTATAATCACCCACTTTATGTGAAAACCACTGGCCTCTTCCGAGTCTCCTTTCAATAGATCGGTCTCAGTTTTTTTTCCGTTTTTTTGACCAAATTCCTTGTTGTGATTAACTACCGTCGAAAGTTGAACAATTGAGCAGTGAGCTATGTCATTGGAATTTCCTCTCTCAGTAAGGTCAAGAAATTTTTGTTTTTGTTTTGTCTCCGAAGGGGAAGCGGGATGGATGTTCTTTTACTGTGTTTTTTTGCCCCCGCACAATAGAAGGAAATTCTAGACTCCATTAGCACACGGCTCAATTATTCGAGTTTTTACGGTACTGTTGTCCAAGATCGCGTTTGGCCCGTTTTGTGGACCTGGTTTATGTCAAAAAAAGAATTGGTTGCAGGACAAGGTGAATGGGAATGAAGAGCAGCATCCTGCGCCAGTTGCTTGCTCATCAGTGAAGAAAATTGTGGGACAACAGGTGTCCCCCACCATAAAGCAGGGGTTTTCCAAATAATTATCAGCAGCCGAAAAGCATTTAAAATCAAGACATTGTATAGATAGCTTCAATTACCTCTGGGAATCAACTACACAGGTTTTAGAAGGCTATTGCAAAAGCAATGCCTGTACAGAGGGTTGTGGGCAAGTCTGTAGAACCCCCCTCATTGGCTCCAGGCCTTCTGGGCCACTTAGCGAACGGAGTTTGCTCGAACCTGGAGCCAAGAGTTTGACAGACTTTTTTTCCTTCATACGCATACAAACTACGCCAGTGGTTAGGTTTAGCTAGGATAATTTTATGAAATTAAGCGCCAATGAAATTCAAGTTCGACTGACTTTTTTTTCTTTCTTTAAAACTCTTTCCACTTCATGCACTACGCTACACTTGTGTATATCAATTTTTCACCCCTCGACAGAACTTGCAATGGGTCCTGCCCAGTGATTACTCAATTCACATACACCAGTTCCAAAAAATCTCGTTCGACTGACTTACCGACAACCCCCTGCCAGTGTACTCGAGTACAGGTATTGGTACAATTTATCTAGGGGTAAATCGAAAGTGGGGGGAGGGGTTTGTCCCATCCAAGGCCTTGAGGCATCACGGGTTGCTGCAGGAGGGGGTTTCAAACAATTGTTTTCTCCAGGCGAGATGCAAACCCTTTGTATGCTCTCAAGCACTGGGCACCAAACACATTTCTTGCGATCCAAATTCATGATTGAAAATTTTCCGAATCCGCCACGCCTTTCGTTTCTCGAGCTCCAAATCTGACAACCTCGGCGCTTTACTCGTAATTCTCTGGCACTTGTGAACACAACTGGTATTGCATACTGTGCATACAAAAAGTAGGCCGGAGCCTCAAAATTTTGGTGTGTGCGATAGCAGTCGTATTTACAAAGGTTAGAGAAGTACGAGTAGTGGGGAGATTTGTAAGAGCAGTTCTTCCGCCCGGGAAAGGTCCGTCGAGTTATAACGAAGTGTGGTTGGGGTGTAAACTGCGGGAGGATCCGGTATGCGCAATACTGGGCTATTATACACTGGCAAGTGTGCGGCGAGGGGGTTCGCTGCACACTGTTTGCCTTGCCTTCTCTGTTTTTCCCGTTTGCACTTGCTCGCTGGATATCATACGTTGCAGCGAATGATTGCGCGAGGAAATGATTCGTACCGCTTTTGTTATTCCGGATTTCCTTTTTAGGTGGAATGGTTAGGGTTAGGGCGGCAGAACTCTCAAAAGTCCGATGGGACCATGTGCTACCGGTTCCCCCCTTTTGGGACACATGGTATGTAATTGTGCAGCGAAAAAGAAGGAAAAACTTCCTTCTGCCCGTCCCAACTCTGTTCCCGGAGAAAAAAAAACCCCTAACCCCGTCCCTGCAAAATATAATTCTTTCCGAAAGTCCGGTAATAAGTTAATTGTCAAATGACTACAACTCCTCCACCGTCATGTCATCTCTTCCTCCCTTTGCTCGTTACACCGCTCATCTGTGTCATTTCTCACCCTTCAAGACTGCGCCCCCAACTGCTTGGATCATTGCACGAACAAACACCCTCCTGAACCACCCAACAATCCCCCCCCTCCCCCAACAACCATCCCAACCATTAAGCCCCTTCCCAGCCCTCCAGGGCCCTGGAGCTTGGCCCTCCTCTGCTGCTATCTTAAAGGTGGCGAAATCCCTTGGGAAACACCACACAAACAATCACAATGAGCACCATGTCGCCAGATGAGTCCCAGCATGACGTTGCGCCAAAGGAAATTGTGAGCCGCCCGAGGAAGAATACAGCATTCGAGCAATTGGATCGCCCTGGCTCAGTTCGCGTAAGTGGAGTTCTAATCTAGGACTTCTCCACCGCTCACTGCTAATGGGGAGTATAGATTAATGTGCAAGGAGCCTTCATAGTAGACGATTCATCCACTCCTCCTCGAAGCGGCTCTCCTCCACGTTATACTGGACCCGGCGAAACCAAAGACATACGTCTGCCACATCACAAGACTGGAGTATCACACATTGCTGTTGACGTAAGATCTATCGCTCTGTGTAGCCCCTTTCAGATTTTGACATCTTTTTCTCACAGATTGGTGGTTCATTGGCAAAATGCGTCTATTTCACACAAGACCCCAATGGTCAGGGTGGAAAGCTAAGCTTCAAGAATTTTGAGACGGAACATATCGACGACTTAATTAGTTTCATGGATAGTCTCGTCAATGGAAAGCGCTCGGGGCAGGACGATTGTCTGGTGAACAAGAAGGATCGTTTGCACATCATGGCCACCGGCGGAGGTGCATACAAATACTACGACAAAATTAAGGAAGCATTAGCTGTTGAAATTTATAGGGAGGATGAGATGGAATGTTTGATAGTCGGTAAGCGCATGCGCGCGCGCGACAGCTTTCACCCCGTTTCAACCTCGAGTCTAATTGGTTTGTAGGTCTTGATTTTTTCATCACCGAGATTCCCGACGAGGTTTTCACATACAGTGAAGAAGACCCTATGCAATTTGCCGAACGACGAGTAGACATCTATCCGTACCTGGTTCGTATTTTCAACGCTTCTCGCGCTACGTTACAGCTTCTAATTTTCGTCCCTATAGCTAGTGAACATTGGTTCCGGCGTGAGCATGATCAAAGTTTCGGGCCCTCAACAATTCCAGAGAATTGGCGGATCATCAGTACGTATTCCGTCTTCGTATCTTGCGAGCGTCGCCACCTTCAAGTCGTACAACGGCTCACTTTTGTTAGCTTGGGGGAGGAACCCTATGGGGTCTTCTATCGCTCCTGACATCAGCAAGATCGTTCGATGGTAATACTCGCCCATCACCTAGCTCCCCAGTACAACATAAGCTAACTCTGCTCCCGTAGAAATGTTGGGAATGGCTGAGAAGGGCGACAATGCCAAGGTTGACATGCTCGTCGGAGACATATATGGCGGTGGATACGGACGGATAGGTCTGAAATCCTCCACTATCGCCAGTAGTTTTGGCAAGGTTTTCAAGAAGCAAGTAGAATACGGCACAGAATACTGTCCGGAGTCTTCCACCGCCACCAACAAAAGCGAGAAGAATCGAGGCTTCGAACCCGAGGACATCAGTCGGAGTTTGCTGTACGCAGTCAGGTGGGTTATGGGGCTTACGGGGCGATGACTATCCGATTCAAGACATAGCTGACAATGCCTAGCAACAACATTGGACAGATTGCATACCTGCAAGCTCAGAACCATGGCCTTGAACATATCTACTTTGGCGGTTCCTTTATTCGAGGTATGCCCTGGCGTCCCCTGCACTCCAATTTTTTTCTCCTAACAGCCTCCAGGCCACAAACAAACCATGAACACCCTCTCCTATGCGATCAAATTCTGGTCCAAGGGCGAAAAGAAAGCCTACTTCCTCAGGCATGAGGGCTACCTAGGTTCCGTCGGCGCATTCATTCGTCGACAACCCAGGAACTGGGGCCGTCGGTACAGCGCCGGCGATGAATACCCGTATCCGGGCATCCGCTTCGGTGAAGAGGCTTGAGTGCCACTTCTTTCTTTCTTTAAAATAAATATATCATTAAGTTAGAGTGTTTTTTCTTTTTCTTTTTTTGATGGGAAAATAATCCGTTGTCTATCGGCGTTGGGATGCTTATCTAATCTCGGCGATCTCTTTCCTTTTTTTCACTTTTTTCTTCTCACTCGCAAGGATGAAATTATAACGGCCCGCACGACAGGCCAGCGGACCGTCTGCCTGCCTACCTGCCTACCCAGTAACACCCTAGTCCGACATCTTTTTGTGTATGTGTAAATGGAGTGTGCGAGCTTAATTAAGGCATAAGAGAGCAGAAAATATTATATCTATGAGTTATCATGTCAGGTTTATGCACCCTCACTCAGATGGCTACGATTTCCAACAACACAATGCAATAACATACCTGGGACAATAACGCAAGTGCGGATGGATCAACGGACGTGTGAATGAGTACTCGAGTAGCTTGAATAAATGCCGGTCTGCCTCCCCCCTCTTCGATAAGCACGGCCTGAGCGACCAACATGAGGCCCGAGCGATAGACGAACCGACAGACAAGTACCGGTAGAGAGAGACGAGCAGGTGGACAGATACCGGAGAGCGCGTGATCGATAGCGAACAAAGTTCAATAGCGCGGTAAGTAAGGGTAAGTCCCGCGGATAGCGAACAGGGTCGATCATTTATTGCAAGCCGCAAAAGGCGCTGCAGAAGCAGAGCAGTGGCCCTTTTTTCCTTCCTTCCTTCTGCACATAACTTGCCGGGGGTTTGATGAGGGGTTTGATGGTTGGGTCAGTGAGTGACATGATATGAAGCCAGTTACCCTACAATGCATTTGCCAAGCCAAACCGACCAGATCCTGCCTCTCCCGCCAAGCCAGCTAGACCCTTGTCCCCTCCTTTCTTCCTTGTCGCGGGCAAGCGAGCTAACGCCGCGACTCGTTCTTGGGCAACAAAGGCAGCACTACCTTACCACCACCACCACCACCACCACCACCACCATGAAGCCCCCCATCGACTTCTCAGACGATTACATCGCGCAGCAGCTAGCGAGAGATGCCGCAGAGCAGAGTTTGCGCTTCAGTAGAATAGGCAGGGCGGGTGCGCCAAAGCCGAATACGAGATTCCTGCGGAACATTGTGCGGGAGATGGATTCGCATAATTCTGCATTGCTAGCGAGGGAGCAGAGGCGGCGGTCTAGGTCTCTAAAGAGGGAGAGTGGGACAGAGAGAGGGGGGGAGAGGAGGAGGGAGAGGAGGAGGTATAGGAGTGGGAGCAGGAGCAGGAGCAGAAGCAGGAGTAGGAGTAGAAGGAGAAGGAAGAGGAGGAGAGGGAGAGAGGAGGATAGGGAGGATAGGGAGGATAGACACTCGAGCCCAAGAGTTCGGGGACATAGACATCGTCATCATCGCCGATCCCGCTCCCGCTCTCGCTCTCGTTCTTGGTCCCGGTCTCGCTCTCAGTCTCCACGCCGGCATCACCGCCGTCGCTCTCACCACCACCACCGTCACCATCACCACAGCAGTGCCTCTAAAACCAAGGACATCCCCTCTGCTTCCCTCACCGACGAAAACGAGGAACTAATAGGCCCTCGACCCCCCGCACCACCTGCCCGCGGCCGCGGCGGCACCACCACCACCAACGGACCAAACCCTATGGACGTGCACTTCGACTCCTCTTATGACCCTACCCAAGACTCCCTCTCCCACCCTCCCTCCGATCTCCCCTCCGACAACGATTGGGATACAGCAGTTGAAGCCTACCGCGACCGGCAGCGATGGAAAAGCCTGGGTGCAGAGCGGTTGAGGGCCGTGGGATTTCAAGAGGAGTTTATACGCGCTTTGGTGAGCAATAGGGTAGAGGGGGAAGAGGACATTGAGGGAATTAAGTGGGAGGGGAAGGGGGGCGTTAGGGAGTGGGATCGCGGGAAGATTATAGAGGAGGATGGGGAGGTCCTTGTTGGAGTAGGGTGGGCACAGGGGAGGCAGAGGGGGAGTGTAAGGGAGTGGGATCGCGGGAAGGTTATCGAGGAGGATGGGGAGGGAGGTCTCTGTTAGAGCGGAGTGGGCACAAGGCCGACGGAGGTCTTGATTTGTTCGAATTCGATTGGGGTTGGGTGGGGTTGCATTTTCGGCGTTTTTCCTGATTGATTTCTGTGCCACGATTATGGATCGGTTGGATGATGGATGAATAAATGGATGGTATTAACTTCTGTTGTACTTTTTTTCCTTTCTTTTGTCATATTTTTCTCGACGCACCATGGACTCGTGGATGGGCTCTTCCTCGCTCATCACGCATTCATTCACATTGGTACGCATATCATAGACACGACTTGAATTTACCTGCGTAATCACATTAAACGGCCTTTGCTTAGATCCCAGCGCCACGCAATGGTCGTTGTGTTCACAAACGTCGTCCCATTACGAGCATGCGTATAATACTCCGTTTGCTGCACTATCTGGGCGTCGCCCTATTTAATGCACCCCTGGGGAGCCTTTCTCGCGAACCTCCATCTCTCGCTCCATCCCATATTCCATCCTACAAGCACAACTCTCTTCCTTCCTGACTGTCAATGGCACCGGTAGCAAGGTTTGTTCAAGACGTCTCTGGGCTCTAAACTGTCTTGATTACTGGCTTGATGTTCTTCAGAATGGATGTAACATCCCCCTGTTGAGATCAGCTTGGTGGGAAACATGGCGGGGCTGGGCTGGCCCATGAGCAGGTTTTGGGGGAGGAGTGCGAGAGGAAGTGGGCCCGGGGGTGGGAATTGGCACACACCTGTTTGCCGGTGGAGAACCCAATTCGACGGGCAGCAGGCAGGGGGGCCTAGGGAATAATGAGGGGGCTGACGGGTGGGCCTCTGTGTTTTCCGTTTTCTATTTCTATTTCTATTTTTATTTTTAGACTCTATATTCTTTCGTACAGAAATCTACTACCGGTACCATAAAAAAGTCTTGCCATTCATCATCTCCGCAGGGGGCTGTGTCTCCGGAATTAGAGATCAGCCCTCAGGACATCTTGGATCTCGTTACTAGCATACTGTCGAATGGCTGGATGGACTTGAGGTGGTTGGCAAAATAACCACGCAGTGTTGTTGCGTTGTTTCTGTATATTGGATAAGTTATCGTTTGCTGCTAGATTTATCGTATAAAGGGGGCCATGGGAGGCTCATTACAGAAAGGCGAGAGCGAGACTAGAATTATCCGCAAGTGAGTGATCTTTGATTGCCTCCTCCTCTTCTCATTTTTCTCCTGTCTTTAGGGCGATCTTGATTCCGATGGCCTCTCGTATCGATACTCACGAAAGGGGGCGGACTCCTGGAAGGCCCCCGACAATTCGCAATCATATTAGCTTGTCAAACTGAGCCTATCCCGGGCCCAGGGAGAGAGCGAATCGAAAGAGCTCTTACGGCACCTTAAGATATCCCTTGTGCGAGACATGAATGCCCGCCTGTGACCTGTTGCCGTTCCAACAAGTTAGAGTCAAGCAAATCACCTTCTTCGAATACAACCTACCGGCGGGGTAGTATTACGGGTGTACTGCACTCCCTTGCCCAAGCATCTCACGAACTCCATACCCGAAATCCAAACCAAAAAATACACAAACGTGTCCAGAGCTATATATATATATATATATATATGCAGACCAGGCCATGCACTGACTAACCTCTGCTCACTCATATCCCTAAGCTGGTTCTGTAAGTATATACCGTTCCGAATAATACTCTGCCAGATGATCATGTAATATCACTCGCTTGTAACACAGACATACCGGACCGAGGGAGTACAAATATTCGGGCACGAGAAGTAAGTGGGTAGGGGTGATTCCCTTTCGAAAAGGAATGGTGAGCACGCCCCAAATACTGAACACCCCACCTGTGAATTGCGACGTGTGTGGGCCATCTAGCTTTTCCAATTTTTCTGGAGGGGTCGGGAGTTTTGGATTGGGTTTGGTTGGATTTGTATGATTGTGTGGTGTAATTTGCTTCTTTAGCTTGAAGAAGGCTTGCTTGGATGCGGTTTTTGAGAAAACATTCGGATGTTTGGGTTTGTTCGTTTGCTTCCTTGTCCGGCGTAGGGTTACTGCTTGGTCTGGTGAGTTGGCGTGGGCGGTAATTGTGATGTGATATTAAAATAGTCTATCTCCTTGTTTCTGTGGGAACGGGAGAAATTGAGCCTCACATTTACACATTGGAGTTTTTCTTTCGTTCGGAATGATTAGAGGGTTTGCGTATGGGGACCCAGGTGGTGGTTAATAGGAAACGGACCTAGGTGAAAGAATGAGTTTGCGCAATAGGTGTAGGTATGATAGATTGGTATCATGGTCAGATGATGGCGGATTGAGTACCGAGTACCGTAGGGTGATATTGCGTTGCCCTCAAATTCGTTCCAACCACGATCAAATTAGGATTCCCGGCTATACAAGTTACGTATTAGCCATCTGGCTGCCACAGAGCGGGCGATAATCTGCTACTGGATGCCCAATATTATCGTCACTGAAATCTCTCAATAAATTGTAAAAACAGAGCTGTGTTGCTGCTGATTTGTTGTTCTGGAGCAATCAGATTTCTTCAGGTCTGAGAGGCCCTGTTTTGCGTTTCTTCCAGGTCTCGCTACACATCTGGGCATGATATCTAAGACTTTTAGGTTAATAGAAAATAAGCGGTTTTCCTGCGACCTAGGTCTCCTTGCGCAAACTCTCTATTCCCCTTACATTGGGGGATACTGATATTGGAGAGCTTTAGCGTGAAGTTCGATTGTTCTGGCTCCTACGGTAAGTTATCCCCGCAGCGGTTAACTAACTGTGATCCGACATCGGGGAGCGGAGTTTCCCGCGTGGGGTTTCCTTCCATCCTTCCTATCTCATCACAACAACCAAAATGACCACCCCCGTCAACTCCCTCCTCACAACCCTCCTCTCAATTCACACCCATGACCTGCGTATCCTGCACCTGAGCGAATCCATAACAGCCGCGTTCCCACCAGACGCGACGCGCTCCTCCGATGTTTCGGACTCGCTCTCCACCGCAACGCCCACCCCCGCGGCCCTGCAGGCGGACCTGAGCCACTACAAAGAGCTCTTCTCGAAACTGCGCTTCAGCTACCTGGAGCAGGTCACCAAGGAGAAATTCTTGCGAGCGATCACCGAAGATGCGCCATTGGTGGTTGAGGCGGGTGAGAATGAGGAGTTGGAGGCTAAGCTTGTAGAAGCGAAGGGGGAGCTGCGGAGGAGTAAGCGTGAAGTGGAAGGTATATTGGCGGAGTTGGAGGGATTGAGTCGGAGGCTTGCTGATGGTTAGTTATCTCTTCTCCTCCCTTTTATTTCGTTCTGTTTGGTGGTTGGCTAATGAAGATGGTAGATCATAAGACGGTACTGGACTACATTTCTAAAGCCACCACCCTCCCGTCACAAACCGCGGAAATGGAAGTCGAAATAGCGAATCTCGAGAGGGAGCAAAACTCCGCTACCTCTCCCTCCTCCTCCCCACTTCCCAAACTCCCACTATCAGACACACTAGCCCTCCTCTCTGCGGGCGAGGCCGAGCTAGCTCGGCTTCAGAAGGAACTTGCGGAAGCTGATCTGGCGCTGCCAAAGAAGCTGGCGCGCCTCGAAGCGCTAGAAAGTGAAATTGGACCGATGGAGATGGATAAGGAGGGGTTGGAGAAGTTTGCTTCCGAAGCGGTTCGGATGAGGGATTCTGCGAGGGCCGAGGGGAGGGTTGACAGGGAGAATATGGGGAGATGGTATAAGGCTGTCTTTGAGGGGTTGGAGGGGGTGCTGGCGGGCCGGTAGGATATATGTACTATCGTTACCACTTTCGTTCTAACTGCGGGATTTTATGGAGCTTTGATAGTGGGAACCGGAGAAGTAGTTGGTTGTGGTTTTCTGCTGGCGATTTGCCCGGCTCCTAATCGGCTTAGAGGCTGAGGGGTCTAGTTGGGTTTCTTGGGCGGGCGGCGTTGCCAATATTATCCTTTACTTTTTTTCCCTTTGGGCAAAAGGTGGTCTACAGTAGATAGTAACTTTAGTCAATTCAGGCCAAAGAATCTGCCCCGCCCATATTTGCTACGCCCTAAGTGGCTAATGTTGGTACCTCATCGCATACTAGTGTCTGGTCCTGCTCTCAAGAGCCGCAACTGCTACGGTAGATATCCACTGGTGGCAAAACCCTCTCTCCCTTGAGCACTCGAACACAGGCGGACTTGGTCCCATGGTTGGCTAAGCCGGCTTTAATGCACGTGCGCTTGCAGTCTACTAAGGAATGACTGCGGCAGAATTCTTGGGCCATCACGATTCACGGATTGTAATGAATTAGGAGCAATACCATAAGTATGTGTGGTGCCGTATTGTGCAAATCAACACAGTGCAAGGTCCCTTGGCGGTAACCCGCAAAGTGGAGAATTACTATAATCTATAGCACAGATATCTTTCTTTTGTTGGGTTCGACGAGTACGGCTTGGATTTCCAATGTATTGTTATGTGGATCTATTAACTCAGTCGTGGGGAGGGCTTGTAGGAGGAACTACTAGGCTTCTATTACTCTGGGGTGGTTGGGGTATCTCAGGAATGTATTTTGTAGTACGGTACTAGTACAAGCGTATAATACGTGATTTTCCTTCTCTGGCAAAAGAGCTGGATCGGTGGCTTGCTGTTAGCAGTATGCACGGACCAGGTGTTCAACCTTTTCGGCCTTGTGCATTTCGTGGGGGCTCAGACACACACACACGATATTATAGTTCATTGCTATTTACACTTTCCCTCTACTAAACTCCCTTCTCACTCCTTCTCACTCCCCCCCCCTTTCTCACTCGCGATATCACTACCCTCGGCACATAATCTGTTAGAATCTATATCGTGCTTCGATCTGATCTTCCGATAATTTTCTCATCTCCCCACCTCCTTCTTTGCTCCATTGCTCTCTCTCGCTTTCCACTTGATCACAGACTACCGATATTATGTGTGTTCTAGGTTAGGAACAACTGTCATACCCCAGTTCAGTTTACCCCCATTCCCGCTACCCGTTCGACAACCCTTCAAATTCTTTAGCCAATTTTACTCCAAATGTCGAATCCCCAACCGTGGGCCAGAACCTTTCAGCACGCACAAGCGAGGCCTCAACCTTGGGGCAATCAGCCCGGCCAAGATGCGCAGAACAGTCTCGCTCGGTCATCCCGACTGGACATTCCGAATGATGTTCGACCTCCTCCTGCGCGGCAGCCCCCTCCGGGTCCATTCCCTCAGCAATCACACCCCCGAACTGTTACCGAGAGTCCTGCGTTCATCGACCTGACCGATTCTAACCCCTCACACTTCCAGCGCGGCCTCATCAATACCCCCAAGATGGACGGCGTTTTTAATATACCCCCAGTTACACCCGCTGTTATTGAAACACCTGTCGTTGTAGAGCCTGTAAGGCCTTACGATGGCGCACTATGTTCTAGGTCATCGATTCAAAATTCGCGAACGAGAAAACGGCTTAAATTCGCCCCCCAGGCATGTCCTCCGGCCTCACCGCAGTTTATCCAGCCCTCCAAGGTTTATCAAGGGGCCAAGAACTCTTCAACTCCTCCGGCACTGAGTCGGGGGAATAGTAGCAGCAGGCAAAAGCAGATTCAGCCTCAACCGTCGAAATCGGACTTTTCAAAACCTAACCCCCGTCGAGATAACAAGCCGAAACCTTACCTTCTGGAGGCACCACCCGGAGCGCTGATGTTTCCAGGTTCGGGTGAGTGAGATTCTGTCCTATATGAGGGGAGCTGGGGGGGCTGATGGCGGATTCTAGGATGCTCGGATTTTTTTCCATGGAAAGGAAACCACCCGGAAGATTTGGTCACAGATGCTCAGGCTAGAAATGGACAGTACGACAAGCTGTACGTTGGGAAGGGAAATGTCGGTTTGACCAGTTCGAGCTCCCACCGCGATATAGTACTTACGGCTTTGCAGAACGAGCAAGCGTCGGCGCGGTCCTCTCTGGTGCCGTCACTTAAGGGCAAATCGGCACTTCCGTCACTCTCCTCGCTATTCCTAACAGTTCTAGATAAACGGCAAAAGTATAATAGGCTTACCACTCCCCCTACGTTCAAGCCACCTCCTCGCGTCACTCTTCCTGATATGAGGCGTGAAGCGTGGCTGCGGGACTTGGCGAGCCCATTGGTTCCACTACGTAGGCTTTCTAGGACGATCCCTCATGGATTGAAGGGACCGATACTCCTGGATCAATGCGCCGCGAAATCGATACCCACGGCACGCGCGGTATGGTTTGCTCGCTGCGTGGGTGCTAACGAATTGAGGGGTCTGAAGCGTAAGGGGGTTGGCTCGTTTGCCGTCGGAAGTGAGACCAAATGGCTTAAGGAGTGGACGGGCCAGGTGGTGCGGTTCCTGGAGCGAACAATTTCAGAATGTGGATCCTCTTCGGACTTGTGGAAGCAAAAGATGGTTTATGCGTAGGTCTTTTTTTCCGGTTGACTCGTGGAAGTGCACTTTCTTCAGCTCATATGTGTTTTCACTTTTAGGGTTCGGCTTTCTGCACATTTATTTGGGGAGAACCTGCTTGACAGAACTCTGTTTCTGGAATGGTATCTCTCGTACTTGGAAACATGTTCCTTGGATATGCTGCCAATGGCCTATCTGATGCTGAGTATATATTGGGATGAACTACTGAAGACTAGGAGGCTGGGACGGCGACTCGCAGAAGCCCTGCTGGGAAAAGCCGAAGCTGTGGGTTCCCTTCAGATTTCGGGATAAACTTGGATTTACCGCTGAATGCTTTGTACAGATATTGGCAACAGAGGATAAAGAAACATATGCCCCGCTTATGCAGAGGCTCTCTATTTTATTGACGGTATGTACCGTTTGATGGATCGTGCTCGGCGTCTCTAATTTTTTATACTTGTGTTCTTTTTTACAGGATATTCTGTTTTCGCACAGGGAGTCACTGATTGTCTCGAATAGCTGGGAGTTATACCAGTCTATATTAGAGGCCTGCGTTGACAAGAGGTGTTCAATTGTGAGATCGTGTTTGCAAAACATATCGCAGAGGAACAAGAACCTCCTATCTCCAATGCAGGCGAGGCAAAACGGCTCTGTCTCATCTGGTCAGAGGAAACTAATAAACATGCTGGATTCAATAGCAATGCCCTACAACATCGACGAGATCTGGGGGAAATGCCGTTCATTGGAGGTTGAGGAGGACCAGCTTGTCCGTTGCCTGTGCCAGTGGGCCACTACCTCCCTTCGAGTTGGCAGGCATAGGATATATATCGTGGCAGGGCTCTTGGGATGCGCGAGGCGGAGCGGCATAAGTGTTCAGGATCATATGAAAGGCTTCTTGGAAGGGTTTGGAAGTAACGTCAAGGGAAGCAAGGATGATGCATATCTTCTTGTCTCGGAGCTTGTTCGTTCCAAAACCTTCTCCGTTGCTTTATATATGAAATGGCTTATTTCGCGAGGTATCCTCTCAGAGTATACGATCACTCGGGTATGTGTTTGTCCATCCTTCTTCCTTTTCTGAGGTTATACCATTTGATTGACATGTGGTGCAGGAGAGTCCTTGTCACGTCCGATTGCTTGCCGAAGTCTCGGTAACGTCTGCCCCAAGCCATATCCGCAATTTGCGTAGCATTCTTCTCTCGGGTCACGGATTCTCTGTTGAAGACGAGGCCAGGTCGTTGGAAATGTCTAAGCAGATCCTCTCCTCAAAGATGCCCAGAGTTTTCTACGGCGGTTCTCGTACCGGCAGCTCCGTGGAGAAATTTACTGCCGAAGAGCTGGTATACTTTGGTGGTTTGAACCGGGCGGTCATGTATGAGCTGGGGCTTTGGGTCAGGGAGAATGTCCGGAAGCATGTCGTGAAGGGTGCACCGTGAGTTTTTATCGAGTCTCTCAATGCTTGGGTGTAGGCTGACGGTGGGGTTGGTTAGTGTTGGTCGGGATAACTGGAGAGATCTTTCGGTTGAAGTTGGTATCACTGCCATTAGGACTGAGGAGTTCGTCATGATTAGGCAGTTGCTCGAGATTTTTAAGGATTTTCTGATTTTGTCTGAGGTTTGTTTCTCTCCTTTTCCCCCAGCACGTGTGCCTAATGGTGTGTTTAGGTTGTGAAGATGGTTACCAGCTCCGACAGCTCGGCTACTCTTTCATCTGTTGCTGATACCGTGAGCTACAATATTGAAGTGTTTAGCTCCCTGGGCGCTGTAAAAGACAACTTGCAGCTGCTTTACAATAGGGTGGGTGTTTTGACGCCAGAGAGTCTTTGATGCTCTGACTTTGCTAACATGTCCGGACCAAACAGTACAAAAAGTTACAGATGCGTCGAACATTGGAAAAGTACGTGCTAGTATCGTTGGTCGATTTGGCGTCAGTTCCGGGAGCACAAGCAGACATTCGTCGAGAACTGGAAACCGAGTTAGCAAACTATGACAAACGCTTTCCTCGAGCATCAGTAACACATTCCCCAGTATCGGAGAATATGGGCGACATGTTTGAACATGGAACAGCTGATAGCAATGAGGAGATTGACCGACTTTTGCGGAACGGGGCTACCATCGACAAACACAACTTATCGAGGCTTTTCGAGACTATAGTTTCAAGGATGGAGACTTCATTTGATGATAGGGAGAGTGTGGGAGCGTTGTCTTCTTCCGCAGCGTACTTAATTAAACTAAGGCAGTTTGATCCTCTAGTTTTTGACGAGTTGATGTGTGGATGGGTGACGAGGTTATTGCAGTCTGCTAGCAGGCCGCCGTTACTACAGACTCTATCTGTTCTTGTGGCTGGGTCTTGCTTACAGCTCGATGTGGTTGTTCAGGCAACATTGTCAGTCCTGAGGCCCCAGGCGAAGGTAAAACCCAATGCCCTAGCAATAGAAGTTTATTGTCTGACAAGGAGCAGAGTTCGAGTCCGGCCACTGGAGAGATTGCTGCTCAGACACTGGATATCCTTGTCAATGATGGCACGAATAGATTGAGTCTTTCGCCATTGGAACTGTATAGCTTGAAGCGGAAGCGGAAGCTTTTTGCGTTGAAGTTTGTAGACAAGTTTGTCCAGTTGATACGCCAGTCGATTCAAATCTGCGCAGTGGCATCAAATCCGGATACCAAGAACCGCTTAAGAGGGTTGATTCTATCACCACCAGTTCTGGAGTTTCTCCGTGGCCTCGCAACGGCACAACCCGATATTCTTGTTTCCGACATTGTGGAGCCCCTATCTAAAACTGCAGAAACGTCACTGTTGCAATGGCTTCGTGTGTTGATAGACCATTTATTGGACGATCAGGAGAATGGTGGTTTGTGCCCACTCTTTTTACCCTTTCGAATCTTCGGTAGCGGTAGCTTATATCGGCCTAGATAATACAGACCTAGATCCCGAGGTTCAGGTAGCTCATCTTATTCAGTATGCCAATGATTTCTCCATCGGGTTATGTCAGTTGAAGATGCGGATTATATTTGACGCAGAGAACAAAAACGCTTCTTCCTTTAGGCCAAGTGGCGACCATGCCGGAGGCAGCGAAAACCCACTTATGAAGCCGTTCTTTCAGGGCATTGCCTCTACATTCAAAGATCGGGTTACTATATGGACTGATCTGGTCTCAGTGCTGAATCAGGAGTGTGCTTATCAGGTATTCCACACATGTTAAGCGATTTCGTTTTTGGGTGCTAAATTACTGGTGTAGATTCGCGGGTATGCTGAAGAGTTGGTACTGAACTCTCCCACCTTCCCGCCTGTTCGGTTATGCCTAGGTCCACTGGAACCGTCACTCGCCGAGGGCCGTGAGAGCGGGGAGACGCTTGCCCGAGCTTTGCTTTCCGTGATTGAGGCCACTGCGTATAGTATTCCCAAGCAAGGAATTCCCTCAATCGCTGCGCTGCTGGTGGACAAGCTCAATATGATTATCCAGTCCATCACTCTACAGGAAGACGAATTGGAGAAGGCTGAACATGCCGCTGTGCCTGAGGTGTTCTGGAATGACTCGCTTACAGAATCTAGGTGCTGGTATGTTTATTTCCTTTAAGCAAAGTTGAAGGATGATGGGATGATTAACTGAGTATTGCAATAGGCTCCTATTATTCCTCCGTATGATTGTACTACATCGTGCTGCATTTACCAGCTCGAAATCTGGAGCCTCAGATCAGGGTAGATTGGTCGTTGGACTGTGCACTTTGCTTCAGGTATCTACTCCTGATCGCTATTGTTGTTATCAGAGCCCTTGCTAACGACAATATTCCTTAGCACGAGTTTATTCAACAGGACGAAGACTTGTTCAATTTCGTCTTTGATGTGACTAGTAGCTTTATCGACGGTACTTCATCCCACTTCTCTCTACCTAAAATAGCCCACTAACACATCCTTGATAGACCTAACGGAAGACACCCGCCTCCAAGTCCGCCGTTTCGCGAAAGCCAAACGCCCAACTGCGCGGATGACATACCTGATTGGCGGAGGAGAAGCCTCAGGCTCCATTCTGAAGGCCACTCAGCGCGGGAAATTGGTCGACTTCCCAGTCAAGCCCTGGGAACGCCTTGCTGAGCCGTCGCCCATCATCGGCGAGAACGATACAAGTATTAGTCTTACGCTGTTTTGCACGAGGAAGATTAGGTGTGCGAGAGGGGATGGGAGTTGTTAGGGGGAGAGAAAGGAATTGTTTATGCTGGCTGGGGGTTCGGGAGTTTTTTTTCCTTCTGTACTTTTTTCTGTACTTTTTTTTAGGAAAAGATTATGATACTGCATTGGGGTTACTGGGATTGTGTTGTATTATAGTTGGGCTTTTTTCTTGCGCTGTATGAGTTGGTTGGTGAGCACCTGAGCAGGAGATGGACGGGGTTTGGTTGCTATTGTAGAACTTGAAACTTGAACACTGCGGGATTATGACGGCTGAGACTCCATGTATGAGCACTGCGCTGTAAGTGTAGTATTATAATTAATAGGTTGCTGTCCCAAACTGCCCAAGATTGCCTACGCGCAGACTTGGTCATGGCGTAACGGGCCTTGGGTGTTGGCGCGGTTTCTGGCTCATCACCGCAATAACTTAACTTGCGTGCGAGTAGCCCTCGGGTCTTCATACTGGCTAAATTACCATCGCTCTGTGGTGCCGGACTTGCGAATTCTACCGCCTGTTGGGTATGGTGGATGCCGTCTAGACACACCAAGTGGGACGCCCAGGTGGACGCAACGGGGAACGCCTTGGCAAAAATAGGGTAGCACAACACTTGTACTCGGGGGGTGCCAAGAGTCGGGCGCACTTGCCAAATGAGCGGCTGCATTTGTGTGAAGACTAAAACGAATGGGGAGGTACGAGTGAGATTCTGTGACCCAAGTCACTGGAGGAAAAAAGTCGGGTGCACTTTTGGCTTCCATTCAATTTGGTTCTATAAAGAAATATTTTTTAAATAATAACAGGTGCCTCCTTCAGCGCTAATCACTGCTGGTAATCTCTTTTGGCATCTCCATAAGTAAACTATCAAGCCTCTCTGTGAGAATGGCTTTCCCACAGCCTGGCCAAGTCATCTTGTGATACAGAAACCATGCTGGTTCTTTCCCATGTTTTCTTGCAACCCAGTTTCTGAATCCGTCCATCAGGCTTCAATAAGATTTAATAAATCTGGTAATTACAGGAGGTTATTATCTGGGGTGGTTATGGAGAAGGCAACTGGTCTTCTGATAGGGTCCGCTGATTCAGAGAAGGGGTTTCAGTTCTACAAGGCTGCCCGACGGATTAGACTCACCAATATTTCCGGTGGGTCAGCTAGACTAGGGAAATAGTGCTCGAAACCCTTTCAAAAAAGAGCTATATACACGGCACAGAATAGCAGCTGGGATGAATGGCATGTGGTGTCTTCCCTTCATTCTTGCTTGCTGGTCTGGTGGCAAAGGCAGAGGTATCAAAAACAGGACAAAACTCTGATCCCTCTATTGACCCCCCATACATCTTCACTTTCTTTCCTGCAGGTTCCGTATTCCAAAACAGAAATAAATGAAAGCAGCATTCCATGCTATCTGAACAGACGAAATGCATCACCAAGACTCCCGTTCTCTTACGATTTTAGTCCAATATCTGACTCTTGTTCTGCCTTCATTTCCATAGCCGTCATGCGCTGCTTTGATTGTCTGTACTTCTTTCCATTCATCAACGGAAACATATTTCCCGTGCTTCCGCCCCTGGATAAAGCAAAAGAAGCAATACCATGTTGAGAATAATTAACTGATATCCAACAAACACTTTGTGCGGATTAATTAGGAATGGGAGGGGTTCTTGGTACACTGAGTAAAAGCTGAATTCGCGTATATCCATGGGATTGGGCTAGTTCCAGTGCTGTTGCGCCACCGCTGTCTCTTATGTCGTGGCTGACATCGTCTCGTTTCAACAGCAACTTTACTACCCCCGCATGTCCGTTTTCTTCACCCCACGCGAGGGGGGTTCGACCAAACATTGTATCTGCGATGTTGGGATCGGTGTCGTTCCGTTCCAATAACAATTTTACAATCTTACGACTCCCCTTCCTAGCAGCTAACAAGAGAGCCGTGGTACCATCTTGGGGGTTCCGCGTGTTGGGATTGATATCACATCTCTCCAATATCGCCTTTACCAAACTCTTATCCCCGTGGTCCGCAGCCCATGCGAGTGCTGTTTGGCCCAATCTAGTTTGGGCAGTGTTGAGGTTAATATCCATGCGCTCTAATAGTAACTTTACTACTCCTTTATGCTGTCTCGCGGCAGCCCACAACAGTGGAGTCCGGCCACGTTGGGTGTCTACAGTGTTGGGGTTAATTTCCTCTCGTCCTAAAAGCAACTTTACCACTCCCTCATGGCCGTTGTTCGCGGCCCGCAAGAGCGGTGTTCGGCCAAATCTTCTCTCCGAAGTGTTAATATTAATATCGCCACGCCCCAAGAGCAACTTTACCACTGCCAAGTTCCCATTTCCAGCTGCGCACACGAGCGGTGTTTGACCCCATAAAGTGTCCGCAATGTTGGGGCTTGTATCATCTCGTTCCAATAATAGCTTTACTACTCCTTCGTGACCGTTCTTTACTGCTCGTAAGAGCGGTGTTCGGCGAAATCTTCCATCTGCCGCGTCGGGATTGGTTGCCTGTCGCTCCAATAGCAATTTGACAACCTCCTCATGCCCGTTCTCCGCAGACCGGGACAGTGGAGTTTTAGCGTGTTCGGTGTCTGGTATGTTGTAAAAGCCGTGAACTCGCTCCAATAGCAACTCAACCACCGCATCGTGCCCGTAGTGTGCAGCCCACTTGAGAGCTTCTCGGCGACCACTACCTGGTAAATGTGTGTTTCCACGGATATCCTCATCAGTAATTTGACTACTCCCTCATGCCCACTCTGGGCAGCCAGTACGAGTGGTGTGCAGTCACTGGCAAGTAGGGGGCCTGGAGCGTTGCGATTGATATCATCTCGTCCTAGAAGCAGCTTCACGACACCAACATGTCCGTTTTCTGCTGCGCGGGCAAGTGGCGTTCTGCAACTTCGGATGTCTGGAGTGTTGGGATTGATGTCCTCTCGTGCTAAAAGCAATCTGGCTATTCCCTCATCCCCATTCTCCGCAGCCAGGGAGAGTGGGGTTCAACCAAGGTAGTTAGCTGTTGAGTTGGGATCAATATATCTCCGGTCCAAAAGTAGCTTTACTACTCCCTCATACCCCCACTTGACAGCATACCAGAGCGGCGGTGCGCTATATTTGGTGTCTGCGGTGTTGGGATTGACATCCTCTCGTCCTAAAAGTAACTCCACAAATCCCCCACCCCCACTCCCCGCAGCCAGCGAGAGTGGGGTTCGACCAAAGTAGTTATCTGCGGCGTTAAGATCAATATCCTTCCGATCCAAAAGTAGCTTTATTATTCCCTCATGCCCCCCCTCAACAGCATACCAGAGCGGTGGTGCGCCATATTTGGTGTCTGCAGTGTTCGTCTTAAAAATAACTTTACAATTCTCTTGTGCCCCGCCCGTATAGCCAATGAGAGCGGTGTACGGCCATGTTTTGTTTCTGCCCTATTGGGATTTATATCTTCCCGCTCCAAAAGCAACTTTGTAACTCCCTTATCCCCATTTCCCACGGCCCACAAGAGCGGGGTTCGGCCATATTTGACCTCAGAAATGTTGGGATTGACATTTTGCCTCTGCAACAGCGTCTTTACCACACCATCATGTCCCCTCTTCGCAGCCCACGAGAGCGGCGTTCGCCCTGACTGTGTATCTGTAATGTTGAGATTTATATCACCCCTTTCCAATAGCAAAACAACTACTCTTGTCCACCCCTGGCAGCCCATGAGAGAGGCGTTCGTCCAAACCTTGTGTCTGCAGTGTCGGGGCTGATGTCATCCTGTTTCAGTATCATCTTTACTACTCCCTCATGCCCTTTCCTCGCAGCCCATGAGAGCGGTGTGCGGCCATGTTCGGTGTCTGCCTCGTTGGGATTGATATCCTCCCTCTCCAAGAGCAGCTTTGCCACTCCCTCATGTCCAGCCTTGGCAGCACACCAGAGTGGTATTCCGCCATATCCCATGCCTGCCCAATCGGCCTTCACACCCCCCAGCTGCAACAGCAGCTTCACGATATCCTCATCACCTGTCCTGTCCTGGCAAGTGTCCTACCCATGGTAACGGTTTCGTCAATATCCATCCCGCCTTTGTCAATAATGCGGCAACTGTCTCCAGGGCCCAGAAAAATCTCTCTACCGTGCCTTGTAAAGCCTCTATAGACAGCCCTATTCCTCTAGCCTTGCCCCAATCGAGACTCAGTCTTTGGTTGGCTAGCAAGAGCACCCAGGAGGGTAAAGGCCGATCGACTTCAACCAGAAGCCCTAATGCTAGCGGACTCACACTCTCAGCCTTCTCCGTTATGCACTTCGCCAAGTAGCTCGAAGCAGAACTCACGAGGGGCACTGTCAATGGGGTTGAACCAAGAGCTGAAGGAAAGTTCACTGAAACAGCGGGGTTGGGGTACGCCGAGGGGGTTCATCTATCAACTTGTGTGGGTTTTGGAATAGGGTTGGATTATTGGACAAATGCTCCAGAAGACCGAAGAGGACTCGGCTGCAGGAACTAGAATGGGGTGTGAGCCCGTGGAAGGAATTGCCTTAGGAAGTAGAAGCTTGGGATAGCGGAGGAGAAACAGATACTGCAGGTAAAATAGAATATTAGAAGGCGCAAAAGATAGGGTGTGGGGGGGAGAAAGCAAGGCAGAGATCACACCAACCAGGCCACCCAAATGGGGTTAGATTAGAATACAGTCCCTTTATTTGGGTTGGCGGCTCTCCCCTGGAGGTGTGCCAACCATATTTAGGTGAGCGCGATGACAATAAGCTCATGGTTAACTATGCAGTTAGCCATTCCGGCAGCCACCCAGGTTGAAAATGGTTGACCAAGACTATTTAGTGATATGGAGCAAATACGGTACCAGTGTTCGTCGTGCCACCAATTTTGCTTCATTACTATGATAACACTCAGAATACCGATGACAAGGGCAAGAATGTCTAGGTACTCGAGTATATTCGCTCTTGATCGCTCAAATAGGCTAGGGTCCGCCAACTTAAACCCGGGTAGGTATCGGAGATTTAGGAGATAAACTCACGTCGGGGGATGTCGAATCCGGAAGTATGTCGGGAACTCTGATCCGCAAGAGACTGGGATACTCAGAATGGGGTCAAATGTAAATTCCTGCTCCTGTGCACACTGCGTATCTGTCTTCCCGACATACCTTAAGAACTGACATACCGGTATGATACCTCGCGACCCGAGTTTAATTGTCAACCGCATAGTCAAAGATACTCTTATAGTGGGGTGTCAAGTTAACCCGAACACTTTCACCTCGCAACCAAATACCCTAACTTAATACCCGCAGTAATAATTTAGGCAAGCTCAACAACAAAAAATAAAACACACTTAGCTTTACTCCCAGAGCGAAAGTGTGCTGCTGTGAAGGTGGGAAATTGGCCATATAATTTAGGTCTGGTGGCTGTCGAAGGAAATATATTCACCGATTTTCAGCAGTGGTACTACTACTGATGGGTCCGGAGCTAATATTGACCCCTTGACACCGCTCTACAACGGCCCCAGAGCCTCGGACTTTTTCTATAAATTCCCATCGTGCCCTCGTTTGTATGGTATTGCTCATCTTGATTCGAACAAAGTTCTCAACCGCCAAACGAGACAATATTGAAACGAGCTGTGCTGAAGATATTGCTCTGGCCCAAGGTTACGTTTGACGGAGGAACAATTCTAGATCGAAACCCGTCATCTAGCCCCAGCCGCATATGCCCTCCTCTTACGATAGGCTACCGCCGTCACGGCGGAACATTCCAGAACACTAACGGACATCCCGGAGGGTGAGTGCTACTTCATGAAGAGAACCCTTACAGAGAAACTTTAGAACGATGCTATAAAAAAAAGCATTTAATATAAACAAGCAGGAGAAATCATGCTACACACGTCAGGTAAGTTAGCAAGACTGCCGAACAGGTAAGTAAGCAATTGCAACCGTTATGCCATTCCATGCCCGGCCCACTCAATGCAATTCCCCCCCGCTCATAATAAACCACCTCAAACAGCGCTATTTCCAGCAGCCAGTCTCTCACCCCCATTCATTTTCTTCATAAGACCGGTCGAAAGGCTAACCCTCTGGGGAACCCCCCTCCCAACCTCTCCTCCCAACATTCCCACAAATCAGCCTCACTCCCGGCGCTGCTATCTCTCTCATTGGTACTGGTAATAAAATTCTTCCACTCCCTCACATCCGGAGGGCTAACCCTTCCCCCGGTGCCTTTTCGAGGGTGTATTCAGTCACTACCATGGCAATGAGACCGACCGACGGCCGAGAGGAGTGCCAGGGCGAAACTAGTCCATGCGGGAACCTGGATCATATTTCGGAGTGTAATTTTGTGAGTGTGGGGCCAAGGCAGTTAGCGGGTGCTGCTACGGCGGTCCTGTAACTCTCATCAGTGGTATTAAAAGAAGTGGGGCTAGGGGGAGAAAAAAGGAGAACCCAGGAAGTTTCGTTTTTGCAAAATCACTCCACCCAGCAAGAGCCTTCTTGAACATGAATACCGGGCACACACAGGAAACTCCAGTAGCGATCCCGGCAACCCTCACGGCCACTAGGCTCACCCACGTAGGTGTACCAAAGCTAACCCCCTTGCTGTAAATGTCCCCCACGAAAACAGGGTGGAAGGGAGGGATCGCCGCCGAGAGGCCTCCGCAGAAAGATTCCAGAGCTGGCGTCGCTTGTGCACCTCTAGTCGCTGCCAGTTGTCGATCAAGATGGTGCAGTATCCCAGGCAGATGGTGGAGAACGCATTGTTTCCATCGTCGCAGGTGAGGTCAGGGCTGCACATGCCAGTATTCAATGAATTTATCCTTAATAAATATGCCGGGAGACGCCCAATGGTGAACTAATTGAGGGATTGGATAGCCGGTGATGAGCTGCCATCCTAGGATAGGACGTAACTCGCCTTTTCTATTTAATGCAGTTTTACAGGAAACGCGGGAGTGTACATTTTGAAGGTAGAATTAGCTTGGCAGTGGTACGGGTATCATAATATTAAGATCAAAGCATGATCTGAAGCTTCATAACGCTCCTTTTAAGTTTACTGTACCTTACCGTTCGAACCCTGTTCGTATATCGTTTCTTTCTCCTCTCAAACGTTCCTTTCAGCTCTCTATGTTTTCCATGCTCAGTACTGGCTCAAGGTTAATGTGCATTCTTTCATTGTTCCTTTTGTTCTTATCAGATGGCCTCTGGCAGTTTTTGCTTCCTACATTCCTTGTGGAGGGACCCAGGTGGTGATGGCGGGACTGGACCACCGCACTGTACAGATGCGCTATGTCTTTCTTACTATTCAATGGATGAGAGTTGTCGCAATAAGAGATCTTGACTATTATCTATTACTACTTCGTTTAAGTACCGATCGTATATTGCAACAAGCCTACAAATTAGACGAGTGACCGTCCATGATGCCAACATTAATTAGAGTTCAGACTACCCCAAGCCCGTCGAGTGACTCCCTTCCATTACTGAGCTGGTCAGGAGAAATTGAAGCACCTCCAAGGAGCTTTTCTTCTGACTCATATTAAGCTTGCCAAAGATTCATGAATTGTGAAAAACATTTCCGAGAGACCCATACGGTAGCTCATTGCCGGGATAGAGTCCTCACACATCTCACATGCAAATATTGAATATTCAGGTCGAGTAATGATTTCTAAAAGAATTGAGAAACCTATATTATACAAGAGAAAAAAAGAAACCAAGCACCCCTCAGCCCCTCCATTCCCCCCCAAGATCCAACAAGACTCCCTGGACACGCGCAATCTGCAACTGAAATACCAGTATACAAGCGAGGTTTTCAAACTGAGACTTATCCCACCGATCTCTTGGGCACTCTGACAAACTAATGCCCTGTTTGGTTGTGCTGGGCCCATTCCGTTTTTACATAACTTTAAATACCTTTTCCTTTTTTTGATGTATGATAATATGATATGAGTATTATATAGTTCTAGAGGGGGGGGGACCTTGAGAAGAAAGTAATTTGCTTATAATTCTGGCTAGTTGCAACGGCAACGAGCGAGTCACAGGCGAGTAATTACTAACTTAACTTACCCCGTTGCACGAACTGGTGATTCCGGTTTAGCAGAGCAGAGAGATGGCAAATTTGCTAATAATGCAATCTATATGATATCATACCGTATTTTTTTACTCGCTAAATCCCACCATCGGGAAATCTGGACGGAAATCACTGTCCAAACCACAATGGGCTTAGCAGAGTAAGTTAACGGGATCACGAATAGCAGTTGATAAGATCCAACGGGCACAGCTTAAATAAATAAGCTATCATACACCGTGTCAGGAAAAAACACTATCCCTTCTTGCGGTGTTTTGACTCGGATTGCGAGGGCGAGGGATCTAACTTAGCGAGTAAATACGGTATAAGAGGATCAGCGAGCATGGAGAGACCGTCACTGTGACTGGTGAGGCGAAGAGGCCAGGTCACTAATTAACTGTGGGGATGGGGGGGGGGTACTTAAACTCGGCTTGGTTTCCTTCCTTCCTTCCTTCCTTCCTTCCTTCCTTCCTTCCTTCCACGCTGCCTTGGAAAATCCATATCATACTATCCGAACAAACCAACCAAACCAACCACCAATACCTCCACTTTGTCATACCATACCATACCACTTGCACACACAATGCGATCACCATGCATAGGTTAGTTCATTTGCGAAAAGAATCCCAGCCGCGGGGGGGGGGGGGGGGGCCGCCGGCCGGGCGCGGGGGGGGGGGGGGCGCGCGCGCGGGCGGGGGGGGGGGGGGGGGGGGGGGGCGGGACGCGGC
>Ga0307509_10003087_pt1 | contig 25879 bp, 32 predicted proteins | sample 10_EM_MG_FD_202245 | JGI IMG/M metagenome (GOLD analysis project Ga0307509, IMG submission 202245) | Populus trichocarpa ectomycorrhiza microbial communities from riparian zone in the Pacific Northwest, United States - 10_EM | ecosystem: Host-associated > Plants > Roots > Unclassified | place... | reverse complement strand
AGTTGGACCTCGAAGGTTTGACGCGGCCACAACAAATGCCTTGTAAAGCAAGTGATGTTACACAACGTTCAAGTAGCAGCTGGACAATCTGAGATTGTTCCCTGGAATCTGGCACAGTCCACGATCAGGGAAGCCTCTGAGATTTGTATGATGAGGGGTGAATTAACGTTTGGTTGAGGAGGATGTGTGTGTGTGTGTGTGTGTGTGTAGTGACGAACCTCTTTCTGATAGTTTCTCTTAAAGATAAGAATTTGTTACTTTGCCTACCCAAGGATATTTTTGTAGGTGGGCGCTGACTTTCACTGGCGGGGGGGATAAGGCAGGAAAAAGGAGGGAGGGTTTTTGTTTTCAAGGGGTGAGGAGGGGCTTTGATGGGAGGAGAGGTGATGTACTATACGGTACCACGCCTACGACAGGGGACAGTGCTTTCTTGGGGTTAGCGAATCTGCAACGGGCTCTCTGTCTCAAAGTCGCCATCCAGCCAATAGGAGCAAATAGGTTTGCTTAGTCATCCGCGAAAACTGAAGAAGCCAAAAGAAGAGGCAGCTGGCAGACTCACAAGCCAGACAAAGAGCCAAAGGGGAAGGGGAAAAAAAAGAATTGGATAAAAACAGACCGAAGGGAAAAATTAGAAGAAAAAATTAGAACACTAAAAAAGCTTATCGGGAAATCTAGAAGCTAAAGAAAAAAATCATTTTTTTACCATCTACCGGTATGTTATGCCAGTGCTACTACAAAGAGAAAGCCGCTTGACTTTTGTGATGGGGAAACTTGGTCGATTTAAGAATATGCATGATACGGTGGTGAATTTGGCTTGGTGCGTTGGTTCTGGTAAGAGGAGAAAATGTTGCAGAGAATTCGACGCAATTATTTGCTTGGACTTTCCTTTTGGCCGACGAATATGGCAGTACTTATACGGGATCGGTAGAAGTACTCTGCCTCCCTCATGACTTCTCTACTGTTGCTTCGTGGCGATTCGCTAACGGTAGATATTTGGTTCCTAATTCAAAATCTCTCCCGCGTTGTAACAGCAGTCTTTTACAGTACCGTACTGCCCAGTTTCAGCTAACCAGAGCACACAAAGGCTTGGTAACCCACGGCGGTAGTTTTGTTGGGGCCACCAGAGCCTACCATTATCACAATTTGGATGTGTACGGCGTCTGCAGGAAGTACCGATATGCTACGCCTTGTCGTCTCTCTGTCCTCAAAGGCACGTGTTGGCGGTTGGCAATAGTCTCGAAATGAGATTCTGGTTCAAGTTCCAGTACTGTACATTATTCTGCCAGAGTCAAGTCCCGAGCTTGGAGCAATATTTATACTTATAATGAATTATTTAAAGGGGCGTGGGGCAACTATCTGTCAAGACAAGGTGAATATACGGTGGCCTAGACACGGGCTTTCACCTGCTCGTCAACCCAACCTAAAGCATCATCACCTATATGCCGCCTTATTCATAATCGCTTTCACCCTCTCCGTTATCAACAACCATTCCTCCCTCCTCTCCCTCCCCCTCCTCCTCCCCCTCCTCTTCCCCTTCGTCATATTCTTCTTGATCCAAGTCAAAAACTAAATATGTTACTCGGTCTTCCGCAACAACACACCCCACCCGTCTCCCTTTCCTCCCGTTGACCGTGAGTTGAGATGGTGTGAACCCAGAATCAAATACACGCCTGCTTACAATATTGATATCTTGACCATCGAGACCATCTGCGTATGAGCAGACGCTTTCGGCCAGATCCTCTGGGTCATAGTCTTCATCGTAATTGATTGTATTACAAGTGATTGTCATCATCTCGGAGCTGTGGCCATCTAGAACGGAACATCTTAGCCCAACATACTAAACTTGAGAGCGGGAATTAGAATGGGCCAGATACCTCTACCAACAAATAGAAGGATTATTGTTTCGTCGTCAACAAATTGAAAGTCTATCAAGTTCCCTTTCCTTTCCTGGGCGGCTAGTGAAACCCTGGCGCATCGAGTCTTCAGAACAGAGCTCAATCCTCCTACGATGGATATATCGCACCGTATTAGTATGAGATCATTGCCGTCACCCCCCCGGAAAGCCAAATATCCGACTGGCCTCCCCTCTTCAGTCACCATCCTCATGTCCCCCATGCCTTTGTTATGGTCTGAAATGACAACTGGCTTCCCGACTCTCAGTTGTTGCCTCATCGCCTGTTGGGGTTTGGCGAACACAGTTTTGCAAAGGTCCTCGAGGTACTCAGTCAGCTCAAAGAAGCCTGGAGGTTTAGTATCACTAGCTTTAGGCCTAGCATAAAGCTCAAAGATACTCTCTCCCTTTCCTTTGTATTCGCTAATCTTTGGGCCTTTTACGGAACGGAAAAAGGACCGTAAGGAGGACTCTTTGAGGTATTCGCTAATGTATTCGGAAACCCTGAGGGTGTCAATCTGGGGGTCTTCTGGGGGTTTGTCGTCGATATTGATGACAGTGGCCAATTCGTCTAGTGTGTGCCTGAGCCATGAAGCAAAAGCGTCAAAATGTTCCAATTCTCTATTGAGTTTTAAGAGGAACTCGTGCGCAAAGACAGTTAGGCCTGAGACAACGTCCAAGCAACGGGTGAAATCGTCTGGATCCAAACCTAAAGGGCTTCCTCGTTCTTTCCTAGATAGGTTTCAACCTTAGGTCACGAAATTCAGAGCAAACCAAAGACACACCATCGAGCCAGGCCTCGAAGGCGGCAAAATAAGACAATCAGTCTTTCGCAGGTTGGTAGAAGGTTCTCATGTACTAGTCTTCGTAGCGTCTCATACCCATTCATGGAACTTTTCTCCCATCTTTTTTGACCCTGCCGCCCAGGTGTTAGTGTGCTGCCTAGGGGAAATATGGTGAATGTCATTACCCTTTCAGTCAATACATCAACCAGCCATTCCTTCAGGATACCACTAGGCACTCCAGTCACAAGCAACTCGAAAAACTCGAGAGATACCTCACTCCCTTGTTTTTTCACGTCCTCGTCTATGATGCTGACGTAACGCTGAGCTAGATCATTCATAGCCTTAAATTCAGCTTCCAAAGCTACAACGGTTTCTTTTATATACCGGAGCAGTGCTTGAACTCTGGTAGAAGTCGAAGCAAGTTGAAATAGATATTGTCCAAATTGCTGAATGAATAATATATCCATAGTCGCGAACAATATATTCTCGCTTTGTACATCTTCTATGAGCAGAGAGTGTGTGGAAAGATCGGAGGAAGCGGTGTGTCGGAGAAGCTAGGCCCAAATCAGAATAACCAAATATAAGCACCTTATAAGCACCTGATTTCGATTCAAGGGCATACCCTAGAGGAAGGCCGAAGCCTGTCTGAAAGTGATGATAGATCCATAGTGCCAATCAAGAAGGAGTCAAACACACTTGAATATCCTTAACAATCAATCTACCAGGTGTTGGAACTCTACTAACTTTAAAAGTATCTTTCCATCCCCCTCACCAATGAGTAAAACATCCAGATTTTTCCCCTCCCCGCTTTTAGTAACAGAGTTGATCAAAGCGTCTAGTGTGACTTTGGAGGTGAAAGTGCTTTCGCTATAGTGACTATAAGCACTCCTCCTTAGTAAAGAGCGTAAGGAGTAATACGTACTTCCCAGCAGAAGAGGGCAGAATGCTTAATCGGGGTAACATCTGACCAACATCCATGTCAAACAGCGCTTGGGGTGTGCACTCCGTTGACTTGGTTTCTGAAACCTGGCTGGGGGACTTCGAATCTGAATGGTTATCAACCCACCCCACGCAGGTCACCTTTCCAAAGTTTGATACCTCCGAGGTGATACGATGGATTTGTTTGCCATTGTTCACGTCGTATATTCGTGTGGAGCCGTCGCTGTATCCCAAAGCTAACATTTTCCCTGAAACGGGAATCAATCGAGTAAGCGGACTAAGGAGATTAATAGAAGTGGTTCCCTAATGCATAGACAAACCATCTGGGCGCCATTGCATCCTTTCCACCCGGACATCCGAGGCCAGTTTTTCCTTTCTGTGTGCAACACCCCAAACTCTCTGCCCATTCATACGATAGAGTAAGATGTTTTCATTAGAAGTGATAATTGCTATCAAATCAAGCTGCGGACTCCAAGCAGCCAAACTAGGACGAGCTGCAATTGGAAGGGTCTTTCGGTAATGTATACGGAAACCTCGAGTAGACAGCTGACCAGAACCAGATGATTCACTTCCGGAACCGCCCATGGCAAGCAAGCTGAGAGAAGAGGTCTCAATTAAAGGTATGTGGTTGGCCGGGGCGATCAAGCAGGTATAGGAGCGAAGCTTTTGTGAACCGCGGCGGTGGGGGTGAAAGTTGAGGGGGGGGGTGTGAGAAGATGCAATGGCAGGTTGCGAGAGAACCGGACCTCCCTCGTTGCCAGGCAACCGATTGGCACATGGGAAGAAGGGGGGGGATAGCTGAATTGGGGGTTTCTGGTTTCCATGGGAGCCGCCCCTCCAAAGCCCCTCTTCCACCCCCCTCCCCTCCAAGTCATCTGGCACTGCACCACCAGCAGGTCCTATTACGCAGTCTTGGTGGTTGCCTCGTACATACTATCGTACGCACAGCTCCTCCCCTCCCACCGCTATGGTCCTGGAATCTCTAAAGCTTCGACGCTGCTTCGCTTCATAGGCCTGAGAAAAAAAATACTCCCCCCGCTTACCCGCTTTCTAAAGGGTTTCTACCAGTCTGATCTTGTTATTGGGGTTTCCTCTATCATCCCGACAACACAAAATACTGTCACCCCTTCCTCCCTCACCGAACCCATCATTCTCTCCCAACCTAGAGAATTATACCTAATACACTCTTTCGCCAATTTTTCCGACCCCCAGTCCACGTACCACGGAAAACGGGGGAGAGATCAATCGATTGTGAAGGGGAGACTATACCGCACCCATTCGCTCTTTCATCCTGACTTGGTTATCGTACCAGAATTATTAATTCACGACCGGCGGAGGCAACCTCGAGATACCCGTTGCCTCCTGCATGATTTATTGCTTGCGCTTCTTCCTGTTTTCTTCTCCAATTATTCCGCCATGACCGAACGTCCTTCTACCGCCTCGAGCAGCCGCGCATTCACCCAATCTTCCCCTTCGCTACGTCCGAACACGAGTAGTGGCCCGGGAATCTCTGTCACGAGTTCTTCCCCGACGGGATCGAGAACAACCCCTCCCCCTGAGCCACGGAGGTCTTCTGTGGCCTCATCCGCTTCTTCACCTAGACCTAAAGCAAAAGGTCTGTACATTTCCCAGCAGCATTACCCCCATCTCTAAGCCATGTGCAGTTGCTGGATGTGCGTCTAACATATCACTAAGATTCAAGTTCCACGATCTGTCGAAATATAACTATCTATGGATATTGTCGATTCCAGGACAAGGGTAGGGGGCCACTATGGTCAATTTTTCGCAGACTAAAGTCTCCTAGGTTGTGCATTTAACCACGACCCACATTCACAAAAGCAGCAACCTGGTGCTGGTCGAGGTAAATTCAATGTAGACTCCCCCTCTTTCACTCCAGCAACTCCTCCGAAAAAGACGATATCTCCGGGAGCTGCGGATGCCGTGCCCTTTACTCCCAAACAAAACCATAGTACCGGTAATTTTAGTGAACGAAGCACTCCTCATTTTGAGCATGGAGAGCTGACGTGACAGGGACTGCCACACCTCCAATTGCACAACAGCTCCATGATGCTGCGAACGGGTTTGTCCACACATCACTCAATAATTCGTGGGTCACCGTAACTGACTACTTCTGTCAAAGATACCCTGTGGCACCAGCAATCGATCCACAACTTTATCACCACCAAGGCCTCCAACATGGATTTGAGAACATGGGGTTGGGCGAGAATGTATATTCGCCTACGAGATCACGGCGCAGGGCTAACAAAATGAAGACTACTGCAAATGCCGCGATGAATGCGTATGATTTTACTGTTGGGGCGCCTGTGAATCCGTATGCTCAAACGGGTGTCGACATGTTTTATCAACCGCAACAAACGTATCAACATCCAGTTTTGTACCCCTAACCCCATATTAAGTTTCCTCTAAAGTAGACAAAATCTTATTAACTTTTGGTTCTTCCCTATCAAGCTCAACTATCATTTATATGCTCCCTTGGCCCCGTATCCTCAGAAGCTGCAGCCGTTTCAGAAAAATATTCATGGATTTTTCTTGTCTGATAACCTAAGAGAAGAGCTCCAAAAAAAAGCTGATGCTACGCTCCAAACACTGCCAGGTATCTTAGCCCTTAACTCAGCGAAGAGATCCATGACTATAAATGAAAGCTGACATGAGATTTCCCGGGTCTATTAAGCCGTATCTTCAATACTTCCCCCCTCAATCGAGGAATATCACCAGCTCGTTCCACTTGACACCTCCAACCAAAAGAGCGCACAGGTTTTTGGATATCCCAGCTGGGCCTATAAAGCATTTTCATCCGAGGATGGGAACGCCTATGCGTTGCGGAGACTTGAAGGTGGGTTCCTCCAGCAGTTGTGGAATCAATTTGGTGCAGTGATTGCTAACATTCAGCTCACCAACTATAAGGCTTCAGGCTCTTGAATGAAGCTGATATCCGAATTGTCCAAAGATGGAGAAAGGTATTGAGCGCTAATATTGTGACAATACACGATGCTTGGACGACTACCAAATTTGGGGATAGCTGTAGGTCTCATTTTATCCTTTGAACAGATTCATTTTTGGGCCCTGCTCCCACATCCTTATTATCGCTTCTTCTGCCCGAAATTTGTGCGAGTCGCCCTAAACATTTGCTTTATAACAGCTATCGTCTTCGCCTATGATTATCACCCTTTGTCCAAAACACTAGCTGAGACTCACTTTGGACCTAACCCAAGATACCCGAATCCTACGAGGCACCAACCCACAGGTCCGATAGTTCCAGAACAAGTTCTATGGAGTTACATTGTCCAGGTCGCTTCTGCATTGAAAGTTATACATAGTGCAGGACTAGCGGCCCGAGTGATCGAACCGTCAAAAATTCTGCTCACTAGTAAAATGAGGTAATTACAAAGCAACAGCAAAGCAACACTTGTGTAGCTGGATCTGATAGTTACATGCTAGGATACGTCTCAACTGCTGTGGGATTTTCGACGTCATCCACCCGGAAACTACACGCAGCCAGGAGTCGGTTCGCGAGTGTCAACAAGAAGACCTTACTCAGTTAGGTCGCCTCATGCTCTCAATTGCATGTAATACCCCTTCAGCTGTTCAATATCCCCAGAAGAGCATGGAATACATCGGTCGTCATTACTCTATTCAACTTCGGGACAGCATTTACTACCTTTATACCGGATCAACGAAAATCATAGATGAATACGTTAAATCTATAGCGAACCAAGCTTTTCAGAATTTCGACAGCGCTCTACACTACGAAGACTCGCTGGAGTCGGCGCTCTCCCGAGAATTAGAGAACGGTAGGCTTGTGCGGCTCCTATGTAAATTCGGCTTCATCAACGAACGACCCGAATACGATCATGACCCAAGATGGAGCGAAACCGGCGACAGATATTACTTGAAGCTCTTTAGAGACTACGTGTTCCACTCTGTCGACGAGAACAATAATCCTGTCGTTGACATGGCTCACGTTCTTACCTGTTTGAATAAACTGGACGCTGGGGTAGATGAGAAGATCATGCTAGTCAGCAGAGACAGCATGAATTGTTTTGTGGTCACCTATAAGGAGGTAAGTGCCTCTACATTTCCCCTTTTCTTTCTTTTTTTGTACATAAACTAATTTCATGATCGGATAGTTGAAACGACAGGTTGAATCCTGTTTTCAGGACCTCAACAAGTCTAGGCGGTGAAACCCGATTTTTGTTAGCAAAGTATCCTAGATTCTTCATGGTTTCTAGCTGTCAGTTCGTCAGGCAAGGGTTGGGGTATCGTTACTTCATTTTGGTGGTGTATTAAGAGTGAGCCTTGCTTTGTGAGTTTGGAACAGGGTGGAAATTGTGACCAAACCAGTGTTTTTTTCAGCGAGCCCGTATCAGCTCTTGTCGTTTTCTCTATCAATCCCACTAGTAGAGATCCTGTATGTAATGAAATTCATTGTACACGTTGGTGCGGCATATGTACCCTTGACCAAATACCAAGATGCAGTCTCTTCTAAGAGTACAACGGTATTAACAAGCGAGTCTCCAGTCTGTACCATTTCGTGTGACGAAATGACTAACCGCGGTGGTGGTATGATACCATGCAGTTCACCAGTACCGTAATCTATGCAATCCGGCAAGCTGCGCTCTCGGTCAAATCAGCCTTCGCCCGCAAAGCAGATCATCCCGCACTGTACCATGCCAGCTAACAGCTCCCCCTCGCCCCTGGTGTCTTACCGGTGTTTGCGATGGAAGCGCAACCAACCAACCAGCACACCCACCCATCTACGGACGGCAGCCAGCGAAATGCGGTAGGAAATGCCCATCTCTTCACCAAAGCACTGTATATCCCGGGTCGGTATCGTACATTTTCCAGGTGACCTGCACTTTCACTTTCCCTCCTTCCACCGACAAGTCTGTTTCCCCTGCCAAGGCGCCAACCGAGTGCTACCATACCTACCATTAACCTTACCCGTGCTGTGCCTGCAACTATACGGTGCTCCCAAACTAGCCAAGCAAGACGCTTTTTTGGTCAAGTATGCGGTAGTCATCCGGTAAAGGAACCTATGCCATAATATCAGATGGATAGATAGACGGCCACCCTTTTACCGTGATATAATTTCGGATGTTGAGATCCTGGGTTCGTTTGTTGTTACCGCAAAGCTCACCGGAGGGTAAGTTTGAGGCGGTTTCCCATGTCATGGACGTATTAGCAAGGGTAGCAGTGGGTGGGCGAGGGAGGAAGGCAGGGGAAGCACATATCCTACTTTCTAAATAAGTTGCTGATTGTATGGGGGGGGGGGGGTGGAAGGTAGAGTATCGTTGGTGACAAAGTTGGTAGCGTAATGAGTTCTAATACAGGGGCTTTGCTTTGGTCTGAATATAGTGCGGTCAGGATTACCTCGAGGTAAACTGTACTTGAGGGCTTATAAAATCAGTGTGAGACGCTTGTACGATACAATAAGAAGTGACTGCTGGCTTATCCAAGACCCGATATGCCAAACTGTATATGCTGCAAAAAGGTACCGTAAAGCACAGTTCCCCAGAGAGTGGCGAGTTCACCTAGTAGAAAATGAAACTATGGTACGACGTGGTGCAACGTAATTATTCCCTTGAAAAAAACAGGGGTATCATCCCGAGCTGGCCTACCTCACACTATTTCTTATGCTAGTAGGAAGGAGAAAAGAGTTACCGAACTATATTACAGCGCCTTGGGTCGGAATGCCGGTGGTACGTATTGGCACGCCATCGAGTGATCTCACATGACCGCAGCGTCCCTTAATATTATGTGACTATTTATGTCACGCCCGGGGATCCTATTCATAGCGAGTATGGGGTGCAAGACCAAGAAGACCGAACAAGGGCCCGAATAGGGACCTTATAATGGCTCGGTATTGAATAGAAGTCCTGCCTGTCTTACCTTAGCCTCCCAACCCAATAAAAAAAACGCACTTCTTTGTCCGTTTTATTCAATTTTGAAAAAAGAAAGAAAAAGAAAAAGGTTAGGCTAGGCTAGGCTAGATTACGGTAGGTGGGTCTTGGCGATTAAGGCCATGTGTAATGGGAGCGCAGTTACCGGCTCATTTGAATGGAGTGAGTTGTGTCTTATTGTTCCTCGCTTTCAATAGTGGCAGTGGTGGTGGCCACAACCTGTAACTCCGGGATGTCGGTGTGTGGTTGCCATACTCATTACAATGGCGATTTTGTGTGGGGAACAACCATTAATGCTCAACACTTTCCAACTTGAATAGCTCACCATATTAGGCGTTTGCCAACTTGAATGGTCTCCGGAGGTGGGAGTGTAATGTATATAATGAAGTAGATCACCCGCACTTCTATGGTCTTCATGATCATTTTTTATTACAAAAACAGCCGTTCTTTTCTTATATCTGTCGAGTTCCTTCTTTTCCTTCACACTCACGCTCGCTCATATCAGCATTAACACACTTCTACACTCTATAAGCTTTTCGAGAAAGCAGACCTTTCTTCTCTTCTTCTTCTTCTTCACTATCCTTTTTTTATACCTTCACTAAATCATAATAATGCGTTTTAACTTGATCACCACGGCAGCTTTGCTGCTAGCACTCCACATCGGGAACGCTGTTTCCCACTCCTGGGTATGAGGATCCACCGAAGATATACGTGCGTGCGAAGCTTTCCCGGAGTGCTAACATTCACCTTACAGATCGAAGTCCTAGAAGCTGTTGGCCCAGGGACAAAGGGGTTCATGAGAAGTTGGAGTGAGTACCTTCCTTCCTTCCTTCCTCCCTCTATCCTCATAACATGAAATACGAAAGCTCAAACTAACAACCTACCAGTGGGCAAGGATGGCAGTCTCGACACCCGCATGACTTACCGCATCGAAGGTCCGGATTGGGAAAACAAGCCCATCTGCAAGGACACTCAGCAAGTGCGCGCCAACCAGCCAGGCTTCCCCCGTCTCAGGGCCAGCCGAAAACAGACGGTAGCAGGTTACTACCTTGAAAACGGACACACCTCACTTCCCCCCTCGGCGACAGCTTTCACAGGCCTGACGTACTGGTTCGGTACCAGCGATCCCGACCCGAAACTCCCACTGAGGGAGGTTAGGGCTTGGACCACCGACGGTCAGGGAGGAAATAAGAAGGGCAGGCTCCTCAAGACGAGCCCGTACGACGATGGAAGTTGTACGCAACCCAATGACTCCCCCATATCCAAGCAACGTGGGGTCGGGAAAACCGGGGTCGAGAAGCCATGCAGATCGGAGTTTGTGATTCCGGAGAATTTGAATGTTGGGGATGTTTATACAGTTTACTGGGTTTGGGATTTCTCGTGGCATTTTGGCCGGGAAAAGCCCAGAGTTGAGGAGGTATGCACCATTGCCCGTTGTCCCTTTTAACTCCCTGCGGAAATAATTGGTAACCCGTTGCTAACGGGAGCAACTTTAGTGGTATACTTCCTGCATAGATATCGAAATTGTCTAGACGGACCGAACGGTTAGTACAGTGTCATACTTGCGATCAATAATATTCTCCGGATACAGCCTCACGAGCCCTTTGTGGATGGGAACCACTAGTTTATTGGGCGTTCTTGTATTCCCCTTTTCCTATTGCCTGCCTTAGAGGATCAGGTATGCACCAGTTAGTTAGTTGCAATTCCTTTTTCAATACAACATATAATTAGTAAAAAGTGTCAAAAAACAAAGCGAACGGTGATTGGCTTGTGCTAGAGTGATGTGAATTCACCTAGATACACAACTTGAGAGTGTATCTGATATCAACGAATGAACAGCCCCTTTGAATCGGAAGAGATGACCCCCATTTGGCAGCGCGAGTTATGTGAAAATCGAGTGATCCTGTATGATTTCAACTATCGTTGGCCAGACCGCTTAACTGGTGGAGTAGAGCAAGTTGTGTTACGGTTATCTGGCGCTATCACAACTTCAGGATTCGCGAAAGCGCAAATTCTGGTCCGAGGCATATATCAGGCAGTGTAACCCCCTTTTATTAACGAAAGAACTAACGCCAAAACCCAATCACAAGATCCCCGACATTAAACTTCTTCGAAAAGGCAACCCATTTAGAGAAACACAACAACGCTTCCCAGTTATCCTTCCTGTGCCATGAACGGGTTCTCAATCTGTTCGCTGCCGTCCATTGGCGAGATGAGGGTCAACATGGGACCCCTCGCAACGACCAGACCCAATTCCCGTGTTGTCTCGTTTCCATCCTCATCTATCGGGGAATCATTATTAGCATCTATTACACGCTGGTTACCATCATATAGAGCAAACCTCTAAGGTTTTCCTTCACATCATCTAGGACGAGGTTCATGAGTTGATCGTAGCCTTTTAATAACCCCACGACTAAACCAGAATTAGCATCAGTATCCGGAGAGCTTAGGACGTGGGGCGAGAAGTACCTTCCCTACCGCCATTAAATTTCACGGTGATTGCCTTATCCATAAATTTCGCCAGATCCAAGATCGCCTCACGAGGTTTCCGCTCTTGTTGATCTTTATTGTAACCGGCCTGACCACCCCCACCACCGCCCCCTCCTGCGCCACCACGACCTCCGCGCCCACCACCGCCTCCGCCGCGCCCGCCTCTAAATCCTCCGCCTCGTGGTCTGTCCATTGTTTGAAATATTGTGGTGGATGTTTGTTAAAGGTGGGGTAGACCGAGTCGTCAAGTTAAAGGTGACGACAAGCCGTGGGACAGATTTACCCTGCTTTGAGGATCTTGGCTGGCTAGGAACGGTATGAAAAGTTCTAGAACAGGGGTATGATAAGTACTTGTGATACCTAACGATAAGGGTTCCTGACGCGTCTTCCCAACACAGCCCGTCTGCTATCAGATTCTCGCGAACGATCCCGAGAAATATAGAAAGAACTCCTCCACAAACCGATCATGAGAACCTCCGCCTCGGCATTTACTTTCTTATAATATTATCATAGTATTTTTGTTATATAGATAACTGTCACGCAACCTCTAACTAGGGCGCTCGATTACTGTAACGTGCCGGGATAACGCAAACCATTCCCGAACAGCACCGGTGCAAACCCTCCCCTCACACCTGCAACTCCCCTCTTCCTCTCACAACCGCAGGATTCCCGTATCGATAATAGAATTTCCCAAATATGACAACAAAACCTGCTCTCAGTAAACCTAGAAGCCAACCGTTCGTGCCACTAAGTGTCACCACCTATTCTCTTAATTCCCTGCTGACCTGTATTCATCGCAGACCGGCTGACATTCTCAACATACATATCACCGCCGATTGCTCAATGGAAAAGTATCCAGGTATCAATGAGCCCAGCGAATATTCTCCTTGTTTCGTATTGAAGCTAACTCGTTTCCAGCGAAGCAACACGCCCGAAATGTAGCGCGACGGCTGCCCACTCGTAACGGCCTTGTCTATCTCGAAGGGATGCCAGAGGTGCTCTTTGAAGATTCGGATCAGGCAGTCAAATTCCGTCAGAGGAGATATTTCTTGTACCTCACGGGAGTCGTGGATATGTCGGATTGTTTCGTCACATATTCAATCGCTCACGATAAGTTAACTTTGTACGAATCTCTCATAAACTTTGGAAATGGGTAGGAAGAGTTCTGATGCTGCGAGCTCGCAGATACATTCCACCTTTTGACCCGAGTCTAGTTCTCTGGTCTGGACTTCCACCCTCAATTGAGGATTGCATCTTCAAGTTTGTTGAACCCCCCTTTCATACTATCGTCAATAAAGAGTTAACAAATTCATAGATACGATGTGGACGAAGTCCTCTATTCTACTTCAATAACTGATCAAATAATGGGGTTCCATCTTGCGTTTCAATCTGCTCCGATTTATGTTATTCACCAGCAAGTTTCGCGGATCCCCACATGGATTCATCGGAGACTTATCTCTGATCGGTACCTCCAACCCGCAATTGATGATTGCCGTGTTTATAAGGACGATTACGAAATCAAATTACTCCGTCAGGCAAACACCATCTCAGCAAATGCCCATCGCGCCGTGCTAAAAGCGGTGCAAGCGGCACAAACGGAAGCCCAACTCGAAGGAATATTTGTCCAAACTTGCATTGCACAGCTCGCACGAACGCAAGCATATGACCCAATAGTTGGTTCTGGGCAGAACTGTGCAACGCTACACTATACCCGCAATGATTCACCTCTCAAAGGGAAACAATTGCTCCTAATTGACGCTGGTGCGGAATGGGATGGATATGCTAGCGATGTCACTCGCACATACCCGATATCCGGGAAGTGGACCAAAGAAGCTAGTGAAATCTATAATATTGTTGATGAGATGCAGAAAGAATGCATCAAAGAGACAGTTGCCGGCGTGGATTGGAGAGATACACATCTCCTCGCGCATAGGATCGCTATCAAGGGATTAATGGCATTGGGAATTCTGTATAATGGTACAGCAGAAGAAATTTTCCAATGTGGAACTAGTCGTGCCTTCTTCCCTCATGGCCTTGGCCACTTTCTAGGGTTAGACACCCATGATGTCGAGGGTACCCCAGATCTCGACTGGAAGCCCACTACAAGCCAACTAGGTTCTATCGCCTCCCTCCCAACCCCAATGTTAGGACGTGGGCTATACCGCGCTGTGGTGCGCAGAGTGCTAGAGCCTAGGATGGTCATTACCGTCGAACCTGGAATGTACGATCCCCAACAACTACCAACTTTTCTCCATTCACATACACGACGGGGCTAACAATCCATAGCTACTTCTCAAAATTCATAATCCAAGCCTACCTCGAGCACGATGTCCATAGCCAGTACATTAACAAGACGGTCCTTGAAAAGTACTGGGCGGTGGGCGGCGTCAGAATCGAGGACGACATTCTCGTTCTTGACAACGGAGAGAACGAGAATCTGACCACTGCCCCTAGAATGGAACCTTCTGGCGAGTGGGCTTGAATTTTGCGGGGTAGGCTATATCAGTGCGCGGACATGCATGTGCGCAGGTGCGGCTTTATGGGTTGGACGGGGTATGTTCTGTTTTGTTTTTGTGCCCCGAGGGTTTGAATCGTGATACCATAGTTACAAGCACCTGCACCACCTATTTATCATACCATATTTTAATTTTTCTCGGGGCGGTTGTTGTGGGGCATAGTGTCACCGCTAGGGGCAGCTTAAAAGCCTAGGCTGGGGCTATTTCAATCGATTCTTCGTAATAAGGTTGAAGCTTTAGCACTGGTGCCAGACTATCCTCCTTGAGGAAGCCTAACGAATTAAACATGTAAATCCCTCACAAGATTCACCACCAAAACCTAATTACAGATATTGTGGCTGCTATTGCGACTTTAGAAACTCTTGAGGAATGAGAAAGTTGTATTTTTCTGCCGCTATCTCTTAGACAAATATTGTCATTTTTGGATTGATGGAAGGAAAGTATCTACCACCTGAGGTAAGGCTTTGTCCCTGAGGGCTATTCCAGCTTTCAACAGCCAACCACAGTTCCAGCACTCATCAGTCACTGCTTAATCTGCCTATGATACCACCTTAATGGCCTAAGATGTGTCTATGAAGTCGCAATACTAGTACTATGTTGTATAACTAAACACCCGTATCGCGAAACCTCACCTTTCATCACATAAAAACGGCACACAAGTTATCACCCGCTTAAACAAACCCCCACTCGGGCTGCACTCTACCACCAGCAGCGAAATTACAACCGGTATTCAAGAAATCGAAACCCCCCAAACCAGAACATCTCACCGTCCATCCCTCCACCCAGCGTATGATACAAAGCACCGGTACTCGTACAATGAATGACTCACCAACGCAGCCACACGAGCAAGAAACAGCAACACAATGGACACCGGTAGATCAACCGTGAGCACTTAATCAAAATCCGCCAAAGCACAATGAGTCACTCATTTCTTCGATACCGGTCCTGTATTCGATTGCCACCCGCAACCCAAGCTGAATCTAACCCGACCAGGCCAGCACAGCCCACATCAGCAAGCCGGGGGAAATACCAGTAAAAACAACGACCGGTTTTCTAAGGTCGGAATGCCATGGTGGCAAATCTCTGAAAAAACGGTAGGTATGATACCGGTACTTATGTTGATTGCGATATCATTAGGTTCGGATCGCTCGATATATGTTTTACCTTTGTTCCTACAGGTAAAAGTGCCACTGTAGGGGAGACGTTTTCGCGCGGGACAGGGATTATTTGCGGCTTGGCCCAAATTAACTGTGCGAAAACGGCCCAATCATTCGTAGTTATAATACAGTGCTGATCAACGACTAGAATTCGAGGACGTCGCACCATGATAGTTTGCGCGCAGGTATGATGCTCCTATGTACGGTTTTTATCTCTCCATATACGAGGGCCTTATGGATTCCTATTTTTGGGAACCGATGCCTCTTGCCTGTTCCGAGTGAGAGAGGGCCTAGATGATCTACTCGAGTACAAGTACCATGGGCACTAGTAGAGTCATAAGTCAATGAGTCAACACTTTCTGGGAAAAATGTATATAATCCAGACTCCACCACTACTACCAGCACTTCCCTCCTCCGCCTCTCTACAAAGCTACCGCAGCTAGCTAAAACGCACAATATATCAGTAACCCCGGCATATACTTTTCTTCTCCTTCCTTCACAAATTTCCAAACATAAGTCAATCACAGGCGCACACCAAGAAAATCACAAACTCACTAAAAATGCCCTACAACACCTACCTCAGGCGTGGGCGCAGCACGCGCTTCAGCGGACGCTGGAACGGCGGTGGTAAATGGGGTCGGGACTCGCTCGACCACATGTGTGATGAGGCGAGACACCTTCACAATCAGGTCGATCGTGACGTTAAGTGGGAATGGAGCGAGAGAGGTTTGGCGGCTAGTGATGCTGTGAGTAGTCATTTTCCCCTATGCCGAAGAACAACGGATAGAGGGAGAGGGCGAGGGCTGACTGTGAGGGGTGGCGGCGGTAGGAGTTGTATCAATTGGGTATACTATATGATCAGGAAGTAGAAGTTGAAACCGCTTCCGTTGGGGAGGAGATCAGCGTTAGAAGTGAAGCTGGTGATGATTGGTCGGTGCTGGACGATGGGGAGTCAGTAACTGGGGATTGGGATCTTATCAGTGAGCTGGGGTAAAGGGTTGAGTGCCTTCAGCTTCCTCCCCCTTCTTGTTGTATATCTTGGTCTCTGGTCTCTGGCGTTTGGTTTTTTTAGGTCCGCTGTATCATAGCTTTTTTGGTTACTTTGAGTTGGGGTTGGCTTTTTGACAAGCTGCGTCCCCTCCGAGGAGAGTATCCGATTGTCAGTATAATATTGGGGCTATGGTTAACCCTTTTTATCCTTTTTTATCCTTTTTTGCGTGCTAGGGAGAAATGCAATGTGAATAGTAAATCATGGTGTCCAAGTTCCTTTAATGGGCATTAGCTACTCGAGTATTTCCTTGATGCGTTCACATAGACCCAGGAGCCAAACACATCGGACAAGGCAAATCAAACCTAAGTTACTCTCCTTAACAATCGCCAAAGAGGGCATTACTCAGTATTAGTATAAGACTCAGCCTTAGGGCACAGTAGTATGAGCCAATTCTCTCTCCGCCTTTCGGCTCCCCATGGCCCCAATCCACAAATGAATCCATCCATTACCAACAACTTGGTCATGTTGAAATCTTATGGCTGAGCTACTGGCAAAGAGTTAGCTCCCTATTGCAGGGCATCCAAACCGAGAAAGCCACCTCTGAAGCACCGGCGGTTACGGGCTCGACCCCGTCATCAGCAGCTTCTAGATTCTTGGCTTCCTCGAGGTGGTGGTGGCGGAGACAAATGTAAAGAAACACTACAAGTCAGTCTGAGATAGGGGTAGTTAGATCCATTCGTAACTATCCATTTCTATAGCACCCAGGTATAATACTAGAGCAAAAACTACCCCGGGTCCCTTTACCACCAGATAAAGATCACTCGGCACTGTACCATAAAAATCGAAATAATCGGGCATGGCGCTAGGACGTCCAGAATTTCCCCTTTGGATTAGGGGGAGAAAACACACCGAGAAGATCCTCTTTCAACCCTCACTTGAGACAACAGACCTTACTAGGAGAGGCAACTCCAACGTCTTAGCGTGACGCCCAATTATTTCAGTTTTTACGGTATGTGAGACCAATGCAATCGAGGGGTCTAGCGAGTGATATCCCATGTCTGCGGGTAGAAATAAACGCGATACCCGTACCACATCTCTGTGGACACACGGAGCTATTATAACAGAATCGAGTACCTGTCTCACAAACAATCAGCAAACCCCCTTCGACAAGCCAGACAGGGTTCTGATGAATCCTACCAACCTACGGTAATCGGTCGCCATGATGGGAACCACTGGATGGTACACTCTCAACAGCGAACAGGTGAAGAACAGCGAACAAGAACAGCCAAAAGGTGAGAGCAGGGGAAGAAGGGAAAAAACAGAAAAAGAAAGTAGGACAAACAGAATCTCGATGCAAAAGGGTTATCACATGCAACGACTGAACTCACCGGGCTTAGCGCAACCACTCCACGAATCAACCCTTCGGCTCACCGCAATGACAGGGACACTGCCACAGCCGAGACAGATGGGACGGCACCTGGCGGCCCTCGCGCAGGCATCATCACATACACCCACTACTAAGCCAGCGGGCCCGTCGGTGAACAATCGGAAGTCTAGGCTTCCGGGGCTGAGAAAAGCACAGGATCGCTGTTCCCCTCCCACTTGATCGGGCAAGAGTGAAACAATGAAACCTACAGTACATTACAAGAGGCGCTTGCCAGCGCTGGGGCTCCGCGCTGGAGATGTTTGCATGTTGACACCGATGGCTGTAGCTGACCGGGAATTGCTTCTACACTTCTCTCATGATTATTCAACTTTTGTGGATTGCTCTAGCCCCGGAAAGCCTCTTATAGATTTGCGAACAAGAGCCTAATTTAGGGGTGTTCGGCACAAATTGTATAGTGCTGGTCAATACCGGTAGTGCACGATTCAGAGTCTCTGCTGCAACGGGGGAGAGCCATTGGCTAGGAAGACTCAAAGAATATCTCGGGTTGATGAAATGGTCACGTGGGCCTCAATAAGGGAAACAGCAGGTATCACAGCATTTTCCGGACACCAATTCTACTGTACTCGTAGCGGCTATTTTCGTGCAATACCCGAATTTGAGGCACCCCCAAAGTCGATCACTGCATACATCTATGCCAAACGCCCCCGGGCTCTTGTTCAGAGATCTACAAAAGACTGGGATCCGAGGCTACTATTATGCAGCACAGTACTGGCTGGCTATGATACGACCTCCTGAATACTCCCTTCCAAGTACACTGCAACTCATCACAACGTCGCGCATATCAAACAAGAATGATCTCCTTCTCACATCAACGAATGGATTAGAGATCCCTCTGTACTTTTCCTCCCTTCGCAAGCACTGCCCGGAATCCGGCCCCAGTCCCCCGCAACTCTGAGGGAATCTCTTAAGGGACTCGCTCACACCGCTCCTTCATTTTAGACTCCAACGCATTCCTTATAAATCACAACCAGTCACTCGAAACTATGGGACCTATCCCCCCGAAGAAGCCACGGTAAAAAAAAAAAAAGGTCCACACAGTCGGAATGAACCGACCCGCTTGCTCACTTACTTCACTAATACCGAGCAATGTGTCGTACTACAATAATTTCCACGGTAGTCCAAAGTGTAAGTTGCTATCACAAGCCCGGCGAATCCCTCCCTAATGTAAACCCTGCAGCGGCAAATACGGATAGAAAGGAACTTAATATATTGAGCTATTACGTGAATAAATAAATAATGCCCTGTTCGGCGTGTACTAATATAGAAATACTAGGGTATTCCATGAAAATAGCTCATAAGTTGAAGCAAAGATATCCCGCACTTCCAGAACAAAGGTATTCGGCAGCGTCAGCACTTCATCGCAATATTTCCTAGCAAGTGCCAAAAGGGCGTACGGCACGCCAACCACATAGCCAGAAACAATATGTTATCCGCTGTCTATAGTGTATGAGCTTCGGAAAGTGTTGTGCTCGTACGGTATAGTTCTTCTACGATTGCTGCATTGACGGGTTACTCAATCATTGTTAAAAAGGGGAGAACGCCGCCACAGCTGGTAAGGTATCAGTCTATGGTATATTCAGCCACCCACCATATCTATTTGGTTGGTTGGAAGGAAGGAGTGAGCGAGGTAAGGGGGGCTCATATCCTTACCAGATGATACGGTACTTGTATGGTACAAGTACATGTTCCAGGCATATTGAACCCGAACATTTGAGTCCAAATTTAGTACGGGGTCACAGACGTGCACATACAATCCGCCATACAAATTTTTACCTCCTGTGTTCGGGTTCAATATGTCCAGGACGTGTGCAACTCGAAAGAGGGACAGGTCTGGCTTAACGAGAACGAGAACAAGAAGAACCCTTACTCAAACTTGATTGCTAATGTCACTACTGTGTTCTGGTGTATCCATAAAAACCGGAAAATATACCCCTTGTGTCCCGGCTGGCCCGTACGAGATCAGCACAAACAGCCCCGATCTTTCCTGGTGCATTTGAGTGACCCATAGGGAGATCTAGATCTATCTTATGCCTTTACTGTACAAGTATATTAGAATATGTGAGGGAGAAACTATACTCGGCTGCTTTAGCCGGGAATCAGCCAGCTCTTTAAACAGCGGGGGAAGTGAACCCGCCAAAATTTACCTTCTCCTTCGAAGACAAAATCGCCTTTGCTCGCCATCCTGTGGTACTCGGGTCTGGACGTGGGTGATCGGTCAGACAGGGACCAAAAATCTATGTATCCTCATAGATTTTTAATCCCTGTCCATCCGATCACCCACGTCCGTCCCCGAGTACTTTGTATCCTTGATGACACAATATAACCTTAGATACAAAACCTCTATAAATCTATAGTAGGAGGAGACATCTCCTACCATAACGAGTCCCTTCTCTCGTTCCACAGAACCATCCCCCCTGCAATTACAGGGGCACAGTGCATGACTAATTGCTTCCACCCTAGACCATCCCTAAAACCTTCTTTCACATCATCTTACAAATATCTATCCCTCCTGTATCACGATTTCGTATGATCCCGAAGTGGAAACAAAAGCCGTAAGTTGGCTCCAACCAAGCGCCAGGGGAAAGGCGTTCGTACAAGCCAGAGATACTTTTGAAGGGTAACATAACTCACTGACTTTCTGATGGGCGCATCTCGCAGAGCCCTTGTTGAGATGGCCCTCTCGGCCCGAAACTTGTCGTATTTTCTCACCCCTTACAATTGTAATTAACCCAAATAGTGCACCCAACTTATGATACTCGTACTTTCTTGCTTTAGTATCCATTCAAGCCCCCCACAAGAAACCACCCACGAAACCGATCTACCCTCTGCCGCTAAAATTTTCAGTCATTTTGAAACTCTAGGCCTGCCGGTACACAACCCTTCCAGTTTCTGACTAAAGCGATCAAAATCTGTACCAGAATATGGGGAAACTGCAGCAACTACGGTAGAACCCTGAAGTTTATATGGAAAAGTGTTCGTTGGTTCATAAACTACAAGTAGCTAAAATTCCACACTTTTGGTGCAAAAAGGCCATTCCACGAGCACCTTTGCTCAGGCACCTTCCCCGTACCAGAGGAACCATATTATGCCTTGACCATTCCAAATCTGGAAACCTGGGTCAAGTCGGCCAAAAGGGCCCATTTTGATTGTCCGGAAGCATAAATCCTTGGTCGTTGGGGCGCGGAGGGGTGGAAGTAAATCCGGGAAAATGCTTAGTCCTGTACTGGTATAGTATAGTACTCGGATAGTATGGTGGAATGGTTGACCACATGCAATAGAACTACAAGTGCTATACAGTGCAAGCCAGTGTAGAAATCCGCCATTTTAGATGACGGCGGCGACCAACTCAGACTCAAGCAACCGAAGGGGGGGCAAAATAGCAAAATGGCCAAGGAGTGTATAGTCCCAGCGGAGCTGACCCTCCTCCCATAGCAGGATTCTGTGGCACTCAGATTTAACAGTATCGAAACAGCCTTCGGAGACTGCTCTGTGCCACCAGTCCACGGAGAAGAAGAATCAGAATACTATTACTCTCATAGAATTTCAAGACCGGTGCCGTAAGTAAGAGTGAGGTGGACCATCTTCTAACGTGCTGCACAAGAGCACTCTCTACCCTCTGATATGATGAGATGCAGTACGGGCAAAATGTACGAGTACTAAGCCAGCGCTCCTAGCACCATAGAAAAACTGTAATCACTGAGAATGGCGCTACGACGTCCAGAATTTCCCCCTCTAGGTTAGGGGGGGGAACACACCGAAGTACTTCCCCTCTAGCCTTCAGCCGAGGCGAGTACGGTAGGAAGAAAAAAATACAACAAACCTCGCTAGGAGAGGCAGCCCTGAGATTCTAGCGAGGTTATCAATTGTTCCAATGTTTACAGTACCGGTACTCGGGTGAGAGGGAAAATATTGGGGCAAGCAGGAGGGTGATGGAATTACTCGAATTAGTAGTTATCTTACTTATTCGGTTCTTTGATACTCCTTCCAACCTTCAAGGTATCATACAATAATATTATGATAATATTATTATTATTATATACACGGGCCTCTGTTACCTTTTCTTGTCCCGACACTTCACCCTTACCCTTAGTAAGATAAAGTTGGGAAAACGGCAATCCATGTCAATGATACCTCGGGGTTTGGCTGTGTATATAGCTCAGAGGCTGATATCCCTTGGGCGGTGTGAAACAGTAAAATTCGCGCCCAGCTGATCAATACCTAAAACAAATAACACTATCCCGAATAAAGCAAGGTCTAATTGTAAGAATACAACGTCAGTCACCTTCGATCAGTCCAAAGGAAAATTGAAGTTCCTAATGACTCAAGTCAATATCATGACTTGTTCAACAAAATGCCGAGATCCTCTTTCTTCACTCTCTACAAACTCTGCAGGCAAAGCAAATCCGACAGAAAAGCCAAATAGTCCTGTAGTTAGACAGCCGTATACACCCCTTGGTCTATGTGTTGACCATATTGCGCAACCATTACTGCCATGGGAGGACTGTGAGTCTGAGGTTACTGGATTGCGAGTCTTTGAACTGTTTTGGGATTCAGAAGTCATAAATGTCTTAGTGGAAGGGACAAATTTGTATGCTAAGGAGAAAGGGGCAGTAGAGAGAAGGTCAGGTAAAGGGGAAGCAGGGAAACAGCGTCCGTGGGGCCGGCCATGGAAGAAGGTGACAGAGTCAGAAATCAAGGTTTTTTTAGGGCTTTTGCTGTATATGGGAGCAAGGCGGGAGTGTGGGAGTAGCGGATTTTGGAAAAGAGAAGATGAACGGGAGGTTTTTCGGGTAATGAGTCTTGAGCGCTTCAGTCAGATCAAGCGATATTTACATATATCCGATCCGAAAATGCAACTCTCATGGTCTGAATGGTTTCAGAAGCTTGAGCCACTGAATACCATGCTTCGGACTCGATGTCAAAAATTCTATTTCCCTGCTTCGAATGTCACCGTCGATGAGATGATGATTCAGTTTGGTGGCCGTAGCCACCATACCTATTGCATGCCCAGTAAGCTGATCACTGAGGGTTACAAGGTGTTTGCCCTTTGTGATATTGGCTATACCTACAGCTAGCTGTTGGCTTCTCGATCAGACTCTTTTGCAGGACTGGAGCTTCAAAAGGATCTTACTCCAACCGGATCTACAGTATTCCAACTTGCATCCCGCCTACCCTACACCTCTGGGTTCCATTTTAATATATATATGGACAACTACTTTGCCTCACAGCAGCTCATGATAATGCTTAGAGATTTAGGCATTGGCGCTTATGGGACTGCACAAGTTAATGGGTCAGCATTTCCACCAGACCTTGAAGATAAAAGAAAAAATATACCCTGGAATGAGGTTTGTGGTGGATCTGCTGATCCAGACGGGAACGTACTGGGCTTGCAGTGGCAAGATAACTGGTCAGTGCATTTTCTAAGCACTATCTATGAGCTAGAAGAGCGGATTGTTTCTGAGCGCAAGAAGCCACGATGCTCAAACAGCAATGGCCCTGCAATCCGGCGTGTTTTTGGCTCTCATGAGCGAGCCAATATTCCAATACCAGCTATCACCAATGACTACAACCACTATAAGGTTGGAGTGGATGTAGTGGGCCAGCATTGTAGTTACTATTTTACATAGTTAAAATGTCTACGGAACTGGCCACCTATCTTTTACTGGCTTCTGGATACTACAGTGCTTAATACCTACCTTCTATTATGCCACCTACCCTCTTCCTCCTATGCCCAGCACCTTGGATCCTCACGTCTCTTTCGGGAGAGCCTTGCCAAATCACTTATCACAACATATGGCCAAAAGCCTCCTCGGCCCCCCTCAAAGTCGCACTATATAAGAACAACTTTACCCCCCTACTTTAGTATACACAACCCCTCCCTTCCCACTCCAAGGTGCTATGAGTCAACATAAATTTGCTTCTATGGGAGGTCCCAGACTAGAGTGTGCTCAATGCTGATTTAATCTACAGGGAATGAAGCAGAAAGGATGCCGTGCAATACGATCACGGTATGGATGTATGGGGCCTGGATGCGGTTTTTCTCTCTGTGGAAATTGCTTTGATATCAGGCATAAGACACTCACTCCTTAGCCGGATCCTCATGTTTTTCTTTTCTCCTGTCTTTGGCTTCATTTTCTGTTGAGTACCGTACTTAATCTTTGCTGCTGTAGACAAGTTGGTTGGCGACCGTAGTCATTTGATATCACTCACATGATTCATAAGCGCCAAGCACCTCCTTTCAGACTAGTTCAGGTGGGCGCGAATTTTACTGTTTCACACCGCCCAAGGGATAGGTCTTCTGTCTTTTTTGCTAGACCCCAATTGAGCTTGGTGGGAAGGTAAGGAGGGTGTCACGAGGGGTGAGGGTATTGAGAGGACATGCATTCCAACCCGCCCTGTAGGGAAAAGAGGTGTGATATGACATCCTCATGATCTTCATTATGGCAAACAGGGGCTATTACCCATCCATATCATCCATCCCTATATCCCTATCACACAAGCCCCTCAAAACAGTGGGGGCCCCCAGAATAAAAAAATGTCTAAAAGATCGTGCCCAAAAAACTTACCACCTCCCTTCGCAATTCTGGGTTCCCTCCGGTTTGGCCGACCCAGGGGATCTCCAGTCATTCATTTAGGCATATTCCCCTCAAGGGACCCATCCAATCATGATCCCTCTTTCATCCTCTCCCAAATACTCGCACGTCTCTACATACACTGCTATTTTCTAGAGTAAGTATTTTACCCTAATGGGGGACTTCGCCCCCGTTGTGTAAATAATAATAATAATAATAATAATACAGTAGTCACCCAACCCACTGGTGCACAATATGATATCTCAGGTTCACGTTACCCTGCCCCCCCCCCTTTTCTTTCCCCTTTCCCTTTCCACCTCTTTTCCCGCGCTCCACACTCAGAACTCCATCCCTATCGAAGGGACCTGCTTGCTTCTCGAAGATTCTTTATCGGTTCTCTTCTCACGTTTTTGGGAGTGAGGACCTCCCCGCCACATACTTATCCACTAAGATGCGTGCACGCAGTCTGTTAGGTTCTAGTAGGATGTCTAACACATCGAGGAGGCATGCAGGTAGGTAGGTTGTTTTGGTTAGTGGTGGTAGTAGCATGCTGATGATGCTCGGGGTGGGCCATTCGTTTGCTTACAAGTGATAAGTATTGATGTGCTCGCACTGCACTCCCGTTGGAGGTGCCACAGCACTAGCGCGTGTTAGGGGTACTGCACTGTGCAGTGCATGTAAAAAGTGGAATATGTGTGCACTCTACGGGTATTGTGGTTATGCATGTATCATATGAACTCCACTAAGGGCTAGTGATCGTATTGGATGTTGTACGCCCCTCCCGGGCGGCGGGGCCCGGATTAATGATTTCACCCAGACTTTAGCGGTACTTGTTAGAGAGTTGAGAGTAAGGAGCTTTTTCGCCGTACTTGGGAGAAACTGAAACTGAATTTAGAAGAGGACGAGAGAAAGAGAGGATGTGAGGGGGAATGGAGGAGAAGAGGAACTGCCGCCCCGGGAAGATAATCATGTCGGCTCTGGGAATGATTTTCTTGTCTCTCTTGGTGGCAAGTGCCGCTATTTGATATTAACCATGTACCCGAGTACTCGGGGGTGTCCATAAAAATCGGAAAGATCAAATCCTTGTCATGCAAGGTTGGCGAGCAGAAAGCAACAAAACTTGGAAAACTCCCCTGGGGATCAGCAGTCCAAGAACCCGTAGTATGTTGA
>Ga0307509_10003086_pt1 | contig 25880 bp, 18 predicted proteins | sample 10_EM_MG_FD_202245 | JGI IMG/M metagenome (GOLD analysis project Ga0307509, IMG submission 202245) | Populus trichocarpa ectomycorrhiza microbial communities from riparian zone in the Pacific Northwest, United States - 10_EM | ecosystem: Host-associated > Plants > Roots > Unclassified | place... | reverse complement strand
TGGGATGTGGCGGGGCGTTGCAACGCAAGTCAGGACGCACAGGACGCATGGGACGCAGGAGATGCGTCGCTTGCGTCAGGACGCAACGCCGACGGATCAGACGCAGGGTCCGTTTTTGCTGATGTAATGCAGTGGAAGATATACTCCATAGTTTGGGTTGATAGTGGTGAATGCCCCATGCTGTTCACTTCCCATTCCACACCTTGCCAGGACAATATCCCTAAAGCCTGCCTCACCATACTCCTCAGGCACTATTATTGCCACCTCATTCACCACTGGTAGATTCTCCCTTCTTCTGTCAGCTCCCCTTTCCAATATCAGCCTCAACTGAGGATTGAGAATAATTTGCAGATTCTCCTCCTGTTGGTGGTCCCTCAATAAACACTCTCACACTGTTTTAAACACAGGTGCAAATAGACAATGTGCATGAAACATTGCCGAAAGTTGTGAAATAATATCTTGATTAAGATCCTCAAAGTGATTGCTGCATGCTTGAGTAGCACAAAGGGGATCAAATAAATAGCATTGAGCATATCTGGCATCATTTTCCCTTAACGGTATCAATGGACCATGCAGATGATAGAGGTTACCATGAATCTGAAAGACATGGACACCTGCTCCCTGCACTATTGGACGATTATTCATATTGAAGGGAATTCTTGTGAAAGAGAAAACATCATTCCAATGACAGATATTGTGGCGAAAGTCTCGAGCTCTTGCATCCATACCAGTTAATAGGCTGTGAAGTAGTTCTGGTAGTGCCTGCAAGGTATCCAATATCACATCACCTTGCTTGCAACATCTCTCAAAGACAGGATTTCCAAGACCTTAATGCATAACTCTCTCTGAGAGCCAATGCTTGGCCTTGCAGCTTGGACAAATAACATTCATCCTGCCAAAGTTCAACTTCCTCCATATATTGACATTTTCTATAAAAGCCAATGGAAATTGCACTGGCTGAGGTTGAGCAGGGGGGTCCACCTGCTGCCTGATTGACAGGAATATTTGCTCTGGTAGCTCTCCTTGCAGCCCGTTGTTCTCTTCGATGTCTCTATAAAATTTGTTTTTGTTAAAAATTTGAAACCTGCAAGTCACTTAAAATAAGGAGTTGATTATATGTTAGGAAAAGAAGAAGACTGAAAGGGGTTTTTATTACAGCATACCAAACAGTTACGACAACCCTTTCTCAGCCCATTATGACTATCTGAATCAAACTCCCCAATATCCAGCTCTCTCCTACATCTTGAACAAAGTTACATGTTCATGCCTCACGCTGCCTTTATCTGAAAATCTAGTTAAATACCAGTCAGATATAGGTAAATATAAGATGAAATAAAAATATGAGATGAGGGGAAAGGGGACAAACAGTAATATGAGAGAGATCAATGAGCTGGGTGGAGAAGCAAGAATTAACTTAGGTGAGAAATGCAATAAAAAAGAGTTGGGGAAAAAAGAGATGGAGAAATAGAAGAGAGAAATTTTTTCTATTATTACATAATTGAAATTTCGTATTATTTCACAATGATATATAACATCAATTATCCGATTTTTTGAAGGAATGTTTTTATTTTATTTGTATTATGATACATGTGTAAGGCCCTGTTCACTGTGCCATTTTTATAGCATAAATGTGACTTTTATGGCATAAATTATGGCAACTAAAACTTTTTATATAGGGGTGTGTTCTCTGCATACAAAAATATCATGATATATTTTTATTTTTACAATATATTTTTATAGTATAAATCCTGAGAACAAAGTAGATGGTTAAGGGCTAGAAATAAAAACCTTTTACTATTATATTATCATAAAAGTTGATAACTATTATATGAGACTCTGTCAGCTTCAACAGGTATTTATTAACCATACTCTTATATAACTATGACCAAATATATGTTTTCTTGGCATGAATATTTATTTCCTGGTTGTACAAAAGAACACCTTACATTTCTGAAATATGCTATAAATTTATTTTAATATATATGCCATTTGCAACTTTTATTGTAATATATTTATATTGTAGCACGCCGAACAGGGCCTTATAGAATTTATTTAGCAGTGCTTTTTTTCTTTCTTTTTCTTCCTTCTACTCATTCATGGTGGCCACGCAGGTGGGCCAGGGTCGGCTGTACCAAAATAAAATAATTTTTGTTGGGTAGGACCATTGCCCTGGGGTTCACTTGAGCTTATCAGATGGTCAGATCGACCACATACTAAATCTGCTCTTCAGTACATATTAGACTAGCTGCCCGCCTCAAGACCTTGAGGCCGTATCCTATGTGATATAGTTGGTATAATAGGTATCGAATATTAGGATATAGTGAATAAGGTGAGGAGGTAGATAGCACAATTGTGTAAGGGAGGAAGGTGACTTTGTGTTACAGGGTAGCTAACAGGGTAGGATTCCGGGCTAACTAGGCCGAGGATATTCGGGACAACGGAATATAGGTCAGGAAGGCTCAAGAAGAATTGTTCGGTAAAGTAATAGAAGAATATCGTAATAACTTATAATATTGTTACGGTCTCTTCTCCGTTGCTTGATGATGTTCTCAACCACCGGGGAGAGCCCTACTATTTATACTAATGTTCGCGCTACTTTCACTTCTCTAGTAACGAAGTATCTTTCTAAGAATTCAGTTTGTCAGAACAAAGTGCGAACACTGTTTGACCCTGAAAACTTGCCCAGCTCGACTCTGAGAATCTCCCGACTGCTATTTCTTTTGAGGGTGTCCCCACTCCACCAGTAGTCAGTCTTCGATCTCTTCGTCTTGATAGACTATAATGGAATATGCAGTCTAAATGCCTACATACCAATAGTATCATGAATACAGAGTGATCAGATCCGACATTCATCTATCAATGCATGAATCGTATGCATTAGTAAGAGTAGAGAACTGGTTCTCTTATCATCGTTCCAATCAGTTAGCCATATCTTGAAACGTGAACTCTTTTGAAGTTCCTGAGTAGTCTCCCAGATGCCTCCGGGAAGTTCCTACTCAGGGAGCTTAGGTTCAGATATATGCTCCCCCCCATGGTGGCATATACCTTGCGCATAATTATGCAAGCTATTCCCGCTAGGGTAATATTAGCTCCCACCAAAGGGGTTTGACCTCAAACTCCTTATAGTACATGTATAGCGATAAACAAAAATTCCTTTTAGTACTCTGCTTAGGTAGGGTAAAAAACCTTCCGCGTTTACTTGGCCACGGGAGGAAAACCTTTCCTTGTAATACTACTTAGCCCAATTTTGGCATATCTGGATTCTCCCTATGAAATTCATCAACCAATTCCTTCGCATGTTCTACGTGCTCCGGTGGTTCCCAGGTGTTTTCGTCTTCTGAACACCCTTTCCATTTTACCAAGTACCGCAGTTCTTCAAAGGTTCTGGTACTTCCACGAATTCTTCGTTCATAAGAGATTATTTCCCTCATTATTATTTTTTCCACCTCCCACTCAAGATCTCCATCGATATCTTCTGGTGTCATCGGTGGTTGTTCTCGAGCAGGTCGGACGGAGATTCGGTAGGGTTCGAGAAGCGCCACATGGAATACTGGATGTATTTTCCATCGATCCGATATTTCTAACTTGTAGGCGAGTTCTCCTCTTTGTTCTAGGATTTTGAAAGGACAGTAATGTTTTGGAGCTAATTTCTTGAAGGGGCGTTTAGTTCGGATATTTTTTGCATTAAGCATGACCAAGTCACCAACTTTGAAGTCTGGTTGTTGCTTAGCTTTCCGATCATAATATCGTCCCATATCTTCCCTTGTCCTTTCCAGTGAATGTCTCACTTGTTGATGTATCGTCTGCATCCAGTGGGCGTACAGGTTGGCTCCTGGATTTTGCGCTTCTCGTTCTTTTAACCATTCGGTTTGTGGATGATAACCGTTGTTTGCGAAGAAGGGGGTCATGTCGTGTGCAGTTGTAACCGAGTTGTTGTAGGCATGCACGGCTAGGGGTAAGAGGTGATACCAGTCATCCTGATCATAGTTGACAAATATTCGGAGATACCCTCCCAATACTTGATTTACTCTTTCGGTTTGTCCATCGGTTTGCGGATGATAACCTGCCGACATTTTTCTCTTAATCCCAAGCTTTTGACACAATGACTCCCAAAACTCTCCCGCGAACTTGGCATCCATATCTGAGATGATTTCCGTTGGTAGCCCATGAAGTTTCCATATTTCCTTAAGGAATGCTTCTGCCACCTCTTTAGCGGTCGCGTTTTCTTGTAATCCGATAAAGTCGGCCATTTTTGTGAACCGGTCTACTACAATCATGATTTGAGTATATCCTGCTGAGTTCGGTAGCTGGGTGATAAAGTCTACCAATGTAGAGGCCCAAGCTGCATAAGGCACTTGTAAGGGACTAAGTAACCCGAAGCAAGCATGTCTTGGGGCTTTCGCTTGTTGGCATGTGGTACAGGACCGGACATAGTCGTTTACCCAATCGGTTATCCTTTTCCAATAGAAATCTCGTGTAATGATTTCAAGGGTTTTTTCCTGTCCGAAATGTCCTGCTATTTTTGAATCATGGCAACTTTTAGCGATAAGGGTTTGCAGATCTTGGTTATCGGGAATATATAGGCGATCCTTGTAGTAGAGTAGGTCTTCGGATATCGACCATTGCTTAGGTAGTTCTTTTTCCTCTTTCGTTAAGGTTTCCAACTCTTTCTTTTTTCGCATCCAGTCCTCATCCTTTTCTGCCGCTTCTTTAATCGTTGATAGAAAATGTTCTTCGAACTTTCTTAAGCTGGCCTTGGCAATAATTGCGTTGGATAGGAGGACTTGGCCTTTGCGTAACACAGAGTGTTGATTGATGTCGAAAGGGTCGTAGAACTGATGGTTGCCATCCGCTTGAAGGAAGCATATCGTCGGTTGAACATCTTTCAACTCTGCTCCTAGCCCGCTACTTCCAAAACCTTTCTCTGCCCGTTCCATTACATCCAATCCGTCCACTTCCATCCAATCTTGATCATCCAATCGTTCCACAATTAGCTGAGCTATGCGATCACCTTTTCTTACCTCATAGTTCATACTATTGTGGTTGACGAGTAGGACCTTGACTTCTCCTCTATAATCAGCGTCAATAACACCAGCGTCTACCGAGATTCCTTTGGTTGCCAAACCACTTCTAGGCGCTATGCGACCGTAGGTTCCTTCTGGTACTGCGATGGCTAAGCCAATCTTAACCAGTGCTCGGTTATTTGCTGGGATGTAAATATCTTCGCTACAGTAGAGGTCGTGTCCTGCCGCTAGCTTCGACCCTTTTGTCGGGATTTGTGAGTCTTCTGAGAGTCTTTGTACCCGAATTCCCATTTCCTTTCCCATTTGAGGCAATTCCTGTTGGAGCTGTTCTGTATTTGAACCCCATATAACAGCGATCTGGAATTTTCCGAAGTGCTTTGGTTGCAAAATTTGTTGTTCGCGATGCGTAGCTCCCTCTTCAGAGCGGTACTCCGGCCGCCTGCTTAAAGCATCCGGTTTGCCTCCTTTGGTTCCCGGACGATAGACTATTTTAAAGTTAAAGCCACACAATTTCTGAGCTCACCTTATTTGTCTATGCGTCCAGACTTTTGTTGTAAGGAAATATTGGAGGTTCTGATGATCGGTATAAACCGTCACTGGTTTTTCCGTTCCCTCCAGGTAGTGTCTCCATTCCATGAAGGCGACAACGATAGCTAACAGTTCTTTATCGTGGATGTCGTAATTTTCTTCGGCTGGCGCAAGTTTGCGAGAGTGGAAAGCCACGGGATGAAGCCTTTTGCCATGGAATTGTGACAAGATGCAACCAAGTGCATAGTCAATGGCATCTGTTTCAACCACGGTGTTCAAATCTGGGTAAAAGTGACACAGGATAGGAGCCGAGATGAATCGTCGTTTCAGGTCTTCGAACGCTTCTTGCTGTTCCTTTCCCCAGGAAAACTTCTTCGGGTCTCCTTTTAGTAGGTTCGTAATTGGTGTGCAAATTGCCGAAAAGTTTTTTATAAAACGGGGGTAAAAATTAGCGAACCCAATAAAGATTTGAATGTCTTTAACCGAAGCAGGGGCTTTCCATGACTTAATTGATTCGACTTTTTTCTCGTTCATAGTTACCCCATCGGTTGCAACCACATACCCCAAAAAATTCACCTTTTTCACATGAAACACGCTTTTTTCCAACGAGATGGCCATTTGGTATTCCCGTAATCGTTGTAAAACCTTTCTAACGAGTATAATATGGTCCTCCAGAGTTTCAGAATAGATTAGGATGTCATCGATACATACCACGACTCCCTGATCTAGGAGCTCTCGTAATATTTCGTTCATCATGGTTTGAAACGTAGCGGGTGTGTTAACCAATCCAAAAGGCATAACGCGGTATTGGTAATGGCCATAGCGGGTTCGAAAAGCAGTCTTCTATTCATCCACTTTTCGTATTCTTATTAAGTGAAAACCGTCCTTTAGGTCCAGCTTAGTAAAGATCTGAGCATCTCGGACCTGGTCTCTCAACTCTGTCATCAAGGGGATGGGATATTTATTGTGTACTGTAACCTTATTTAAACCGCGGTAGTCGACAACTAGCGGTAAGCGACCGTCGGGTTTTGGTACGAAAAGGATTGGTGCGCCCGAAGGGAACTTGCTGGGGGAAATCTTTCCTTGTTTGACCATGTCGTCAAGGTATTTCCGTAGCGCTTCGAGCTATTTCTGTGATAACAGATATATCGGACCCCAAGGTGGTTGGGTGTCTGGTTTGAGATCAATAGCATGATCGAAGGTACGACGGGGGGCAAGCTTTTCTGCCGTTGAAGCTCTGAAAAGATCCAGGTAATCGTGGTATTTTTCCAGCAAGCGATCAATGATAGTAACTTTTTCTTCATCAATCCTTTCAATCCTGCCAATGACCACTGCGTTGGGATCGTTTAGCACATCTTCATCCCATTCTACCGAGATTCCCTCATCTTCAGGAAGGAGATGGGACTGGCATTCAGTATCATCAAAACACCACAAGTTGGGGTCAGCAATATTTTTTATCGGGGGTTCCTGATGCCACCACCCAAAAGGTATAATCATTCCATACTTTCCTGCCGGAGCAATTTCGCAGGAAACGAGCGATAAATGTTTGTTGGTTCCTATTTTCACCTATAAAGGTTTCGTGAAATGTGATCCGCCCGAAGAAATTGCTTCTCCAGTGAATCCTTGGATTTGGACTGCATCAGCCCGAGAGTGGTAGGGGATGTGAAGGTCTTTAACAATCTGTTCGTTAATAAGGAAAATATGCGATCCGGAGTCCAATAAGACTGGGATTCGATAGCGTTTGCCGAGGACGTAAATGTGTGCGTGTCCCTCGCGACAGTCATAACGATGTGGCTCGTTGATAATAATATCGGTTCGCTTAATGCGACCGTAAGTTTGTTCTTTACCTCGCTTAGGAGGCATCGTGGGTGTTGTATAGTTGGGTGTTTGTTACAACGCCCGCGTTGTTTCGACCAGATAGGTCTCCTCAGACAAACTTTCTAAACCAAAGATTAAAATATTTTATACTTCCAGGCAACCCACTACAAGCGGTCTTTGCCTCCTGCCGAGAGGTTCCCGAAGATATAAAGCTCACTAAGCGAGCCAAATCCCAATGCCAAGCAATGCCAAACAACAAAAAATAAACAAATAATAAAAGTAAACAAAACTTATCTTTCGTGTAACGTGGTTGTCTTAGCGACTCTGTTTGTTGTTGCATAGTTTGGGTTGTTGTCGCATAAACGCGTTTTTTGGTGTTTTGACGTTACGCGAGGTTGGGGTATATTAGGTGATCATATGATTGTATTTCTGAACCGTTCGCCATGGTCTAGGTGGTGAGATGGGGCCGGCCCACCCATCTTCACCCGTAGCGTCAGCTGTTCGAGTCCAGTCTCTGGCAAGAACAAATGTAATTTGTACTGGTGGCACCTTGGGCCCGGGAAAGCCCAGGGGGTTTCACGACCCCTGATCCTTCTCCCATGACACCCAAGTCGATAAAATGGGAAAACCGTTTGAAATTAGGAATACCTGACCCCTTCGGGGGAAAGAAAAAGTTCTCCTTCGGGGGGCAACTCAAAAGTCCTTTCTCGGAAGGCAAAAACCCCTGGGTTCCTTCCTAGGAAGGTACCCATCCACCAGTCCCCTTACTCCATGTTCGACGGTTCCTGCAGGTGTGGTATCACCGCTTTCTGCACCGAGAATTTTTGTACAAGCGCCAAGACTTTGCCAAGAAGTTCCAAAACATGCCGAGGTGTAACTTGTGTGAAAAAATCTTCGTAATCACTTCCTGCTTGCCTTAAGAATAAGTGGTATCTGCTTGCTTCTCGAATCTAAGACGCGACTTACCCGCGGCCGTGTCATTCTTAAGGACACGGTGGCATCCGCCCTAGTTTGTCCGCTAAGCGAGATAAATAAGGACTTATAGACTGAGGAAAGTAAATACTTAGAGATTTTGCGACACGTGCACCTATGACATTTCTGTGTCGGATAATTCCCAAATTTGTGATGGCCTTTGTCGTCTTAAGTTAACCTTTGCAGGTTGTTCTTGTAGTGATGGAGGAGGTTGGTGCACTGCGAGTGTGCTAGTTCTTGGTTTGAACGGTTGTTTAGGGTTGCCCCTATTTTTGTATGCGAAGGTTGTTGCGACCAAGATCCGCTTAGGGCACTTTCTCCAGGTGTGGTTGTCCATGCTGCAACGGGTGCAGCGTTTCTCCTTCTTTCGTTTTTCAACCACATCGTCTTTGATTCAATCGTGTGCCTTTTTCCAATCGGTATGCTCGTCCTTCGCAGCCGTATTATTTTTATTTCTTCCGGTGTTATTTCGTGGAGCTTTCCATCGTGACGATCCCTTTCCAGTTTTATTGTCCGATCCCTTCTTTTCATATTTGGTGTTGAAACCTCTGGCCGGTTCTTCTTGTTTTCGCTTAGGAGGGGCTGGGTGCGGGGTTGTTAGGGATTTTGTTAATTTCCCTCTTTCGAGGAGTTCTTCCTCTTGTCTACCCACTTTCCTTAAGATTTCCATCCATTCTTCATCGGTGGCAAATGAAAAGTGGGATAGGCGACGTAATATTTCTTGAGGGAGTTTGCTTTTGACACGGACCCTCCATGCTATTCCTGTGAGTCCGGCTTTGATGTTGAGGTTTTCAAGGAGGAGGAGGTATGTAGCGATTTTGCCCTTATAAGTAATCCTATCCATTTGGTCTAGGGCTCGTCGTTCCTCCTCGTTACCGATATATCTTTTGATAATTTCTTGTCGGAATATTTCCCAAGTTGAATAATCGGGATCACTAGTGAAACCTCCTATTCCTCACATGACCTTTCGATATTTTTCCGCAGAAGGGGCTACCTTGTTTCCCTTGGTTTTACCGAGTGCAAAAACAATGCGGTGAGAGTGATTCTCCCATTGATAGGGGTTGCGATCAAAGTAATCTTCACATGCGGTTAGCCAGTTTCTAACATCCTGGTTATCATCACCCTGAAAAAAGTAATGGCGTTCGGCCGCATTTTTTACTAATCGAGTCGGAGTACTGAGTTGTTGCAAAAATTCTAATATGCCTCTTGTACGGGGAGATGTGTCTCTAGGAATCGATGGTCTTCGAGCGTTGCATTCTGGACGTCCGCCTCTTCTGCCCCTGCCATCGTCTCCTTCCTTATCGTCATTGTCGTCATCATCACTAGGGTCTGGGTCTGGATCACCACCAATATTACTTGGCGGTGGTGGAGGTGGTTGGTAATTTCCTCGTCTGTCAACTTCTTTCCCTTTATTTTGCCGAGGCGTTGGAGCTGATCGTTTATCGGGATTAGGATTTTGCGGAGGATTCAAGGGATTAAAGTGTCACAGGTTTGAAGGTCCCGGATCACGATCACCTGCCTCTGTGGGTGGGATGGTAAAGCTGGGTTTTTCATGATGATCTATTCTGTCCGTCAGGGCTTGTATTGCGTCTTGGAATTTCTGATTTTGTTTGTCCAGAAGTTCCTTTGCTGCTTGACGGTCCTTTTGATGTTGTTCGGCTGCGCTAGTTTTTTGTTGATTTAACATTTCAGCAGCACGATCTTCCTGGTGCCTCATGACTTGTTGCCATTCAAAGTCCTGTCTTTTGAATTGTTCAGCAAATTGCCTTTTAAGGGATATTACTTCTGCTTCCAAAATCTTGTCTCGGACTTCGTAAGATTTTGCGTTTTCTTTTCACTGAGCTTCTTGGCGGCTAAATTCTTGTGCGATAGCTAATTTTAGCCGTTCCTGTTCGTCATGAGTTGCTCCTTCGAGAGTAGCTAGTGCTTTTCTGGCATCTTGGAGTTCCTTGTCAACAATTAATTGACCCTTTGCTAACCTTGATTGTAATAATTGTAGGTTAGTGTATTGGGTCCTAGCATCTTCCGATAAAGCATCCAAAGCTATCAAGTTCTGGTCTTGACTTTGGTTGATGGATGAAAAAATGTGTTGGAAGGCTAGTCCCATTTGTTGCTTAAGGAGTTCCATTGGGTTCGCAGCGTTTCTTGCACGTTGCCGGGAATTTGATCGTAACGAGGTTTTTTCGACACGAAATTGCGCACTATGGGAACGACTCATTGGGGAATGGATTACCGAACCTGGATTTGAGGTAACAGTTATAGCACGAGAGGATGAGTCGAATGAGGATGCATGAGGCATGGAAGTATCGTCATCTTCCATAGGTTGATCGGGGTTACCGATGAGTTCAGGGTGAGGAGAGTTGGGGCTCACGAGGGCGATGCTGGAGGTTAGCGATCCTTTTAATTGGGGTTTGGAATTACCACTTTCCAGTATATTCGAGTGTTTTTTTGACCCTTCGCTAAGGTAGGGAACGGGTGACGAAAGGACCCTTGTGGTGTTACCCACCAGTTTTGTTCTTCAGCGTCGATAAGGTTCTGTAGAGTTTTCTTGTTTTGGTCCACTTGTTCGATGGCTTGCGATGAGAGAATAATAGTCTCTGGGGTTGAAGGTCGAGACAAGCCAAGAGGTGGGGAAGGAGAGGAACAAGGTAAAGTTATGCCTCCTTCCGATTCAGGTTCCCAATTGTCTAAGGAATCTGATTCTTCAGAGGTCGTGGGTTCAGGTGCGACAACGGCAGCCTGTAGTGTATCTTCGAGGATGAAAAAAAGGTAATAAAGGATAAAACAGACGAGGATGTCTGTCAACGTAGGAGCCTTGGTGACTGAAGAATAACAATATAGTGTTACGGGGTAGCTAACACGGTAGGATTCTGGGCTAACTAGGCCGAGGATATTCGGGACAACAGAATATAGGTCAGGAAGGCTCAAGAAGAATTGTTCGGTAAAGTAATAGAAGAATATCGTAATAACTTATAATATTGTTAAGGTCTCTTCTCCGTTGCTTGATGATGTTCTCAACCACCAGGGAGAGCCCTACTATTTATACTAATGTTCGCGCTACTTTCACTTCTCTAGTAATGAAGTATCTTTCTAAGAATTCAGTTCGTCAGAACAAAGTGCGAACACTGTTTGACCCTGAAAACTTGCCCAGCTCGACTCTGAGAATCTTCCGACTGCTATTTCTTCTGAGGGTGTCCCCACTCCACCAGTAGTTAGTCTTCGATCTCTTCGTCTTGATAGACTATAATGGAACTTGAATATGCAGTCTAAATGCCTACATACGAATAGTATCATGAATACGGAGTGATGTAACAATCCTATTGTTAAGCGTGTGCACAACAGGCAACGACAGGAGTCTCGTTATATTTTGGTAGAGAAAATATCTTGCTTGTCTCTGACGCATGCAGAGAGAAACTATCTGCTCATATGGTACGGAACTGGCTTGCCGGATAAGACTATCACAATAGTCTTATGTTCGGGCGACCCGTCGCTGAGACTATCACAATAGTCTCCGGGCTCTTAGATCGTAGGATTTGGTAAAGGAATAATAAATGCTTATAAAATAAGAGTAATCGTATTGCAATTTCTTAAGTATAGAAAAGTACTTAGATGGTTGCGTGAAGATCCTATCTCTTGGTCGGAACCAAGCGCCTTATATAGGCATCTTCTCACAACCCTATCCCTGGTGACTCATCACCTCGTATTACATAAACCTCTATGACTCATAATGAGTCATAGCGTGAAATCCATCAATGACTCATACGAGTCATTGCGCAACATACGGTAAACCAATTAAAACCCATAAACGTAGTCATGTGCTCAAGTGAGTCACATGCGTGAAACCCATGACTCATAATATGAGTCATGGGCAAAAATCATTACATCATATGACATCACAATCGTGAGTCATGAAAACATTAACCAATCGTAACATAACGATGACTCGCAAGTGCGTAGTCATGTGAGAACTATGAGTCGAGTGACGTCATAGTGAAAAACCTAACATACCTTTATGACTAATAAGTATTAGTCATGTGAAATCTGCCTTGCTTAGTCACGATTTGTGACAAGTGATCAGATCCGACATTCATCTATCAATGCATGAAGCGTATGCATTAGTAAGAGTAGAGAACTGGTTCTCTTATCATCGTTCCAATCAGTTAGCCATATCTTGAAACGTGAACTCTTTTGAAGTTCCTGAGTAGTCTCCCAGATGCCTCCGGGAAGTCCCTACTCAGGGAGCTTAGGTTCAGATATATGCTCCCCCCCATGGTGGCATATACCTCGCGCATAATTATGCAAGCTATTCCCGCTAGGGTAATACTTTGGATAGCAGAAGGTTAACATTGACTGGGATGAAGCAGACATGTGATGGATGAGTTAAATAATAAAAGCTATGCAAATACAGAACTTAATAATCCAATTAGATCATTATATATTGTATTGAAAATACTAAAAAATTATAGATTTTATAGTAGAAATTAAGAGAATAATATAAATAATTTGTTGATTATGTAAGAACAAACTGTGTGAAGAATAAAGAAATATATATATACATTTTTTGTAACAGCTATAAAATGAAATTAAAAAATGAAAACAGTATATAGAAAGCCTCATTAAAACCATTCAGTTAAAAACCTTAGGATATGAGGAAAAATCACTGATATTGAAAAAGAGTACTTTCACAGGATTCGCAGTAATAAAATAAGAAATAGACAAGGAAAGTAATAGAGTTTTAATATAAATGTACCATTGTTAACAGCAAGCTGTACTGATCTCTGTTCAATAGCTTAGTATCAATTATATAAGAGAAACTTGAATATAACCATTAGCTCGAGCAGAAGTCAAAATGGAGATTTGTATTAAAGAGGTATCTTAAAGCAGGACCTCAGGATATACAATGTTTGATATAACTGTTGGAGTATTACTGGATGGCAATAGAGTAAGTCCATGCAGGGATGTTACTCTTGACAGTGCTACATAAAGCTGACCATGTGTAAATGCATCAGTACGAAGATCTACACCTACCTTTTCTAATGACTGGCCTTGTGACTTGTTAATAGTCATAGCAAAGCACAGTCTTACAGGAAACTGCTTGCGTTCAAGAATGAAGGGCAGCTCCTCATCACTTGTGGTAAGCTTGATACGAGGTAGGAGCCAGATCTCTCCATCCCACCTACCCCCTAAGATAGCCACCTGTAAACAGTTGCGGTTAATTCCCAACAACCTTAATCTACTACCATTACACATCCCATGCTTTGGACTCCAGTTCCGTATAAGGATTATTGGTACTCCAATCTTTAATCTAAGACTTGATGGTGGTATTGAAGCCAAGTTTATACTCTGCAAATATTCTACCGCATAGGGTTCAGAGACTACAGCTTCCTCACTGAGCTCTACCTTATTGACTGCCTCAAAGCGGTGTTCTGTGCCAGGCATCTTATCAAGAAGACTATTATTGAAATCACTTACAGTGTCATTCTTGAAAGCCAGAATTGCTCTTCCCATTAGAGCACTGTAAAATGTAACAGCTTCATTCAACAGAGCCTGTGGATAGAGTTGATCACATAGTAGATCAACTGTGTCAACTCTACGAATATATTCTGACAGAGGTATCTTTCCATACATATTTGCATCATTCACAAGACTCTTAAGAAAGCCAATGAAGATCTGGTTGGAATTGTTAGCCTCAATCCTCATGCTTGTCTTAAGTCTTAATACTTGCAAGCTGTTCCAGATAGCATTATGCTGAATACAAGCTTGTACAGTAGCCTGCCTTGAACCTCGTCTGACTACTGGTAGAATTTGTGCAAAATCTCCACCCAATACTGTGGGAATGTTACCAAACAGAGAACTCTCACTCACATGACAGATGTCATTCAAGGTCCAGTTAACTGCCTCAAAGCAGGACTTATGTTGCAGAGGCACCTCATCCCAAATGTTCAAGAAGGTTTTTCTGATCAACTGGGCAAGAGGTGAGTTGCTACTAATATTACACCCAGAATTGAGGGCATTAGATAAGGGAATCTTGAATCTTGAGTGAGCTGTTCGGCCACCTGGTAACAATTGTGCTGCAATACCAGATGATGCAACACAAAGGACAATTTTTCGCTGGGCACGCAGGTAACTACAAAGACAATTATAGAGAAATGTCTTGCCAGTTCCAGCTGCCCCTTGGAGGAAGAAACCAGACCTATGAGTTCCACGAGGATTATTCTCATATTGTTCCACAATATTGACTATTTCTTTAAAACAATCTTTCTGCTCTGAATTGAGCTGTGCTTTCATTGCATTGTATACTTCTTCTTCCTGATGTGGATCATAGGCTAATTCTTCCTCAATAATTGGAATATTCAGATTGGGTTGTTGTGCCACCCATGAAAGAAGTGGTTCTGGCAACCCAAAATCTGACAGTGATTTTCCAAATTCATTCAAGTACTCTTGAATAAGAAATAGACCATAGTCAGGGTCAATCCTACCTACAATTTCCTCTGCTCCCGGGGGTACTGGAACCCTCCCAGTTGTCAAGATATAAGGAATATCATCACACATAGATTCCCAAAATGTTTCCCAAATGGCAAGGGGGTTGCTGATAGTTGTATACTGCAGGGCCAAAGCAAATAGATGTCGCAAAGCCCTGCCAGTCATAAACTGTGCACATTCCCTGAAGAGTGCTACCCACTCTCCATCATCCTCCAATAGCCCTACGGCAATGCAGGCACCTTTAAATGTTGGGTACACCATACCATCAACTGTCCTGAGATTTTCAAAGCTGGTAGCTCCTCGAACAACAGATAATAGTAGGCGGAGATAGTATCTCTCAGCCTGAAAGGGACTTGCCGAATACATCCGGCCTACTGCAGTCCCTCTTTGCCTTTTCTTCAATCCTATCTTACGGATATAAACAAAGTGCTCAGGGAATTCATAGTAGAGGAATTGCCTGCTATCTTCATTCTGCGCATTGTAAGAAAAGAAAGTTATCAGTGTTGTTAAGGAGCCCTCAATTAGATCACGAATATGATCAGGATCCGCATATCCATCAAAGTAAACTGCTTGCTGCCCTGGCAGATGCAATTGAAGATGAGTAACAGGTGGCTGTTCATCATGCATTGCAAATTCAAACAAGCGCCAAACCGCTTCAGTTGGACCTAAATAGCGTCTATGCAGATAGCGCTTGATCTCATCGTGCTCAGACTCTACACTTACTGTTGCTTTGTTACCACCTTTATAAATATATTTGTGAATATACTTAACAGCTTGCACTGAACAGCAAACTTCAACATTTATGTGAGCATTATAGCGGAGCGACAGGTAGGGGCTGTATGGTACAACTCTACGATTGTCAATCACTGCAGTAAGTGTACCTCCAGATCCAGGAACAGGTATGACAAAGGACCTGCCTGTATTCCTTCTTCAATACTGGGGATAGCCATTTTCTGGAATCGTTGTCTCTTCCAAAAATGTATGAGGATATCCCTTATGACAGGTTGGCATAATAGCTGGGTTTAGGTCTTTCATGCATAAGGTATTACCATTTCCCCCAACACACTGAGTGTGTACCATTGTAGTCTGAATGATTCCTCTCAACTGTTGACCAATGATATCATCTTCAGTTGGAAGCTCGGCAGAAATAATCCTGTCAATATAGGAGGGGGTAAGGAATTGGGCATCAGTTTGGAGGAATAGCAGAAGATGAAGATGAGGAAGCCCACGCTTCTGGTATTCAATAGTCCATTCCCAGTCACGCCATGGACCAAATACCTGCTTATGCTTGATCTGATCCAATAAATCACGTATCTTGAGATTGAACACTCTAGCTACAAGATCTGGACGGTCAATGGCTGTCTGTCCTGGTAGGAGTTCATCTTGTATCTCTGCCCACTTTGGATTAGCTGTAAACGTAATGAACAGTGAAGGCTTTCCAAAGTGGCGTACCAGTGCCATACTGTCCTGATACAGTTGCTGCATGAATCTGTCTCCACCAACATAGCTTGATGGCAAGACAACTCTGCGTCCAACTTCATCCATATTCACATCGCCTTGTTGCAATACATCAGCAAGACCATTGTACAAATCAGTTCTAATTTTAGCCTGATTTGTTCAGAGGCAGTTCAGCTTGTTCTAATCACAAGCTGCCCAGGCATCAACCACGAATTGCTGGAAGAGCCTCTGGGATCTCATAAGAGTAGCTGGCTCGTCAGTCCTAGTGTGTAAGCGGAACCTGAAAAACGTCCTCTGTGACATCCTCAAGTTCTGGTGATTGCCATCCTCATTGACAAGAGTTCTTGCCCAGTGCCAGCCAGGCTCCCCATATGGGAAGAGGAGCACATAGTGCAGTGGCAAGTATGAAGCATGGTTGGGATAAATGATGGAGAATCCACAGTTGGGAATTTCACCATTAATCCTCTCAGCCAATACAATGTCACGAAATCCTCCCTTGCCATATTCCTCTGGCAGGATCATTGCAACTTCATTTGCAGTTGGCAGGTTCTCTCTTCTCATATCAGCCCCTGTCTCAACGACCAAACTTAAACGGGGATCAAGAATGATACGCAGGTTTGGTTCCTGCTCAGAAAGCTGTGCGAATCGCTCCCTGGCTGTTAGATTCAGCTGGATAAATGGCGATGCTGCTTGTAGCATCTGAGTAATTGATGCTATTAAGGTAGCATCCAGTGCATGTACCCTGGCAGATCTTGCTTCAGCAGCCTGAACTGGATCATACAAGTAGATCTGGGAGTACAAGGCATCTAGGCCCGCTGGTGGAACCAGTGGGCCTTGCTGGTGATAGAGAGCACCATGGATTTGAAAGAGCTGGACTCTCTAGCCATTGACTCCTGTACAATCATCAGCATTAAATCTGATTGATGTAAAGGCAAAGAGTGCATTCCAGTGACGGATATGCTCTCTGAACAACCTTGACTGACTATCTTGACCAGTCATCAAGTTGTTCAGAGGTTCAGGCAAAGCCCTCATTCTCTCCACCATCACATCACCATGGTTGCAACAGGCCTCAAAGGTCCCTGCTCTAGCACGTTTTGCATTTTGTGCCCGTAGCCTTTCAGCCTGCCAGTGCAGTGCCTGACAAGCACTACATTCCTGGTCCATCCAAGTTGGACCAATTGTATGCACTGTCCATTCTGAACGGTACTCAATAAAGGCTATGCGAACAGAATCAAGATTCTGGCCCACAGCCTCAACTGCTTCTGCCAGTGGTACAGCAAGATTTCTTGCTACTCCTTGGGCAGCTCTTACCCTTTGCCTAGCCTCTCTCAGCTTGGCCTTGTAAAATATTTATCAGTTAGCTTTTCATTTTTCAAGGCATAGCTGGTATAAACAATAGGTTGAAATACTTACTAAACAGTCTCTACAGCCACTCCTCCGATTGCCTCTGTTGTCGAGATCAAACTCCTCTATAGCTTTCTCTCTTCGACACTTGCTGCACCGATATCTCTCCATATTTTCCTGTCCTCATATAGCAGATCAATTAGTATATATTTCAAGCCGGACATAGTTGTAGTTGCTGCAGCCTACCTGACCAGATATATGAATAAGGTAATGGAGAGAGAAGGTGAGAAGGAGATAGTAGGGGAGGTGATGGCAGAATAGTGAGAGAACAAACCTGAAAACCTATTAGCAGATATTTCAGTAGTTAAAAACAAAATCAGCTGAATGATAAAGGGGAGAGGAATGGTGGAAAATGAGGGGTGAGAAGGGAAAATGGTAAAGAGAGATAAGCAGGGATAGAGAAGCAGGAATTGGAGCAGTAAAGGTGGTAGCTGAATGGGAGGCAAGGGTGGGAAAGGTAACAGGATAAAGGGGATGACAGGAGATAATGTATGGGTAGGGATATGTGGGTAAGGAGGAGGAGAAAAGCAAAAGAAGGAAGACAGAGAGGAATAGGTAAAGGGAAGGGGAAGGGAAGGGAAGGGAGCACGAGAAGTAAGCGTATCAGGGGAGGGGAAGGGAGAGGGGGGAGAGTCTAAAGGATGTAGGAAGGAAATAGAAGGGAAGTAAGGAAAGAATATGAATAAGAGGTAGAGAGGCAGAGAGGAAAAACGTATATAGAAGAAGCGAGAGGACAGGAGAAAGAAAGAGAAGAATAGGTATTGGGCAAGGGGGAAGAAAGTTGGTAAAGGGAGGAGAGAAGAATGTGTATGGGAGGTGGAAAGAGAGAAAGATAAGGGTGCGTATAGGAGGAGGAAAAGGAGGGAGAGATGAGTGGATATAGGAGGATGAAAGAGAGAGAAAGAAGGATGCAGAGGGGTGGAGAAAATGGAGATGGAAGAGAGAAATAAGGCAACGCTGTGTAGGAGAAAGCGAGGTAGATGTCAGAGAGGAAGGCAACGTTGTGTGGGACAAGAGCATATAAGGTGCATTTTGGGGGGCAACGGTTACAACGCAACAGGCTTGGCATAGATGATCTGATCGAACATTGAGATAAGCATGTACAGTACATATAAGACTAGCAGCCCCTCGACCGACCGGTCAAGGGCATATTTCGATGTTTACTATTTGCCTGTATGTACAAGTCCAACCTCATCATATATTGTGAGTGAAAGTTGCATGAGTGGCCTCTCAACCGATCCGTCAAGTGTGGGGTCAATGTTGAAAGTATAAGAGATGAGGAAGGAACTGTTACAAAAGGAATAGCCAATTTGGTTTCCGCTATTATATTCATCTCCCACACTGGCGAGAGGCCAACTTCAATCTAACTTAAGCCTAAACGCTATATTCTTATGCAGAAGAAAAAAATTAAAAATTAAAAATAGCTAAAACACCCCCATAGCAAGCACAGCAACAGGACACCTACACCAAATGCCGGAGTATAATGGGATAGGAATCCAGAAGCGAGGAAGTGGAGAGGAAGGAAAGGAAGGAAAGAGGAAGGAAAGGAACGCGAGCGGGTCCAAAGGATTTCTGAGCACGTGGGAAGGGAGGGGAAAGTGGTATAGAGGAGGTTGAAGCTGGCTACGATATATACGGACATGAGTACGGAGGCGTGCAGAGGGGCGGATAGCTGATTTTATTATTCGGGTAAAGCCGGGCTGGGGTATGCGGATTATCGAGCCTGTAGGTGCCTCACCACCGCCGTGCACCACCCCCCAGAAGCCAAAGAGAGTCGGGTCAGGCCATCTTTGTTGACTATGCCGGGGTTAGCACCTTCTCGTTCTAATAGCAGCTGGGCTACTTCATCAGGGTGCCCCCGAGCGGCCCACGAGACTGGTGTTCGGCCACGATTGTCTGCCACATAGGGGATGACACCTTCCCATTCTAACAGCAGCTCCAGTACTTCCCAATGGCCACGCTCAGCAACCCACGAGAGCGGTGTTCAACCACGCTTGTCTGGGATATTGGGGTGAATGTCTTCCCGCCCCCACAGCAGGTTCGCCACACTCCCCTCTCCACCATACCAATTGACCACTGCCCACAAGAGAGGTGTTCGACCATCATTGTCTGGCATATTGAGTTTAACCTCTTCCCGTCCCAACAGTAGCTTCACCACTTGCTCCGCTTCCCCATTCCAATTCGAGCCAGCCCACGAGAGCGGTGTTCGGCTATTATTGTCTGGCATATCGGGTTTGACGCCCTCCCGTTCCAGTAGTAGCTTCACAGTATTCTCCGCTTGACCATACCAATTTGAGGCTGCCCACAAGAGTGGTGTTCGGCCACAATTGTCTGGCATATCAGGGTTGACGTCTTCCCGTCCCAGAAGTGGCTTCATCACATCCGCTACTGCACTCCCCAAATTCGAGGCAGCCCACGAGAGCGGTGTTCGGCCACTATTGTCTGTCATATCTGGGTTGACGTTAACAAAATTAGAGAAGAGTTGGGTGGTACTGAGTGGACAATCAGCTTACCTGCTGGGGTAGCTGGGTTGGACTTCAGCTATGTGACTGGTTCAACAGAAGGGCTCTCTGTCATTGGGCGTTAATAAGGGCAGCTGGAGCAGGTACTCAATGACAGCTAGTAAAATTCGGGAGGGGTCAGATGATAGTCACTTACCCACTGGGGCCGCTAGGTGCAGCTTCGGCTCTCTAACAGAGGAGGGATTCTTGCTTCTCAAGTAATCATCAGAAGGGAGGTTTTAACATTATTGGCTGGTTGGTCGAGATTGAAATCGTCCCGTGCAAGTAGTTGTCTCACGACCCCCTCATGCCCAAACATGGAAGCACCCATGATTGGTGTTTGGCCATCGTTGTCTGACTTGTCGGAGTTGACAGTGTTCTGTGTGAGTAGTAGTCTCATCACCCCCTCATGCTCACCCCAAGCAGCGCTGCAGAGTGGTGTTTTACCGCCTTTTTCCAGCTTGATGGGATTGATATCATTCTGTGCCAGAGGTAGTCCCGCCACCCCCTCATGCCCATTGATACAAGCTCACCACTTGATGATTCACCATACCGGTCTAGCTTGTCGGGGTTGACACCGTCTCGTGTGAGTAGTAGTTTCACCACCCCGTCATGCCTATTATAAGAAGCCCACCAGAGTGGTGTTCTACCATTGGTGTCCGGCTTGTCAGGATTGACATCGTCCCGTGCGAATAGTAGGTTCACCACCCCCACATGCCCATCCCAAGCAGCGCCGCAGAGTGGCTTTTTAGCCTTGTTGTCGGGTTCGTCAGGATTGACATCGTCCCGCCCGAGTCGGACTCTCACTACCCCCTCATGCCCATTGCTAGAAGTGCTACCGAGGGGTGCTATATCTTTCTTGTCTGGCCTGTCAGGATTGACGTCCTCCTGCGTGAGTAGTAGGTTCACCACTACGTCCTGGGCTCGTTTAGAAGCGCGCCAGAGTGGTTCTAACTTCTCCCAGGATCGGCTTGACGAAAGGAGAATTGGTGTGAGAGCGACCATCATTTCCATGTGAGGCGTGGGTGTAGAAGGAAGATATTACAGAAGCAATTTAGGTGAGCGTTGAGGTTAGTGGAGGGAAAGGTTAATGTTGAGTGCAGGGAGAAAGTATCAGCGTGTTGTAACCAAGGGAAGAAGGTTTTCACAAGAGGCATTGGACCAAGGATTTGTGGGTTGCATCACATTATGGGTGGGTTGCATCGTGCAACCGTGATCACAGATACTGTGGGTGGCACATACCAGCACCAAGAGATGACGCTCGGGACAAAGGTGAGTGAGAACCTGTGCGCGTTCTTTTGGATCTAATCAGATCAGACATTTAGATAAAACTGCTCAGTACATATATAGACTAGCTGCCCCTCGACCGAGCGGTCAAGCGTATTATTTTGGATGTAGTATAGATGAAGTATGTATACCAACGACCATTCCTGCAATACCGATCATTTCACCTTCTAACAAGTGCAATACAATCAAGAAACAATAATAGCCTGACTACGAATGCAGTTGTCACCGTTGAAACGCATTTATAAGCAATTCAGTCATGATCAAACGACAATATCGATATTTATGAAAATAATAGTAAAATCTGTAGAAATTGATACCTGGCATATGGAAAAATCACCGCCTTTGCCATCACAGACTCAGTACACGTACATGCAGCCTCGCTTCCCCAAAATCAAAATCAGGAGTGAAAATATTCCCAATGATATCCAAAACTCACTCATATACTCAGTTCCAGATCTCCTTTTTATACTCTATTCTTCAGTTGTTGATAAAGAATTTCAAGCAACAGGATGATCTGGCGACAAGGACTCGGTGATTGATATCTGTCCAGGCCAAGACATAGCCAAGCTCCCGAAGAACCCACAGCAGGGCTTAACCTCATATTTCTAACTGTGCGGGCTTACATTAAAACATGCATAAAAATAAGATCCCATGGCGGTGCTTAATCTCAATAGTGACCGAAGTGTCCATCACTCAACAGACTACCATTCAACCATCTAAGGAGATTATCAGACAAAAGTAAAAATTAATAAGAAAGGCGAGCAAGAAGGAAACAGGAAAATTGTTTTTCTCCCTCGCCAGTTACCGCAGTATACAATACAGAAAAAAACACAAATCATGGATGGGAAACAAACAATTAGAACGGGGGGATGAAAAGAGAAACAACCGCAATTGCAAGTGCATTTAATTTGTGTAATGAAAAGGGAGTTCTAGCGCCATTCCCCCTCAAGAGTCATGCCAAAGTCGATTCTGTTTTAGTATAACTGTCCAGGAAATGTCATGGTAAAAGTAGATACATCGAATCCTACAGCGACAGCAAGAATATTAGTTGCTGTAAAATATAATAGGAGATTGGATGGGGATAATCACCCCTTCAACGGCCCGATCCGCCCACCATCCCCCCGTCTTTTCTGAGCTAGTCAGGCCCCCATCACCATAGTAAGAACTGCCTGGCGAAAGTTCCCAGTGTTCCCAACCATTCCGGAGAGGGTTGGTATGGACGGCCGAGCAAGGCATCCGTGCTCGATATTCACTGTAGGACTGTAGGTTGACGGCATGGCCCGGTCGTCTTACTGGAAACGGTAACTCCCAGTAGGGCCCGGCCGTCTTTTGAATTGGCAGGCGTTACCTTTAGGGCCCGCCCGTCAGTCCTGGGCATAGATCAGGGCGGACTACAATTTGGTGTCCGTCCCGGGAAAAGGCATCAAACTTGCCGTCCATCCTATCCTAGGCCAAAGCCAGACAGACTGGACGAGTGAGAACACTAAAAGTGCCACCATAGGAGTTCATGAGGTGGCCGGAGTGGGTTATTGGTAAACCTCTGGCCATGACAACTGGCGATTTCATTGGTATCAAGCTCGGGTATCATCAAGCAGACAATCTTATAATTACCCTACGCGATTATTAGCTACGAAAACTTCAAGATCTAGCCATCCCTATATCGGGATTTATAGTCATCTTGTAGGCATTGAAGTAACGATGTATAGTGCAATTGAGCAATATCCCACCGCTCACAGAGTGGATGCAGTACCCATCAGATTTATTGGTTAAGGGATCGGACAAACTAACGTACCCAATTTCTTTCCATTTTCCCTTGTACGCCAAAGGAAAAACTTGACAAGAGTCGAAGCTCCGCCACCTGCCAGCATGGGCCACCCTCACTGGATCATCTGTTATAATGCATCTCCTGTCTTTTCTTCTCACCGCATCACAAAATGATCCATCCTGAGTTCCGGTTTCTAAATACTCCCCGGCACGAGGAAGCCAGACTCCTTCGGTAACAATGATAGAAGCCATCCGCAGTGAGTAAATGCTGATCATGGAAGCAATGAAGAAACCGACTATTGGTAACAAGAAAATATTTGCCGGGTTGGAGCCGCTGTGCATCCCTTTGAACCACTTTCTCGCTCTCGTTGTGCAGGCAGTAAGTACCCTTTATTGAACAGAAAATCTCTACTATAAGATAGAGATTAGCATTGGTAATCCCTTTTACGACCGAGAGACCTCCGCTTACTGCGCCGCCAGAATTCTTAGAATCATATATAAAAGGATTCCTGAATGCGGAGCGGTTAGTAGGGGCCATGTTTGATAAGGAAATAAAAAGATGTTTCAAGATGATGTAGGAAGAGGAGATGTGTGCACTAACCTGGGTAGTGTATCTAATTGATCGGATGCGAGAGGGTAGCGGAGAGAAGCGAAAACCTTGTTGGCTTTAGCAAACCTTTAGCATGCTTGAGTGTTTTCCTGGAAACCATGACAGGGATAGAGGATTTAGTGGCCAGATCTCGAAAGGACGCCAAGTACTACTAACAGAGTATAATTCAGGGCACCTACCCCTCTAGTGCATTTCTACCATGGGAACCAAGGACCACAAGTGTAGGGTCCATAAACTCGATCTGAAACATTTTAGTGAGACAATCGTATATCGAGAAATAAATTACAAACTCAGGATTTCAGTGAGAAGATCCTTCAGACTCCTGCAGTGAATCACCCCTACAGCGTCCTCGACCTTCAGCCTCGTCTCCCCCAGGAGCTTTCCCACCGGCCTAGCGATTGCCCCTGCCGCAATGCACCTTTCCGGCTCAGCCTCTGTTCGCTCCCTACTGCTCTCCGAAATATCACCCATGTTGGGTGGGGGAGACGGTGTTCCGGTTGTATGAGGCATGTTCATAGCCCCAAGGCTGGTACCCATGGCCGCACCATAGTTACTCAATTCTCCCGCTATCATGTCATCTGGAACAGTCTTGCCACCATCTTCCACCTTATCCTGATCGATGACATGTAGGGCCAGCGGAGTATCGCCAGCTTTCAGAACGGTCCCGATTGTTCACTTCAGGGCATGCTGGGTCTCCCGACTCAAATTTGTAGCAACAACATACTTTTGCATTGACTTACTACCTTCCTCTGTGTCCGTGACTATCGACTCATATTCCCCACGTAGAATTGTCCTAACGACAGGATAAGGCTCCGGTGTAGAAGTGATAGGAGAGAAGATTATCTCCATTCGTTGAGCACGATGCAGATCGTGGGCGTTAGCTTCTGTATTCGAGGACATTAGCCTAGAGGTATGCCACGGTAGGTTGAAATTTGTAGAATGAGGCACACCTGATCGTCTATGTTTTGTAGGAGATTTGCTCCAGGAATGCTACCCGGAGCAATCGATATCGAGGGCAGGAGGGAGCGAACACCCTATCTAGCACTCAGGCTTCCCTCTGGGAGAAGTCAGAACCAGCGTTAGAATCTGGGCAGTAGTACATACGTTCTCTCCACTATCATGCCTGCAATGCCCACAAAGTGGCATCTCAGGCAAAATCTGCCCTCAAGTCGGCAATTCAGATTAAGGTGATACGGCACCGAAAGGGGAGGAAAGGGGAGCGGGGCAGGCCCAAGGGCCAGTCGGTGTTGCGAGGTAGGATAAGGATGGTTGGTGGGGTAGCAGGGAGGATCGTTGTTGTAGGAAAAAGCATGGAAGTGAGGTGTCAATATAGATTAGTGAAAATATTTTCGCTTTTGGCTTGGCATTTGGTGGGTCACATGTGGTGATGAGAAATTCTATGCATGGTACATGTCAGCATAGAGGAGAGGATCAGATAGTCTTTTTGGATTAGATCAGATCCTAGTTTGAGATAAAACTGCCCAGTACATATATGACTAGAATCCCCGGGCCTACGGCTCGTCTCTGTCCGTATTGTGTAGAATAGGTTCGTTATATGGGTTGGGAAAAGAGTGTGAGTGAATAGCATGGATGGTTGCAGAGCTTTGTGGTGATGGTTGTTGTGTGTGGATTTAGCAAAGTGTGAAGGTAGAGGGAGAGGGCAGAGGGCAGGGAATAAGCATGCTACTAGTAGAGGGTACAAGTGATGAAACGTCATATAAACACAAATCATCTTATATAAGAGCCGGATTATGAGGCACAAAGAACTATGAAATGGTGGAAAGACAATTGATTCATACTACATCTATATTACATGGTAAACAGTCTCTAAATGGAAAGTAAGGTGAGAGGTGTGAGCGAAGCCTTGCATTGAGATATAGAGTATGAGAGATTAGTAATGTGTGAAAGGGAAGGAAGGGAGTAGGGTACAGGTTTTAGAATACATACAAGGAAGGAGAGAGAAAGACAAAAAACCAGGACGTGGCAGTATCGAAACTGAAGCATAATTAGTTAAATTAGTAATAGGGAAAA
>Ga0307509_10003085_pt1 | contig 25886 bp, 33 predicted proteins | sample 10_EM_MG_FD_202245 | JGI IMG/M metagenome (GOLD analysis project Ga0307509, IMG submission 202245) | Populus trichocarpa ectomycorrhiza microbial communities from riparian zone in the Pacific Northwest, United States - 10_EM | ecosystem: Host-associated > Plants > Roots > Unclassified | place... | reverse complement strand
GTTTCTTAACTAGATATCATTTACTCCGGCATTCCCAACCTCAAGCATCCGTTCTCATTCTTCAGGTAATGTACCAGTACTTATTCACCGTTCACGTGACCAATGACTAATTCCGGCGAGGTGAGTAGATACAGCAGCTCGAGCCCGATCACAACACCACCAGCCACCCACTCAGGCCACGGCCCTATACAGCACCGCATACTAACTCCCACTAACGGGTGAAAATGTCTAGGCGGAGGGCCCGCACGGCGGGACAACTGACACGAGTTCGATATATACGAGTAGGAGGAGTATCATACCATGGAAGCGCCGCCTCATCCTAAATCTGTGGATATGCTAGCTCAAGCAAACTCAACTCAGGGTGAATATTACTAGGGATATACTCGCGCCTTAATCTTTCTTAATGAGCTCCCTTTAATATATTCCGAGGCCTATTTTTCTTTTTCTTTCCCCCCCTCCCACTTGCGCCTATCGCCCCATTCGAGCTTTTACTAATGCTCCATTCCAGTCAAACCACCACACCATTTTACTAGTCCGCACTATTTATCCCCGTCGCAATACCCCGCGACCCCATACCACCCCCACCTACTGCCCCCACGTGCTGCACTTGGGAACCCATTAAAACTCGGAAACTACCCGAGCATTATATGGTGTGTAGCAGTGCAGAGATTATCCGATCGGCCATCCTTCCGCCGGGAAAGAAATGAAATGAAACGTGATGGATGTCAAACCCACCCAACCAACCCCAGTCACTCTACTCGAGTACAAGTACCCCCAACTGAACAAGTGAGAATCAAAGGTTTATCGCAGCCCCGTACAAAATCGTATCATTTACGATCCCTACTTGCGCCTCCCACATCCGCTATTATCACCACGGCGTTCCCGGGATATAACTTATGATTCCTGGTATTTGGCTACTAAGTCACTCCCAGCCACTATCTATCACCCTATCTCCAAAATATCACGCGTTCCCAAGGTTCTTTTTTTACACCTTAACCGTCAGGACAAGCATCTTGCAATATTATAGTTTCCGATTTTTAATGATCCCCCCCCATTACCCCGCCTTCTTGAGTACAGTACAGCACTATCATACCATGCCCGCATACCCCAAGCAAACACCCCACAATAAACTCATCACCCCACTAAGCCATCTCTCCCCAGGAACCCAATCCCTGGTTCGAAAGAAAGATCATGCTCCCCATAATTTATCGCACGCTGCCTGAGTGCCGGTACTGCACTTTGCAAGGGTACGATAGAACTATCATGCAGTAGGAGAAAGTCCTGCCAAAAAGTCTTGGCTATAATAATAGAAAATTTTGTGAGCCACACTCCCCAGACTTTTGCCTATCGTACCAACCACTCATCCCACCGACCATACACCGCCACACCTTCCCCCCACCACCAACAGACCCCATAACGCCCCCCCCCCCCAAACCACTTATCATACCAAACCATCCATCATGCCATATCTCAAGCCCTATCATACAAGGAACCTCCAAGCTCCCGTTTCGCCGGTGCTGTGCACACCACCATACGTACTCGAGTATTCGAGTACCGGTATTCGAGTACATCATCCCCCGCCACTCGAGCAAAACGATGACCTCATCCCGTCCCAAAAGCGACCGGCACCGCTAAACCACCCGAACGATACTTGCTTGTACCGTACTCGAGTACAACGCCGGTATTATACCAGTAGACTAACGTTTAGCAAATTCCATGGAGCTTGGTGTATGAAACGGGTGCGGTAAGTGGAGCGGAGCGGAGTGGGATCATTATATCAAACCTTCATCACATTTAGATCTCGACCACGACTTTTGGTTCATCGGTGATTACCATACCAGCAACCTTGTTCCGATGGAGGGGTGGGTTGGTGTTCTGAAACGGCTCAGTGGGAGGAGTAAATAATACGTCATGCGCAACGATCGCGCGGATGGATGGAGACTTGTTTAGTATGGTGGGATTAACTAGGCCAGGCACAGTTTATTCCATTCTGCTCTGCTCTGCTTTGTTTTGATTTTGCTACCTTTGACGTGATAGCAGTGCTTTAAGTTACAAACTCTAACAAGCTGAACAATACTCGAGTAAATAGAAAAAAAGTAAAAATCTATTGTATGGAGTTTTTGGCTTCTGATGTTCTCTCTTCGATAATCCATTGAATTCCTTGCTTCGTTTCAAACTCGCAAACGAGCGAACGGTTGGTCCACGGTATGTTAGCCCGCCCTGGCTAACTGACATACAGTACAACGTTCTCCAAAGTCTACGCACTTCCCGACAGACTGGAGCGGCTGGGCTTAAAGGATCAGAAGAGAGTGAGAAAAAGAAAAACCCAATATACACATGTTCAAAGCAAATTTCCAAACCCCATCCCAAGTGCGAAAAAAAAAAATGGTGAAAATGAACCGACCAAAATTCGAAGAAAAAACCCCCTGCAGTGAGAAGCTACCCAAAAAAGCCATTTCGTAAAAGACATAAAAGAATGCGTCGAAAAGAACCATACTAGAAGGAAAAATCATGACGTTTTTCGTTTCCCCTACGTTGTATGGGAAAGAAAAACGGAGGAAAAAAAAAGCCCCGCTAAGGTCCATGTCTATAAGCATAGCAAAAGACGAGACGAGAAGAGAACCGCCGGAAAAAAAGGAAACTCGGACAAGCGTCAGAACCCATATTCACATCGAACCCCATGGAGGAACAAAAGGAATAACAAAAGAAAGTAACCTAAAAAAGAGGCTTCGCTTTCAAGAAGCCTCTATTTTTCTAAAAGCCCAATCTCCGCTGCATCCTAACCACTCCGATTCGAACCCAGACAACGAACCCCAACCAGCGCTTCTTAAACCCAGGCCCTTTTCGTTTCGTGTTCTGTGCTTCGCTCTTTCCGGACAATCCCCACCTCTTGCCGGTCCCGTGACGACCACGACTATCGTTGCGTGGCTTGCTGCTGATATGGCTCCCATCAAACCCTTCATCAAACCCTCCAACCTTCTCCTTTATAACACTACCAATGATAATATCGTCACCATCAAAATCCGCCTCATGCGGCCAGTGCTGTTGGTTGCTTGACCCGGAATTACCTCGTCCACGGCCTGAACAACGCGATGTAGCCCTTGACCTCTCCTCTTCCTTAGCCTCAGAACGCCGCCTTTTTCGTTCCCTCTTTTCTTCCTTTTTCTCCTCCTTCGCCTCCCATGCCAGTCGCGCTGCAGTGACAGATGCCTCAAATGATGGAGATGTTTCCGATACTGATTTGTCCAGTGACGATCGAGCCTTGTTGTGAGAGCGCTTGAAGGAGGCTTTGATACCGTGTTGTGATACGTTGGATGGAAAAACCGTTGAAGGTAGATCCGTGGGTGATACAGGTGACACAGGGGTGGTCATTTGGATGCTAGGGGTCCTGACCCTCTGGTGTAGATCCGTCATGCTTAAAGTAGGTAGCATAGGGGTGCTCCTTCCTGTGTTCAGGCGAAGTCCACCTGGAACTGGTGACTTGCTACCCCCCAACGCATTCCTCCCAGCCTTATTCAGAGTATGCTCGTCGTCTGACTCGTCACTGGATTCATTCGATGTGTTATACTGGGTAACATCTGGTGTATAACCGCCCCTTCTTGGAAGCTGCCGCTTAGGGTGAGAAAAGGTTTGGTTAGCGCCGACGAGTAAAGGAGAGCTCCCACTGGTTTGGGAAAAATTTCTTCGATGTCGATAAGCGAAGGGCGAATCGTCTTCGATCCCACTCGAGTCATATCCAGTTCCATCGTAAATACCCAATCCTACACCATTTGGAAGACCACCATCCGATCGGGACAGGTCCAGAGAATTTGAACGAGATCCACTAACTTTCTTCAAAAGCGGCTTTATTTTCCCCCGGGCTCTGTGCGCAGCAACCGATACGGAAGCCGGAGAGTGCGAATGCGAGTGGTGATGGTCGTAATGATCAAAGGTCGGTGGAGGCGAACCAGGACCTGAGAAAAATCCCTCATCTACGTCGTCGACAGTCTCTTCCTTATTTTTCAAAAATGACCGTGCGCGCTTGTGTAATTTTCCTGGAGTTTTCGTGGCATGTCGCGCGGCGGCAAGTCCAGGATTCAAGCGGGGTGATGAAGAAGTCGATATCGAGGATGGCGGACCGGTAACGGAGTAAGATGTTGGCACGGTTGATGTTGATGATGGGTAATAGGATGTTGAGGAGCGGGGTGTGGTGGGGACGAATGATCCCGGATGCCGAGGTGGATGATACTGATAAGAAGGCACAACGGAAGCCATCTTGTTAGACGTTGCAGATGATGTTCAAAAGCAAACCGATAAAATACGAATGTCGTCGATGGTGGGAGAGGGGGGTGAAAAGAGAGGAAGGATGTTCTCAAAAAGAGGACCTCTCTGTAAGTTCAGCCAAGAAAGGGCTGCGTTGAAGGGCGGTGCACGCGATGGCCTTACCCTGATCCTCGCGGCGAAGTTGGGGGGAAATATAATAGTGACAGATGACGGAGCTGCTTGGTTGCGTACGGTGTGGCTAGCCCTCGTTGCTCTGTAGGGCTTCCTTGCTTTCCTCTCTTTCGCCTGGTACACTGGGAACAATAAAACAAAATTCTAGCCCACAGATACCGGATGCGTCCTCCGTAGGTGGGCGTCGTCGATCCGGTTTGGTACAAAACGCGACCGCAAACACAAGTTGAACTCGACCTCCACGATTGACAACACGGCCAAGATAAATCCTCCCTGCCGTAAACAACCACAACATAAACAAAAACACAACTTTGGCCAACCAACCCCTTCCCTTTCTCTCCTCCTCGTGCTTTTTCCGTATGTGGAGAATAAGCAAAGGAGTCCAGTAACGATGTTTGCAAACAAGCACAATATTTCCCCCGCTCTTGTGAGCCGAGTGTTATAACCACACGAGATGAGCAACTAATAAAAGTGCTCGATGAGAGGGGGTTTCGTAATCCAGGATAAGGATATCCCTTCCCCCTTTCCCCGCGCGGCAGGGGAACCGAAAAAGGTAGGTGTGGGAAAATAGAGCGAGACAAGGAAAAATGCTCCAAGTGAGCAGCCCCAAAAGTGTATCTCTTCGTGTGGCTTACTAAATGGGCTCAATTCCTTCGACTAACTACTCAGGCTGAGAGGCTGAAGGCGATATTCTCTCTCTTTACAAGAGAAAGGATACGCAAACAAAGACGTCGTAATGAGGGGGCGGGGTTATCTGGTATCAGCTGAACCCATGAAATGACCTAAATTTTTCGGAAGAGTTAAAATCAATCAATCCCCCCCCCTCGTGTCGATAAAAGAAAGGGTGGGGGGAGAAGGATGGCTATCATAGCCTTTTTTCTTTTCTTACCTCTTTCTTACAATAAACAGCGGCGATGGTATGTTCCCACTTCTGTATTTGTAATCCCCAAATCTCCAGTGCCCAGCGTTTTCCCGACCGTACGAACGAAGCAAGGAAAAAAAAGAAAAGAGGGCACAGCCTCTCGAATTGAAAAATTCCCAAAAATTCCTTCACAAAGTCAAACTCGTATTTTTCTCGAGGAAGAGTGCTATCCGCTAGCCAAGTTCTCCCCCGGATTCTTTTTTTCCCCTTCGTTTCGTTCTTTCTAGTTCCTTCTTTCCTAACTTTTCTAGCCCAGCCCAGAGGATGTCTAGATGACGATATCGGCGATGTAGATAGATAAGGATCGTCACGCGTGGGTGGGGGGATAGAGAGGAGATGAGGAGGAGGGAAACGGAGGAAGAGGGGGGGGGTGGAAGAGATGAACTTGGAGATGAGGACGCGGGGCCGGACAGAAGAAAAGGGAAGGGGAGAGGGAGGAAGAGCGGAACAGATGAGGGCAGAAGATACAAAGGGAAATTTCAACCCAACGTGAAGCCCAAATGGAGAAAAAAACGAAATAAAAAATAAAAAACGAAAGAAATAGCACGGTGCGGGATGGCAAGGTTTGGAATAAAAGGTAAAAAAAGCCTCTTCAAACCCCCTAAGGGAAATCCAAGAGGGAGGCTTTTTGTAAGAAAAAAGCTAGAAGAAGACCGTGTGTTTCTCTATTCTTGAAAGAGGTCACCACGGAGGAGAGGTGCGTCTCCAACCCGTTCGAATGGAGAAGGGAATCAAGAGAAGATGGCCCATCTAACGATAAAAAGCAATGAACCCACCTTTCATGCCAGGGAGAATGTCTCTGATTGTCAGAAGGAGAAGGAGAAGAGACTTGAAAAAATGTCGCACGGGCATTACTTGAATCAACTGCACAGGAATCACGACCGAGAGCAGCTCGTCCACAGAAACTCCACCGTTCCTCTGTGGGAAGGGTTCGGTCTGGTTACGGGGTAGAGATGTCAATTCCTCGCCTGGACCATCCTATATCTCGACTGTTCTTCCCCACAGTTACATACGCTGGACATGCACTCGATTACTATCTGTGTTGGAGTTCCAATCCATCTATGGTACTCGAGTACGGCACGGTCTCTATCTATCAATCGTAGACGACCATATCTTGTAGTGCAGGTTTACCATAATATTGTTGAGTTGAAAACGACTTTGGAGAAGAAAGATAATGGAAAGGACCTCAAGGAGAATGGTTGTTGTCTGCTCTAAAAAGTCAATAGCTCATTCGTCGCCAATTTCCAGCGACCCGATCTCTCCCACCTATCCGCAGCCTAACAAGCATCGCACAGCTAAACCCCTATCATACCCGTAGCTCCCTTCCCCACATATCCCCCTATCCGCATTGATACCATAAACAAGATCACCAAACAATTTACCAGCATCACATTTCCCATTTCCCGTGATCTTCCAGACAGACATACACCCCCATCCCTCCCCTTTCGAAGGGGAAAAAAAGGCCCAGTCCAAAAGAGGTTTCATTATCGCAGATTGCCCGATATCAAATTCAGTAAATCGACCTGTCACTTGAGATCTCCTTCGTCTAAATCTCAATAAACCCCCACCCCCTTGCCAATCCTATCCCGCCGACACAAAGGACAAGCACCAGGCACCCCCAGCGGAAAAAGAAAACAAAAAAAGACAAAAAAGACCTCCAATCCCGGAACCCGAACCAGACTAAACAGCGAATGCCCGCTCATTCACATTGCACCACAGGAGAGAAGAGAGAGAAAAAAGAAAGAAGAAAAAAAAACCAGCGAAACAGCACAGTGGTTTCCACACATTCGCATCCCATCGTCAAGGGCCACTTTCCTTCCCGGAAAATCAAATGCGAAGAATAATGGGGAAAAATGGGTAAGAATGGGTTCAAAAGTGGGCTGAGAAATGGGCCCTTCTCCCCTGACACCCTCAAGGGGAGAAGCGAAAGTACCGGGAAATGGTGACAAGCTTATCATGCAAGCCCGCCGAACCCTTCCTTCCTCTCGTAAGAAACAAGAGGGGAGAGAAAAGAAGGAATTGGCGGAAGGAGGAAAAGAGATAAAACATATGATACAGTTACTCACAGTATCTTATCAAGAATAGGAGGAGGGCGAAAGATGAGGGGTCCATCAAAAGCCCTCCCGTGACTAGGCCGACGATCGAGGAGGCTCGAACAAGGTCTAACTTTTAAACTGCCGGTAGACTATTTCGTTTCAAACCATCTGCTGGGTTGACTAGTGGCGGCAGTATTTCCGTGGCGGTGGCTAGCACACCTCACATTTTGAACCAAGAACAGGGTTAGGGATTTAAGCCTTAATGGAAGAGCTCAAGACAGAAGGAGGGATTCCCAACGCGTTCATACCGAGAGCGCTAGCTTGAATAGCCACGGTATCATAGCAAGCAAGCACGCTTCTTCTGCTGCCGCCGCTGCTTGCTTGATTGCTTGCTTGCCAGCTGCAAGTGGGTGCGAGCGAGATCACAGACGGACAACTCAGAGCTTAGGCTCGGTGAGGTTCATAGCGTTCGCATTGAGATATTTAATACCATTTCGTGGTGTATCTTTTTGCGCTTCTTCTGCTGGACCTACTGTTCGCGTGTACTCGAGTAAAGGTATTACCCGTGCATCGAGTACCGGTACTCGAGTAGATTGCTTGCGCAGCGTGGTATCGCACTTGAGTACTACCGTACACTAGTAGTTTAAAGAGGTGCCAGCAGACTTTTGGCCGTTCAATCGGCGGGGCGTGCTCTCCCTGCATTGTATCGTATGGTATGGTGTTGTGAGGTTATTTTCATCTGCGGATTTTGCGAAATGGCAACTTACCGTGCTCCTTGGCCTGTTACGGATTTGCGGTGAGATATCGGTATCGTAAGGGGGTACCTTTGTGGATAATTCGGGCAGCGGTACGGCACCGGAGACAGATCTTCATAGGCCAGTGGTGATGTTGTAACGTGTTATAGTACATTTTCTTGCCCTATGCCCCGAGAAGAACCTCACCCTTCATTTCCACCGCCAGCTATGATACCAAACATTGATTCTCCCCGGTTAAACATCTCCTTTCGGAAATTCCTGTCCTCGGTTCTCATTTCTCGTTTCTAGAAGAGACGGGAAAAGCCCCATCATGGAGAGTGCCAGGAGATTGAAATAAACCTCATTCAATCTCCACCAAAGTTACCCAAATTTACTCTAGAACATCACTCGTTTGATTCCCAGCCAGCCATCAAGCAATAGCCATGTTCCAGCTAGCCAGTAAGCCCAAACCAAACCAGACTAAAACGAAACGGAACAAATCGAGCCAGGATAGGACAAAACCCACACTGACTGATTAGAGATTTTCCAGAGCCCCACCAAACTCGTGTAAGGAACAAACTTTTTGTTTCAGCACGGTCCAGAGCCTCCCCATTCTGGCAACACATATGGGGAGAAAGGTGCCCGTGTTCTCAAGAACCTCAGAAACTCTGCCGCAGTCCTAATGGAAGGAAGAGAGAGAAAAAGATCCATTCACGTCCAACCCAACTCACCCCAGGCTGGTCATCCCTAATGGAATGGTGTCTCTGCCCTGAGCAACTTGAAAAAAAATTTCTTCCCAGCAAAACCCAGGGCTCCACTAACCAGTTCCCCACCCCCCCCCCACCATCCATGGAACCCGAGAAAATCCATCTCTCCATCCGCCACCCATCTCACCGGCACCACCACAGCCGCAGAATTCCAGAAATTCCCCCCCAAACGGCACCTTCCCCAGCCAGGGCGGGCGCAAACCAGCCGCGCGTTCCCGATTTCTCCAAAATCAGGTCTTGGCATTGGGGCTCAAGGGCTCTGCGATTTCAGTTGGTTGAATTAGGGTTCTAGCCCTTTACCCTCGCGAGAGAGGGTAAAAGAAACTTTGCACGAAAAAAAAACCCCCCATTTATTGCGGGGGGACGCTCAGCACAAGGCTGAGCACATTGGTCTACCGTAATTGCCACCGTGAGAACCCAAGAGATTTTTTGCGTTTGTGGTATAAAAACTCGTTTTTGCACTACCTTGTATGATAATAATAATATTCACTTATGCCATATTATGCAGGGAAAAAAAAGGCTGCGGCGAGTTCCGGGAGCTTTCTCGGGTCTTTTGACTGCATCATGCTACTGTCATGCTGGATATCTGTGCGCGTTATGTTGCACGTAATGTGTTTTATGTTGATAGGGCTACAACGAGGCGGATGAAACGAGAGGGACATTGTTTTACGTCTTTTGGAAAGAAAGAAAAAAAGGGTTGCTGCTGTGCTGCTGTGCTGGGTGGGTGCCCGGCAGCGGTTGTTTTTTTAGGCGTGGGAAAGTGGTGTCTGGTGGGGTAGTTGGGGTTCAGTACGATATCGTGGGAAGAGGGTAGTCTACCAGAGAAAATGGGATTTGATACCGTAATACAATAAGTTGAATACTTTTTTTTTATTACCATAGCCTTCGCTTATCGTGCCGTTCCTACCATTCTTGTCCTCGCGTGGAATCACTTCGACAGCGGGAAATCCATCTCTCTCGCCTTAGTCCACAGATCCTATCATACATACTAGAGAATATGATACGGTGGCCTACCGTAGTTACAAGTGGGCGTATTTGGCTTGGTAGTGTTCCACCCTTGAGGGCTATTTGCATGTATATCTCTTTTTATATATATCTTATTTCGCAGCCTTGAGGCTTTCCGAGCGGGCTTATTGCGCGGTAGAGTGTTCGACGGGTGAGTAAGTTACGGTGTGGGTTAAGCCCAGCTCAGAGTTTCAAGGCCTACGACTCCTTGGCGGCGGAGTCCACGGTGGGGTACGGTAGCCAGAGGCTGACCACAGCGATCGTGGGAATAGAGGCATGAGTTGAGGCGGTTTTTTCTAAAGTACCGTACTCTAGCTTTAGTAGATGTCATGTGCTCCGTTGCTCGGGTAGGCTTTGGAAGGGGTGGCAGGTATTGTTCTCATGCTACCTACTACTGGTGCTCGGGCGCCTAGGATATGATTCCCCGAAGGGGTATTACTGATGCAGCAGGGCTTCTAACGTGCGGTGAGAGCCCGGTAATGTTTTGGGATTTGATTTGCTCGGGCGAACAGCCTCGAGAGATACCTCGAGGTTAGGTGACTTGGCTTGACTGCGGATGGCAGGGGGGAGACGTCAGGCAAGTGGGATTGGCGAGGCTGAGAAAAATATTGATGTTGTAAACCCGAGTGATGATATGTGATCACGGTATTTCTAAGAGCCTAAGTTGAAAGTTTAGAGAAGGCGAGACTAAGGGCCAAGACCAACACTGAGCCGGGTTTAATATCTGTGGCTTTTCTATACAAGTTTCAACTGTTACCACAGGCATGCTGGTCTGGTGCTCCTTAGTTCGGGGGTGAGGCCGGGAAAGGTGGAAGATAAGGCTGGGTAACTAGGACTATTGCAGGAGTCAAGTACCCTAACTGCATTGCTTTAATACTGTCCAAGGTTCGAAGTATGAGCAATTATCTCTTATTAGCTGGTATAATAGGTTGGGCGACATTTCAAACTTCGTCGAGTAAACTTGCCACCTCCAAGGCTTAGCTCACGTCCTCGGGTGATATATAACGCCTCAATATTAAATTGGCTAGCATTCTGATACGTGTAGTACCCTGGCTGCTCCTCGCCATATTAAAATCCATACGCCTTTAGGAGCTCGAGTTTGAGGTTGAGAAATACCAGCCACCCACCTTCTGATAAAGAGAGGTACGGGGGGACTGACATTTACTACTTTTCTACCTTATCGCTACTCAGTAATCGCACGCGAATGGGGGTAAAAGAGAGGACTTGAAAGAAGACTGTAGTGAGTGAGAAGTAAGTTACAGAAGGTGTTCCTGGTGCATTCCCCTTCCCCAATTGCACTATCTGAAACCCCGATATTTGCCGGATATTTGGAGTGGAGGTGGATTGGCTCGTGAAAGCGGCAGAGACATTCCATTCTGGAGCACCTAAAGTAGGCGTTACCTTTTATTGGATGGCAGAGATACTGGGAGTGGGTAGAGGGTGTATTCAATGACCTACCAGCGTCCCAATCGACGGTCACATCTACGCTTCCCACCCACTCTATCACGCCAACCTACACACTGTGGAATTTTTGTATTTTAACTGGCGTGAGATCTGCTCGCGCCTCCATTCTAGGAGTAGCTTCTTTGCCCACTCACACCCAAACCAAGAAGCAAAAGGGAGTAGTTTTTTTTTTGCCGTCGTTATCCGATGAACCAGGATTGATATCCTCCGCCCGAGGAGCAGCTTGGCCACTGCGAAGCTGCCCTATCCAATAGCCCATATCAAGGGAGTTTTACTAACTCGATCGCGTTTGGCCAAATCCTGTCCTTTGGTTTTCGCCGTGTCAGTCGTGATTTCGGTAGAGATTTCGATAACCCATAGATATGCTATGCAGCCCATCCCAGGAAGCCATGGAAAATGTCCGGTTCGAGGGCTTAGACCACTTAGATGGGGCGCACTTATTATTCCTGTCAAGGACTGCTGTAGTCTGTATATAGTCAGGAGATCTCAAACATTTAAAACCTGAGCATTTTGGGTATTCTATCGTCTGTTTCCTCGCACAGGATCCCACCGACATGGAGCATAGAGGGGAAAAATGGCGCTTTTATGGGGCGGAATAGCTGATTGGTGAATGGGATGGCGGCGCTGTTATAGAGGATAGGCGGTGTGTCTGTGCGGGAAGGGAGAGTGTTTGGGGGTTGAAATGTTTGGAAGGCGGACGGCTAGCGAGTGATGAGTTGTGAGTGTTTTGCGTTCCTGGAAATTCACTTTTGTCCGGGGGGCCGCGGGAGGTTTAGGGAGATAATTGTGTTGGATTTGGTAAATTTGTGGATATAGAGAGTATAAATAGAATGCCTAGACTGATAAAGTAGAAGTGCTTATGACAGGCAAAAGAACCAGGGCGGAAAACGAAAAAAGAAGGCAATAACCTCCCTAAGCTACCATTACCAAACGCCCCGCTATCCCTCGCGAAAGATTGTGAAAATTTAACGGAGAAGAAAGAAAGAAAAAAAATATGAAAAATAAAAAAATCTTAATTATCATTCTACTTCCTCTTCATAGCAGTAAACAACCCCTCCCTCTCCAACCCCCCCATCCCACTCCTCCTCCTTTTCTCCACTTCTCGATAATACTCTACCCTAACCCTAACTAATCTCTCCTTCCCATCTCCCGCGGTCTTCTTCCAAATCTTCCACTTTTCCTCCTTCTCCGCTCCCGACTTCACCTTCTCGTTCAATGCCGTCTCACAGTGCCAACACAAACACTTCCCGTACTCTTCCCCACCCGTAGCCTCCTCGAACACCGCACTAGTATACTCAAACCCATCGCCTAGCGTATCCTCAGAGAGCTTGTCATTGTGATCAATGAACCTCCCCGCTACATTCTTGCAATACTCGCGGTAAGCGGCGGGCGTGAGCATGGCCGAGTGCCAAACCAAGTCTACATCTAGAGTCGGGACCAGGATTTTGCCAGGGTGGAGGTTGAAGAGCGTGAAGTAGGACTCGTATCTGCTCACTGCGCGCTGGAGGAAACCGGAGGTGTCCGGGGGGTTGATTAGTACCACGCTGCGGGTATTAGAGCGCGCCCGGACGAGATGGATGCAGTCTAGGGGCAAGCGGCCCATGAGAGCTGGGGAGCGGATCCAGAGATGGTGGTGCATTTTGTCCACAAAGGAACATTGTCGAAGGACGGCGAGGGGGAGGTTTAGAGAGTAGGGGGTTGGGGTTTCGGTATAACAGGATTGTAAGAGCGGGAGGACAGGATGTGTGCCTAACGGGGTGATTATTGAGGCTATGGTGGGGTGCGATTGGAGCGTTGGGGGTTGTGGGAAGGTTGTGCGGATGAGGGTGTTTAGGGAATTGAGGACGTCAAACGATGTGGGCGAAGAGGGGTGGAGATAGGTTGCGCCCTGAAGGTCGAGGGATGTGATTCTGAGGTTATTAGCATGATCCTTATCTTCGGGCTTAGTGTTGCTAGACGAACCTCATCCGGAAATCTTCCCCACCCTCTATCAGTGACTTGATATCTTTCCGGAACTTCTCAGCGCATAGTGAGTCCATAGTTATGACCATCCCGCAGCCTTCACAATCAACTGCGAATTCCTTGCTGATCCACCCGCGTTTCCGGCTCTCGGGCTCGACTTCGCAAATGAAGACGTCAATTTCTTTCGCGCATGCCGGACACTTGATAAGTTTTTTCGGCGGGGATTTCCACAAAATTTCCTCGAGAATGTCAGGCGCTTGAGAGGTGATCCTCTCCCAGTACCGCGTAGCATGTCCGGAGAGTTTATAATCCCATTTATCGTCGTCGATGGCTTCATGCTGCTCACCATTAGCCGACTATACTTCAAGTGGGTGGGACAGCAGGTACAGCATACGATGTGTTCATAGGGAAAAGCGAGGTTCATCATCGCACTCATACCGAACCATATGCAATCCTCATTATACCGCCGTGGATTAAGCATATAGGAGTGCCAAACCATCAGCACATCTAACGGCGGTAATAAATCTCTCGGCAACACCTTCATGCCATTACCCTTATCCAATACACCCGCTTCCCCTTCTTCCCGGGCCTTTAGTTCCTTATTCACAACCTCCCACCATATCCCGAACCGCGCAACAGCAACCTCAATCACAGCTCTCCACCACAAATCCTTCTCCGGATCCTCCCCGAAAATCTCGGAGAAGGCTTCTTCTTTATACACCCGGTTATGCAACCATGTAAAAGCCTCGAGTAATTCTAGGTGCACAGCGCACTGGGAAACCGTGGGTAGTCCCGACACGGTCGGTTGCAGCGTCGTGATAGTGAACACCAGAGGGTCAGGGATGGCCGGGGTGTCCTTTTTTGTTGCGGCTGGAGCGAATACGGGCGGTATTGTGCTTTGGCGAAAGTGTAAGAACGACATTTTTATTGTTTGTCAGATAGTCATTCCGAGAAGAAGGGAAGAAGGGGCAAAGAGGGAGTTGTTTTATAGAGTTGATGCGGATAGGTCCAGATGGCCTTGTGAGGCAACGCTTGTAGGGGAGGATGCGGCTGGGATGTGCGAGGTTGTGTGACGAGGCACTATTGGGGGGCGGGGGGAGTACGAGTAGATCATTCCATGATCTGGTATGATACCAGTAATACCGGTATGGTAAGGCGTTCTCAAGGTGGGGCTGTAGCTTGCGGCTCTAGGGCGCTGGTACAAGTATTGCTCAAAAGGGTCTTGGGCGTTGTGGTACAGTCCACCAACAGGGATCAGTATCAAAACTAGGTATGATATGTACATGTAACTTATAGCGGTTACACGTCTCATATCCCTTCCGCTCCCCCTTCACCCCTCACCCGCAATCAGTGCTGCAAAGAAGGTCTTCGATAATGGAACCCGGGGGGTTAGGAGGGGAGGGGTTTGAACCGGGGCTTCTGAAAATGGGGATTGAAGGGGGGTTCTAGGTACGAATATATTATATTAAGGGGTTCTTTAATGTCTTAGTAAGCAAAAATAGTAGGAACTCTTAAGGGGATTTCTACCTTCGACCCAGCTGTGTAAGTATTTATTGCTCAGAAGCAGGAGGAGCAGAGCACTGGTGCCAGGTTATTTGCTGCTTCTGCTACATTTGCTTCCTTTTCCTATTATTTTATTAGTTTCTTTGCTTCTAACTACCTTCAAATATCATTGCTTACCATTTTATTAGAAGGGGTTCTATCTTATAACCTCCTGGTTCGAAACAGCTCACTCCCAGTCCTTCGATCATTTTTGATCGAACCCCCCCTTCGTTGCAACATTGCCCAGACGGCTACAAATAGCCGTCCCGTCCCGTCCGGCGCTCTTGGTAGCCCCCCCACAGGGCCCCTCTGGGCCCCGGACGGTTGGGAACACTGGTCGTCTTTCCCGTACCGTGATAGCCTACTATCATGTCGTAGCCATTGAACCCAACGAGTGGTGGAAGAATTTCCTCAATTTTGTTTGATATGCTGGATCGCTCGATTAAGTAAACTGTATTTAGTCTGGAAACACACCCTTTGTTGAATGCAGCCCCAGCTTGCTCTCTCGTTTCCTATTTTCAAAAAAGAAAAAAAAAACCCCGTTTGACTGATAGCAAGTACTGCTGAACTTATTCTTATTAGTCCACTAATGCGAGCAAACTTTAATAGTCTTAATTAGTATCACAGAAACATGATCAATATTGTCTAGAGATTGCTTACTGTTATAAGTTCCTCAAACCACCCCTAGAAAGCCTGAAAATAGTGGAAGTAATCTTGGGTGCAAACCAGTGTTCGCAACCGTCCAAAGCCCCGGTAGAGCCCGACGGGGGGACTGCCAAGAGCCCCGGACGAGACGGGACGGCACAATGCAGTCCATCTTCGTCCGAGAACTTGCAGGACGGCCGTCATTATGAGGGACGATGAGCCCCACGATGTGAGACAATTTCGGGTAGGGGACGGCAGGTGCCTTTGTATGATAAGGCGTTCTGAAGGTGGGACTAGCCTGAGGCTCTACTTTAGGGCGCTGGTATGGTGAGGGAACTCTGTGGTCGGAGCACTTTACCAAGAAAATATGGTCCGTCTTCAAACCCCAAAGGATTTTCAACCACAAGTCCAATGAGAATTATGGCTCTATTAGGTGATAGATTGGGTGATTCTCTACATACTGGTAGGGGAGAAATAGAGGTATCTCAAGTTTTTGTGGAGATATGATGGTTTAAAATGGGTTAAAATTTTGGCAGAAAAAAGAGGAATGTCCGGGGTATTCTGTGATAGGTTAAGTACAATTAACTGCCTTGATGAGGACGGTTAATTGATATTTGCCAAGATGTTAACCTATAGCAGAGCTTGTCTTGGTGTGTTAACCTAATGTTAATTCTCAAGAATGAAATGTCCGCCTGTTCCGACTACAGAGTTCCCTCACCATATTGCTCAAAAGTGGCTTGGGCCTTGTGGTACAGTACAGTCCACAAACAGGGATTGGTATTACCTGTAACTAGGTATATGTAATAGTGGTCACACGTCAAACCTCCCTTCCGCTACTGATCGCCTGCGCCAGCCGCTGCCCCCAACGAGCCACCACAGCCCCTACCACTGGCCACAACAGGCCCCACTAGTTGCCTCGCAACTCTCTCAACCGGCTTAGAGTGGAAGGCCACCCTCATAGATTGGGGTAGCATTACAAAGATGTTTTGCGTAAGCAGCTCGTGCTTTTTCTCGGTTGTATGGGTGATTCGGGCGAAATCCTGTTCACTGATATATTGGTTCTTGAGGATCTCTGCAGCAATTTCTGAGGCCATCTTGTTTAGTTTTCAGTCCACCAAAATACCTGCGGCCTCAAACGATCTGTATGCTTTGCCAAGTGTATTTTCCTCAATCTCTGTGATAATGAGTTAGCTAAAGCCAATCAGGTTCTTAAGTGCTAGGACTAAGAAAGGCTGCTAGCATACTATTCCAGGCAACATTTCTATCTAATTGTCGAATAATTGCATTGATCAACCTAACCCTACCTCCAACCAGTGCATAGATCTTCTCTGCATGGTACTCATAATGGATTTGCCTTTTTGCCAACACCTCCTTAACCTCACTTAGATCTATATAGTCGACAGCAAACACAGTTCCTAGGGACCAAATTGCCGAACACCCTATTAAGATTTGTAGTATATGTAATTAGTATCGGCAACAATAAACTGGATATTATAGCAAAAAGAAAGGAAAGATTACCCTGTATCTGGATAGGGGCTTGTCCTTCATTGGAGACAAAAACAGTTATGAACAGTCAGTTTTCTGCCGCATCTTGGGCTATATTATGCAAAGTATCAACCATTGCTGGGTTGTTCAACGATAATCAATTGACATTATCGATTATGACGACTGGTACTTCTCCTGTCTTTGCCTTATACTGTTTTGCCTGACAGCAAAAGTTTTTATATATTTTGTTAAACTGTCTCGGTTCTATCACCAAGTTAGTCCAAACACATATACTCAATTTTACAAGTTAATGTGGTAGTTGTACCCAGAGGCAATAGGCTGGGGGGAAGGTGTAAACAACATACCAGAATTTGGTCCCATGAAGGCAATAGTCTGGATTGATAACACAGCTTCAAGGAAGCTGCAACGATAAGGAACCCAGTTTAGGGCCTCTGCGAATGAGTGGGAAAAGAGGTTGTCGTTGGTACCCTCTACTTCAACATTGACGTAGATAATCCCAGGGTGTTTATGGCCGATGTGTCTTACTAGAGTAGTTTTTCCTGTACCTTGGTATCCAACAATCATGTCGTAACTATTGTAGTCAATAGATAGACAAAGGATTTGTTTGATTTTTTTGGATATATAGGATCGCTTAATTAAGTAAGCAGTATTCACTTCTGGGACAGATCTTTTATTGAACGCAGCCGCCAAGTTGCTTTCACGATTCCGGTTTTCAGAGAAATAATAAATTGTTTGACTCATTGCAAGTGCTTCAGAACTTATTCCAATAAGTCCACTGATGTGAGTAAACTTTAATAGTTTCAGTTAGTATCACAGAAGCATGATCAAGTATGCTCAGAAATTGCTTACCGTAAAATATTTCCCGAACCACTTTCCGAAGGCCTGAAATCCTGAAGTAATCTTAGTATCCGATCCCCAGGGCATCCAAGTATGAGGCGCATGGAAATTGCGGAAGTCATGCTTAGAGAATTTGAGAAATTGAGCTTGGGAAGAAAAGCGACCTGGAGAAGAAAGGCAGGAAAGGATTTGTGTAGCACGAAAAGCCATTAGGAATATCAGCGTTGGGGGGTTGGGTGGTGGAAGTTGCAAGTGGTATGAGTGGGGAAGAAAGTGAAGATGGTTTTCAAGGGTAAACAGGCAACAAGGACGCGTGTACCGTAACTAGGGTTTGCGTGCCCTCAATTTTTGTCAGTTTGCCCGGCACCGCTATCTCTCCCAGAACCCCCCGCAATCAAACCTTAATCGTCCAGCACATAAGGGCTCGAAAGCAACAACTTCATACTCCATCACTCGATAGTTATTCACCTTCAGAATATACTGTTGAGAGCTATCGGATCGGAAGGAGTGGAAGCGAGTAGTTTCACAGGTTCAAAGGAGAGCGGTCACCGAAGATAGCGAAAGACTTATATTGCTTGTTGAATAAGAAGAGGATTGAGTAAGTGAAAGAAAGAAGAAACAAGACGAAAGGAAAACTGAAGAGAGGCTAAGATTCAGAGAAGGGAAAGGGGGTGACGTAGGTGGTCATGACATATCACTCGTAACCACAGCAACAGACAAGAAGATAGCACGCCGGTGAGTACAGTTTCCAACATATACCGACCGCCTCACCCCCTCCCTTCTGGTATACTCACACCCCTATCCTCCCACCTCTCCGCCTACCGATAATACTCAACTTGGACCCAACCACCCGACCAATCTCTCCTTCTCCCGTGATCTTCTTCCGAAGCTTCTACCTCTCCTCCTACCCTGCTTCACCTTCTCATTTGGTACCGTCCCCCTCCCCCCCAGCGCAAATATTTTTAGTAGTCATCTCCACCCATAATCCCCCCCAATACTGCACTAGTATCACAAACTCATCGCCTAGAGGACCCCCATAGAGCTTGCCGCGACGGATAAACCTCCCCGCCGTGTTCTTGCAATACTCATGGCAGGCCGAGGGGCTAACTATGGCCGGGTGCCAAACTAAATCTACGTCGAGAGTCGGGATTAGAGTTTTCCTCTGGGGGAGTTTGAAGAGTTTGCACTGGTACTCCTATCTGCTTACTGCGCTGAAACCAGGGGTTTCCGGAAGTTGATTAGCATTAAGCTATAAGATTTAGAGGGCACGGGTGAGTGGGATGCCATCTGGGGTAAAAGGAATATGTGTTTTGGAGAATGTATCCACAGATCATGGTAGGTTTTGATATTTTGTTCTCGGAGGAAGACTGGGAAGAGTGGAGAGGGGAAGGCTTAGAGAGTAGGGGGTTGGAATTTCAGTATGAGAGGACTATACGAGAAAGAGAACATCTGTGTGTCTAATGGGGTGATTCCTAGGGCTAGGATGGATGTGACCAGATGGTTGGAGGTTCTTGGAAGGTCGCGCGAATGAGGGAATTTAGGGAATTGAGGACAGCAAACGATGTCGGTGAATAGGGGTGGAGATAGGTTGGGGCCTGCAGGCCCAGGGATGTGTTTCTGAGTTTGTTAGCATTGAATCTTACCTTCGGACTTCGTCTTACGAGATGAAACTTATCCGGAAACCTTCCCAACCCTCGATCAGTGATTTGATAACTTTTCCGCAATTTCTTAGACCATAGTGACTCTATAGATACGCCTGTCCCGCAGCGTTCCCAATCAACAACGAATTTTTCGCTGATCCACTTGTGTTTCTGGTTCTTGGACTCTACTTCGCAAATGAAGACTGCAACCTCTTTTCGCCATACCGGACACTTAATAACCTTGTTTCTTAGGAGATTTCCGCGGAATTTCCTCAAGAATGTCAGCCAGAGATGTGATTCTCTCTCAGTTCCGCATGGCCTCCCAGAGAGTTTATAATTTCATTTATTGTCGTTTATGGCTTCGCGCTACTTACCAACTGCCCACTATTCTTCAGGTCCGTAGGGCAATAGGTTCAGTATACGATGTGTTTATAGGGAAAAGCGACATTCATCATTGCCCTCATTTCGAACCATACAATACTCATTATATCTGTTGATCAAATATATCCAACAGCTGCAATTAATCCCTTAATAACACCTTCGTGCAATTACCTTTATTTAATACCCCCGCCTCGCCTTCTTCCCGGGCCTTCAATTCCTCATTCAAAACCTCCCACCATATCCCGAACCGCGCAACAGCAACCTCAACCACAGCTCTCCCACAAATTCTTCTCCTGATCCTCCAGGAAAATCTCGGAGAAGGCCTCTTTATGCACCCCGTTATGCAACCATGTAAAAGCCTCGAGTAATTCTAGGTGCACAGCGCGCTGGGAAACTGTGGGTAGTCCCGACACGGTCGATTGCAGCGTCGTGACAGTGAACACCTGAGGATCAGGGATGGCCGGGGTGTCCTTTTTTGTTGCGGCTGGAGCGAATACGGGTGGTATTGTGTTTTGGCGAAGGTGTGAGAACATTTTTATCGTTTGTCAAATACTCATTCTGGGAAGAAGGGGCTAAGAGGGAGTTTTATAGAGTTGATGCGGATAAGGTCCAGATGGTCTTGCGAGGCGATGCTTGTACTCGAGGAGGGTACTCGTAGAATGCAGCTGTGATGTACGAGGTTGTAGGACGAGGCGCCGTTGGAGGGCGGGGGGAGAAGATCATTCCAGGATCTGGAGTCAGTACTCTGAATGTGGGGCTGCAGCTTGCGGCTCTAGGGCGCTGGTATTGCTCAAAAGTGTCTTCGGCGTTGTGGTACAGTCCACCGCCAGGGATCGGTATCATAACTAAAACGAGTACTTTGGCGATTCCCTTTTTGCCACCGAATGCTCTCCCAGTTCCGTCATGGCTGCTGTGGGGACTGTATGGGAATCGGTAGTATCGTATTAATACTTTGTCGTAGCTAAGGCCCACTAAATATTTGCCGGCAACCAGGCTCCCGGTCTCTTAACATAGGATCGGTAATTCGTGAACCCCTCTGACAAAAAGTTCCATTCCGAGTGACAACTCGCGGCAGCCTGAGACTAAATATTTTCTGAGAGGCTGCTCATTCACATTACCCTTGCGTGGCACTGGTTAGCGCGGTGGGGGCAAGTGGGTTGATTGAGGCCGGTAGTATCATACTCGAGCACTGTACCGTACCAGTACGGCACCGTATGTTATCTGATAGGCTTTCGTGAGGTTTGGTTTGACATCGCTAATACTGGTTGGTGGTGCTGTGGCGGCCGTGAAGTGACACAGATCGGAAACGAGCGGACACCCAATGCTGGAAAATGGTATCCATGTGATCGGTATAGTAGAGTACCGGTATCCTTCTACTCGCGCGGCCGAGTTGCTCTTGGAGACCCAGATAGAGTAGCAATCCCGCTGGCGAATGGCAAGCTCATCCGGGGCAACATCATTAATAATCATATACGCTACAAAACAACTGAGGGTACCACATTGCTTATCTATGAGAAGGGGATCCTTACATAGCCACATAATTTCTACGGTATAACAAATTGCATCACGCCACTTGCCACCATCGGATTGTCCACTTATTGGTCCGGCGATGACTACTCTACCGTATTATCTCCTATTATCCGGGTTTTCGCCAAGACCTGGCGTCACTTAAGGTTTGACGGTGCATGGAGTCAGAAATCGGTTCTTTCAATACGCCCACCTAATGGGGTGGCTGGGAGGTGGTTATAGGTGTCTGCAACACTGCGGCTGAGTGTGTCGCAATCACTCATTTACAGGGGTTGAGGTGATCAAACAGGATCCACACACTTAGCGTTGGATTGCTGGACACCTAACCAGCCAGTGGTTGCCATGTTAATTGGGTGTATTGAAAGGGCGGATTTCTGACTCCATGCACCGTCCAACCTTAAGTGACGCCAGGTCTTGGCGAAAACCCGGATAATAGGAGATAATACAGTATGTGGGTGTCCAAGAGCAACTCGGCCGCGCGAGTACTCCCCGGATGATAAAGTCTGCATCCGTCCTAAACCATAAAAACATCTGTCGGAACAAACTTACCCTAACTCAGCGAATTTTGGGGCAAATAAATAAATAAAAGAGAAAGGAGTATTTCCTATGGTAGACTTACTAGTGTTCTTTAGAGATCCCATAGTAGCGGAGGTTGTTGAAGATGTATAGCACTGTATAAGTGGCGTGAATCGTGTGGTTTAGGGTGGATGCTGATTTTATGATTCGGGGAGTATTAGGATCTATCCATCTTCTGAGTTAGACTTGCCTGGCGCCATCAGTCAGTACCCTACCTGATTTCTACACTCAAGTGATCCTAAGAAGTCACCAATGGATAGTTTTATATGGTATTGTGGATCCCGAGGAATATAACAAGAGCCCATGAATGTCGCCAGTAGCTTTCCAGGGTTGACCGGAGACAGTGCTCTATTAGTAAAATATCATGGAATATACTATCTCCATTAACTTAGCCCTGTGGGTCTCGGATTCGGGAGAAAAATAAGATCCTGAGGAGGGTTAGCGTGTTCCTAGAACGGGTAGGATTGGTCGTAAGGACGTGTTGGATCTTGTTAACTGGTGTTGGTAATTCTGTTGTTAGACTAAACCTATCCTGAGCTGACAGGCAGATTTTCGCCGATAATTTGATGGTGCATTTCGGGGGGTTTTCGATAAGTGAGATAGCGGAATAATAGGGAATTGAATATAGGGGGGAGAAAAAGTGTTCTAAGATGTTGAATTAAGCCAATCAGGCAAAAAGTGGCCATTGCATAGATGCATCCCAGGACATGTTAGAGAAGGAGGGCTTCATCTTGGACCCGGATTTACCATACGGTACTGGCGATCAGGAGAGGGTGGATGGTTCGCTTCCCGGGTGAGTGCAGGGTGTGGTTTCAATTAGCGGGGATGGGAGAGCCGGGGAACTGAATTTCAGGTGTCTTTGTAGCTTGCATGACCCTAAAGCTCATAACTGAATTTTGCTCTAGATCTCTTAGATTTTCCCGCAACTCTACTGTAGTAGGCATGAACAAACTCTACGGTATACATTCAAATGGCTGCTTCAGTTCCCTTTCAAAATTCGGAAACAACGGTTTCTACGGGCACGGTAAATTGGTCACAAAAATGGGGCGGTTGCCGACTCTCCGTTTTTGCCAAACATGCTCTTCGTGATCGGAAAGGAGATCTTCAGCTTTTCAATCACTTTTTTCCTCATGTTACAGTAGACATGGATTCTAATTTACTGCAAACCAAGATCACATGATAAGAGTTGGTCAGATCAGCTGATCTCCGATGACTTTTTGCCCCACGCTGCACCTGCCTTTTTGTTTCTCTTACTCCCACCCTCTCCCACGACCTTCCACTCACCTTCCCACTCGCACCACATTCCCCTTACACCACCTTCCACTTGCACCACCTTCCACCCCTATCCCCATCAACCTTTATTTCCCCTGTTTCTGATTGCTAATTTCACACTGTCACTTTTATTCTGCCGAGCATAGATATTTGCAATTCTGATGGCTTTTTATTCTACTAGAATTGTTCCACACTGCCTCACTTTCATTCTCTTGTGCTGCTACTTTTGCCGGCTAAGCTTAGGAGATTACCCACAACCTCCAGCATCACGGCTGTAGTCGGGCTTATATCCTATATAAGAAGAAGAGTCCTCCCAAGGAGGGATTGCTAAAGACTCTACAAGACGGTAAATATTGTTCTATTGATTAACCTTGATTCAGCCATGGTTGTTAGAGAACAGGATGTTTACAGATGCTTCTGGGGTCAGGGGAAGGAGAAAAATCTTATGTTAGCCTTTGACAAAGGAGTGGTGCTCAAGGTTAAAGATAAGCATTTGATTGAATTTCCTGGCATATTGAGGCAGATTGCCTCAATCTTGAACCCACCTCAGGGCTATGATAGTTATGACATCATTGTTGGCTTTCAAGGGACCAGGAAAACAACATTAGTCAGCAATGTAGGTCACCAGCACAGCGGAATTATATATGTCAATATTGGAGTCAGAGAATTATCTAAAGGAATATTTGCCAGGGCCTTGGCAAAAGCACTGCACTGGACTCCCTATCGGTATAGCTGGGTTGACGCTTTATTTTCTATGCAAAGTGTTATATCTCAGATCCCAAATACTTGTGGGTTTGGTTCAGTATACTTCTATTTTGTGAATATTATCTAATAACACTTCAAACTTGATGATAGGACGAACAAAACACTTGCAAGAAATTCTAAAGGAATTTTTTTTCAACTCTGTGAAAGTGATTAAAAAGAGAAAGTAAACTTGCGGTCCTTGCTATCGAAAATGTCAACCATTTGGCTGTTGAGAATCCGCAGCTATTGCTAAAGCTGCAGGATATTGGAAAAGACATCCTGAATGATAGACATTTTATGACAGAGTTTGTTACCAGTGAGGGGCATTCCCTAACTTAGACCATAAGTAAGCTCTCTTCTCCTACTATCATAGAATATTAAGTTTATTATAGTTGATACGAATAATGTATACTGTAAACCAATCAGGTTATTTAGGCTGTCTGAGGGATTGTTCAGCTATTAGAGGAATTCTTGGCTTGCTGGAGAGATTGTTTAGCTGTCAAAGAGACTGCTTACCACTATGCTTGATTGTTCAGCCACCTGAGAGACCTTTTGGCAGCAAAAGAGATCATTTTACTCTTAAAGAAATTGCTTGGCAGATGGAGAGATTTTTTGACTATTGAAGGAATTCTTGGTCTGCCAAAGAGATTGTTAAGCAGTGGAAGAGACCGCTTGCTACTATGCTGGATTGTTTGGCCACCTGAGAGATGTTTTTAGCAGTGAACGGAATCATTTTGCTATTAAAGAAATTGTTTGGCTGTGAAAGAGATTGTTTAGCAGTATGAGGAATTATTTAGTTGTTTGAGAGATTCCCAAGCTGTGGGAGGGATCATCTGACTATTCAAGAAATGATACAACTATTAAAGTAATTCTGACTCTTAGAGGGATTGTTCAGCTGTTAGAGGAATTCTTTCACTATAGGAGGAATTGTTTGGCCATCAGAGATATTGTCTAATGGTTGGACAGATTATTTGGCTATTGGAGCTATTGTTCGACTGTTGGAGAGATTATTTGGTTGTCAGAGTAATTATTTAGTTGTTGGAGGGACTATTCAACTAGTTGAGGTATTTGTCATGCGTGAAGGTTTGAAGAAAGGTAACAGGGTTTAATATTTCTAATTCCTGTACTTCTTCAGGGATGTCTGTGGGTTCTAGGTTGGCCATCTGCTCCTCGGTGGACTTCCATCCTATTCCGCGCAAATCTGCAATAGGATTATAGCGGAAAAGGTCATAGTCATACTCGACTACATCCATATCTGAAGACATTGTTCTTTCCACCAGATGCTTCTTGTGCCAGACAAGTGACTTGTAATCAAACAAATGTCCAGATAATGGATTTCAACAATTCTGAGAAGAGAGTTAAGTGAGTGCGCTTAACGATATACTATAACGGGGGCACCCTATAGAGAGGTGAACTCTAAGGTTGTGACCGCACCAAAACTCAAAGTAGAAGATAAAGATAGAGTAAATAATTCACGAAGAATAAAAACGGTTAAACTTAATATCGTTAAGCTGAAAGCTTCACTCAATAAGTTCTCTCGAGGAAAGTTGATTATCGAAGTAGAATGCCAAACGCTTATACTTAAGTAGATATCAGATTTAAGCCTTTGACATTCACCACTACTTCGACCTTGTGCGAGTACCCTGTCCTGCTCAGGGCTTGTCCGAGGTCTACGCTCCATCAGGATTTATCCTGCCAGAAGCGTCGGACCAACTCTGGTACACTTAACTCCGTCAATAGGATATGAGTTTCTGCAATGTATCTTCAATACAACAGCAGGTGGAAAAACTCTTCCTATCGAAGTCATACCAGTGGCTAACTGTTATGACAACAACCGGAGTCAATACCTAGGTGGTGGACTCACTGGCCCAGTGGTAGTTTCGTCTATACAA
>Ga0307509_10003084_pt1 | contig 25886 bp, 18 predicted proteins | sample 10_EM_MG_FD_202245 | JGI IMG/M metagenome (GOLD analysis project Ga0307509, IMG submission 202245) | Populus trichocarpa ectomycorrhiza microbial communities from riparian zone in the Pacific Northwest, United States - 10_EM | ecosystem: Host-associated > Plants > Roots > Unclassified | place... | reverse complement strand
CTATTTTTTCGGAGATGCGTACTCCCTTTTCCTATGGATCCATAAGGAAGGTAGGTAAATATAAAGATGAAAAAATCCATAATACCCTTCATATTAATAGGGAGGAGGACTATGTATCTACTATGTATCTACTATGTATCTACTATGTATCTACTATGTATCTACTATGTATCTACTATGTATCTACTATGTATCTACTATGTAGAGTGAGGAAGAAAAATAACAGCTTAAATAATAAAAAGTCATATTAAACTATAAAATAACTATAATATAAATGAGATTATTAAATGTAACTTAATAATTTATTATAAAACAAATACACTTTAATTATTTAGTTATCTTGTGCCTTACTGACTTAATTAAAATTAGCCCTATTCCCTATTAATCCATAGGAAAGGGAGCGTACGCATCTCCTTTAATAAAATAAATAAGGAAAGGATACAAGTAATTAGGTAAATGCAAGTCTTATATAAATTTTAAGAAATAAATATAAACCAATAATATTTTTATTTTCCATCTCAGTTTACCCCTATGGATCCATAGGACTACCTCCTTATATACACCACCCTATCCGTAGGGATCCTATCATTTAAGAGGATTATATCCTTTATGGAGCTGGGTTATAACTAAACGCAGGAAACGTAGGTAAAACAAAGACTTAATTAATAATAATTTATTTAGATAAATGTTATGGTTATACGAGTAATCAGGATCGAACTGATAATATCTACTTGGAAGGTAGAGGTTATACCATTTAACTATACTCGCTTAAAAATTTTTACTAATAAATCGTCCATAAAGATACCACCCTATCCCTATGGATCCTTAACATAAGAGAGGGGCTTTAAAAACAATTTGTTTTATTAATTTTCATGTTAAATTAAAAACAAAGTTTATATGGATAAGTGTAATGCTCACTATTAAGAAATTGGTACTTTTAATTATATTTATTTAAGAATATGTTACTACTTATAATGTTCTTTAAACAAGATTAAAAAATTTTAAAAATTTTTAAAAACTTACTTTATCCTTTCCTCCTCCCACCCTATCCTTATGGATCCATAGTATCCTCCTTTACTTACCTATCTTCCCTATGGATCCCTATGAAAAGGGAGTACGCATCTCCTTTAATAAAATAAAAAGAGGAGAGGGGGATAGGGATGAAAAAACTTTAGGTAAATTAATAACTTAAGCAAAGGGGACACTTAATCTTTAATATTCTTCCACAATACTTACTTTTTTTGTTTATTATGTATTTCCTCAGAAATATACAGCTACAAATAAGAATAACCAAACAACATCAACAAAGTGCCAATATAGAATTGCAGATTCAAAACCATTGTGGTGTTTTGTAGTTAATTGATAATTTATTATTCTTATTAAAGCTACTCCAATAAAGATAGTACCAATTATAACATGAAACCCATGTAATCCCGTTGAAGCATAGAAAGCTGAACCATAAACTCCATCAGCCATAGTAAACCCAGCTACAGAGTATTCAAAATATTGTAAAGCTGTAAATATCACAGCTAAGATAATAGTAATAATTACTCCATCTATTGCACCTTTTCTATTACCTGCAATTAAAGCATGATGTCCATATGTAATAAATGCCCCACTACTTAATAATAAAAAAGTATTAAGTAAAGGGATAGCAAAAGGGTCTAAGGGTGAAATACCTAAAGGTGGCCAAGAACCTCCAATTTCAATTGCTGGAGATAAACTAGAGTGAAAGTAAGCCCAGAATACAGATAAGAAAGCAAAAATTTCACTTATAATAAAAAGTATTACTCCCATCATTAATCCATTTTTTACTTCTTTAGTATGGTGTCCTAAATATGAACCTTCTATTACAACATCTCTAAACCATAATATCATCCCATATGTTGTTAATATAAATCCTAATGTTAATATATAACCTCCATAAGTATACCCATGCATGTATGATACTGCACCTATTGTTAAATTTAATAATGAAAAACTAACTAAAATAGGCCAAGGTGAGGGATCAACTAAATGAAAAGGAAAATGTTGAAATTTACTTATTATTAAATTTGTATTATTCATTTTTATTTTAAAAATTTTTTTATTGGTAATAACCATATTTGATATTTAATATTTGTCACCTTTATAACTATAGATACAGATAATCTTTTAAGATTAAATAAAATAAGAGAAAGGAACAATATAAGAAAAGTACTTCCTTTCCTATGGATCCATAGGGAATAGGAGTAAATATATAAATATCACATTTCATAAAAAATTTTTCTCTTCATACCTTACTATCTCCATAGGGAGTAGTATGTAGGGACACCTTTGCTTATGTCTTTAATCAAAGGGAAAAATTATGATGGATCCTCCCTATCCTAAGGGTCCTAAAGGAGGCGTAGAAAAGGAGAAAAAGCCAAGGTGTGTATCTGCTAAAATTTACCCTACTAAAAAAAACAAAAAGAAAGGAACCTATGTTATTTTTATAGGATAATTTTCCCTCCGTCCATAGGGTAGGCTCTCCCCAAATACCCTAAAAGAGGGTCGTAGACCCTTCCCTATAGATAAGAAGGTAAGTATTGATACGTTATTTATAATTCTTATTATTACGCTTTATTCCTTATTTTTATGAAAACTTAGTTTTTTTTTTTCAAAAGTTTAACTATTGCTTATTTTTATAGCAATTTATAAATACTATGTAGAGTATTGAAAGTGTGTAGTAGAATTCATCAATTTATGTTAAAACCATTACTTGTTAATAATAAACATAGGAAGAAAACAAATAAAATTTTTATTTATTGGAGATGCGTACTCCTTTTCCTAGGGATCCCTATCCTTGGGACCCTTCCTATTCATAAGGAGGAGGAGAGGAGAAGAAGTCTATATTTTTAAAAATTCAAAGAATAAGAACTAATGGCTTATAAAAAGGTTAAAAAAATATATATTTCCTTATTTACTGAAATTACCGTTATATTAATCTCTTTATTATTTATTTACTTATTAAATATAGTAATTATAGTTCTCTTCCGGACTCGAACCAGAATAAACATTTTAGAAGAATGTGATTCTAACCATTGAATTAAGAGAACTTAATTACATAGTAACCTATCACTATACTAGTCAGAATAGATAAACCTTTAATTTAACTTAAAAAAACTTTATATTAAAAACTAAGTTTTCTTTCTCCTATCTTAAATATATTTAAACAGCTGACTATTCTTTTTTTTTATTTTATTTTTCTATCCTTTAAAATTTTTATAAAAATTAAAATTTTCTCCCTATCAATATAATCCTCCCTATTAATAGGGAGGTTATTACTTATTCGAAGAATACGCGGGAAATATAAAAAAAAGTAAATAAGTAAATAAGTAGTAATAAACCTACAATTAAAGAATGGCATTAGGCCTTTGTAGTTGTGGCCCTTTGATGAAATATTGTTTTAAGTAATAAAAAGGAGGGGGTTAATTTAAAATAATTTCCAGCTGCACTTTCCAGTACAGCTACCTTGCTATGACTTTTGAGATGTTACTCAGATGGGTTAGTCGAAACTAATTAGACATAAAAAAAGCAGTTAAAAACCTAATAAAAATTACAATAAATTATAATTTAAAGAATAACTACACTTACTATTCAAATAAATGAATAATAAAATGTTTTACTTTATTTAAAATTATACTTCGCGGCGCTTTCCCCCAAGCTGAATTTCTCCCCAGCGACAGACAGTTAGTTCATCACGGATTCATTGTTCACCGTTGCGTTGCTTATCAACGATTACTCGAAATTCCTTCTTCATGTTGCCGAGTTACAGGCAACAATCCGTCTAAAAATTAATACAATAAACTTTCTTTACTGATTAGCTAAACCTTATAAATTTAAATAAAAAAAAAATCTAAGTTTAAGTTTTGCGTCAAATTGTAAAAGTTTTTGTGGCACGTCTATAGCCCAGTCCATGAGGGCCATAACGACTTGTCTTAGCCCCAAATGAAAATATTTAAAAATCATTAATAGTTAAGTATAAATTAACTACAGGGATTTCGTCCGTTAGTGGAGTTAACCTCACTTTTCACAATACGGACTGACGACAGCCATGCAACACCTGTAAACGGACAAATTAAAATAAATAAATTAAATATTTTTACACTATTTTGTCTACTCCATTTCTATTTCTACTTTTGCCTTATTACTTTAAATCCTATATAGGAACACTTTTGCTTTTGTCTTTGCAAAGCAAAGGAAAAGTAGTATGTTCCTCCCTATGACTAAATATAACTGCAAAGGTGTATATTAAATATGGAAAAACAAAAAAAAGGTAAAATCACTTATTTATAAATAATTATCACTCAATCCAGTCTTAAATTAAAAAACAAAAGAAAAAACAATATAATATAAATAATAATACAAATTACTATTTATATAAATAAAGACTTTCTCCTTTTTTTTATAAAAAAAAAGAGGGATTGGCTATGCAAGAACTGGTAAGATTTTACGCGTACTTTCGTATTAAATAACATGCTTCACTTCGTTTGCTCCGAGACCGACTAATTTTTTTGGTTTCAGTTTTGCAACCGTACTCTCAAGGCGGAATGGTTATCGCGTTAACATCGTTACTAATTTTTATTAAAAAATAATAACTACCATTCATCGTTGACGGTGAGAGGTAACTGGGTATCTAATCCTATTCCCTGTTCTCACTTTCGTTCCTCAGCGTCAATCATTAGTAGATAAAAGTTTACACCATTAGTATTCCACTTAGTATCTATGGATATTATCCCTACACTTAAGTATTATTTGGTTTATCTTCAATATGATTCTAGCTTTTAATCAAATTATGTTAAAACATAATCAAATAAGGTTTCTCCTCCCTAAAAAATAGGGAGAACGCGCTTGTTATTTTAATTAGAGCTTAAATTAACATAAATTTTTATAAAGCCGCCTACTTACCCTTTACGCCTGTTTAAGACGACTAACGTTCGCGTTTCTGGTGTTACCGAGTCTTCTGGCACCAGTAATTTGGACAACACTAATAGTAAGGTAATATCATTTTTTTCCCTTACGTTATCTTAATTGCACGATTAAGTGAAATTAAGATTTCAGTTAGCTAGTTCACTCTTGCGAGCATTGACTAATATTCTTGACTGCAGATCCCCTATGGGATTTGGGGCTATTTCTTCCCCAATGTGGCCATCTCTTCTTTCAAATTTGGCTATTGATCGTAGGCTTGGGAGGCTTTTACCCTGCCAACTACCATTAAACAAAGTAAATCAATTCTTATAGCGGAAAATTTCCTTTATTTATAACTAAGCGAAGTTATGTTAATAAATTTAAAATATTTGTATTTATTAACTATCTTCTATTTAAGAAGTCTATAAGATATCTTATTTACTATTACTCACCTTTACACCTTATTCTTTACTTGATAATAATTTATTTTTCTAGAATAACGATTCGCATGTCTTAAAACTACTGAAAAACGTTCAATCAGAACCAAAATTAAATTCTTCTAGAGTTTTAGTTTTTTATTTATATTTATTTATTTTGCCTTTAATTATCGCGTACACATCTCCGAAAAAAAAAGATAAAAACAAAGGTAAATAAAAAATGTATTTTATTTGTTTATATAAAAAACAATTTTTAGAATATCTACTTTTAATTTAGATGCATTTAAAAATTTTATTTTATAAAATCTGTTAATTCATATCCGAACATTATAAGTCAGTTGGTAGTTACTAGAGAGTAGTGAATATACAAAATAAAGGTGTCCATCTATTTGATTCTTTAAAGAAAAAGGATAGGATCATTTTATCCTAAAAAGAAGAATAGGACAACCCCAAATATAAAATATAAAATATAAAGGATAAAGGATAAAATATAAAGGATAAAATATAAAGGATAAAGGATAAAGGATAAAGGAAAAAATATAAAGGATAAAGGATAAAGGATAAAGGATAAAGGATAAAGGATAAAATATACCTATGCTTATAAATTAGTCCCTACCTATGCTTATTTATCTTTAAAATAGGTAAATAACAATAGGAATAATAAGTATTATTTATTAAATATTAAAGTATGAAAGTAAGGGGGGTAATTAAAAATATATAATAATAACCTATAAATTTTAATCTTTTCTTTATTACATCTTGTTTAAACACAATTTTACACCTTTGCTTTTTATACTACATATTTGCTTATTTAAAAGGGAAAATTTATATGTAGTAACTATAAGATCCTTACCTATGGAAATAAATAGTTTATTTTATTCTTATTTTTTGTTTTGTTTGTTTAAGGATATTTCTCCTACCTATCATACTAAGGGCTGAAAGAATCCATAGGCTTCATCCTCCTTTTGCCTTCAAAACAAAGGAAAGGCAAATAAGTAGCAAAGTACGGATATATAGTCATATCTAGAGAGGGAAAATATTATTCATACCTATCCTTTAGTTTATTAAAAAGAGGAGGAGAATAACCTATCTTTTTTCGGAGATGCCTACACGGTAAAGTAAAGGTTAAATAGAATAAACTAAATATCGTAGCAATAGTAATTTACAAATAAAATAATTAAAGATAGATTATAAATAAATGTCGCGTACGCTCCCTTTCCTATGGATCCATAGGGAATAGGGCTAAATTAAATTTAAAGAATTAAGAAGAAGCTGAATCTAACCAAACAATAAAATCAGGTGAAGATACTGCTTCCACAACAATAGGCATAAATCCATGCCAAACTCCACATATTTCTGAACATTGTCCATAGAATGTACCACTTCTTTCAGCTAAAAATGAAACTTGATTTAATCTACCTGGTACAGCATCTAATTTTAAACCTAAAGATGGAACAGCAAATGAATGTAACACATCAGAACCAGTAATAATTAATCTAATATGGCAATCAACAGGTACAATTAGTCTATTATCAACATCTAATAATCTAAATTGACCTAATTCTAAATCAGATTCAGGTATCATATATGAATCAAAATCAATAGAATCCCCAGAATCTGTAATAAAATCAGAGTATTCATATGACCAATACCATTGATGACCTACAACTTTAATAGTTAAAGTAGGAGATATTACTTCATCCATTAAATATAATAATCTAAATGAAGGAAAAGCTATTGCTATTAATACTAAAGCTGGTGTTATAGTCCAAACTAATTCTAATACAGTACCGTGTGTTAAATATTTATAAGCTATAGGATTTTTAGAAGAATTATAGTAGTAAATAACTGACATAATTACCCAGAAAACAGAAAAACTTATAACAATTAAATAGAATCCAATTGTATTGTGTAAAGTAACTATACCTGTGAAACCTGGAGCTGCACTATCTTGGAAACCTAATTGCCAAGGTTCACTTGCATCATTAAAAATAGTTGTTAAATATGTTAAATAATTTATCATTTTTAATTAATTTTTGTTTCGCGTATGCGGTAATCTTAATTTAATTGACACTCCTCCTAGAGAAATTGGAATAAATTAACGCCTTTGCTTTAAAGAAATAAATAAACTCCACCATCCTTATTTACTTTGGTCACCATAGAGTGTCCTATAGATCTCTTCTTTCTTTAAAGAAAGAAGAAATAATAACCTCCTCCACCATAGGCTGGTATCCATAGGACCCATAGGGAGGGAGTATCTTATAGACCCTACCTTAAAAGGATTTTAATAAAGATGGGTAATAACCATAGGGAGGGAGAGCTCCTTACTAATATCTTATATTATAATAGTTTAGGTGAATAAAAATTAAGTAATAACAAATTTATCTTAAACAAATTTTTCCTCCTTTTGCCTTTTCTTTGTTTAAACAAAAGGGAAAGCAACAGAAGGCCATCCCTTTTTATTAAAGAAAAAGTATTAAGTAAAAGAAAAGTAAAAATATTTTTTTTTTTTTTGCTCCTCCTCCCTATTAATTGTGAGATATTTACTTTACCTTTGCTTTGCTCATATCCTTCCTATGGTGAAACACTTTGCCCTTGTTAGGTTAAAAAAAGTAGGTTTATATATACCTATGTAAACAAAAGCAAAGTAGGATGAATACGAAACTGTGATATAAAGGGGCAAAGGCAAAGTAGAAGCATAGGATGGAATAAGGAATTCTATTTAGTAAGAAAATTAAATTATTTTTATATTTTCATCTTAAGATTAAGTCTTTGAGTTTATTCTTGTACCTCTTATTTTTAAATTTGATATTTATTTATAAATTAAAAATTTTTAGTACAATCTTTATATTTATAAGGAATCGAACCTTATAATAAATTAAATTTATATTAATTATACTTTTAAAAGTATTGAGTACAGAATAAAAATTTAACTTATTAAGCTATACTATTTCATAGTACCTACGAAGGCATAGTAGTTAAACAAAGAAAAGTAGGATGGTACTATCCACCATAGGGCCCTTATGGGTCCCTTCTTAAAAATTAAAGGATTGTATCTTTCACCTTATGGTGGATAGGATCCCCCTTAAAGGATAGGAACCATAAGATACATAGGGATCATATTAAACATAGTAAACCATAGGGTGAAGAAAGAATATGGGTCCATATTGTATCATTCCCTATAAAGGGAAACAACCCATTTACATTTATTCGCGTACTCCCTTTCCTATGGATAATAGTACTCCTTTTCCTATGGATCCATAGGGAATAGGGAGGTAATAGATAGAAAGCAGAACTCGAGTGGTTGAGTGTCCCACTTTTAATGGGAAAGTTTTGGTTCGAGACCAAATGTTTTCAATATTAATTGTTATTACACTCCTTCCTACCTATGGTTTACTATGTTTAAAGGAGGCACACAAATTTTGTTACTTCCTATTTTTTAAGGGAGTTATACCTTTTTCTTCTTCATATTTAGCAGATGCTTGGTAATATTAATACCAATTGAAAAATAATTATTTTCTTCCTTTAATTGTAATAGTGTAGAGCAAACATACTAAAAGGGAGTAATATTTAATTTACTTAATAAATTTGTAAAATAAAAGTGGTCCTCTTATAATACCTTTCGTTTTTAGGTAGGGTCCACAGGATCCTAATATCTTTAAGATATTTCCTCCCTATCAGTCCTATAAATAAAGGAAGGGAGATAGATAAGATTGATAGATAGGAGGACTGCAATTACTTATAAATTTATCGTGTATTTCTTCCCTATGAATAGCGGAAAAAAGGGTAAAATAAAAATAAAAAAAAATTCAACAATTAAATAGAACGTATGTATACTAAAAAAAAATAAAATAACAGTAAATTAAATATCGCGTACTCCCTCCCTATGGGTCCTAAGGATGGATCGGTAAATTTAATAAAAAAGTTTAAAATCAAAATGAACAATTTAAAGTTAAATGAATTAAAAAAATTCTATCAATTAGCAAAAATAAATGAAACAAGCGTGTACGCTCCCTATGGAGCGAAAGAAAATTTATCTTTCTTAACAAAAAAAAATTCCTTCCCTATGGTTGAAAATCCTATGAAGGAAGAAAATAATAAACAAACAAAAGGAAGTATTGTATTATATAGATTAAATAAATTAGTAAAATCTACTCACCGTAGAAGACTAGCAAAGTCAATAGAAAATTTAACCTTAATAAATGAAACAAACAATCCTAGCCCTCTCTATGTAGGAGAGGTAAAATCTAATGAAAGTGCAAATATAAAACTTTTAAGTAAAGGGGAAAACACAACATTAGAATTACTAAAAATCAGTGAAATCAAAAAAGAAAGTCTTTTAAATAAAACAGGTATTCTAAACCTCTTTTCTTATAATTCTAAGGATAAAAATAAAAAAAATACTATTATTTATCAATATTTAAATAATAATTTACAAAAAATAAATCCTATTCCGGATATAAATACTCAACAAAATAAAGGTCTTTTATTTAATTATAATAAAACTATAGCTTATAACTTCTTAAACACAAGTATTAAATTAGGTAAATTACCTATAAGAGAGCCTAATTCAAGTAAAATTTCAAGTTTAAGTATTAGTCTTTCTAGCCAATGTACGGAGGCAAATACTATTAACAGATCTTATGAAGGAATAGATATAAATAAAGATTTGTTTAAAATAAATAAATTATTATTTTATTTTTTTAAAAGTTTAAATTGTTTAATAAGTAAACCTGTTTATTTACATACTCCAGATAAAGTAATTATAGAATTATTTTATTTTTTAAATATACCCCAAAAAAAAGTATTTAGATTATTTTCTATTTTATATTATAATAGCTTTAGAAAAAAATGGTTAAGTAAAAAAAGTCAAATTTTATCTTTAAGTAATAGAAAAAATTCTTTAAGAAATAAAGGAATAGCTAAAACTCCTTTTATTAAAAGAAAAATAAGAAAAGCAATCTCAAGATTAAGAGGAAAAAGTAATTTACAAAGAAGTTTATTATTTAATTTAAGAAAATTTAATTTAGCTGAAGTTTTTATTAACAAATTTCAAATAATAATTGAAATATTAACAAGAAAATTTAAAAAACCAGTTGTTTTCCATATTACTAGATTACATTATCCTTATTTTGATAGTAATATATTAGCTAATTTACTTTCTTTAAATATTAGAAATAAAAAAAAAAAATCTAGAATTGCTATTAATAAAATTTATTCTAATAAAGCAATTAAAAATTTAAATGATCATAATTTAAAATCTGTAAATTTCATACCTGCTTTTATATCAGGTCTAATTTTAAAAATAGGAGGAAGATTAATGAAAGAACCTATAATTCCTAGATTAACAACTAAAAAATTTGAAAGAGGAGCTACTAGCCCAGGAAAAGTAAATTATTTAGATATTGCTAATATTACTAAAAAAAATAAAAAAGGAGCTAATACTATTACTATTAAAGCAGCTCAAAATTTTTTTAAATAAAAATTTTATTTTACCCATCACTCTTTAAAGACCCATATGGAGAAGAACCACCCTTCCTAATCCTAATGATGGTGGAGAAGAACCTACCACCCTATGGTGGTTAAGGGTATTCGAAATAATACCATAGGAAGGGAAGGGCTCCATACAATACCCTCCTTTAAATACCCAATAAAGAAATTCTTAATATATAATTATAAATAATTAAGGAAAACCATAGGTAAATTAAAATATATAAATAACAGAATTAATTTTGTGGTAAACTTAAAGTAAATTATAATTTATAGTGAAAATATATCCACATTACTATTTTAAATTTAAGCTATCAACCTACCATTTACATACCTTTGCTTCTTAATAAATAATTAATCCTTACTCCCCTCCCACCCTTCTTCTAATAAAGAATAACCTCCCTATTCATAGGGAGGAGGGGAAGAACCAGTCTCCCTAGACATAAGAAAAGGCAATATATTAAGGGTAAGGAGGAGTAAAAACAAAATTAGTATTTAATTATAGGTAGGGTAACTGTTTATTAAAAATAATAAGTATTTAATATTTAACACTTTAGTATGTTACAATTTTCTACAATTTTACTCCCTATCCACCATAGGATTAACCCTATGGTGAAGTACGCGGTAATATTTTTATTTATCCAATAACGGAGTTTTCCTCTTCCTACATGGGAAAACTAATCCTTCACGATAAGGTAAGTAATGGATGGAATAAAAATAAAAATGTAGTAACTCTATAAATAATCCAGTTTTATCCTATATTTTACCTTTTTATTATTAGATTTTTATTTATATTTACACATATTGCCTATGCAAATATTGGACTTCCTATTTTTGCTTATGTCTCATTCTTTACTTATCTGTCCTTCTCCTATGGGTCCTATCTATAAAGGAGGGTCCTATCCATAAAGGAGGGTCCTATGGAGGTAAGGAAGATGGTAAAATATTATATATATTTTAATATTGAGTGTAAATTAACAGAACTTGGTTTATAGAATTTCTTTTAACCCCCTCTACAATATGCCACCATATCCATCTATCCCTCCTCCTCTCCTATGGGTCCTATCCATAAAGGAGGGTCCTATCCATAAAGAAGGGCCCTATGGATAAAGGAAGGTCCTAAGGATAGGGTGAAAGACCCTATCCTTTTTAAAGGTAGGAGGAGAAGAGTCCTCCATAAATATAGTTATAACTTATGAAAAGGTGAAAAGGGAGTCCTATCCTTTTTTTAAGGAGAATAAAAATTTTTTAAAGGGGAGGAAAGACACCTTTGCTTTTTGTTTCTACAAAGTAAAATTAGTCCTTAATACTTATGGAGTAAGTATTTTAAAGTTGAAAATTTTAATAATAATTATAATTGTCATAAATATAATTAGAAAAACCCAAGTTGTATTAAACAAAATTATTATGAATAATAGAAAGGATGTTTACTAATAATAATTAATAGAATAATTACAATTTAATATAAAAATATCAAGGCTTAATTTATACACAATACATTTAATTTATTAAATGAAAAAATTAAAGAAACAAAAACAAAAACAAAAACAAAAACAAAATAAAATGAAAAAACTTATCTTATTTACATTAAAAATATTAAAACATTTAATAACCTATTCTTTAATTTAATAATTAAGAATATAAATACTTTCAATTATATAAAAATAGTAATGAAATATTATTCATATTTTAGGTTCATATTAGAATACTTTAAAGCTTTTAGATTTTATAAAATTTTCAAAGCATTCTTCAAGTTCTTAGCTTTAATTAATATCTTATTAGCAATCTTTACTTTAGTTGTATTTACAGACTTTAACTATGATGCTTATAAAACATTTATTGAAGTTAACTTATTTAATTTATCTTTTAAAGAATTATTTTATAAAATTAAAAATCAATTAAAAGGAATTTTTACTAAATTAATTAATTTATTTGATAAAAACAATGAAGAAATCAATGATAATCCTAATAATTCTGAAATTAAGAACAATACTAATATTGAAGCTTCTCATAAATTACCTTTAAAAGATTATTTACCTAGTTATCCCTATCCATGGGGAGGAGATTCATATATTCCTTACTATATTATTACGGCTGCTATTACAATCGTCATCTGTTTTAAATACCCTGATTATACTATTTATCCCATTATATCAGGTGTTTCTGGATTCTTTTCTTCATTATTTGGAGATGGCTCTAATTCCACTCCTGATCCAAAAGGTGGTTCATCTACATTGCATGAAGATTTAGATACTCCAATTAAACAAAAAGCTCCATTTGATTCAAAAGGAAAACAAAGAGATATTAGTGTGAACACTGATAATCTAAGTTAAAAAAATAGTTCAGGTCCTTCATCCACAACTTCTTCCATAGGAAAAAGATTTACAGATTTATTTGCAGGTTTCAGTGGTAGAAGTGTTTCTACTATACATGAAGATAATCCTTTTATAAATAGTGGAAAGGAATGGGAAAATGATTCTGATAAATCATCTGATTCTTCAAACTCTAGTTCTTCTACTGTAAGAGGAAATAAGTCATCTCCTATTAAGATTAGCATTTTAGATCAATTTACGTGGGGTAATAAAGAATTGGATTCCGATTCTCCCTCTTCTTCTCACCAAGGGCAAGTAGGAGAATCCCCTTCTTCTTCTTCTTCCATAGGAGATTCTTCTGATAAAGACAAATAACTCAATTATGATGCTTATTTTCATCTCTTTATAGATACGTGGGAATGAAATTGAGGAAGAATAATTATAAATAGAACGTATGTATACTATTATTCTATATTAGTAACAATAACAGTAAATTAAATATCGCGTACGCGTTAAATTTAATAAAACAAATTAAAAAATGAAATGAAAAATATTTTCAAGTATATCTTATCTTATTTTCATAATATGGAAGAAATTATTGATGATAATAATAGTTTACCTAATGAAGAAGTAAATCCTACTAGGGAGGAGAAAATACTACAGAATGCTAAGAAAAATATCCCAATTAAATACTATTTTATTGGTGGATTTATTGCTACCATAGTTTTAATCTGTTATCCAGATCATGCTATTAACGCCGCTACTCCTTACATTATTAGATTATTAAATCAATTTTTTAACGATTCTCCTCCTATCCATAAAGAGGATTCCTTACCCATTGAAGGAGGAGATGATTCTATATCTCATGTCGATTCCTCTTCCAAAACAGTTACTAATAGTAACAGTGAAGGGGATGATTTATATAATATGTCAACTAATCAAGAAAAAAACTCTTCTCTTATAGAAAGAGGTAGAGGTAGAAGAGCTAATAGAGAATCTGAAGAGGAAATCTCCATTAGATTAAATGAAAGAAGAGGTAAAATGGTACCTAAACTTAATTTAAGTTTAATAGACCTTTCAACTATTATAAATGAATCCCATAATAGTAATAATAGAGAAGATTCTCCAACTTCTCCAACTATTCCAAATTATCCGACTTCTTCTACAGGTGAGACCACTCCTACAGGTGGTAGCACTCCTACAGGTGAATTAACTCCTAAAGCTATGGTTCAATATAAAAAAACAGGTAGCTATTTCTAATATCTTACATAAAAAAATCTTGACTTTTCAATCGTATATTTACCTCCTATAACTATAGAATCTATATAATCTGTATAATATATAGTTATTAGAAAGGGAGTACAAAATATTATTCATTAAATTTTCCGGGGGGGCATTATAATTAATATCAGATTTAAGTAAATATTTATTTTAAGAATAAGTGTTCATCTTTTAATAAAATACACAATATTGAAGATTTATACTTTTTTCTAAAATGTACTACTTATTATTAGTTATAATGTCCCTCCTATCTACTTCTACTAATTTACTTCCATAAGCTTAACTCCCTTCCGTAGGAGCTTCTTCCCTATTCATAGAGATAAGGAGAAGAACCAGCCTCCCTAAGGATAGTGGATAAGAACCACCATATGATGTCATTTTATTTTTTTTTAACACTATTATTTTATGAAGACACCTATCCCTTTTAAGGTAGGGGCATATAATCCATCTTATCCTTATATAATGTGGATAAGATAGATTGTTTATTAAATTTTAAGCTGAAAGAAGGAATCGAACCTTCATTTTACCGTCATGAATGGTAAGTTTTAACCATTTAAACTATATCAGCTATAATTTTATATTTTTCTTTGTATTCATATTTCTTACCATAAGGAAAGGTTATATAGATAAAAATTATAAATAGACTACATCCCTATCTTAAATACCCTTTGAAAAACTAACCCACCCTTATTCGAATAAGCTAAGGATGGCTAGGAAAATAAAATAAAAACAAAGTAATTTTGCTATTAATATTATTCATCCTTCCCTATGGATCCATAGGGAATAGGACTCTTTTAAAGTAAGTAAAGCTCTCCTTTTATTCTTATATTTATTACTTTTTATAAAAAGTAAAAAATAATACGAAAATAGATATACCCTATTCCTTTACAAATCTTACTTTTGTTTTGCTTAAAAATAAATAAAAACAAAAGCAATACAAAAAAAAAAGGATATTCCATTCCTCCTTTAGTTTATAAGAAGAGGAGTACTCCTTCTATTCGGATCCATAGGGAGGACTATGTAGAAAGATCCTACGGTAAAAGTAATTTTATTTTTAATGAGATGCGTACGCGATTAAAGTAAATAAAAGTGTAGGATAGGTCCCTCCTTTAAAGATCCTATCCTTTATTTTAAAAATAAGGGGTGTATAGTAGCATCCTATGAACTTATTCTAAAAAAAAAAGTATAAAGAAATATAAAATATTTAATTAATTAAATATTTTATATTATCAGTCCTAAAAATTTATTTATTTTATTATGACAAATTTATTTATTCAATCACCTTTAAGTCAATTTGAAGTAGTTAACTTAATAGGAGTTAATGCTCCAATTTTAGGTAATTTACATTTAAATTTAACTAATTTAGGTTTATATGCCAGTTTTGTATTATTTATCATCTTAGGTTTACATATTTATGGTAATAATGATAGCAGATTAATACCAAATAAATGGTCAATATCATTAGAATCATCGTATCAAAGTTTAAATACTATGGTAAGAGAACAAATAGGATCACAAAGTGAAAGATATTTTCCTTTCATTTATTCATTATTTTTCTTTATATTAATAGGTAATTTAATTTCAAATGTTCCATATTCATTTGCAATAACAGCAAGTGGAGTAGTATCATTAGGATTAAGTTTTACAATATTTATTGGTGTTACAATTTTAGCTTTATCTATACATAAATTAAAATTCTTTGCTTTCTTTATACCAGCGGGTACACCTTTAAATTTAGTTCCCTTATTAGTATTAATTGAATTAGTTTCTTACTTAGCGAGAGCTGTTTCTTTAGGAGTTAGACTTTTTGCAAATCTTACAGCAGGTCATACTTTATTAAAAATACTTTCTACTTATTTATTTAAATTATTTTCAGGTAGTTTATTTATTGCTATTCTTACATTAATACCTTTTGCAATATTTTTAGCTTTAGTTGGGTTAGAAATAGCTGTTTCTTTAATACAAGCTTTTGTGTTTACTTTATTAGTTTGTTCTTACTTAAGAGATGCTATTGAATTACACTAAATTTACCGCGTACGCGATAATTATTATTTCATTATTATAATTTTAATAATCTACAATAATAATATAGTTTATGGTACCACCCCCTCCTTAAGAAAGGATGCTCCTATTCTTAAGGAGGGGTCCTTTAAAGATCCATAGGCTTATTGACCTCCCTATTAATAGGGAGGTAAGGTTCTTCTACCTAAGGATAAGAACTTTTGATAGGGTGGTTCTTCCATAAGTATAAGTTATTTATTCGAAGGGAGGAAACAAAATGGGAATAATCCTTTGTAATTAGATCTCTCCCACTATAGTGGAACTTTTCCTTTTGTATCTCTAATCAAGGGAAAAATCCCCTCAATTAAAGGATAGGGTCCTTCCTTCCCTATAGACTCCCTCTTTTTATTTTATTAAAGGAGATGCGTACTCCCTTTTCATAGGGATCGATAGGGAAGGTAGGTAAAGTAAAGGAGAATAGGAACTATAGGGTGAATGACCAGATGAAAAAGGAATAAACATTTATTAAATGAAACAAGTGCGTACTCCACCCCATTCTCCACCATAGGCTAGGTTATTTTCAATAGGGAAGGGAGGTAGAATAAAACTTACCTCCACCATCCATAGGATAGTACCCTCTATTTACGCTAATAGTTGTTATTTATTATGATAGGATATGGCATCTTATTTTTTTTCATTTTATCTTTTTCTTTTCTAGCTTTTCTTACTCCATACTCAGTACTCTAGATTCTATACTCATTACTAGCAAGTGGGTAAATAGATAAAAGACATCGTGTTGACTTTAATAATAATAAATAAAACAACAGTAAATTAAATAACGCTCCTTATTCATAGTAAGGTAAGCGTTAAATTTAATAAAAACAAAATACCGCGTACGCGTTTAAACAAAAAATGAAAAAATGGAACAATTATGAAATTAAACAAAAAAATCCTAGTCTTTTCACTAAAGCTCTGTTAAAGGCTAATGTTAATCAATTTTGGAAAGAAATTATGGAAACATTATAAGATAATCAATTTGTCTTACTTATTTTAAGACTTAAATTTGATAATAATCAAATTATAAGTGCAAGTACCTTACAAAAGATAGATAAAAGCAATAAAATGACATCATAGAATATTTATATAACAGAATTTCGCTATCAAATGAAGCTTATACAACTACTCCAATTAAAAGTTTAATCTTTAGTTATGGAGTAAGAGCAGGAAAGTTAAATCAAAGTGAAAATGAAATCAGTAATAATTCTACAAATCTATCTGCTAATTCTTTTTCAGGTGAAAACAAAGATAAGTTTCAAATATATTATAAAAATAAATTACCTATAATAAAAACTGGATTAATAAGTGAATATGGAAAAGTAATTAGTTAAAATAAGACAGAAAATGGAGATCAATTTACAATATATGTTAATAAAGATATAATAATTATAATAACTGTATGTTTAAATACATTAAATGAGAGCTATAATATTGGTGTAGAAAGGGAACAACAAGTTAATAAGATAAAATATATTAAAAAGGGGAGAACTATCTTCAAATGGATAGATAGAGTATTAGATAATAATTCTATAATAAGATAAATAGGTAAATCAGTTTACTATTATGAAAATGGTGAATTAGTATTAATTAAGGTTGAAAAGAAATCTAGAGCTATTCAAGGAATCAAGGTAAAAAATAACCTTGTAAATAAAATGATAACAATGGACCTTGAAACAATTTTAATTAATAATACACACACACCTTATTTACTAAGTTTGTATGATGGGAAAAAGAGTAAATCAGACTTATTAGATAATTTGTCAACATTATAAAATATTGATCCCTTAATCATATAAGAAAATATCTTAGCTATGATTCAAAATGCTATTAATGATATCTGCATTAGAAAATATAGAAATTACAAGATATATTTACATAATTTCAGCAAGTTCGATGGCTATTTCCTAGTTAAATATCTGGCCAAATTAGGAACTTGTGATCCTATCATCCATAAAGGTAAAATTATTAGTCTTAAATTCAATTATAATAATTATAATATTACATTCAAGGATTCATATTTATTATTACCTAGTTCCCTGAGAAAATTATGTAATTAATTTTCAGTAGAATCCCATAAAGGAATTTTTCCTTATGGCTTTATGGACACTAATTATATTGGAGTTGTACCTCTTTTTAAATACTTTAAGGGGGTTAAAAAGGAAGAGTACAATAGTTATAAAGATTTATTTAAGAATAATGATTGGAACTTTAAAGCTGAAGCTATTAAGTACTGTGAATTAGATTGTATTTCATTATTTCAAATATTAAATAAATTTAACACATTAATTTTTGAAAGATTTAAATTAAATATTAATAAGTATCCTACACTTCCTAGTCTTTCATTTGCTATCTTCAGGAGTCAATATCTTAAAAAAGATAGTATTCATATGTTAAGTGGAAGTATAGCAAATGATATAAGACAGGGATACACAGGTGGGGCATGTGATATGTATATTCCAACTCCTTCTACTGATATTATACCTGAAGGAGAAAAGGTATATGCTTATGATGTGAATTCATTGTATCCAAGTGTTATGGCTAAGTCTAAATTACCTATAGGAAAACCAACGTACTTTAGCGGTGATATTACAAAAAGAGAAAGTAATGCTTTCGGTTTTTCTATTGTAATATTATTGCACCAGATAATCTATTACATCCTATTTTACAAACTCATGTTAAAACTGAGGATGGAATAAGAACAGTTGCTCCATTAGGATCTTGGAGTGATATGTTATTCTCGGAAGAAATGTATAACGCAAAGAAATTGGGTTACAAATTCGAAATTTTATGGGGTTATACATTTAAAAGCGATTTTGTTTTTGATAAGTTTGTAGTAGATATGTATAAAATTAGATTACTATATCCTAAATCAGATCCTATGAATTATATAGCAAAGATTTTAATGAATTCATTATATGGTAGATTCGTAATGGATGATAATTTCATAAGTTCAATTATATTGAATAAAGGAGATTATGATAAATTCGAAAAGTTAGATAAAGATAATTCTATAATTGATGTTATAGAATTAGAGGATAATTATTTAATTCAATGTAAGAGTCCTAAAGTAGAATTAGATACTTTGTTAGATAATGGAGGAGAAGTTCATAATGTTAATATTTAAATAGCGGCTGCTATTACAGCCTATGCTAGAATTCATATGAGTTTTTTTAAAAATAGAAAGGATTTTATATTGTATTACTCTGATACTGATTCAGCTTATACAAATAAACCTTTACCTAAAGAATTTATTGGGGATGGTTTAGGACTTTTAAAATTGGAACATGTATGTAAGGATGCCGTATTCTTAGCTCCTAAAGTTTATGCTTTACTAACTGAAGGAAACAAATTGATAATGAAAGTTAAAGGTTTAAGTAATGAATCAGTTAATAATGCATATACTTTTTCTTTGTATTCGCCTTAAATAACCATAGGGTGGACTATGTAGAGATAGGTATATTTGTTTGTTAGCTTAATTCTTAAATCTATTAATTAGCTAAATATATTATCCTTTAATTGAAGGATTAGCCTATTCTATTTACTAGCCTTTTATTATCTATTATTTCTTTAAAAATTTTATTTCTTTTATTTATAAGCTCTTGTTGTTTAGTTTAGAACATGGGTTATTATAAAAATATATTTATTAACGAGCATACTTAGATTCGAACTAAGAACAATTTAATTGACAATTAAACTCTATACCAATTTAGATATATGCCCTTAAAAAATTAACTATTTCTCCCCATAAATAAAGGTATACGTAGTTATGTAGGGAGGAGGAGCATAGTATGGAGGAAAAAGCTCCGCTTTACTTTTAAAAAAATAATTTTATCCGTACTTAGTAAATAAAAATTTTAAGACCTTAAGAGAAAAAATTTAAGCATAATTGGAATATATATAAAAAAAAAGGAGGGAGCTACCAAATCAATAACCTATTGTAAAAATTTTATAAATAATAGGAGGTAGAGTAATCGAAACTCTGTCTGTAATGTGTAAAATTACTGCTAAACCACTCAGCTAACCTCCCTTAAAAAAAAAGCAAATCGTATATAGTAAGCTATAACTTTAAAAAGAATAAAATACATAACCCCCTAAAATTTCACTCTAAAGTAGTATTACTCCTTCCTCCTACCATTATACTTTTTATCTTTATTACTATTTCCTTTGTTTTAAAATTTTTAGTATAAAGCAAAGGTGTACCTTCATAGGCCATAAGTATTTATATGGAGGGTGGTGTCTTTATTGATAATAGGAAAGCAAATAAAATAGTAGGTATAGAAGAACTAGGAACTAGTTTGATTTTACCGCGTAGCGATAATTTAACTTATTTAAAAAAGTACGTACTCCCTTCCCTATGGATCCCTTCGAAGAAAGAAGAAACACCATAAGACTCAGCCTATTTTCCCTATGAATAGGGAGGATAGCGTAGTTTATAAAAAGAGGGAGGTTATTTAAAGGAGTCAAAGTTAAAAATAAATTACAACATATAAACGAGAGAGACACGACTCGAACGCGCAACATCTTACACCCAAAGTAAGCTCCTTAACCAATTAGGATACTCTCTCAGAATTACCAATTAATATATTAATTGCCATATGCTTACTTAAAAACAAAAATAAAGAATGGAGCTGATAAATTATATAATAAGCATACACTAATAAGCTAAGCTTAGTTAAAAACTACCTTAAAATATTTTTACTAGATCATCCATATGAAGGCCCATTTATTTTTGTTTTAATTACAAAGGCAAGTACAGCTAGGTTGTAAGTTTATCTTCATAACTCCATAAGTACAAAGGTACAAAACTCCATAGGTACATAGCTACATAGAATTTGCCTAATTAAGTAAATAAGCCTAAAATATTTATAATTCTTAATTTGGAGAAAGATAGATTCGAACTATCATAATTATATTGCAAATATAACCGATTAACCATTATCAGATTTCCCCTATTATTATAGATATTGCAAAGCTTATTCTTTTATGTTTCTATTATTTATTTTATCTCCCTCTCCTTCACTATATTCCATAGTTTCACACTATCCTATTATCTACGAAGTAGGATTATTACTTTGTTTTTGTCTCCACACATCCATAGGCTTTGGGGAGGAAAAAGGGAAAGCCTAATGGAGATATGGACTCCTATTCTTACTTTTCCTCATCACTATGTACTATGTACCTATATACTATGTAGGTACTCCATCCTTTATCTATAGGGCCGATAGGGAGGGAGGAGAAAATAATCTAAAAAAATTGTCGAGAAGTGACGCGTACGCGGTAATTATAGTGACAGAATTAATTTACTATAGATAAATCACTATAATTTGTAATTATCTTGCTGTTACCTTCCTCCCAATCAATAGGGATCTTCTCCTCCCACCCTATCATTATGGATCCATAGGGAGGTGGATAGGGTCATAGGGAAGGAGGGCCTCTTAAATGAGAAGACTACTTAGTACATAGTAGATAGTAAAATTTACAAAGTGATGAGGAAAAGGGTAAAGAAGGTAAGCAAAGTGTTTAATTAAAAATAGGTGGCCCGCTGGGGAGGGGGTTAATTAAAATTAAGATTGTATAGGTAAAGTTTTAAATGCGTGGAATGGTATAGGGCTTTCTAATGCCCATTCTAAAGTATTTACAGTTTTATTATTATTATAAACTACTTCACTTGAGAAATAAGGTATAGTTTCCCAAGGATTATTAGAGCTTACTTTACTATTTGCAAATATATCATAAATAATATAACCAAATAAAATTGTAGCTACCACTGAAATTAAGGATCCAAAACTAGATACTGCATTCCAACCACTGAAAGCATCAGGGTAATCTGGTATTCTTCTTGGCATACCAGCCATTCCTAAGAAGTGTTGAGGGAAGAATGTTAAATTAACTCCAATAAATAAAGTCCAGAAATGTATTTTACCTAAGAAATCATTAATATTTCTACCTACAATTTTAGGTGTCCAATAATAGAATCCTGCAAATAGTGCAAATACTGCACCCATAGATGATACATAATGAAAGTGAGCTACTACATAGTAAGTATCGTGGAATGCTACATCTAATGAAGCATTTGATAATACAACTCCAGTTAATCCACCTATAGTGAATAAAGCTAAGAAACCTAAAACAAACAATAATGGAGTATTATATTTTAAACTACCACCATATAAAGTCGCTAACCAACTGAAAATTTTAATACCTGTAGGTACTGCAATAACCATTGTCGCGGCTGTGAAATAAGCTCTTGTATCCACATCTAAACCAACTGAGAACATATGGTGACTCCAAACTAAGAATCCTAAGATTCCAATAGAGAACATGGCATAAACCATTCCAATGTATCCAAAGATTGGTTTACCTGAGAAAGTTGACACTATGTGACTTACTATACCAAATCCAGGTATAATTAAAATATAAACCTCTGGGTGACCGAAGAACCAGAATAAGTGTTGATATAAAATAGGATCACCACCTCCAGCTGGATCATAAAAACTAGTATTAAAATTTCTATCTGTAAGAAGCATAGTGATAGCACCAGCTAAAACAGGTAAAGATAATAATAGTAAAATAGCTGTAATGAATATAGCCCAAACAAATAAAGGTAATTTATGTAATGACATTCCATTTGTTCTCATATTTAATGTTGTACTTATGAAGTTAATTGCTCCTAATAATGAAGATATACCAGCTAAGTGTAAACTAAATATAGCTAAATCAACTGAACCACCTGAGTGAGATTGAATTGAAGATAAAGGAGGATAACCTTTTGTTAATAACCTCAAACTTTTCGCGTACGCATCTACGCTAAAAATAAAAATAAAAATAAAAATTTAAAAAGTACTATCGTTATATTCAACGATTTTCATCGTTGTTCGGACTATACCTTCAACCTAATTATTTGAATTCCATAATGAATTGTCGACTCTAATTATTCTTAATTTCTTTAATCTTTCTTTAATTTTATAGAGTTTAGCATAATCACCTTTGTGCTTATGAAAAGATCTAGACCAAATTCTGTATTCTACACTCTTCATACCTTTCATAGTATTTAAGAAGTATTCTGAGACATTATTAATTCCTCTAGAATTAGTTGTATCTAATATATAATGATTATATTTTTCTTTATATACTACTTTTGTAGGGATATGAAGTATATGTCTAATAGCTTCTAAAACTACTTTATCTAATTTTTGAGTAATACCGAAGCCATGTGCAATTATATTAATATCCTTATTTACCAGATAAAAACTTCCTTCAGCTTCTACAAATCCAATTAACCATGGTTTACTTACAACTTTATGTGCCTCATTAGCATCGACTAAAGGTAAAGTTACATTATCTCATGCTGGTGAAATATATTCTTCTCTCCTTAATAGAGAGGGTCCATAAGAACCATAGGGTGAAGTACATTTTAAAGCTTCAAGTAATTTATTTCTTTCCAATTTAGTTAATGCTGGATTTTCAAGAATAAAATATGCTTGTTTGAATTTATCAAAATTGAAGTATTTGTTAGTCAATAGAGAATATTTATTAAAAATTGGAATAATTACACTTCCTAAAGTCTTCCTATCTCTAATTATAAAACTTGCCATGTGTCTATTTGATTCTATACTTACTTTACCAACACCTAGTTGTTTTTTTATAAAGTATAAAACTCGTAAATTATAAGAACTTTGAGAAATCTTGAATGTTAGATTCCATTTGTCTCCCTGACGTAACATAGAAAAAGATCCATCTCCGTCAGTCATACCTACAAGCCATTGTAGGAACCATTCGTAATTAGGTTGCATCACGTTAAGTCTCTGATGGGCTAAAGTTGAAAAGTTAGATTTAGCCCAGGCGGATTGTCCCCGTGTCAAGAACATTTTTACTTCCAATTTTTTATTTAATTCATCAAATTTAAATCTTGGTGAGTAGTTCTTTCCAAACTTTTGCTTTTTTGTATTAGACTTTCCAAAAAATTTTAATAAAGGAGTTTCCCGCATAGAGTGATGTTTTATTGCCCGAATTTTACAATTCGGCGACTGCTTATCCTTATTTTTAACAGTCCAACCGGTACCAGCACCATTTTCAACTAATGAACTCATTAATAATAATAATAATGCTGGAGGTAACAACCAAAATGAGATATTATTTAATCTAGGAAATGCCATATCTGGACTACCACAGTGTATAGGTAAAAAATAGTTACCGAATCCACCAACTAATCCTGGCATAACCATAAAGAAAATCATTATAAAAGCGTGTGCTGATATTATTACATTAAATAATTGATGATCTCCTTGTAAATATTGAACACCAGGACTTGATAATTCTAATCTAATTAAAACTGAAAATGCTGTACCTATCATACCTGCAAAGACAGAAAAAATTAAATAAAGAGTACCTATTTCTTTAGCATTTGTTGAATTTAGCCAATTCATTTTTAACTAAAAAAAAAACAAACAAATTTTTAATTTATTTTTAATCTAATTTATTTTAATTTACCCTCCTTTTCTCGATAGGATTTCTGCTAAGTGCAAATTATTAATTTATAATAAGTATATACTCAGTACTAAGTACTATAATAAACGTACTTTACTTATTACCTTTGATCCTTTCCTAACAGGGACTTAGATTTAACCGCTTTAAGGTAGAAAAATAATTAGAAATTTAAATACTTAAATTTTTAAAATCTAAGGTCAACCTTCTATTAAAAAAAAAAGTTTATATAAATTATTCATATTTTAATATTATTTCTTCCCTCCAAAAGGACTACCTTATGGATAAATATTTATTTATTATAAAGTATTTTTTTCTTTTATTTTTTAGTATATATAATATAGGAGAATTACTAGATTTACTGTTTTCTTTAATTATATTTTTATCTGTTTCCTTTTCCCTATGGATCCAGAGGCCAGAGCTAATAGGAGAAAATTAAATTATGAATTTTAAAGGAATAGCCTTGACTATTTTATTTATATAAATATTTTTCTCATACTTTTAATTCATTAAATAAGTGTGTAAGTTAAAATAGATATAGCAGTAGGCAGCAATTATTAATACAATATAAATATTTATAGGATTATTCTCCTCCCTATGAATAGGGAGGATCCATAAGGAGGAGGAGAATAACCTCTGTTACTTTAGAAATAGAGGTAGGTGGAAAGTATATAAATTATCGCGTACTCCTCCTCTTTTTTATAAACTAAAGAATAGGGAGGTAAAATAAAATAAATTTTACTTAAAGCTAATTTATCGCGTACTTCACCCTATGGTTAAGGGAGAAAATAATAAAAATTTGAGCAGTAAAGGAATCGAACCTTTTACGGTTTTAACCAATTCTTTTACAGAGAACCACCATTACCATTCGGATCACCTGCCCTTAATATAAACT
>Ga0307509_10003083_pt1 | contig 25889 bp, 18 predicted proteins | sample 10_EM_MG_FD_202245 | JGI IMG/M metagenome (GOLD analysis project Ga0307509, IMG submission 202245) | Populus trichocarpa ectomycorrhiza microbial communities from riparian zone in the Pacific Northwest, United States - 10_EM | ecosystem: Host-associated > Plants > Roots > Unclassified | place... | reverse complement strand
GCTTGTAACCCGCATGAATGCTAGGTTTCTCGGATGATCTGGGATCTTATTGGACCTCTTGAGATAAGGTCGTTGGTCCCGCCGACAGGAATCGAACCTGTATCTGCCGCTTAGGAGGCGGCCGTTCTATCCATTGAACTACGGCGAGCGCGCGGCGCGGATTCTCGCATCTCCACCGGCGCCGGCTACTTCCAGCGCCAGGTCCAGATCAAATCCAGCGAACTGTCCTCGCCCGACTGGGCGCGCAGCGTGAAGCGCTGCGCGATGCGGTAGATGAGCTGGAAGTTGCCGGTGGTCGCGTTCAGGCTGCGCTCGTAGCCGACGTACCAGCGGCGCGACAGCTGCTTGCCCAGGGACACCACGGTTTCGCGCACCTCGCCGTCGGTCTGCTGGCGCACGCCGATGTCGTCCAGGCCGATGGCCTTGGTCAACTGTTCGGCGGGGCTGTCGCCTTCGCCGGCGAGCAGCGCGAGCGCGGCGCGCTGCAGCAGCGCGGTGTCGGTGCGGCCCAGGCCGTCGCTGGCGCGGCCCATCACGAGCCAGCTGAGCTTGTCGATCTCCGACAGCTCGGGTTCCGAGAACAGCCGCACGCGCGGGTTGGTGGCGTTGCCGCTGACCGCCACGCCGACGCGCACGTCGAGGTTGGGCCGCGTCGCCTCGATGTCGAGCCGCGGGTTGTCGATTGAGCCGTTGAACGTGATCAGACCGCGGTCGATGCTGAGCTTCTGGCCATAGGCCTTGTACGTGCCGTCGACGGCACGCACGCTGCCGTTGACGGCGAGCCGACCGCCGGGTGAGGTGATGCGAAGGTCGCCGCTCAGGCCAGTGTCCAGCCCGCGCCCGCGCAGCCGCAGCTTGTCGCCGAGCCCGACGCGCAGGTCCAGCGCCACCTCGCGCGCCGGGTTCATCGCGGCCGCGCTGGCCGCATCGGCCGGCGCGGCCGCGCCTTTCGCACGCACGACCTCGACGTCGCTGGACAGTGTCGGCGCGTCGCTGCGCGTGAAGTCGATCAGCCCTTCGTCGACGCCGAACTGGCCGTCGAACGCGAGCGACTTCGCATCGAGCTGCAGCGTGCCCTGGCCGCTGACGACGATGCGGCGGTCGACGCGGCCGAGCAGTTGAAAGTGCTCGGCGCTGATCTGCAGCCGGGCCTTTGGCGTCTCGCCCAGGCTGGCGCTGCCCTCCAGCTTGACCGAGCCGTTGCCGGCCTTGGCCGTGAAGCGTTCGATGCGCGCGCTCGTGCCTTGCAGGCGGATGGCCACGTCGCCGTCGCTGACGTTCACGCCCTGCAGAAAGTTGCGCACGCCGAGTCGCGTGCCCTGCATCTCGCCGGTGTATTCGGGCGCGCCGAAGCGCCCGGCGATGCCGGCGCTGGTGCGCAGCGCGCCGGCCAGGCGCCAACCCGGCGGCACCCAGGTGCCCCAGGTGCCGAGGTCGGCGACCTGCAGTTCGAGCACGCCCTGGATGGGCGCGTCGGCTGCCGGCCAGGTGGCCTTGGGGTCGGTGCGCACGACCACGGCGCCGGCGGCCACCCCCAGCGCCTTGCCGGCCAGGCCCTGGGTGAAGTTCCAGACGCCGCCGTCGGCGGCCAGCCCCAGCCGCAGGTCGGTCAGGCCGAGCGCGCGTGTGCCCAGTTCTTCGGTGACGGTCAGGTCGCCGGCACTGCGCTCGACCACGATGTCGGCACTGAAGGTCGGCGCGCTGCGCAGTTTGATGTGCGCGGCCACGGTCAGGTCGCCGCCCCAGCCGAAGTCGGGCTGCACGCGGGCCAGCAGCGGGGCGATGCGCAGCGGTTCGACTTCGGCATCGGCCTCGATCTGCGCATAGTCGCCGTCGCGGGCCGCGGCCTGCCACGCGATGCGGCTCCAGCGCACCGCGCCGCCCAGTAACTCGGCGCTGCCGGGCTGCACGGTCACGCGCGCCGGTCCGCCGGTCCACAGGGCTTCGAGTGCGACCTCGCGGCTGCGCAGCAGTGGGGCGCCGGGGTTGCTGCGCAGCTCGAGCTGCTGCACGCTGCCGCGCCAGCCGGCCAGCGCCGCGCCCGGCAGGTCGACGAGGCCGCCCTGCGCTTTCAGCACCGCGACGGTGTGGGCGCCGCCGTCGGGTGCCGGCGCGGCCTGCACGGTGTCGACCCAGGCCGGCGGGCGGGCCGTCGAATCGGCGCGCAGCTCGAGCGTGTGTGCTCGCGCGGTGCCCTGAAGCTGCAGCTGCGCGCTGGCCAGCGATGGGCCGGGCGCCGCGCCGCGTGCGAGGCTCGCTTCGGTCAGCGTCAGCGTGGCCTCGACCGGCGCGCCGGCCGCGGTGCCGAGTGACCAGCGCGCCTGCGCCTTCTGCACGCTGACCGCGCCGACGCGCAGCGCGTTGGCTGCCAGCTCGCCCTGCGTCGCCAGCGTGGGCCAGCGGCCGTTCAGGCGCGCGGTGGCGGTCAGGGTGCCGGCCAGCGTCGCGTCGCTGCCGGCGGGCTGCAGCAGGCGGTAGACCGGCGCGAGGCGGGCCAGCGCCGGGCCGTCGAGGCGCACGTCCCAAACATCCCCGGCACCGCTGCCGGTGGTGGCGAGCTGGCCGCTCGCGTGCAGTGCGTTGCCATCGGCGACGAGTTCCAGCGTGGCCGCAGCCTGTGCGTTCGCGCCGCTGCGCAGCGTGGCCGAGCCGGTGAGCGGCACGCCGGCGAGCTGGCTGGGCTGGATCGTGACCACCGCCTGGCCGCGCAGCGCCGCGAGCGCGTCCAGCGGCGCGCGCGCGGCCGCGGCGGCCGGCAGGCTCAGGTCGACATCGCCGATGGCGTTCAGGTGGTTGCCGGCACGGCGCCACGGCGAGTCGTCGCGGCCCGGCCACCACAGCGCCGGGTCGAAGTCGACCAGCGCGGCCTTGGCCTTGACGGCCCAGGGCGCGTCGGCGCCCGGGTGCGTCAGCTGCCCCGAGAGCTGCGCGCGGGCACCGCCGGCCAGCGCCTGCAGGTTGCGCAGTTCGAGGCGCAGCGCGTCGGGCGTGGCCGCCAGCGTGGCGTCGAGCGTGAGCTGCACGGCGCGGGCAGGGCGCAGGCCCGGCACCTGTCCGGCCAGGGTGGTCTTGACGCTGATGTCGGTCGCGCCGGTGCCGGTGCCCGTGGCCGCAAGCGGGCCGCTCAGGCGCATCGCCGGGGCGCGCGCATCGAGCAGCGCCGGCTGCACGTCGCTCAGCGTCGTGTCGAGCGCCCACCCGGCGGGCGACCAGCGGCCTTGCCCGGCGATGCGGCCGGCACCGGCCCGGGGTGTGCCGAGTTCGGCGGTGAGTTGCTGCAGCGTCAACACCTCGGGCTGGTCGGGCCGAGCGACGAGTTCGGCAACGAGGCGGTGCAGCGGCAGACGGCCTTCGTTCCAGCGGCCGGCCGCGTCGTTGCTCAGCGTGAGCGTCAGCCGGCCCGGCTGGTTCGCGGCCGTGGTGGTGGCGACTGCCTGGCCGCTCAGCGCGGTGGTGGGTGCGGCACTGCTGAACGCCGACAGGTCGAGCGCCCGGGTGCGCGCCTGCAGCTCGCCCAGCGGCCACGCGGCGAACGGCCGCAGTGTCGCGTTCGCGTCCAGCTGCTGCTCGGCGTGGTTCGCCGCGGCGGCGCGCAGCGTGGCGTTCAGCATCGGCGCGGCGAGCGGCCCCGCCAGCGTGGCGCTGGCGCTCCACGGCGGCAGGTTGGCGGCCGCTTGTTGCGCGAGCTGGACCGACGTGGCCACGGCCAGGGTCCCGCCGCTCGCGATGCGCGCATCGCCGCTGAGGTGCAGGCGGTCCCAGTCCAGCGCGAGGCCGTCGACGCGGTGCTCGGCGCCGGCGTTCGCGCCGAGGTGCAACCGCGCGCGCAGCTCACGCACGGGCTGGTCGCCGAACGCCTTGGTCTGCAGCGCGACTATGTGCAGCGCGTGCAGCTCGAGTTCGATCGGCAGGCGCAGGTCGGTGGGTGCCTGCAGCGGCGCGCTGTTCTGGGCCGGCGCGAGCACGAGGTCGAGGCGCGCGATCTCGAACGATTCGATCTCCAACTTCAGCCACAGCGGCGCCGGGGCGCGCGTGAGGCGCAGCCCACGCCACGCGAGGCCGTTCAGCGTCAGCGTGTCGTGGCCGCCAGGCAGGTGCACGACCACGCGCTGCGCGTCGAGGTCGCCGAGCAACCGGCCGCGCACGCCCTCGACCTGAATGCCTGGCAGCTGCGACAAGAGCCAGGCGCTGCCGCGCTCGCTGCGCACGCTCCACCAGCCGGCGCTGGCGAGCGCGGCGAGGGTCACCGCGACGGCCAGACCGGCCCATGCTGCGACGCGCCAGGTTCGCATTAAAACGCGATCCCCACGCTGAGGTGCGTGCGCACCTGACGGGTCTGCTGGCCGTAGGCCACGTCGATGCGCAGCGGGCCGACCGGGCTGCGCCAGCGCAGGCCGACACCGTAGCCGTAGGCTGGCTTGATGTCGCTGAAGCGGTCCGCGGCGTTGCCGGCGTCGACGAAGACCGCCCACCAATACGCCGGGTAGCGCGGCGAGATCGGGCGCGCGACCTCGACGCTGCTCGTGAACAAGCTGCGGCCGCCGACGGTGACGCCGTCGATGCTGGGCGCGAGCGTGCGGTAGGCGTAGCCGCGCACCGAGTCGTCGCCGCCGGCGCGGAACAGCAGCGTGTCGGGGATGCTGATGACGTTGCCGGTGAACACCTGACCGGCTTCGAGGCGGGCCGAGCCGTACCACGCGTTGCCGAATGGCAGGTACCAGGTCAGGCGCGCGTACAGGCGCGAGAACGGGCCGCGGGCCTCTTCGACCGGGTCGCCCAGTACCGACCGCGTGCCCTGGCCGTGGCCGAGTCCGGCCTGCAGGGATGTCGTCATGCCGCGCGTCGGCAGCAGCACGTTGTCGATGTCGCGGTAGACCCAGTGGTAGTTGATGGACGCGGCATCGGCCTGGCTCGTGAGGGCAGCGCTGTCGACGCGTGCGTGCGTGAACTCACCGAAGTACAGGCGCTCGATGCGCGGCGTGTCCTGCGTGCGACCGAGGCGCGCGTTCCAGCCGAGCAGCGTCTGGTCGTCCTCGCGCAGACGCGTGGCCGAACCCGACACGAGGTTGCGGTACAGGTTCTCGAGCGGGTGCGAGGTGAGTTCGCCTTCCCACAGCTGCTGCGTGGGGCCGAGCGTGAACTTGTTGTGCGCGACCCAGGGGCTGCCAAACAGGCGGCGGTTGGTGTGCTCCAGCGACACGCGCGGCCCGGTGTTGGCGCTGTAGCCGATGCCGGTGGTCGCCTGGTGCTGCGTCTGTTCCTTGACGCGCACGATCACCGTCGCGGCATCGGCGTGCTCGGGGTCGGCATCCAGCTCGACCGAGGCGCCTTCGAAGAGCCCGAGCTTCTGCAGGCGCTCCTGGAAGTCGAGCAGCAGCTTCTCGCTGTACGGGTCGCCGGGGCCGAAGTTGCTGAGCTTGCGCACGGCGTCCTCGTCGTAGCGTTGCAGCCCTTCGACGCGAACGGTGCCGAGGTGAAACAGCGGCCCGCTGTCGAACTGCAGCGTGAGGTCGACGCGGTTCGCGACCGCATCGACGCGCGCATGCGTGCTCTGCCAGCCCGCGGCCGCGTAGCCGTCCGCGCGCAGCCGCGCGAGCGTGGTGTTCTTGGCGTCGTTCCACGCACCCTGGCGAAACGTCGCGCCGGTCGGCAGCGGCCAGCGATCGCGCAAGGCGTCGAGGACGGGGGCTGCGCCGCTGGCCTGCACGGCGCCGACGGCGGTGATCGTGACCGTGCCGACGGTCGCGCGCGGCCCCGGCTCGACGACCACGCGCACCAGCGGCAGGCCGGCGTCGGTGGTCGCGGGCGGCACCGTCACGGTCGCGTTGAAATAGCCCTCGGTCTCGAGCAACTCGCGCGCCTGGGCCGGTGCGGCGCGCACCAGGCGGTCGAGTTCGGTGGCATCGATGTCTTCGCTGCTCGGCGCGCTCTGAAAGCGTGCGAGGTCGAGGTAGTTCGTGAGCAGCGTGCGCAACTCGTCGGGTGCCTGCACCTCGAGCCGGTACTCGGCGCGCCGCGGCGCGGCAGACGCCGCGGCGTCGGGCGCTTTTGCCGCGGACGAGAGGTTGGCGCAGCCGCTCAACATCATCACCATCCACACCGCCAGCGCAGCCGCGGCCGCGCGCGCACCGGTCATTTGCTCAGCAAGCGCATGGCCCCTTCCAGCCCGGCGAGCGTGAGCGGGAACATGCGCTGGTTCATCAACTGCTGGATCACCGCGATGCTTTGCCGATAGCCCCACACGCCCTGCGGCTCGGGGTTGATCCAGGCGAACTTCGGGAACGCCTGAGTGAGCCGCGCCAGCCATTCGGCGCCCGGCTCTTCGTTGTTGTATTCGACGCTGCCGCCGGGCTGCAGGATCTCGTACGGGCTCATCGTCGCGTCGCCGACGAAGATCAGCTTGTAGTCCTTGTTGTACTTGCGGATGATGTCCATCGTCGGGAACTTCTCGCTGTACCGACGCCGATTGTTCTTCCACATGAAGTCGTAGACGCAGTTGTGGAAGTAATAGAACTCCAGGTGCTTGAACTCGCTCTTCGCGGCACTGAAGATCTCTTCGACGCGGTGGATGTGCTCGTCCATCGTGCCGCCCACGTCCATCAGCAGCAGCACCTTCACCTTGTTGTGGCGCTCGGGCACCATCTTGATGTCCAGCCAGCCGGCGTTCGCAGCCGTGCTGCGAATGGTGTCGTCGAGGTCGAGTTCTTCGGCCGACCCTTCTCGGGCAAAACGACGCAAGCGACGCAAGGCCACCTTGATGTTGCGTGTGCCGAGTTCGAGCGTGTCGTCGTAGTCCTTGAACTGGCGCTGGTCCCAGACCTTGACAGCGCTCTTGTTGCGCGACTTGTCCTGGCCGATGCGGATGCCCTGCGGGTTGTAGCCGTAGGCGCCGAACGGCGAGGTGCCGCCGGTGCCTATCATCTTGTTGCCGCCCTCGTGGCGTTCTTTCTGTTCCTCGAAGCGCTTCTTGAGCGTCTCCATCAACTCGTCCCAGCCCATCTTCTCGATCGCGGCCTTTTCTTCGGCGCTGAGCTCGAGTTCGAGCTTCTTCTGCAACCAGTCCAGCGGCACCTCTTGGGTGAAGTCGGTCAGCATCTCGACACCCTTGAAATAGGCGGCGAAGGCGCGGTCGAACTTGTCGAAGTTGGCCTCGTCCTTCACCAACGAGGTGCGGGCGAGGTAGTAGAACTCGTCGACGGTGTTGGCTATCACGCCGGCCTGGATGGCTTCGAGCAGCATCAGGTACTCCTTGACCGAGACCTTCAGCTTGGCGGCGCGCAGGGTGAAGAAGAAATTGATCAGCATGGCGGGCGACTCGGGCGGCGCACGGCGGCGGTGGCCTATTGTGACGGCAGGGCGGCGGTGTCATGTATCACGGGGCATACTCGGCCACCAGTCGTTGCGCGCGTCGTCCCGGGCTCCCCCGATGCTGTCCAGCCTGACATCCACCGAAGTCGCGTTCGTGATGGCCGGCCTGATGCAGGCCGTGCCCGCCGTGCTGTGGCTGATCGGCGGCTGGGTGCTGGGCGACACGCAGCGCGCGGCGGTGCAGTGGTCGCTGTATGCCGCGTCGAGTGCGCTGTCCTTCGTGTTCCTGGTCGCGGCGATGCAGGCGCCCGAGCCGCTCGCTGCCGAGCTGCTGCGCGCGGTCGGCAACCTCTGCGGCGTGCTCGGGCTGATGGCCTTGCAGCGCGGCATCTGGCTCTTCATTGGCCGGCCGGTCACGCGCACCGGCCACCTGCTGGCGCTGGCCGCGGTGCTGGGGGCCTCGTGGGTCGGGCTGGACCCGGCCGGCGGGCCGGTCCGCGTCGGCGTGAACTCGCTGGTGCAGGCCGTGATGGCGCTGGGCATGGCGCGCGATCTGCTCCGCTATGGGCGCGAGGTGCTGCACCTGCGCTGGCCCTGGGTCCTGCCCATGCCCTTGTGGCTGTCCGCTGCCGCGTTCGCCGGCCGTGGGCTGCGGGCACTGCTGGCGCCGGGCGCGGTGACGGCCGAGATGACGGTGCACAGCGGGCTCAACGTCGGCTCGGCGTTCGCCTACGTCGTGCTGTCGCTGTCGTTCCACGCGATGCTGATGGCGATGGTCATCATCCGGCTCGTGTCCGACCTGCAGCGCCTGTCGCGCCGCGACGGCCTGACCGGACTGCTGAACCGCCGTGCGCTCGAAGAGGCGTTGGCCGTGCAACTCGGGCGCAGCCGGCGCAGCGGCGAACCCTTTTGTGTGCTGATGCTGGACGCCGACCACTTCAAGCACATCAACGACCGATACGGCCACGCGGTTGGCGACCTGGCGCTCAAGCACCTGTCGAAACTGCTGCGCACGCACATGCGCGACGTGGACCGGCTCGCGCGCTTCGGCGGCGAGGAGTTTCTGGTGCTGCTGCCGGGGCTGGCGCTGGCCGATGCCCTGCCGGTCGCCGAGCGGCTGCGCGAGCTCGTCGCGTCCGAGCCCTTGCCGCACCCGGACGGGATGATCCGCCTGTCGGTCAGCATCGGCATGGCCGAGTGGGGCGGGGCGGACGAAGACGCCTCGCGACTGCTGGTGCGCGCCGATGCCGCGCTGTACGAGGCCAAGCGGCGCGGACGCGACCGCGTCGCGTCGGCCGGGAACGACCTCGATTCGGCGTTCCTGCCGGTCTGAGCGACGCTCAGCCGCGTGCGGCGCGTTTCGCTTTCGGCGCGGCCTTGTCGTGCGCCTTCAGCCAGGCGAAGCACTCGCCGTACCAGAGCTTGGAATTGCGCGGCTTCAGCACCCAATGGTTCTCATCGGGGAACCACAGCAGCCGTGCATCGACGCCCTTGGCCTTCAGCGTGTTGTAGTAGGCCAGGCCTTGCTGGTCGGGCACGCGGTAGTCGAGCGCACCGTGCACCACCAGCGTCGGCGTCTGCATCGCCGAGACAAAGCTGCTCGGGCTTTGCGACGCCACCTTGGCCGGGTCTTCCCAGTACCACGCGCCCAGTTCCTTGGCGTGCCAGGTGTAGGCGTCGTCGCTGAACATCGCGGCCCAGTCGAAGCAGCCGGCGTGGCACACATAGGCCTGGTAGCGGCCCGGCTTCACGTGGCCGTTCATCCACGCCACCATGTAGCCGCCGTAGCTGCCGCCGGCGGCGAACACGCGCTGGCGGTCGGCCCACGGCTGCTTCAACAACCAGTCGGTGCCGGCCTCGACGTCCTGCAGCTCGAGCTCACCCCAACGGTGTGTGATGCTGTCGAGAAAGGCCTGGCCGAAGCCACTGGAGCCGTGGTAGTTCACGCAGGCCACGACGTAGCCCTGGGCCGCGAACGCGTGCGTATTCCAGCGGTAGTGGAAGGTGTCGCCCGCGGCTGCGTGCGGCCCGCCGTGGATGCTGTGCAGCACCGGGTATTTCTTCTTGGGGCTGAAGCGCGGCGGGTAGGTCAGCCACATCTGCACCGGTTCGCCAAGCGCGCCCTTCACCGTGACCTCTTCGCAATGCCCGAGCGTCAGGTTCTTCAGCAGCGCATCGTTGAAGGTCTCGAGACGCAGCGGCGCGGCGCCATCGCGCTGCGCGTGCACGCGCGCCGGGTGCATCAGCGCGTCGGCCACGGTCACGACCGTGTCACCGACCACGTCGAAGCCTTGCACCCAGCCGCCGTGCACCGCGATGCTCGCGGTGCGGCTCGCGATCGCATAGCGGTACAGATGCGTGCGACCGCGGTCTTCGGCGGTGAAGAAGAGGGCGCTGGCGTCGTCGGCCCAGCGCAGCGGGCCACCCACCGCGTGGTCCCAGGCATCACTGAGCAACGTCCACTTCTTCTCGCCGCGCTTGAGCAAGGCCACGTGGCCGGGCAGCGTGTGGTGCTTGCCGGTGTTGGCGGCAACGAACGCGACGTGGCCGCCGTCGGGGCTGTAGCGTGGCGCGTCGAAGTCCCAGGCCGGGTCGACGGTCAGCGTCGCGAACTTGCCGCTGCGCAGCGTCAACTCGACCAGGGCCTTGCGGTTCTCGATGCGCTTCTCGGCCTGCGGGTCGAAGGTAAACACGAGATGGCGACCGTCGGGTGAAACATCGAAGCCGTCGGCGCCCGGGTCGGCGCGCGGCAGCTCGTACGGCGTGCCCTCGAACAGGTCGGTGACGCGCCCGCTGGCCACGTCGAGCACGTGCAGGTGCGCCACCCGGCCCATCGGCAGCTGGTGGTCCCAGAAGCGGTACTGGGCTTCGCTGGTGACGTAGCCGGTGGCCTTGCGGTCGTTGAATTCCTTCAGCCGCTTGGCCTGCGCCTTCGTGCCCTTGAGCTCGGGCCAGACCCAGGCGATGAAGACGATGCGCTTGCCGTCGGGCAGCCACTTGAAAGCCTCGATGCCGGGTGCGAAGCTGCTGACGCGCCTGGCCTCGCCGCCGTCGGGCGCGATCACGTAGAGCTGCGGCGTGTCGTCCTTCTTGCCCTGCTGCTCGCGTTTTGCGACGAACGCGATGCGCGTGCCGTCGGGCGACCACGCCGGTTGACCGTCCTTCTCGCCGCAGCTGGTGAGCTGGCGCGCAGCACCGCCGAAGGTCGAGAGCAGCCAGAGCTGGCTGCTGGACTTGTTTTCGTCCATCGAGTAGCTGCTGACGGAGCACGCCGCCTGCGCGCCGTCGGGCGAGAGCGACATGCCGCCGATGCGTTCGAACTTCCAGAGATCGTCGACGGAGAGAAGCGAGTTGGTCATGAGAACTCCGGAAAACTGGCGGCAACCATCATCGGACGGGCATCACGAGCCGCGCCGACTTGCTTCGACCGCAGCAGTCAGGCGGCGCAACAAAGGTCGGTTGAGTTCGCGCGTGTGGCGATTCCAGCGCTCCATCGCACGTTCGAGCTCAACGTACAGGCGCGCAGCGGTCGGTGCGTCGCCCGAGGTCGCAGCCCAGATCGCGTACTCGGCTCGGCTTTCGAAGCTGCCGAAGCGCGCGACGGCGGCTTCGAACTCTGTGCGCGCCTCGGACTTGCGGCCTGCGCCACCGAGGGCCTGTGCGAGCAGCAGCGAAACCTGGTCGGCGCGGAAGTCGGGGTTGGTCCGACGGATGAATTCGAGGTGAGTGATCGCCTCGTTGAAGCGTTCGCAGGCGAAGTACGAGCGCGCCGCGCCGAGGCGGATCTCGAGGTCGCTTGAGAACGGCCCTTTCAGGCAGGCATCGTAGTTCTGCGCGGCGTCCATCGCCTGGCCCGATTCGAGCAACGCGCTGGCCAGGCGCATCTGGTTCTGCGCGGTCGGTGTGTATTCGAATGCGGCCCGCGCGTCGCGCAACTCGCGTGTCGGGTCCAGTGTCTTCGCGGCGGCGGCGACGACCTTGCGCGCCCCGTGATCGAGCCGCGAGTTCGGCAGGTAGACGACGAGGAAGTAGACGATGCTGCCGAGCAACGGGAACGAGAACAACACGAACAGCCAGTACATCTGCTGACCGCTTCGCATCGCGTGCACCGCAAAGAACAATGCGATCAGGACGTGGACACCGAGGCCGAGGAAGGGCATGGAGGGGCTCCCTGAAAGGCGCGCAGTTTACGGCGCGTTGAGACTAACGTTGTGGCTGAGTGGCGGTGTCATGTGACCCAGGGCAGGAACGAGGTGGCGACGGGGTCGTCACTTCAAGCCGCGCGGGGTTTGTCGAGCTGCCAGCGCAGGTGCGCCTTCACGGTCGGCCACTCGGCCTCGGTGATGCTGTAGACGCAGGTGTCGCGCAGCGTGCCGTTGCTGGCGCGCTGGTGGTTGCGCAGGATGCCGTCGAGCTTGGCGCCCAGGCGCTCGATTGCGCGCCGGCTTTGCTGGTTGAAGAAGTGGGTGCGGAACTCGACCGCGATGCAGCCCAGGTGCTCGAACGCGTGGCCGAGCAGCAGCAGCTTGCACTCGGTGTTGAACGGGCTGCGCTGCATGCGCGCAGCGGTCCAGGTCGAGCCGATCTCGACGCGTTTGTGCGTCGCATCGACGTTCATGTAGGTCGTCATGCCGGCGATGCGGCCCTGCGCGTCGAAGCTGGTGAACGGCAGCATCGAGCCTTTGGCCTGCAGGTCGAGCCGGCGTGCGATCTCGGTCGTCATGCCCTCGGGGCTGGGCACGGCCGTGTACCAGAGCTTCCAGAGCTCGCCGTCGCGTGTGGCGTCGACCAGGCCGTCGTGGTGCTCGGCGGCGAGTGGCTTCAGCGCGCAGTGCGCACCCGTCAGTTCGACCGGTACGAGCCAGCTCATGGCGTGAACCCCGGGCGGGCCGAGCGCCGGGCCGCCCCAAGCCGGCCTGCATCCCAGGGGCCACGCAGGGGCCTATCGTGGCCCCTGGGGATCGGCGAACGTACTCGTTTGACGGGGGGCTTCATGACTATCGGTTGTTCCGCTGCATGAACACCAGCTTCTCGAACAGCGACACGTCCTGCTCGTTCTTCAGCAGCGCGCCGACCAGTGGCGGCACCGCGACCTTGTCGTCCTTGCTCTGCAGCACGTCGAGCGGGATGTCTTCGGCCAGCAGCAGCTTGAGCCAGTCGAGCAGCTCGCTGGTCGACGGCTTCTTCTTCAACCCCGGCAGGTTGCGCACGTCGTAGAAGTTCTTCAGCGCCGCCGACAGCAGCTCCTTCTTCAGGTTCGGGAAGTGCACGTTCACGATGCTCTTCATCGTGTCGGCGTCGGGGAACTTGATGTAATGGAAGAAGCAGCGGCGCAGGAAGGCGTCGGGCAGCTCCTTCTCGTTGTTCGAGGTGATGAAGACCAGCGGCCGGTGCACCGCCTTGACGAGTTCGCGCGTCTCGTAGACGTAGAACTCCATGCGGTCGATCTCGCGCAGCAGGTCGTTCGGAAACTCGATGTCGGCCTTGTCGATCTCGTCGATCAGCAGCACGACCGGCTGGTCGGCGGTGAAGGCCTGCCACAGCACACCCTTGACGATGTAGTTGTGGATGTCCTTGACCTTCTCGTCGCCGAGCTGGCTGTCACGCAGCCGGCTCACCGCGTCGTACTCGTACAGGCCCTGCTGCGCCTTGGTGGTCGACTTGATGTGCCATTGCAGCAGCGGCATGCCCAGCGCCTGCGCGACCTCTTCGGCGAGCATCGTCTTGCCGGTGCCGGGTTCGCCCTTGATCAGCAGCGGGCGCTTCAGCGTCGCCGCGGCGTTCACCGCGAGCATCAGGTCGGGGGTCGCGACGTAGTTTTCAGAGCCTTGGAACTTCATCGTGGGTGAGCCGGGCAGCTGTGGTTTCGGGGTCTCAATCCAGTATAAGGGCACCCCTATAATCGTCGGTTGAACCGAAAACATCGCCTTTCAGAACCATGAAAAACCTTGTCCGTTCGTTGATCGCGCTGTCGGCCCAGTCGGCCCAGTCGGCCCTGGTGGTGGGCCTGCTCGGCCTGTCGCTGAACGCCAGCGCACAGGATGCGGCCAAGGGCAGCGCCGCGGCCGGCGAGAAGAAGGCGGCGATGTGCATCGGCTGCCACGGCATCCCCGACTACAAGGCGAGCTTCCCCGAGATCTACCGCGTGCCGATGATCGCGGGCCAGGGCGAGAAGTACATCGTCTCGGCACTCGGCCAGTACAAGAAGGGTGACCGCAAGCACCCGACGATGCGCGCGATCGCGGCCTCGCTGAGCGACCAGGACATGGCCGACCTCGCGGCCTTCTACGCCGCCGAGGCCAAGAGCGAAGCGCCTCCGGCCGTGGTGGCCGGCACCCCGCCGGCCGAGGTGGCCGAGTTGCTGAAGAAGGGCAACTGCGCGTCGTGCCACGGTGCCAACTTCAGCACGCCGATCGACCCGAGCTACCCGAAGCTGGCCGGCCAACACCCCGACTACCTGTTCACCGCGCTGAAGGAATACCAGACCGACAAGAACCCGCAGGTCGGCCGCAACAACGCGATCATGATGGGCATGGCGCGCCCGTTCACGCACGCCGAAGCCAAGCAGCTGGCGGCCTACATCGCCTCGCTGCCGGGCGAGTTGAAGACGGTGCCGCAGTCGCGATTCCGCTGAATCCGACGCACTGAACACCACCAAGGCCGCTGCAACCCAGCGGCCTTTTGCATGGGGCGAGGTCAAGTCGGGCGCCCAGGTGCCGACATAGACTGAAGTGTCCTTCCCGGACGGAGCGCCTCGATGTTGAAGAAGATCTCGGTCGACGACTTGCGCACCGGCATGTACCTGCATGGCCTGTGCGGCAAGTGGGTCGACCACCCGTTCTGGAAGACCAAGTTCGTGCTGGACGATCCGCGCGACCTGGCGAAGCTGCGCGAGAGCTCGGTCGACGAGTGCTGGATCGACGTGTCCAAGGGCCACGACGTGGTGGCCGTGGCGGCCCCGGTCGCGACCCCGGCACCCGTGGCGGTGGCGGTGGCGGCCCCTGCGGCCGCACCGATGCCCGAGCCCGGCACGCCCACGTCGATGGCCGACGAACTCAGGCGTGCCTCGGCCCTGGTCAACGCGTCGCGCCAGCAGGTGATGTCGATGTTCCAGGAGGCCCGCATGGGCCGCACGGTCGAGGCCGAAGCATGCGTGCCGCTGGTCGCCGACATCACGGCGTCGGTCTGGCGCAACCCCGGCGCCGTGATCAGCCTGGCGCGCCTGAAGACCCACGACGACTACTCCTACATGCACTCGGTGGCGGTGTGTGCGCTGATGGTCTCGCTCGCCCGCCAGCTCGGCCAGGACGAGGTCCAAGCCCGCGACCTCGGCCTGGCCGGCCTGCTGCACGACATGGGCAAGGCCTCGATGCCGCTGGGCATCCTGAACAAGCCGGGCAAGCTGACGAACGCCGAGTTCGACATCATCAAGAGCCACCCCGAACGGGGCCACGACCTGCTGCTGGGCGGCAGCGCGACACCGGTGGTCGCGCTCGACGTCTGCCTGCACCACCACGAACGGCCGGACGGCAAGGGCTACCCGTTCGGGCTGGCGGGCGACGCGCTGTCGCTGGCCGCGCGCATGGGGGCGGTCTGCGATGTCTACGATGCGGTCAGCTCGAACCGGTCCTACAAGTCCGCCTGGGACCCGGCCGACTCGATCTCGCGCATGACGGCCTGGGCCAAGGACGGCCAGTTCGACACCATGGTGTTTGCCGCCTTCGTGAAGAGCCTGGGCGTCTACCCCATCGGCTCGCTCGTGCGCATGCGCTCGGGGCGGCTCGCGGTCGTCGTCGAGCAGAGCACCGGTCAGCTGCTCAAGCCCTGGGTCAAGGTGTTTTACTCGACCAAGTCGCAGATGCCGGTTCCGACCGAACTGCTCGACACCGGCGATGCGCGCTGCAACGACGGCATCGCCGCGCGCGAATCGAACGAGACCTGGAAGTTCCCGCACCTCGACGAGTTGTGGGCCGGGCGGGACGCGCTGGCCACCATGGCCTCGGGGCGCGCTGCCACCGCGGCCTGAAACTTGCTCGGCTTCGGCCCTCGCGCGGTCAGGTTTTCACCAGCCTGCCGCCCTTGTGGCCGGCCCTACACTGCCGGCTTTCCCATTTGCCGGAGCAAGAGATGAATCGTCGTTCTCCTTCATTGGCGTTGCTCGCCGTCGCCCTGGGGCTGACGCTGGCCGCCGGCGCCCAGGCGCAGACGCTGCGCTGGGCTTCACAGGGTGACCTGCAGACCCTGGATCCGGACTCGCGCAACGAGTCGCTGACCAACTCGTTGAACAGCCAGGTCTATGAATACCTGGTCGGCCGCGACAAGAACCTCAACATCGTGCCCTTGCTGGCGACCGAATGGCAGCAGACCAGCCCGCTGCAGTGGCGCGTCAAGCTGCGGCCCAACGTCAAGTTCCACGACGGCACGCCCTTGACCGCCGACGACGTGGTGTTCTCGTTCAAGCGCGCGCAGGAGAAGAGCTCTGACATCAAGGTCTACGCCACGGCGATGGGCGAGCCCAAGAAGATCGACAACCTCACGGTCGAATTCAACCTGAAGGACGTGAACCCGATCTGGCTGGAGCACGCGAACGCGGTCTTCATCATGAGCAAGGCCTGGTCCGAGAAGAACAACGTCACCAAGCCGCAGGACTTCAACGCCGGCGAGCAAAGCTATGCGGCGCTCAACGCCAACGGCACCGGCCCGTTCATGGTGGTCTCGCGCCAGCCCGACGTGAAAACCGTCTACAAGCGCAACCCGAACTGGTGGGGCAAGTTCGACGGCAATGTGCAGGACGTGATCTACACGCCGATCAAGGCCAACGCCACGCGCGTGGCGGCGCTGATCTCGGGTGAGCTCGACCTCGTGCTCGACCCGCCTCCGACCGACACGCCGCGCCTGCGCAACACACCTGGCATCAAGGTCATCGACGGGCCTGAGAACCGCATCATCTTCATCGGCATGGACCAGGGCCGCGACGAGCTGCTCTACAGCAGCGTGAAGGGCAAGAACCCGTTCAAGGACCAGCGCGTGCGCCAGGCGCTGTACCAGGCCGTCGACGAAGAGAGCATCAAGACCAAGCTGATGCGCGGCCTGGCCGCCCCGACCGGCGCGACCATGGTCTCCCCGAAGGGCACCTACAACGACCCGGCACTCGAGAAGCGCCTGCCCTTCGACCTCGACGCCGCGAAGAAGCTGCTCACCGCGGCCGGCTACCCGGACGGCTTCGAGTTCACGCTCGACTGCCCGAACGACCGTTACGTCAACGACGAAGAGATCTGCAAGACGCTGGCCTCGATGTGGGCACGGCTCGGCCTGAAGGTGCGCGTCAATGCGATGCCGCGCTCGATCTACTTCGCCAAGCTCGGCAATCTCGACACCTCGATGTACATGCTCGGCTGGGGCGGCTCGGTGACCGACGCCGAAGTGACCTTGACGCCGATCTACCGCACCCGCGCACCGGGCGGCATCGGCGACTTCAACTACGGGCAGGTCAACAACCCGAAGCTCGACCAGCTGGCTGCGGCGTCGAGCAAGGAACCCGACCCGGTGAAGCGCGAGGCGTTGATCAAGGCCGCGATCAAGGAGCACAACGACCAGGTGCACCACATCCCGCTGCACCGCCAGTTCATCCCGTGGGCGGCGCGCAGCAACGTCGAGGTCGTGCACCGCGCCGACAACTTCCTCGAGTGGTCGTGGATCAAGATCAACAAGTGAGCGGCTGAACGTCCCCATGAAAAGTCCCGCACTCGGCGGGACTTTTTCATGCGGCGTGGCGTTGCGTCAGAAGCTGGTCCAGTCGTCGCCGGTGCCGGTCTTCAGCGCCGGTGCCTTGATGACGTGCGCATCTGCGGCCGCGGCCGGCTTGGGTTTGGCCACGAAGTTCGGGCGGGTCACGTTCGTGGCGCGGTTCGGGCCGCGGCGCTCGACCGCGTGGGCCGCTGCGGCCGGTTTCGCCGTCGCAGCGGGTGCGGCCACGACGTGCGCGCTCCCGTGCCCCAGCTTGAACACGGCCACCGCCTGCACCAGCTGCTGCGCCTGCCCCTTCAAACTCTCGGCGGCCGCGGCGCTTTCCTCGACCAGCGCGGCGTTCTGCTGCGTGGCCTGGTCCATCTGCGTCACCGCCTCGCCGACCTGCGCGACACCGGTGCTCTGCTCGGTGCTGGCGGCGCTGATCTCGCCCATGATGTCGTTGACGCGCTTGATCGCGGTGACGACCTCGCTCATCGTCGCGCCGGCCTGGTCGACGAGGGCCGTGCCCTGCTCGACACGCTCGACGCTGGTGTTGATCAGGCTCTTGATCTCCTTTGCGGCGTCGGCCGAGCGGCCGGCGAGGCTGCGCACTTCGGACGCGACGACCGCGAAGCCGCGGCCTTGCTCGCCGGCACGCGCCGCTTCGACCGCAGCGTTCAGGGCCAGGATGTTGGTCTGGAACGCGATGCCGTCGATCACGCTGATGATGTCGGCGATCTTCTTCGAGCTGTCGTTGATGCCCTTCATCGTGTCGACGACCTGGCCGACGACTTCGCCGCCTTGGATCGCCACGGTGCTGGCGTTCAACGCGAGCTGGTTCGCCTGCTGGGCGTTCTCGGCGTTCTGCTTCACGGTGGCGCTGAGCTCCTCCATCGACGCGGCGGTCTCTTCCAGCGCGGAGGCCTGCTCCTCGGTGCGCTGGCTCAGGTCGTTGTTGCCCTGGGCGATCTGCGCCGAGGCGGTCGCGACCGACTCCGAGTTCTGGCGCACGTTGGACACCACGTTCACGAGGCTGGTCTGCATCTCCTTCAGCGAGACCAGCAGCAGCGAGGTCTCGCTCTGGCCCGAGGCCTCGAATTGCAGGCTCAGGTCACCGGCGGCGACGGCGCGCGAGATGTCGACGGCCTGGTTCAGCGGGCGCGTGATCGAGCGCACCAGCAGCCAGCCGAAGAAGACCAGCAGGCCCACCGCGATCGCGCCCAGCGCCAGCATCAGCGTGATGGCCCAGCGGTAGGTCTTCTCGGCTTCCTTCTGGAAGGCCTCGGTCGAGTCGATCTCGAGCTTGGCCAGGTCTTCGAGCGCGTCCAGCGCAGCGGTTTGCAGCGGGCGCACGGTGTCCAGCAGCAGCTTGGTCGCCTCTTCGTTCTTGTTCGCCACGCCCAGCTTCACGACCGCGTCGGTCGGTGCCACGATCGCGGCGACCGCGGTCTGGGCCTTGACGAGCGCGGCCTTGGCCGGCTCGGCCTTGATGGTGTCGGTCAGCTGTTTGTCGAGCTTGACGTAGGCGTCGCGCAGTCTGGGCAGCGCTTCCGCTTCCTTGCGGATGTCCGCCTCGTCGTTGAGCAGCACGACGTTGCGCACGACCGACGCACGGGTGCGGATGTTTTCCTTCATCTCTTTGATCGCGATGATCTTGGGCAGGCGGTCGTCGGTGATCGTGTCGAGCGCGGTCTTGACCTCGCCGAGGCGCGACACGCCGACCCACACGGTGATGGCCAGGAGGGCGGCCGATACCGCGATGCCCAGGCCGAGACGCTGGCCTATCTTCAGGTCACTGATGTTCACGAGAGTTCCTTGTGGGGGTGTTTGCGCTGCCGCAACGATCCAGCGGCGCACACAGGTGATTGCCTAAGGCGCTATCGGCATTTCCCCACACGAACTCAAGCCCGATCCGCACAGACCAGCGAGATCGCCAGGCTCCGCATCACGCGCGCGATGGCGGCGAAGCCCTTCAGGAAGACGAGTGATATGGCCTCGTTGCCGCGGGCGCTCGGCCGGCGCTTCGACCCCGGCCTCAGGTGCGACTCAGCAGCTCCAGGGCCAGGCCGCTGCGCTCACCGATCCAGCGTTCGAGGTCGGCGGCCGGCATCGGCTGCCCGGTCAGAAAGCCCTGGATGGCGTCGCAGCGCGCATCGGCCAGCGCCGCCTGCACGCCGGGCGTCTCGACACCCTCGGCCACAACGGTCATCTGCAGCCGGTGCGCGAGTGCGATGATGGCTTCGGTGATCGCGCGGTCCTTGGGTTCGTGCAGCATGTCCTTGACCAGCGAACGGTCGATCTTGAGCTTGTTCATCGGCAGCCGGCTCAGGTAGCTCAGGCTCGAATAGCCGGTGCCGAAGTCGTCGATCGACAGCTGCACGCCCAAGCTCTTCAGCGCGTGCAACTGGCGCAACCGCTCGTCGGTGCTTTCCATCAGCGTCGATTCGGTCAGCTCGAGTTCGAGCAGGCCGGCTGGCACGTTGTGGCGCGCGAGCGAGGCGCGCAGCGCGGCGAGCAGGCCCGCGTCCAGCAGCTGCACTGCCGACAGGTTGACCGACAGCATGCCGACCTCGACGCCGCGCGCGCGCCAGTCGGCGAGCTGGCGACAGGCCTGGTCGAGCACCCACTCGCCTATCGTCACGATCAGGCGCGACTCCTCGGCGATCGGGATGAACACCGCGGGCGTCACGTTGCCGAGCTCCGGCGTGTGCCAGCGCAGCAGGGCTTCGACGGCCACCAGCGCGCCGTCGCGCGTGCCGACCTGCGGCTGGAACACGAGCTGCAGTTCGTCGCGCCCGACCGCGTTGCGCAGCAGCAGCTCGACCTGCAGGCGCTGCTGGGCGCGCTCGTTCAGGTCGCGGGTGAAGAAGTAGACGCTGTCGCGGCCGCTCGCCTTGGCCTCGTACATCGCGGCATCGGCGTGGCGCATCAGCTCGTCCATGTCCTGCGCGTCATCGGGGAACATCGCGATGCCGACGCTGCACGACACGTTCAGCTCGACCGTGTCGACCGCGTACGGCGCGCTCAAGGCGACGCGCAGCCGCTGCGCGATCTGCAAGGCCTCGCCGCTGCCGCTGATGCCGTTGAGCAGTACGACGAACTCGTCGCCGCCGAAGCGGCTGACGGTGTCGGCGTCGCGGATGCAGTGGCCCAGCCGTAGCGCGACCTGGCGCAGCAGCGCGTCGCCGGTCTGGTGGCCGAGCGAGTCGTTGATGGTCTTGAAGCGGTCGAGGTCGATGAACAGCACGGCCAGCGGCTGGCCGGTGCGCCGCGACTGCTGGATCGCCTGCTGCAGCCGCGTCTCGGCGACGCTGCGGTTGGGCAGGCCGGTCAGCGCGTCGTGGTGGGCGAGGTAGCGCACCTTCTCTTCCGAGGCCTTGCGGTCGGTGATGTCCAGACAGCTGAAGATGTAGTGCGCGACCTCGCCGGTCGTGTCACGCACCGCGGTCAGCACGGCCCACGCCGGGTAGCTTCCGCCTTCGCGGTGCTGCATAGCCACCTCGCCGCGCCACCAGCCGCGCTGCTCGGCCGTGCTCCAGATCTCGGACGCCTGCGGCGCCGGCACCTGGTCGAGCATGACGAAGTCGAGCGGGAGGTCGATCAGTTCGCCGGGGTCGAGCCCGCCGGCCTTGCAGATCGCCCGGTTCGCCGACAGCACGTGGCCCTGCGCGTCGAGCAGCACGATGCCTTCGGACGAGGCTTCGAACACCTTGGCCCAGAGTTCGAGCCGCTGCTCCAGCGCCTTCAGGCCGTTGATCGGCGTGAACGCGGTGACGACGGCGTCCTGCCCCTGGTAGTCGAGCCGGCGCGCCGACAGCACGGCCCAGGCGGCCTGGTCGCCGTGCTGCCAGGGCACCTCGAACTCGCGCACCACGCCGCGGTCGGCGAGTTGCTGGAAGAAGCGCCGCCGCAGGTCGCCGGAAATGCCCTTGGCCCAGGGGTCGCTGTGCGCATCGCCCAGCCATGCCCGCGCCTGCGGGTTGGCGTGCAGCACGCGGTGGTCGGGCACCGAGGTGACCATCAGCGGCACCGGCATCAGCTCGAGCAGGCGCTGCTGGGCCTCGGCCGCGCGGGCGCTGGCGGCCATCTCCTGCTGCACCTGGCGGTGCTTGTCGAGCTGCGCCAGCATGTCGTTGAAGCCCAGCACCAGGCGGCCGATCTCGTCGCCGCTGTCCCAATGCGAGCGCAGCGTGTGGTCGCCGGTGCGCCGCACCGTGTCGACGACGGCCGACAGCCCTTGCAGCGGCCGCGAGATGCGCCGAGCGACGTAGAACACCGCGAGCAGGATCACCGTGAGCAGCAGCGCCGCCGTGCCCAGGTGCAGGAACATGCGCGTGAAGAAGTCGTGCACGCGCACGGCGATCAGCCGCGTCAGCTCGCCGTTGCCGGTGGCCCACGAGGTGTCGAGCGCGTCGAGCAGCAGGGTCTCGGCCCGGTCGATCTGAAGCGGCTCCATGCTCTGGCCGGACGCGACCTGGCGCACCACCGCGCGAAAGCGGTCGATGGACGCCGCGAGCGTTGCCTGCGCCGGCGTGAGCCGCTGCGTGAGCGTGGTGTTGGCGGCTGCGGCCACGGCCTCGGCGTAGTCGGACTCGATCGACTTGGCGACCGAGCGCAGCTCGCCCTCGAGCACGAACAGCCGCGTGCGTTCGGCCGGGTCGATCGCGGCGCCGTCGACCACGTCGTGCAGGCGCGGCGTGATCTGTGCGACCACGTCGAGCAGCGTCGGGTAGCGCAGCAGGATCAGCGACATCGTGTAGTAGCTGTCGAGGTCGGGGTCGAGGATGAGGTTGGACTGGTTGCCCACGCGCGTCACCAGGTCACGGCCCTTCTCGAGCACGCCCTGGCGCAGCGCGACCGCGTCGCGGGGTGCGAGTGCGGCGCCGCTGTGCAGCGCGCGCAGGGCGTCGACGAAGGCCTGGTTCAGCGGCTGGCTGCCCATGCCGTCGCCGTGGCTGCCTTCGGTCGCCGCCAGGCGGTCCAGCAGCGCGGCGTCGACCTCGGGCGCTTCGCCGCTGCGGCCCAGCGCCACCAGCACGGGCCGCAAGGCCTCGATGTAGGCGGTGCCGCTCAGCTCCTTGCGCGAGAAGTCGATCGCGAGGTACTTCTCGTGGATCAGGATGCCGCTGATGAAGATCACCGTGCACAGGTCGAGCAGGTAGATCAGCAGCAGCTTCTTGCCCACGCTCAGGTTCGACAGCCGGCGCACCAGCGGCGAGACCGCGCGCGAGAAGGCGCCGGTGGGCGGTGCGGGGGCGTGGTCAGGGCTCATCGAGGGCGGTGGGGTGGCGGTGCGGGCGGTTTCGGGGCGCGCGCCGCGCCGGTTTGGTGCGCTGCGACAGCCGGTTCACCTGAAGTACTGCAGCATCCGTTCCAGCGCCATCGTGAAGGGCAGTTGCATCATCGGCAGCGTCAGCAACATGCCGACCAGGCCCACCGAGACGGTGATCGGGAAGCCGATCGAGAAGATGTTCATCTGCTGCGCGACGCGCGCGATGATGCCGAGCACGAAGTTGACGAACAGCAGCGTCGCGATCATCGGCAGCGCGATCCACAGGCCCAGGCGGAACACCTCGCCGCCCCAGACCTGCGGCTGCACCGCGCGCAGGAACGCGAACGGCTCGGGCCCGACCGGGAACGCGTCGAAGCTCATCACCACCGCGTTGATCAGCATCAGGTGGCCGCCGGTCACGATGAACAGCCAGCTCACCGTGATGCCGAAGAAGCGGCTCACCGCGGTGGCCTCGCCGCCGGTCATCGGGTTGAAGAAGCCCGAGAAGTTCAGGCCCATCTGCAGCCCGATCAGCTCACCGCCGAACTCGACCGCGCTGAACACGATGCGCACCGCGAAGCCCATCGAGAGGCCGATCAGCAGCTGCTGCACGACCGCGAGCAGGGCCGGCGCCGAGTCGAGCGGGATCACCGGCATCGCCGGCAGCGAAGCCTGCGCGCAGAACGCGATCAGAAACGCCAGGGCGACGCGCACCCGCGCCGGCACGCCGCGCTGCGCGAACACCGGCAGCGCACCGAACAGGGCCAGCACGCGCAGAAATGGCCACAGCAGTGGCGAGATCCACTCGATGACCTGGGTGTCGGTGAACGTGAGCACGACGGGCCGCCGGAAAGGCTCAGCCGACGGCGGTGGGAATGGCTTGCAGCGTGCGCTGGATGTACTCGACCAGGTTGGTCAGCATCCACGGCCCGGCGATCGCGAGCACCGCGACCGCGCCGAGGATCTTGGGCACGAAGGACAAGGTGGCCTCGTGGATCTGCGTCGCGGCCTGGAAGATGCTGACGGCCAGGCCGATCACCAGCACGCTGAGCAGCATGGGCGCCGAGACCAGCAGCAGGATGTACAGGCCTTGCTGGCCGGCGGTGAAGACTTGTTGTGCGTCCATGGGGCGTGCGAGAAGGGTGGTGGGGCTAGGTCGCGAAACTCGCGGCCAGCGAGCCGAGCAGCAGGTTCCAGCCGTCGGCCAGCACGAACAGCATCAGCTTGAACGGCAGCGCGATCAGCACCGGCGACAGCATCATCATGCCCAGGCTCATCAAGACGCTGGCGACGATCATGTCGATGATCAGGAAGGGGATGAAGATCAGGAAGCCGATCTGGAACGCGCTCTTCAGCTCGCTGGTCACGAAGGCCGGCACCAGCACCTTGAACGGCACGTCGGCGGTCTTCACGGCCGGGTCGACCTTGGCCAGCTTGGCGAACAGCATCACGTCGGCCTGGCGCGTCTGCTTCAGCATGAAGGCGCGCATCGGCACCTCGCCGCGCTTGAGCGCCTCGTCGAAGGCGATCTTGTTTTCGGAATAGGGCTGGTAGGCGTCGGCGTAGACCTTGTCGATGGTCGGCCCCATCACGAAGAAGGTCAGGAACAGGCTCAACCCCACGACCACCTGGTTCGGCGGCGCGGCCTGCGTGCCCATGGCCTGGCGCAGCAGGCTGAGCACGATCACGATGCGGGTGAAGCCCGTCATCAGCAGCAGCACCGCGGGCAGGAAGGACAGCGCGGTGAAGAACAGCAGCGTCTGGATCGGCACCGAATAGCTGGTGCCGCCGGCGCCCTGGCCAATCACCAGCGGCAGGCTGGCGTTGCCGCTGGTCTGGGCCCACGCGAGGGCAGGCGCCAGCAGCGCGAGCGCTGCAGCGGCTCGATTGATGCGCTTCATTGCGGCGCCTCGGGGCCGCTCTTCTTCAGGCGGTTCAGCAGCTGTGCGAACGGTGGGGTCGCGGACGCGGCGGTCGGCAGGCCATCGTCCTGCGGCGCCATCGTGTGCAGCGTCGTGATGTTCTGCGCCGTCACGCCCAGCACCAGCCAGCGGCGCTCATTGCCCTGGCCGACCTCGATCGTGACGATGCGCTGGTTGGTCGACAGCGGCAGCGCGGCGACGCTGCGCATCGCGCCGTGGCCGGTGCCGCCGCCCATCGGCGTGCGCTTGAGCAGCCACAGCGCCACCGGGATCATCACGACGATCGCGATGAACCACAGCAGCGAGTTGAGTCCGGAGGAAGGCATCGGCGAACGGTCCTCAACCCGCGCGGCTCAGGCGGCGCATGCGCTCGCTGGGCGTCACGATGTCGGTGAGGCGGATGCCGAACTTGTCGTTCACGACCACGACCTCGCCCTGCGCGATCAGGTAGCCGTTGACGAGCACGTCCATCGGTTCGCCGGCCATCGTTTCGAGCTCGACGACCGAGCCCTGCGCGAGCTGCAGGATGTGCTTGATCGGGATGCGCGTGCGGCCCAGCTCCACGGTGAGTTGCACCGGGATGTCCAGGATCATGTTGATGTCGTTGCCGGCCGTGCTCACGCCGGTGGACGCGAAATTCTGGAACGCGGCCGGCGAGACCTGGTCGGCCGGCGCGTGCACTTCGGAAGCGGTCTCGGGCTTGGTCTCGGCGAGCGCGGCCGCCCATTCGGCCGCCATGTCGTCGGCTTCGCTGGAGGCGGAGGTGGGGTTGTCAGAGGACATTGGGTTCTCCCAGCCAACCCGGGTTCGAGTTGGTCAACAGTTGATCGACCTTGAGGGCGTACTTGCCGTTCGACACGCCGTAGTGGCAGTCGAGCACCGGCACGCCCGAGACCTTGGCCTGGATGGCGGGCTTGAGGTCGAGTTCGATGAAATCGCCGGCCTTGAACGAGAGCAGCTGCTCCACGGTGGCCGGTGCGTAGGCGAGTTCGGCGACGAGCTCGACGTTGGCGGCCTGGATCTGCTGCGTCATCAGGTTGACCCAGCGCCGGTCGGGCTCGGCCGAGTCGCCCTGGATCGTCGAATACAGCACGTCGCGGATCGGCTCGAGCGTCGCGTACGGGATGCAGAAGTGGATCGTGCCGCTGGCGTCGCCGATCTCGAGCGTGAAGCTGGTCGCGACGACGATCTCGCTCGGCGTCGCGACGTTCGCGAACTGCGGCTGCATCTCGGAGCGCTGGTACTCGAGTTCGAGCGGGTAGACACCCTTCCACGCGTTCTTGTACTCGGCGCAGATGACGTCGACGAGGCGGCGGATGATGCGCTGCTCGGTGGGCGAGAAGTCGCGCCCCTCGATGCGGGTGTGGTACTTGCCGGCGCCGCCGAACAGCGAGTCGATCACCGCGAACACCAGCGTCGGGTCGCACACGATCAGGCCCGAGCCGCGCAGGGGCCGCACGCTGACGATGTTGAAGTTGGTCGGCACCACGATCTCGCGCAGGAAGGCGCTGTACTTCTGCACCTTGATGGCGCCGATCGCGATCTCGGGGCTCTTGCGGATGAAGTTGAACAGGCCGATGCGGATGTTGCGCGCGAACCGCTCGTTGATGATCTCCATCGTCGGCATGCGGCCGCGGACGATGCGCTCCTGGCTGGAG
>Ga0307509_10003081_pt1 | contig 25898 bp, 21 predicted proteins | sample 10_EM_MG_FD_202245 | JGI IMG/M metagenome (GOLD analysis project Ga0307509, IMG submission 202245) | Populus trichocarpa ectomycorrhiza microbial communities from riparian zone in the Pacific Northwest, United States - 10_EM | ecosystem: Host-associated > Plants > Roots > Unclassified | place... | reverse complement strand
ATAGTAAAAATCAACAAAGTTCTTCGATCACCACAATGTCGCAAGTAAAGCAATCCCGAAAACCTTTGTCCACAATTTCACCCAATCGAAAAATTCAGAAAAAATCAACCCGTGTCCGAGCATGCAAGCCCAAGGTTCAGCAATCAGGCAATGTTCCAGCCAGTCAACCATCCTATATTCCACTGGGTCCACGGCAGGAGCACATAGGTCAACCATTGTTACCATGGGAGGATGGCTGGAGGAATATCAATGTTGTACAGATATTTGAGTTGTTTTGGGATAATGAGGTGATTGATGTAGTGGTTGAGGGAACTAACCGCTATGCAGAAGTGAAAGGTGCTGGGAAAATGTCTGCAGAGGGAAGAGTCTTTGGTCGCCCGTGGAAGAAGGTAACCAGGAGGGAGATCAAGCTGTTTTTAGCTATATTAATGTATATGGGAGCTAAGAGGGGAGGTGGAATTGGGCCGGGAAGCTTTTGGAATCGAAGAGAAAATACGAGATCAATCTTTCGAGCATTATCCTTCAAGCGCTTCTGTCAGATTAAAAGATATCTCCATATCTCCGACCCACAGCTACAGCTTAGCCGCACCGAGTGGTTTGAGAAACTAGAGCCTCTAAATACGATGATCCAGTCCCGCTGTCAGCAATACTACTTACCGGCATCGAATGTAACAATCGACGAAATGATGATTCGCTTTGGTGGCCGAAGTCATCACACTTACCGAATGCCTAGTAAGCCCATCACCGAAGGGTACAAGGTGTTTGCCCTCTGCGATATCGGATATACGTATAGTTGGATTTTTGCCTCCCGCTTGAATTCCTTTGTGGGGCTTGTTCTTCAAGAAGGTCTTACTCCAACCGGCTCTATGGTATTCCAGCTTGCTGCTTCTCTCCCTGCGACTTCAGAGCTGCATTTTAATCTCTATATGGACAATTATTTCCCCTCACAGCAACTTTTTGCCAAACTTAGAGAGAGAGGGATTGGGGCATGTGGAACTGCACGGGTCAATTCTGGAGCATTTCCACCGGAGTTGCATGATGATCGTAAAAGTATTCCATGGAATGAGATATCAGGTGGGCCAGTAGGGCATGAGGGAATGGTACTAGGGGTTCAGTGGCAGGATAACCGGGCGGTACATTTTTTAACGACGATTCACACACTATACGAGCGGGTTATTACCGAACGGAAAAAGCCACGTTTGACGAGCAGCAATGGACCTGCTATTCGGCGGGCATTTGGCCCAATCGAGCGAGCGAAGGTTCCTATTCCAGTCATTACCAATGACTATAATAGGTATAAAGTAGGTGTTGATGTGGCCGATCAATACCGAAGTTATTATTTCACGCAATTAAAGTGTCTTCGAAACTGGCCGCCAATCTTTTATTGGCTTCTTGACACTACGATCATCAATACCTTTCTTCTTGCCTCTCGTCTTCCAGCACAGTATCGGTATACTGGCTCCTCCCGTGCCCTCCGCCTCACACTTGCTGAGTTACTTGTTGACCAGTACGGCCATAAGACCCCCCTCCCACGCAAAGCCTACTATACGCCTAAAACCACCTTGCCCCGCTACAGTAAACTACAGCACAGGGTATCGCTTTCTCCTCCAACTGGAACAAAAGCCGAACATCAGTTCTTCCGTAGAGGAAATTCAAAGCTGGAATGCGCGGAATGCCGGTTTACCCTTCGCCGAGCAAAACAGAAGGGCACCCGTGGGACCTTAACTCGCTTTGGTTGTCATGGCCCCGGATGTGGATTTCCCCTTTGTTTACGCTGTTATGATAGTAGGCATGAATGTCTTGTATGATTGATTTCTCTTTTGAATTTCTTTTCTTGCCTATGGCGATAGTATAATTTGCTCGCTAGATCTATAGTCATGAATTGTGTGTGTCTGGGGCATGTTGGGGGATCATATGCAAGTGGAATCATTATACTAAGACTCAGCAGAGTAAGTGAACTGAATTGTGAATACTAGCTAAGCTACCCTGTGTCTAGAAAGCATGATTCTCTTAATGCGTTCAATTTTCTTTTGTGCGGTCACTTTTGATATCATTCCTTGGCTTAATAAGCGCCAAGTGTCCCTTTTTGGAATCTGTGTGCCTGGCTGCGAATTTTACTGTTTCAGACCACCCAAGGGATACGGTAATAATTTAGGCCCTAACTCTGCCAAGCAAGGGAGCTCCCCTTCCTTCCTTCCCTTTCGCAAAAAAGTCGATCGACAAAAAAAGATAAAAAAAATCCTAACCATTCATCCATCTTCCAAGCGCTGGGTATAGTTACTGTAGAGTATATTGCTGGATCCGGGGGGTTACTGCACGGGTAAGCAGGATATTGTAATTGTTGCACGCTGGACCTTTCCCGTGCTATCATATTACGAGTACCGTACTGAATACCGGGATGCGGATACGGGACCGTACTACAACTACACTTACCGTAGTACAAGTGCATACGGTGCCGTACCCAAATGCACCCCATGTCCGCACAACTCGGGCCTTTCACTCCGAACTACCGGTAACAGGTAGGTACGTATGTAGCTAACTAATTGGACTAAACTGATTGACTGCCTAATCGACCAACTGACCACCACCACTACTACATATCGCCCTCCTATCTATCTATCCACCTATCTATCAATCGTATCACACAGCAAGATACTCATACCATCCCCCAAATCCCCCTAGCTTAACCCATTCACTCATTCCCTCAGATCAGATAGCTGCCCAAGTTCTTTTTTATTTTTTATTTTTCTTTTCCGATACAAAGTAACTTATTCGGGAAAAAATCCCATGCAACCGTATACAGTAGTACAGTAATGCATATCGTGCTGTGCTGTGTCACTGTTTTTCCGCAGATTCCCCCCTCACCATATCGGGGGCATCGCCGCACTCTACCTCTACTTCTACTCTCATGTACGAGATCTCATCCTCTACTGTATTGCTGGTAGTGGTGGTATTGGTGATGGGGGGGGGGGGTGCAAGATATACAAGTAATACCGGTATCGTGATATGCCTCGTCAGGAGGACAAAGGACCACCACAACCACCACACACAGTCAGAGAGGGGAAAAGGAAAAGAAAAACGGTGCATTAGCCGCTGGTGTAAGCTCCTGTATGATATGAAGGGGAAAAAGGGGAGAAGAAAAGAAAAAAGTCACGCTACCGCTGTGGTGGAAATTCTCTTACATCCTCCACCGTTTTATGATTTAGTATAATATGTACGCTGTGCTGCGGTTTTGTTAAGCCTTGGTATGATAATATTATGGTTTGCGGTAAAAAGATAGACTTATGGATGTATGATAACTGTGTCTTGATGGGAACATGCGGTAGAGTTCTGACTCAACCTAATATCTGTTTGGGGAAAGGAGTAGCGGTGACACAAGTACTTTCTTCAGTACCACCGTGTAACCATCGCACGAGAGGGGCAAGTAATATACCCGTTCCACCACACTTCATTCGAATAACCGTCCAATTATATCATCGCATCAACACCGTCACCAGTGGTTTCCAAACAACCGCAATTGAAGAGAGAATTACAAGTCGAAAGAAAAGGAAAAAAAAAATAAGAGCCAAGAATGAAAGATAGGGGCTTCGGTTTCCCTTTTTTTCTTTTCAAGCCAAAACCCGCCCTATGGTGGGTGCCGCATGGGAGGTAATTGATCTGTTTAACGATAGGTATCAAATCATGGCTTTCTGCGAGTAAGCCATCCACCCAAACTGACCTTACCTTACCTTAGCTCCTGCTAATGCACCTCGTAGGGAAACAGTTTAAATCCCTCGCTCCTGCAATGTTCAGCTGAGCAGGGATGTTTTCTTCCCTCCCCCCTCCCCCCTCCACTCCTCCCCCCCTACCCAATCCCCCTCCTCTCCCTAATCATGCAGTAAGATTTCCCTGCCCGTTTCTACTCGGTAGGTCAGTAGGAGGTTTTTCCGCAATTGATTGACTAAATGAGTAAGGGAGAAAATAAAAAGAATCTACCGATTGTGTTATCGCACTATGGTGTGGGGTTCATCAGGCGGAGCCGGCCGCGGATTTCCAGTCCGTCGCGTCGGGTTCTTCTGGAAAGGTGCCGCCTAGCTTCCACGAACCGTGACAACCACCGACCAACCGAGGCACGGATGGCTACATGCATCGGAGAGGGGAGAAAGATTGGGAAAAACTAGGCTGATGTGGTGGTATCCTTAACCAACAAGAACTCCGTTCCGTCCCTTGCGAAATACCAATATCCGTTAAATTTACCCACCGAATATATTTATTTTTTCCCCTTCCTCTCTTTTTTTTTTCTCTCTCTTGCCTCCTGCAGAGAAGCATCATGGAATTTCCGTAGGGCTCGCTCTTCTTTACCGAATCCGTCTTTTTCTGTCCGTTGCACACGATTTCAACTAAATACCTGGGGGGGGGGGGGTGTGGGAACATTTCCATTCAAGCGGGAAACGATTATGCTCGTGCCATGCTGCGTGCGGGCATAGTTCGCATCGGGGAGGAATAAGCATATGGCATGGTCGCTCCCAAACCGGTACCCTCTCTCTCGCTCCTCTCTCGCTTGTTCTGTTCAGGATAAATCTTGACGTGGCCTGCCGTCCTTTCTCGCTCCATGATAAGACAATGTGTGAGACAATGTCTCGCTTGAGCCTCATGTGCTTTTCAGATTAGGAATACGGTAGGGAGGAAAGGGGAAGGAGGGGAGGGGTGAAGCGGATCCCAACTCGTCAATTTCATATCTGCCTTAAGACCTTTCCTGTAAATCGCGTCACCCAGTTGGCCAATTATGCCCCTTGTCCATCCATGCTTTTTTCGCTTCGAGCAGAGAGCAAGAAGTGCACAAAGCAAGCAAGCAAGCAAGCAAGCAAGCAACACGCGCAAAGCGGTATCTCCCGTTCGAGGAATCCCCCCAATGAGAGAGCCACGGATCGAACGATTACCGGTATCGGGAAATGGTGTGTGACTTGGCCATTTCTCCTTCCCCTCCTTGTTGGTTGTCTCGTCGGCAGAGAGCAGAGAGCTCGCCTATCAGATGTCCTGTCGCTCACTTGTGGAGCCGCCATGGCGGTATTCGTTTCGGTCTAGACAACGCCATAGCGCTCCCTTTGCCAAGGTGCTGGGTTACTGTGTTTGGAACCTTGTCCGTGTTTAGATCGCTTGTGGTGGCTCATCGGGATCTCGTGGCGGAGTCTCCGTGGCCGAGGGACAGGGGTGTTTGGTGGGTGTGAGGTGTGTGTGTGTGTGTGTGTGTGTGTGTGGTTGGTACTTGTACCATAGCACTGCCACCCTCCTCGTGGCGTTGGGTGAGCGATAAAGTGAGGCGGCGAGGCGGTGCCTGTGCAGTGATGTCAAATTACTCTATCATCGCAATGATGACGGGCGGGGCCTATCTTCCCCAACAACGTTCTTGCCCCGGAGCCTTGGTTATTTGCGTCATCGACGTAACGATTAATGTGCGCAAGTGGACCTGGAATTCTAGAGCCTGGGATGTGGATAGACTACTGGTACTTTTGGGTTTGTGAAGGCCAAGGCAAACAGTCAATTGTCGGGGCACCCGGCTACTTTTGTTCGTTGGTGCCTGGCAACCACATGTCACTCATTGCTGCGCAAGTGTGGATGAACGGCCTACAGTATTCACGAGTGAGTCATCTATATAGAATGTGTGAGAGCCTCGGGCCCATATGGACCGGCACCAACTTGCAGTGTTAATTGTTCAGAAATCTGTAGTTGATAGACCCAACATCGCTGCGGCAAGCAGGTAAGGGGAAGGGTGGGGGTAGAAATCGAGTGATGGCATGTGAATCCCTGTTCCGAGCTAGCCAGAATCTGTATGCAGTACTTATGCGCAAACCAAGCTATGGTGCTGATCAGCGAAGAAACACACCAGGATTCGAGCCCGTTGCATCATGAGTTGTTTTGCGCGCAAGTAGGTTTTGTTCTAAGTTGAAACCAGAATTGACGTTCGCAAGGCCGGAAAAGTTACTTTCTGTGGGATGGAGTTGTAAGGCTGACTGAGATGATGGTGCCTGTCGGCGTAGATCTTTCCCCGATCATCTCCAGCTTGGAAGTTTCCCGGGATTCGGTTTTGAGGGTGGAGAGGTAGTGTGTCATAGGTTAACCCGAGGGATGGGAATGCAGGTGAGATACTAACTGTTGAAAGAGTTTTGTGCAAGTTTTTTTCTCAAGCTCGTGGTCAAGGTAGTATCTCACCGTATTATTGGGAAAGGGGGTGTTGCGGGAAAGGGCAGCGGGGCTATTGCCATGGAAATTGGGGAAATGGATTGAAGGAGCTAATTGATCCTGGAAGGGTGCTATTTTTTCTTCTTCCCTTAAATCTACGGTCTATTCCTGGAAGGGTGTTTTACTGGCATATTTGTGTAGAGCAGAAAAAAAATCTTGGGAGACATTGCGAAGGGGAATACTTTTCTGCAATCTTAAGACGGGGGTAAACATTATGGAGGGAGAGGGAGAACCAAGTCTTTGTCTGAGGCAGGGTGATTGTCAACGATCGGAGGCCAATTCAGAGGCTGGGCGTGGGGAAGATACGAACTACTACTGCCGGGAATTAACTGCTGGGGTGCTTGTGCCGTAGGAGGGGCGGCAAGAGTGCTTGCTTCCTCGTATACTACTACCGGTATATGATACCACGAAAACCACTGTCGGATGGCAAGCCGGATGCAGGACAAGATTTGCACCACAGGGCAGGGGCATCGAAATTTCTCTATCGGAAAAATGTTAACAGGGTAGCACTTGAGAGTAAGACGGGAAATGTGAGGTTGATATTGAGATCGGCGCAGACCTCACTCTGGGCTCGGACCAACCAAATCATGCTTATTCCAAAACAGCAGTTCGTATATATTAACTTGAGTCCTAGGTGAGATAGTTTAGTAACAAACAGTGCAAACCTAGAGTTTATTAGGTTGCAGGAAGCTCCGGTATTCCGGAGGCCGGCTGGAGAAATAGAGTATGATCTCGTTTGGAATGTACGGGGGGGTAAAAGGGGGGATTATGGCATATAATAGGATATATTACTAAACAAGGCAGAATTCTTGAGAAATACGAAATTGGCTCAAAAAGTCCCAAGTTTTTTTTGTATTTCAGCAGGTATCCTACTTTTCAGGAGAAGTTGGCTTTTTCTTAAGTCGACACCTAGCCACCTCGTCCTTTTTTAAATGTTTTTTTTTTCTTCCCCCGAGAAACACAAAATATCACTACGCAGGTGGTGTAGAGAAATAGCGCTTAAGAATGGATTCCTGAAAACAACTTCTCAGGTTTTTCTTGTATGGTTGTGTCCGCTTTTTACCTTTTTGCTTAAGCTGGGTTTTGGGCGTTGAAACAGACTGAGGCCTATTGCTGTGTAGTGCATCCTGCTCTCACCAGCGGGGGTGTTATCGCCCGAGTCCATGGGGGGGGAGGACTTCATACTCTGCTACTAATCTCCCGGAACACCAGCTGAAAATGATATGCAGGGTCTTCGGTCTGTTTGGCGTTTTAAGGGGTATAGTCTGCAGCTAGAGCAACTGGGTTGTGCTGAACGGCCGCCGATGCTTGACGACATTGGGCCCCAGTCTCGTGCCCTGGGGGGAAGCTGAAGGGTAAGTGTTACTCCTGGCGGGGAACTAGCGGTGACCAGGTTTTTCTTACTTGACGAACGGGATCTCATGCAATAGTGGCACTAATTTCTCAAGGAGGTACACTCTTGAGCGGAGCCTTTACTTTACGATTTCTTCGTCTGGATCGGCGGAGGTGGCCTCGGGAAGATTACTCATGTATCACTCACGTCAAGGCTGCTAGCTACCGAACATCAGTCCTACCACCACCACTCTAGGACTCTTGTTTTCTTCTTAGATAGGGAGGGAAGACAGTTAATCCGAAGGGTGCTGTCGAAAGAAGCGGGAATGTAACACCCAACCCCTAAGAAATGCAACCGTGCCCTATCCAGGTTCAGTATGAGCGGAGTTTTATGCCGGGCGGCTCCTGCTTCAGGGTTGGTAGAGGGGGTAAGCTTGTGTGCGTTGGTTTATGTATGCTGTTCTGTTGAGGGAGGGGGGGGGGGGGAATACATGGATATAGGAGTTTATGTTGGCTTGCTGGAGAGAAGGTTTAGCCTCGATTTCATTCAAGGATTCCCTATTCCCCCAATAAACAAGGAGGGACTGATGACCGGCATGGCGAAGAAGGAGCATATCTTCATGAGGCAAATAAACACGATATATAGGTGGCAATTCGCTGTCCACACACTGCTTTTTTTGGCTCAGTTAAATCGGGGCAACGGGATCAGTACAGTACTGTGGGGAGTGGGAGCCCAATGGATATTTGGCTATACCGAAGCGGGGACCTCTGTTCATTTCCGAGATAGGCAGATGAAGGTTTCTTTGATACCCGGGGGGGGGGTAAGTATGTGACGGGGAGTAGCTCCTCTCCCGCGAGTGAGGAGGGGCAGCGGAGGCCCTACAGAATAATGATGCGTCATCATCGTAAATCACTCGTACCTCATGTCAAACCCAAATGTGAGAACTGATTCCCTAAAGGAGATTGTATGACGGTGTTCAGCTGCCTAGCTAGAGAGCAGTTCACGACCCTCCCAGACAGCCGCCAAACCAACCGTTCGCTTCTTGCCTCCGTCGATAGTGGTTTCATAACTACGATGCTCCCCTCCCGCTGGGCTGGGGATCTTCCCTCAAGACAAGGGAGGGCCAGCTGCTGGTTGATTTATTACCCAAAGCGATAATGGCTGTTGGCACTCCACCTTTCAATTCTTGGTCTGGGATGTTTAGATACATTCCCTTCCATTTAGCCTCCTCCTAAAGTTCACCACAACAACAAAAGTCCCCCACAGCTCCGATGATCAAAACTGGTGTTCGGGCATGTGGGGCTAACTTATGGTGTTTTCACTCCCGCGACTGCAGATCCATGATCCTTCTTTGGTGCTAGGATGAGCGCTGGAGGAGCTGTGAAATTTGGGATGAAGTAAGGGAACAAGGTAGCAGAATCTGCTTGATATTCTCTTGATATCGTGTTTCTCTTATTAGACATGGAATAATGATGTGTGGTGGGGGGCCGGTGGGGGGCCGGTGGGGGGGCTGAAAGAAGCATGGTAGGAGGGGGAGTGTGTTCATGGACCCCCCCCTCTCTATCAGGAGTGAGGGTCTCGACGGGATAGCTTAATTGCCTCGAGGACTGACCATGGTAGATGACACGGGGCTGTGTTGGGAGCCCCAAGCGCGTAGATGGTGAATGCTAAGTGCTGATGGTGCTGGCGTAACCCCAGAACCATAAATCTATGATATTAACATTATTTATGTTCGTTGGGTACTTGGAGAGCAATTGGAGGTTTCATTCCTCGAGATCTAATCATGTGGATTTAACCAGTATTTCTTGTACATACCCAAGATACACCGTCCTCAGACTCAGTTTCCCAACGTATTGTTCGTCAATAAAATTAGTTTTCGTTTCGGGGTGGAGTGGGGTTTCCACCTACTTCTCCACCACCCCTCACCATGGTCTGGTATCTATCAACCTTTTGTCTCCTCTCCCCGCCCTACCTCCTAGAGGGCCCCCATACGGGTGGTGAAGCAGGATGGGGATTTTTTCCCTCTCATCCAACTTATGTTCATACTGCTGTTCCCCTGTACTCTATTCTATACCAATACCACTTTATGCCCCTCCTCCCTTCCACCCCTATCTCCCAAACCTCACTGATCACCCCTTCCACCTTCCAGCCCACCTCGGGTCCACCACCACTCGTGCCTTCCATCAACAACTGTCCTCTTATCAGTTTGAATATGTATCCTCTTACCATTCCACCCTTTGTGCCTTTTCTCTGTTAATGCCATAGTCTGCCGCCATGTTCCATGTTCCATCAGTATTTCCTTCCACCCAAGGCAGGTTCTTTTTATTTCCTTTACCTTCCTCTCTTCCTGGGGCCACCATATCCTCTAAATATTATCCCGACCCTATCAAGAACAAACACAAACTATCCCAATCTGGAAATGGACTCGCATTCCTCCCTCCCTCCAAGACCTGCCGCTCACTCCCCAACCTCACAAGAGAACTTCCACCTACCCGCCCACCTATTTTTTTATCATTTTTGCACACTAAATAGTGTTGACCACTCCAAAGTCAAGCACACTCCCCAGCCTCGTATATCATAAAAAATTATGTTCTGAAACACCTTCGGTCCAGTCATGATAACTCACTCGATACTTTGCTGTCTGCTGCTTGCTAGCCCAAATATCATGTTTTAAAGACCTCTCAAACCTTGGAATTGGCGAGAGGGCAGTTGCAAGGGCAGGTCTCAATGACGGGCAAGTTGGGAGTTTGGGCTGAAAAGCCATGACCAGCTGACCTCTCTAGTATCATACTAAGGGGAGAGGGGTCGTTGAAAACCGGAAAGGGGGGTATCTCTGGTCAGATAACTTGGCATCATAAGCAGGAACTCGCAAAAAAACTTGGAAGAGTGTCAACAGGGAGCATCTCTTGATAAAAAGCTGTACTGGTGCGATGAAAAAGTGAAAAGAAAAAAGAGAAAAAAGTTATGATGGGGAGGCATGATGTTTCGTTCTCAAGGAATCTATCAGGTCCTGGAATACCCTACGGTACTGCATGACCATAAGAGTGCTTGTACTTTGCCCATCACATGTCGCAACGAGAATTGTCTTAAGCTGTCTCATAACACTCTCTTTCTTTATAGACATTATCGTATTATAACTTACTCCTCGGGGTAATTGAAAATCGGAAACTACCACCTACCCACACTGAATCAGGGCAAAAATAATCGGGCAATCATAAAGTACCAAGAACTCTCATTTCATGTAAGAACCTTGCAGTGTATACTAAAGAATAGTAAAATTAGCTGTATAACTTAGTTGGTTACTCAAGTATGGCTTGACATCCTCCATCTCTGCTGCACCTCTAGTGATTGAAATCACAACACCCCGAGATTATCACCACTTTCCTTCCTTCACACCCCATTATGAGTTTGCCCTAGGAGGTGTTGGTATTCCTTCTCTATCCTTTTCCCTACACGTTAGATTAGTCTATTGGGCCTATTCTTTCCTCTCTCTACCCTCTTGGTTGATGGATTCGGCATCTTTTGGTGATGTCTCCTCTTGCTACCCCGTTTTTGCTTAAGGCTTACTTAGAGCATCAGCATGGTCGGCAACACCCACCTCACTGTCTATATTACAGATGGCTGGGAATACGGTTTGCAGTAAGAGAAAACACTCGAACAGGCCACAGTCGATGTCTCTACCCTCTTCTTTCTTAAGAGGCTGCCTAGTCAAGGCATGAATGTTGTTACAGATAGTTTCTATGGCAAAGAGTTAGGTCTATTCTTCCTCTCTCCTTTTCCACAGTCGGATCGGCTAGCACCCTACTACCTCAACCCAATCCTAGCTGGTACATTACTATGTAACAACCCTACAATAGGTAGCTACAATAACTACCACCATAGCCCAAATGGTAAGTATTAGGTGTGCGCCCAGGACGTCCTGAGAATTAGGTGTGCGTCCGGTGCGTCCTGAGAATTTGGTGTGCGCCCGGTGTGTCCTGAGATTAGCTGCTGTGTCTGGTGCGTGCTGTGATCCGGCGTTGCGTCAGGTTGCGTCCTGATTCGTGATGGACGTTTTGGGCGTCAGGTGCATCAGACGCACCTGACGCACAGGACGCAAGCTATTGTTTTTGCTGATGTAAAGGTGGCCCGAACATGCTATTGAACTTGGGCGGGTTTTGCTAACACCCCCCTCTGGCCCCAGTGTTGGGACGGCGTGTTATAGGCAGACGGCTACATAGTTGCTCATTTGCTAGTAAAAAGAGGTCATTGGAGCGGCTGCCGGAACACCATATACGTCGTTGCCGTCCGTCCGACTGAATGTGGTTCGCAGGATATATCAGGGGAGTATGGGTAACCGCCAAAATGGGGGTCGCCCATATATGCTCTCTCCGGTACCAAGGAGTCTATCTTAGCCTACGGGTAGTAGGGTAGTCTTCCTAGTGGTACTTTGGTAGTCCAAGGAGGCCAGGGAGCTTTTGGGAAAAATACCTCAGTAACCAGCCAGGACCTTCTCCCCTTGATTTGTAGCATTACTATGGGTTGTTATTGGACTCTAGAGGTATGAGCCATATCACGGTAGAGTATGTCCCGAGAGGCTGGCTATGGGTAGCGCCCATTTAGCCAACCATCGGCTACATCTCACTGGGGGACCTTGCATGTCAATTTATCATATTGGATAGTCGTGTAGATTAAATGATGGACTGCATAGCTTGTATAAACAAAACTACTACTGGGCCAGTGAGTCCACCACCTAGGTATTGATTCCGGTTGTTGTCATAACAGTTAGCCACGGGTATAACTTCGATAGGGAGAGATTTTCCACCTGCAGTTGTATTGGAGATGCATTGCAGAAACTCATATCCTATTGACAGAGTTAAGTGGACCCGAGTTGGTCCGATACCTCCAGAAGGATAATTCCTAATGAAGGGTAGAACTCGGACAAACTCTGAGCAGGACAGGGTGCTCGCACAAAGTTGGAAGTAGTGGTGAATGTCCAAGGCTTAAATCTGATATCTACTTGAGTTTAAGCGTTTGGCATTCTACTCTGACAACCAACTTTTCCTCGAGAGAACTAAATTGAGTGAAGCTTCGAGCTTAACTATATTAAGATTTACCGTTGATTCTTCTGAATTATTTTACCTCTTCTTTATCTTCTGCTTTGAGTGTTTGGTGCGGTCGCAACCTTAGAGTTCACCTCTCTATAGGGTGCCCCCGTTACAATTGGTTACAATCTATCTTCATCGGCATGGAGTCTTGCTTACCATTGCATACGCAGAATGGTCTCCATGATCGAACCAACCAAGGGGCCAGCTTTCTTATCGAACCTCTTAGCATTTCAGGTGTTTTTCTGCACTCGACAGCTGCGAGGCATAAGATAGACTTAGCCTGATAATCGCACCAATAGCCATTATCTCTCCATAGTCATATGGTTATCGTTTGGTTCCTTCAGTATCCAAGGAATACTATTGACGTATGTGATTACGGGTATGCTTGATTTCTCAAACTACCTTATCCAACAACACCATTCACTTCTGCGATTTTCATTGTGGGAGCGTGGAGTATAGGATGTGTTGCTTAACCATTGTTCGTAAAAACGTCCCGTTACTTAGTGACCACCTCCCGGACTCTTGTCTTTAGTGCTCAGTAACCTTATGCGACGTTGACCGATTTGGCTCGAAATACCTTCATAACCTCGCCAAAGGTCTTTTCTCATATATCTTGTGAACTGGATCCGGTCGGACGGATGGCCGCGATGTATACGGGTTACGAGGAGGGCTTCTATGACCATCTCTTTGGTGAGGGGATGCAACTACGGCGGCATCTGCCGTCGTAGCGCCCTCCCAATGCTGGTGCGGGAGGGGGGTGTTGGCTTATTCTTTTGAACTCAGAATCCTAAGGTAGGGTAACTATAGGTCTTCATTCACTAATGGAAGGCTGAGCCTTCCAGTATGCCTAACACTACCTGGGTGGTAAGCAAGGTTACCAAGGCGCCTAGGACATTGACTATAGTGATCAGCTGGGCGAGGAGAGGAGCCAGAGAAAGTTGGCTTTCAGGGAAATTATCCATGGAAGTGTTGTAAACAGTTGGGAATGATGCCGGGTCAAGGTGAGCAAGCCTGGCAGCATGTCTGAGGATGTTGGCAACATTGTTGACCTTCTCTGAAAGGGAAGCACGGCTGGAAGCGGAAGATACCGTATGGGCGATTGGGTCGACCCTAGAGTCTTGACAGGAGGAGGATGAACAGGCAGGTCCTGTGGCCGAGGCCGGGCCTGCTCCAGAAGAAGGGAGAGGAGTGGAGAACATCAAGATAAGGCCAAAAGGCCAGACCGATGCAAATGAGGGAAATGGTGATGGTTAATAAAGTCAAACTACCAGTTTGACTCTATAGGTACAACAATCTCTAAAACTAAGGTGAAATATATATTTCAGTTGAAAAATGAAGCCCAAGTGAAGAAACAAAATAGGTGTATCATGAAGAAATAAAGGCCAAACCCTGAGGTTTGACTTGGCCGAATGCGGTAAGAATTTTAAGCGAGAGGTCAATAGAGGGCGCGGAGCGTGAAGTTCCTGTACCATAAACAGCGAATATATGAGTTAAACAAAAAAAAACATCGACTATCGCTTCATTCAATCCCTGGAGGTCAGTAATAATGTGGGCGTTTGTTCCCACTTAATGAGCTGGTATAGTATAATTTCTTTTATTATCAGATCAGAGATCAGTAAGGTCTAAAGAGTGGCGGCTTAGAAAAAGGGAACTTGAATGTGTGAAAGAATGTCTGTTTATGGGTCTGTGGAAGCCGTTGTGGAAATTTTCTTCTTGGGTAGCTTGTTTCAGGTTGTAATTTACCTTCTACCTTTTTTTTCTCGCTGGCTCAGTTACGTAGATTAGGGGTTGTTGTTTATGGCAGTAGGGAAATATCATACTAAATCAATATTTGAGAAACATTCCTTCCGACCCTATAACTGCAATATGATTGTTGGGTTATGGTGTTAACCACACATTCCGCAGGAGAGCAAACCTCTATAATTAAGGTAAAGCCGCAGGTTTGGGGTGGAACCAGACGCACCCTGACTGCCAAAGTCATTATCTCGCTTCTTGGTACAAAAATGCCGCATACCGCACAGGATTCTCAGAAGCTTTCGCTTTTTGGTGGTGGCTTTTTTATCTTTATTTTGTTTTTATTGAGTGTGTGAGGAAGGCTATCTTGTAAGGTTCATATACCAGTGTATGGATTGCTCTTCCTGCGGCGTGTGGGACAGGCCACAGCCTTCAGTCAATGACTCGCTTACCGCAACAACCCACGATACCCCCGCCCCTCTGTTCCACTACCAAATAGCAATTAACGCAATCCCACAAGAACCATGATCCAATCCATGCAGAAACATAAAGTAAAAGAAAAAGGAAAAGGAACCAAGGCGAAAATGATATATATATTCTCCTGCCACTCCATAGAACCCCAGTTGATCAAAAAGGAAAGAGACTAGTAGAAAAAGGAACGGAGGGAAGAGGAGACGTTATCGTGAATGGAGGCAGGAGGGGAGGAGGAAAGAGAAAGAAAAAAAAGACTACAATACAGGATCCTGGTCTACTCCTCCGCGTCCTCAACTGTGGCCCTTCCCTTGCCCTTCTCCTGCCCAGCGTTCGGAGGTTTGCCGGCGGTCGACAACAGTCCTTCAACTGCATGTTGCTTTTCCAACCACAGTCGCTCCTCCGCAACAATATCTTTTTCGAATGAATCTAGGACACGGGATTGTGCCGAGGGGTCAAAAATACTGCGCTGACCAAATAATGAGAGTTCGTTATCGGGATTGAACCGGCCGACGATGCGTTCTGAGGATGGCTGATGAGCTTGCTCTAGCCTGTTCGCGGCTGTACGCATAGCGCGGCTGATATCGTTGAGCACCTGGATTCGTTTATTGGCGATCTCCCTGGTTTCCCTCTCGGCCTTCTCTATAGAATCTTTGTCGCTACTACTGGAAAGGCTAGGGATTTCGGTCCAGTCGGATATACTCTCAAGTAGTGATGATACATTGGGAAGCGGCTGGTCTAAGTCAGAAATTGCAATATCCAGTTTCTCGAGCTCGGCGGTGAGTTGGGGGTCTTGAAAATAGCGGACGAGACTGTCTCGGAAGTGAGTCTTCGGGATGCCAAGGAGTAGGCGGATCCTGCTCTCGAACGAAAACTGCATCGCGAGGACTGAGACGTGATAGGCAGCGAGATCAATTCGTCCAGATGTGGGAGGAGGCAAGGTTTCCTCACCGGTACTCAACACCTGCGCCATTTCCCGATCAGGCCACCCGTCAAGTATATCCTGTCTGAATTGATCCGGCAAGCCATAGAGTATCTCCAATGCCAGGCCAAGCCTATCTTCGTCCACATGATATTGGATAAAATGGCTGATAACCGCAACGCTCTCGCGAACCCTAGGCCTTAGATGGGCGAGTTGTGTTCTTGTGAGACGAGTGGATATATCTTTAGGAATGGTAGGAACTGAGAATGTGTTGAGGGGAGTGCTGAGGGGTATAGTGAGGTCACTGGAGGCAGGAACGGCCCTACTAATCGATGGATGAATAGGTCTTAGCTCTCCCTCCTGCTCTGTTCTCTCAGCCGCTGGTGTCATCCGAGCATGGTAAGCTTTCATCCACTCTTGGTAGGTTCGCTGCTCCCGTCGGAGGAGGAGGCGGACGCTTCCACCATTTGTGGGAGTGTTGGGCGCGTTGGCGACCGGATCAGTCCCAGGAAGAGCCAAAGGAACAACACTCCATCCAGCTGGAATTGTCATGCCCGCGGGTAGCAGAGGGTTGGATTGAAGGCTGCTAGGGATTGGGTGACTAGTGGTGGGGAGGGTGGTGCTGGCGATCTGGTTAACGGAGGTGGACAAACGGGCTCCTGAGGCCCCAACACTTGTAGACTGGTCCGGAGGAGTGTCTTGCGTTCTAGCTTCCGGCGGAGCTGGGACAGTAGGATTTCCGGGTCTAACAGCAGCATCTAAGGCCGCCTGAGCACCACCGGCAGCCATCTGAGCGTGTATCTGTAACTCTTGCAACTGTCTGAGTTGTCTTTGCGTAATATCAATCATGGCTAATTCACGATCAAGGAGTTGTCGGGTCCTCGCTATATGTTGGTCAATCTCTGCCCGCATGTTCCCAGTAGCGCTTGCCGCTGCGCGTGCAATATCCTCGGTTTGTTCATGGGGTCGTTGGGCATTTCGATCACCCCGCTGAACCGGTGGCGGATTCATTCTGTCAATTAGGTTCTGCACAAGGCCAGGTCCGCCCACCCCAAATGCGATCTCCGCCCTGAAACCTAATCCATCCCCTCCAGCCTGAAAATTGATCCCAGGCGGTCCGGGTGCAGCAGCGTTTGCCGCATTGTTGCCGCCGGGACCATTAGGAGTTGGCTCGTCAAGGACTGGCCGGCGACATGTGGGACACCGTTGCTGCCTCTCCAACCAGCTACGAAGACACGAAAAGTGGAGCACATGGCCGCATGGAAGCCGTTTTGGCCTGGATCGTTGATCTTGAGCCGCGGTAGCTCTCCCCCCCTCATTCTCCGCCCCTGTCGTCCAAGCGCGCATCTCTTCCCTGCAAATGATGCAGACACCCTCGCGTTCTACTTCGTCCGCGCTAGCATCTGGGTATCGTGAATTCATGTGCGCGGTTGCCCTGCGGTACCGAATGAAATCCCGGATCCGAGTAATGAAGGATCGTAGGGTAAGGTAGACATCTCGTATGATGTGCAGCGGTAGACCATACCAGGTGAGAACGATGGCGAAGAAGCATAGGTAAGTAGCGAGTTTCAATAAATCTGTAGCGATTAGTAGCACTCATTTTCTAGGGTAAGTGGCACGAACCTGTAGCTAGCTCTAGATAAAAGACCCAGGTGCCCTTTTCCTCCCATCCTCCAACATCAATCTCGTCATCATCCTCGTCATCCTCCTCCTCAGGCTCGGCCTCATTTTCGATAATTTCGCCTAAATCTCGCCTCCGCTGGTTCTCTGCCCTCTGCTCACTACGTCGGTTGCGGATCACCTCCCTCTCAACTGCTCTCGCCTCCCTTCTCCGAGCCGCTTCACGCTTTAGAATGAATTTTTCCACCACATTAAGAACATATCTGCCTGTAATACCCAAAGAGGTAATCAATAGAATTGCAAATTCGAAAGCAAACATAACCATCATGTTGGGACGGCCCCGCTCCAATACCGAAAGGACGGAATGCCAGAGCATAGCCCCGCAGGCCGAAAGTAGGAGGATGAGCGAAGAGGCCAAGCGTATGTGGAACAGCATAGGGCTTGCGGGGGGTTGGGTTTCCATCTGACATTGTCAGCTATGTCTTCGGGCGGAGCTATGGGGAACAAACGAATTCAACCCGGCCGCCTCCAATCCAACTAAAGCACTTGATAAAAAGTAGAACCCCAAACATCACAATGAATCGTACGTCAAATTCATCGCGGAAAATTGTCATGGCCAGGCATGTTTCGGTAACGGCATACCATGCCTTTTCGTAAAGTCGTTCAATCTCGGGAGCACGTAAGGGTCCATAAAAGACAAGCTGTAGGCCGTGGCCGAAGAGGATGGATAGTAGTAACAATAGGTTCGTCAAGACCATGAGGCAGGCATTGGATTGTCCCAAATGAACGCAGGCGGAGTAGAAGTTTGCACGGTGGTTGAACGCGCTGAGAATTACGCCTGCGCCGAGGACGGCACTTGTCTGCATGGACACAATCAGCAAACCCCGAGAAGTCAGAAGTACAGGTGGGGAAGCTCACCGCGCCGTAGACGGCGAGCCGCATTGTGAAGTTTAGATGGGAAAGTCAGAAGTCCGGGATGAGGGGACGAGGGTTCTGGGTGGGAGGAGGGGAGTGTCCAGAGAAACAAAAGTTGGTTTGGAGCTCGCTCGATGCTTGAGCTGGGGTGTTGAAGGTCCGCTGACTGGGAAGCTCCCACGAATCAGTCAGAACACCGTGTCTGATTACGTAATTTAAACCGGATGACGTCCTTGCCAAATTAGGTTAGGACCCGAGGTTGAGTGATTTCCAGAAACCCATATCGGGATTAGTTGATAGAGTTATGTCTTGTAACCGTTGGCAACCCGACTCTCAACTCCATCCTCTGGTTGACATTTCATCATCCCGCTATGTCCCTCTCATTGCCCCCAATCGCTACTTTTCCATTTCTCAAATCTTTACATCACCATCCTAATTTACCGAAGCATACTTTCTATTTCATTGCCTCTGTAGCATTTTCAATCATCAACCGTCCCGAAGAAATTCCCAGGGTATGGGAATACACCATCCAAGAAGCTGCTGTACCCGGCAGCGAAAGGGAAGAGTATGTGGCAAGGGAGCTAATAGGCGCCGCCACTCCACACGGAAATCGAGAGAGCGCTTTAACCATCCACCAAAAACTTCGTGAGGCTATTTTGAAGAGCGTTGCCATCGGGGGCTTGCCCAAGGTCCTTCCCAGCCCAGCGACCCCACCCACCCACCCCCGTTAAAACCAATACTAAGATGTCTAAAAAGTCAGGCAATCAATTCCCTAAACCGACTTAAGGCCGTTACCCCGCCTCATATCCTGTCTGCACAAACGGCTACCCACCGTCGATTATCGCTCGAACCCAGTTACCATGCTACTGCCCTGCAGAGAGGTAATCAATTCTTCGAAACGGTATATGGCGGAATAACGAAACGAGTCATGGGAGGAATGCGAAATTCTTATGACGACCTTGGAGTAGTCGCCGAATTATTGTACGGCCATGTACTTAGTAACACCGAGGTGATTGGGAAGCGGGATACTAGTTTCTGCTTGATTGCTGGATTGATCCCTCAAGATGTACGTAGGAAACTCGCATTGCCGGACGGGATTTTTGTGAAAAGCCAGCAGGCTAATCGTTGCTAATATAGGTCAATCCACAACTTAAGGGGCACTTGCGCGGGGCACTAAACAATGGGGCTACTGCGGAGGAGGTGATGGCGGTGCGTGAGGTTGTGTTGAAAATATGTGATGAAGCTGGATGCGGGCCTCCGGAGTCCAGGGTTGCAAAGCTTTGAGCGGTGGAAATTGCCCTTAATGGAAGCAAATGGAACACCGCACTCTGGCTTCTCGTCAAAATAGGCCTCCCTTTGGCGGAGAAACTACTACTTGAAATCCTTCCTACCTTCTCGAGTATTGCGATGTGCCAAGCTCTTACACCAAACGGAGAGCAATAATAACCTCGGGTCTCACATCTCATCAAATTGGGTATCTCGGTGCAGGGAGCATGTCTCCGAGCTTAGCCCTAGTCGGCAATAGGGTCGTTTAATAGCCATACAGAGGCTAGAGTACAAGTTGACGGTTTTCGAGTTATCCTAACCCAACCACTATATTATGCGGAAATAGTATGGGAAAAAAATTCAAGAGGTATATAATTTGCTATAAGAGCACCCATGTAAAAAAAGTGCGGGATTTTTTCCCTTTAATTCTCCTAGAGCACGAGGAGTGGAATGTTCTTTCCTTCAAAGTACTTGCCGAAGCCATGGTTTTTGTATTATAATATGAGAAAGATACATTGCAACATTACCTAGTTCACATGCAGACAGCTCTCCACAAGCTCGAGATAAAAAAAATCGAAGTAAATATATATTATACTTTAGACATGCTATATTTTTTTTACATTTTTTTTCTAAAGTTGAGTCCCGAGAGATTTGTGCTAGGACGTTGGAATTTCCCTTTTCATCCGCTCTAGGGGGCATCCGCTCTAGGGGGAAACGCCGCAAACTCAGCCTTGGGACAAAACAAAAGGAATACCGGTACTCGAGTATATGGACGGCGCCTTACTCGGAGAGGTAAACACAACGTCCTAGCACATTTTTTCTTTTCTATTCGGGTTTTTTGTTATGGTAATATAATAGCTCGAAAACTTGTAATTTTGGTGTGTTTTGGCCTCTGTACTGGTACGATTGCAAAGCGGCCCCATTGCCTGTCTTTGCATGAGTGATAGGTGATGAGCCTAACGAAAAAAGGGGGAATTGTGTACATAAATGTTTTATAGCATTACAGTAGTTAGAGAAGGATATGAGAATTATTATGGTTATGTCGGTTCCCTTGTGAAGCTGCAACAGATGAGCAAAAATAATAATACCGTGTCCAATGTGATAGCACCAGGTCCCGCATCCTGTATTGTGTGTTGTAATACCCACTGACATTGCATCTGGATCGTGCATCCCATTGCAGACATGTCTAGACCATACCCTGAGAAATTCCGCTGGTTGATTCCCTCTTCCAGTATTACTACCTCGAGCTTGCCCCCTTCCCTATAGCTGTGTATACATGCATCGCCAATCGCTGACTTACCGTGTGTCTATATCTATGAAAATCCCATCCACCCCTGCCTAATAAAACGCGGTTGCTGTTCAAGTTGGGTAGTGGTACAAAGATATATACAGTGTAATTCTGATCATGGACGGACACGGGAGTGACTTAATCCGACGGGGGTGAGAAATAAATTATAAAATCATTAGAAAGGTGCAGATGTAGAAAGAAGGGGGGAGGTGCAAGCACTAATGGTCTATAGCATACGGCACTAGTTAAACAAAGCCCAAGCAAAGCAAGGAGCGCGGGGGGATGGTGTGGTTAGGCGGGCTAGGATATAATGAGAAATTCTAGGTAAATGGCTCTAGGTGAATGATCCAATCTTGGGGTTTGGCATCTGCAGCGTTTTGTCAATCGGTGTGTAGAGAGCTGGCGGCAGAGGGCTTAGGACCCAGCCTCGTCAAGCTTCTTCCATTACGAGGAGGGGTAGAGGGGGAAGGGTGGGGTTTTATCCTTGGATGCCAAAACCTGTGGGTCCTCTGGAAAGGGGGATCAGATAACCCAGGCGACTCGGGGCAGGAGCGCTTTGTTGGCACCAGGCTTGCGGGACACCTGGAAATGAAATACGCCCGGTCCAGCAGCAGCTTGGCAAACTACTCGTGTCCATTCCGCGCAGCAAGCCAGAGCGGTGTTCGGCTGGGGTTGTTAGGGGTATCTGGGTTGGGGTCGCTCCGTTCTGGTATAATAGTAGGCTCACGACCCGCTCATCCAGATTGACGGCGGTCTGCGAGAGCGGTGTCCGGCTAGGTTCGTTAGGTGTGTTGGAATCGACGCCGTCCCGTTCAAGCAGAATCCTGACAACCCCCCTCATACCCCCTTCTGGCACCCCAGCAGATTGCTGTAATGCCGTTCGTGATAAGTTGCCTGCACACTGAACCCACCAATATCCAACAAAGCAACCGCTATTTCCACTGACCCGAAGTACGCAGCAGCGTGAAGCCCTGTGAATCCCGTAAGGCTGTCTTCCCCATCATAGAGTTGGTCTCGCACATCCCCATTCCATGAAATAAGAGTTATCATCGATGATATGTGCCCATGGTATCCATCGAGTATTTTCAATGAAAGCACTTTCACACTTTCTGTCGTGTCCCGCCTAGCATATGCACCCTAGTGACAGGAAGTATATTCAATGAAAGGTATGACCGGGACATAGCAAAGAGTGGGCGAAATTCACCTGGTCTACCGAAAATTGAGGTAGGTTAAACAGGCCTCAGCGGTCGCCGGGTGGGGCTTAGGGGGCGGGTTGGGATTATTCCGAATATCCAAGTTTGTGGATCCTTCTTCTACACCCAGGGCATAACATAACTCATCGACATGTAATGGCCGTTCAGAATGTGATACCGGTACCCACATTAGAATCTGTCTGCCGAGTTTTGATCTGCGATCTGCTTGGTTGCTATGTCTTGATTCGTCAGAGGGTTGCCGAGTAGGCATCACGTAGTCCCTCCCCTCGGGTCATCTCCTCTGCGGCAGTTTTTTTCTTCACTGTTAAAGGGTAGCCTCAGCCAGGATTGCATCAATATTTAGAGAAACGAGAAGGAAATTGGAGGTCGCCGTTAGTGAGCAATAGCTCAGACTTCTATCGGGAAGGTACTTGATCTTGCTTACTCGAGTACACTTCTGAGATGTTTTCGGGAATGACTCTCGTAATATCCGCCTGCAATTCATTGTCCATTGCATAGGGGTCAGTGTCACGGCTCTGTCTCATCTCCAAATAATGCTTAGTCTAATATCGTCCTGGGTAAGACCAACAGGAATCTTGACCTTGCTGAAGCCGTTTCTGATTTCGTCCTCGATATGGAGCCTCCCCATAAGGAATATTCACAGGTTTCCTGACACCCGAACGATTTTGGATCCGTCTAAAGTATCAATACAAATAAATACGCACGATAGTACGGTAATGGAATAGCCCTCTTCTTAATTTCCAATATATGGTCCAGGATTCCCCCTCTGCTGGAAGGTGGTTTGAGCATGGCGCCTAATATATTTTGCGCTGGACTACTCCTGCTAGCCAAGGAAATCGGAATAGAGTCCTACGACAGAAATGTCTTTTCTTGCAGCCCGATCACACAGGATATCAATCACCAGTTAGCTATTATTTGCTGATTGTCAGTGGTATCTACATCGTCTTTCTCCGGCGGGGAGGCCTTGCTACCTCGGATACGTTTCCCGCACTCCTGGATTCTTAGAACAGAGCAACTCTGGCTCAAGGCAACAATCTTCCGCATGACTCCATCCTCTGAACTCGAAAGTTTCTAATACCCAGCCCCCATACCATCGAGTCGGTCGATTCGCCCACCTTGGTGCCTTTTCTGTGGTTGGAGCGGCGATAGCCACTGCAGAATTTGGGGCCGCTCGACATCTCTTTCTGCTATGAAGTTGACAACACTGTTGAACGAGTTGACATTACCGATGACTGACTGGCGCCCTGGCGAGATTTGCACTACAGTTTATTATCCGAACTCCTTTTGAAAGGGGTAGTCAGAGGGGGATAGTGTGTGAAGAGAATAATACTTCAGAGTTCAGAGGAATCTCTGGGGCCTGATACAGAGGGGGCAATGACCGATAAGGTCTTCGCGTTAGACAGGTCTGCGCTGACCCAATCATTACTGGCATCCTGGCACCAATTTCTGGTAGAAAACCCTCGAAGGACAAGCTTCATCATCGGATTTGGTTAAAGAACAGCCTTGGATCTTAGGGTGAGGAGAGATTAGAGTGATAGCGCCACCGTTCACAAACTAAGGATGGAAGTCAGAAGTGCGAAGCCTTGGTAGCCATACCCGGGGCAACGCTGGAGAAAAAGAAGTAGCATTTAGAGTATCGTATTCCGTGATTGTATTCCCATATTTCCAGGTTGGTGGCATCCGGAAGGGTCTACCTCCTAGCGCATGATACCAGCATCCAAAGGTTTATGTATTACTGGTCGATATAGTGCAAAGTGACACAAACCGGGTCCTCAAAATAGGCCAAAATGGAACCTCTACTTGTCCACCAAAAATGTGAGTATTTTCATGAGAAAACCATACAAAGAAAGCAATTTGAAAGAAGAAGAGATGTATGGATTTTTTTTTTGTAATTAGGTAGAGGATGCAAAGGTAGTACAGGATTAAAAAGTGAAAATTTTGATGAGAGTGAAATTAGTGATAGAATCTACTTGGTAGCAGACTGAAATATACTGAGGAGTAAGAATGACTAAGACATGGAAATGATCATGAAGAAAGAAGAACTATGTGTGGTTACTGCTGTATAATAGAACAAAAAACAAGCAATGTCAAAAGGTAATAACATTCAATATAAATATACCTCACCATACTCAAAAGTGCAAACTTCTTCGATCTCATCTTGCTCTCTGAATCTGGCACACACTATTGGAAGATGCTCAAAATGAAGTACAGTAAGCCAATAAGTTTGATAATGCATATTAGGCCATACAGGAATCCATATCTATTGGATTGAGTCATGCAAATAGTGGTAAAGCAAGCTCAAAACTGAAATTTCCAGAGAGTAGTCTGGGTACAAAATCAGGCCAAGAACAATCAAAGAGCACTTTATGGTGAAGGGCAAAGAGAGAGTGAGTAAGTGAACTAGGGCACTAGAGGCACAGGAACTGGATAATGAGGGGGATAAGTGGGAGGATCTGAAAAGAGAAGTAGAGGAGAAATGGCCAATGGTTTCAAAAGAAATTCAATGTATTGTTTTAAAGAAAGATATGATTATATAATTTCCCTATTAAATAGAATATACAGTATATAAACTAAATTCCAATATGATAAATAAGGGTAGTGGATATTCACTATGTTTTATATTGGAAAAAGAAAACTCCAATCAGATTTCAGAATATTGAACCATACTTTCAAGAATTGCAATTTATGAACTTGCAGTTGAAGTATCTAGTACTGCCTTGTAAGAGGTTAGCTGAGAACACTTGTATTAGATGGGGTTATAGCAAGCATACAGTGGAGCAGATAATTTGTGGAGAAAACAGTTGGATTAAGACAAGATCAATTGTATCTAGTCTACATGGCAAACATGCTAAATCACAAAGCATGTTGAATGATAAGGGTACACCAATTGCTGTATGTAAGTATATAGATAGTGCAGGTGAAAGTATGTATTGTTGATATAATTTTCTTTCATTTTGGTACCTTGAGTTATATACTAAATGTTATCTGTTTATTAGATATTACTGGATATGGACTTGCAAAAGTAGTTATAGCATATTGGACTATTTGTACAAGCCAGCAAGATGCAGAGCTTTGAGTATCCTATGTTTATAATACCTTAATTAACAAGCATGCAAAGGGAAGAATGAGGGTTATTGCATTAACTGGTATTGGATCGCCAAAAGAATTGAACTTTCGGTGAAAGGAGGTAAGAAAAGATGTCTATATTGATGGGTATTAGAAACCTGAAGGGATTTTCTATCTTTAGAACTGCTTTCTGCCACGATGGAAGGAGCTCAAATCTTAGATGTGAAAATAGTAGCCTGATAGAGTACTTGATCAAACTCCTATGCTATTTGGAGAACACATTTTAATTTCTTGTACACATGATGAATATACTTTCTACTCAAATGATGGAGTACATTATAGTTGGGTTTATAAGAATAGATATCTGATTTGAAAAAAGTGTAAAGGGCAGTGTCTGATAGTCTCAGATGTTATTCGTCCCTGCTATTGACTGGAAATACCTTCCTTTATTCTGTTAGGCGGGAGCCTATCTCAAAGTCTTGCGAGATAACTCAGGCCGATAATCTTAATCGTAGACGGAGATTGTCTAGGAAGGCTCAATGATTCAAAAATAGAAGTTAGTAAAGCGATAAAGATTTTTCTAGCGTAAAAACTTATATTGATAAGATCTCTTCTCCGTTGCTTGATAATGTTCAGATAGCTCAGGAGGCGCCTCGATATTTATATGCCGCGTCTGGGTGGTCGCGGGCTACATCTAGTCCTCATACTAACTAAGTACCTGCTAACAAACTCCAGCTTTGTTCTAAAAGTGCGAACACCATTT
>Ga0307509_10003080_pt1 | contig 25899 bp, 30 predicted proteins | sample 10_EM_MG_FD_202245 | JGI IMG/M metagenome (GOLD analysis project Ga0307509, IMG submission 202245) | Populus trichocarpa ectomycorrhiza microbial communities from riparian zone in the Pacific Northwest, United States - 10_EM | ecosystem: Host-associated > Plants > Roots > Unclassified | place... | reverse complement strand
CATGAAGGAACCTATCTTCTCTACGGGTGACCATATGAGAAGTCAATCGGTATATCCAAGGCTCGTCACTAACTCGGATAGTGCCTGCCGGAATTAGCAATTAGGCCGCTGGGTAAATGGGGGAAATATAGCACATACTTTCACTATAAATATCGTATGCTCCTTTTTTGAGAGGCAAGTCTGTTCTAGATACGATATGGCTCGATATCCTCTCTTGAATACGTAGAGGACTCCCCTCAACAACAAGTAAAATTGCGAGAATGTCAAGAAAGTTTGCCTCAGTTATAGACCCATTCTGGAGAAACCCTCCAAGAGCCACATCAGGGTGGGTGGAATCATAAAAAAAGACGCTGCGTGGGTAGGAGCGATCTGTACCCATCGTTGGTATTGGTGATTGTTGTAATACTAATCAGCGAGAGTGACGTGAGAAATTGTGTGGACAAGTAGTCAGGAAATATGCAAGGTGTATATTGCTAAATGCCTTTTAGAGTACTCGAGTAGATGTAGTGGGGTGGGGGTGGTGGGATAAAAGCTTTTGCAGAGCTTGGGTGGGGCGAAGAGGAGCTGGTGTGTGATTTTGCCAGCCTGCTTGTTAGACAGGAGTGGGGGTCCCTTCATGTATCATATTATACTCCGGCGCTTTTCTTGGCAAAGACGCTAAATTTTTCTTATCAGACCCACGTGACTGTTATTTCTATCAGTCGCGCTCGTGGCACATGCTCAAAACCGTCATTGGCCTATCCCTTACTCGAGTACCTCGTAATCATGGCTGCCGCTAATTAGATACTAGGACCAGCCCAAAGAAGAGGGCAGTGGCTAGGACTCCAGTCGCTCAGACATTTCAGCCCGGTATCAAATATTTAGCGCTTTAGGATAATTCGCGATATAATAGTCAATAAATTACCGTGGTTTGCTGTTCCAGATGGAAGGTCTTTAAATAGTTAGTAGGGGTCGAGGAGGCTACAGAAGGGCACATGCGTAGCGTACCCAAGTTTAAAGGATATCACTCATGCAGTTCCCTGCCCCTTCCCACGTTTTCCTTTCTTCCCCGGCTGTTCCCTATCGTACTCAGCGACCGTACCCATAAGCCTGAATTTGATTGTTCCGGCGTAGCTCCACTGTAGGCTGGATCTTCTTTCCATAGAGTCACTGAATCTTGATGGCGAGGATGTTGCTTCAATAGGAACATTGTTATCCTGTTGTCAAGGACTTGTCGAGATAAACAAGGAGGCTTCAACTGTCCGGTTAATCCGTTTTACTTTGGATGAGTGGCGTCATCTGGCGGTTGATTTGTTCCCGGGGCGGGAGGATGATCGACACTTTAAGGAGGGAATTTGTGGCCCTGCAAGAAAGGATTGAGAATGAGGAGAGCAGTATCCCATTTGTTTTTTTCACGATGGTAGGTGTTGTAATGTTCAGTACATACTCCAATTTTTGAAATTGACATAAGGTTAACACCCAACTAAGCCCTAATGTTGCTCCGCCCACTGGCTCGAGGATGTTTGGCTTTTTCTGGAATGTGCTATGAGAATGTCTGGACAATGCCTGGACGCAGGGAGCGGCTCAGGGTGTCAGACGATGGTTTTCTGCTTGATCGCGGAGGCCGCAACGACCCAAAATCAAGCTCACCTAAGTATGAACCCTTCGTAGATAATCCCTTGCTTCACAACTCAACCTTTGAATAAACCGCGAGGCTTATTTATGGAATTCTACGGTACGTCTCAGACCTGGGCTCTGAATCCTGATGGAGGCGACCCTGCAATGGTTAAAGTGGCGAATCGCCGCTCGTATGAACCCAATGAACACAGATCCGCCACCAGCGTGTAGACAGAATTTCACGCCAACACGGATTACTCGAACATGGTACGGCGGGATATGGGTGGGAATGCATTCTTTTTCGTTTAAACTAGCTCCTTCTCCGCAGTTATATATAGCTGCTCCCGGGCTAGGGAAGGGGGAATGTTCTATTAGAAGAATCTTCTGGGGAGTACACTATGATACTGTATATGATATTTACTTTATTTTTACTCTGTTTCGCTGGTTTAATAGCGTTTACTATGCGAGTTTTTCACTTGAACTAATTGTTGACCCCGATATAAAACAAGTTTTTCTCTTTGTTGCAAAGGAGAATTCAATGAAACTAATAATTAGATGTGTCATCCCATTACAAGTGCGAGCACGTGCTGGCGTTAACCTCGATGTTGCATATGCTCAAAGGATGAGCTTTTCAATTTCCACAACTCAACCCATTGCTATCTCGACATAGAAATTAACTATTTTTCTCATTGATGGAGGGTTGGAACAACCCGTTGCCAATTGGGCGAAGCATCAGGGATCTCACACTGAAAAAACAACCAGGTCTCGGATCAGGGCGGAAAAAAGTATCTCCGGTTGCTGGGGCAGGGCGGGGTCATAGCTCAGAGACCAGAAGTCCACAGACCACCCATACCTATTCCGCGGTCCGGCTCCACGAACACCAGATCACCACGCTTCCTACAATCCGCTTCCTACAATCCGCTTCCTACACATCGCGTTCTTTATCACCCACCCGCCACCCCTTCTGCCCCCACATGCGCCCACACTGCCACCTTGGGATTCTTCGGCGGCAACCATCTCCCATGGCAGGGGCAGCGGCCACCTCACCCAAAGCCTCCGCCAGTGGAACAACTCGAAAGCGGAACTAGCAGTCTGCAACATGTTTCCCTTTGTATTTCTTTTGGCGTTGTTGACTCTGTTTTCGTCATCGCTTTTCCTTTCTTCATTGTCTATCTATCTCCAATATACTCGTCAGCTTTGGAAAATTGGTTGCCGCAATTCCTTATTCGTTTGACTAAAAATACCAGATATATTTTATTGACACCTTTAGCCTCCTGTGTAATGACCTCCAACGTCGTGCTCAAACTGATGGCTGCGCCGTTGTGAGACTACCCACAGTTCATTAGCTCCCATGTTTTATTGAATAAACTCATCATCCTAATCATGTCACTGGATTGGCGTTGCGTCTCCTGCTGGCGTTGATGCAGCAAGGACGATAGAACCAGAATACCGCAACTTGAGCGCTTGAGATCGGGGGTGTTGGTAAAAATCGGAAAACGACCTCCTGCTCCTGACGGATGTATATATACGGAATAAGCAGAGATGGTCTTCAGGTCCTTTATTGAGCTCCCGAGTACGTTCAGCCTTCCATGTGCTGACTCTCCACAGCCTACTCCACCCTCTCGGGGCTGTGGACGAACTAGTCCGGCCTGTAGTACATCACCTTTCAAGCCGGACGACATAGTACTCGCGGTTCTCAACCCTAGCGACCACTACAAGACTAGTTTTCTCAGTATTCTCAGTCCGAGTATCGTAATAAAAATATGCACTCCAGCAAACAGAGTCCCAGTGCACTTTCAAAAAAATAAAATAAAAGAAAAGCAAGCACACTATCCCAGTGTGACCCCACTCCGAAGTGCTTGTATTGACCCCAGACTCCCAAGACAATACAAGAGACTGGATCAGCCGCGGCGATTATCCTTAAAAAATAGTATTACTTGGTTTCTCGTGTAGATGCTTAAGCTTTAACACCCCATACTCTGCGTAGAAATCGGTCAACAGGATGTTCACAAGAATGTGGTGGACGAGGTGAGCGGGTTGGCGAATTATTAGGGAGCGCCGGTGGATGGTTACCCAGGCCCCTTGTGGTCCAATCTCGCGAGAGCAGCGCACGTAGCTTGATTAGAACTGTTAGCATGATTGATAAATGGCGGACGCACCTTGCGGGAGGGATGAGTGACCGGAGCACCGCTGTGGGCCAGAAAGAATTACCCGACGGCTGTTTTTATACGATACGGCAAACGAAGCAATCTTCCTTCTCTTCCTACCATTGATCAACCCAATAACCTCAATCGCGGCAGTTTCGGCCTCGATGTCGCTACCTAGCAGGACATAAGGGATACTACGCTTTCGGGCTATCTCCCTTTTGTAAATTCTTCCAGCGATGTCCATAAGCAGGACATCACCGGCCAAATGAGGTGCTGGGATGAGTCGGTGGTGGGAGCAGCAGTAGCATAGAGGTGGGAGGAAAATCGCAGAGGTAGGAGAAGAGTGGAGAAGGTTGAGTCTCTCAACCAAGGCCCTTCCCCTACGGTGGAGTGGGTGGTTTGCTATTTTTTTATATCTACCAATTCCATTCACAAATGGCTTATTTTTTTTATGCGATGCAGGTGTTGAAATTATGCCCCAATTTGTGAAAGCGAAATGGTAAAGACTTTGCGCAACTTGAACACCCTTGTGATTCTTACTTATCCAGCAAACGAAAGGACCAAATGGCCAAACATATATAGAGAATACAAGTGACCTCATCCTTCATAAGAAGGAACTAGTTTCCTGTCCTCAGCCCCAGAACACCTCATGGGTTCCAACAAAGTGTACGCCTCCAAGCCAGGAGAGCGAAATGAAGCCTAGCCAATACGAAATAGCCGCCGAATAATCAAGACCCAACCAATAGTGTCTCACCACTATAAGAGATGTACCCCGATAGAACAAAGCAATACAGAAAGGAAACACTTTAGACAAAGCCAGCGTTTGGGAACAATGGAAGGCAATGACAGGAAATTCAACAGGAGATATGGGAGACTAGAGTGGAGAATATAATGTTCAAATATTAAACGTTGAAGTAGCAAAGTCAGATACACATTGCATTGTCATGGAAGAGTCTATCCACCTTCTCAACTTGCGATCCTCCTACCTCTGACTTAATTTCCCAATCCTTAGCCACTCGCAAATCCAGCGAGCCTTTCAGAACTAAAGCTGGATCAGCTCCAAGAAAACCTCCTCCGATATTAACGTTCATTTTCCCTGCTTCCGTGTATCCACTGCGATTTTTCTTATTGTAATATCAGTCCCCCTGCCTTCCCTAGCCTCTTCCCATCTCTTCCCATCTGTCCCCTCATCTCTTCCTGTTTTCTCCCGTCTTACCCTTTGCTAGATTTGGGATGAAAGGTTGAGAAAAAAATATCGCAAAAAAAGATCGAGCTTGGCTCCAGTCGAAACCTCAAGCCTCTCAGCTCGTGGCAAACACTATGCCAGACTCCGAGCTTAGATTGTAAGCGATGATGATTTGGAAGAGAGAATTTAAATCGAAATCCAGAAAGGAAAGAGAAGGAAGACAACAAAAAGAAGGGTTGTCGATGACTTGTTGAAGGCCTCAGGAGGGACTTAATGGTGGCTTGGAAGAAAGTGCAAAAGCTGGCCAAACATATGGACTGAAGAAGTACTGAAAAACAGAATATTCGGGTAAGGTACAGGTGTATCTATTCTGCAGGGAAGGAAGTAACTACCAATCACAATCGGTCACTCACAAAACTACACACGGAAAACAAATCACGGAATTCACAATCAATTCAAGCTGTCTAGCTAGTACTCTGCGGTGGTTGCTCCCAGAAAAAGAAAGCCCCCCTGTCTACCAAGCTTCTCCCCACTAACCCTCCAACCAACATGACCCATGAGGCTCCCTGCGAATATAAGCTGCAGCAATCTTCTCCCACAAGCCCACGATGATAATATACTCCACCGAATTAGCACTAGTTAGCTAAGAATATCAGAGCGAAGCAGGGGCAAAATTTATCCGCAACAGTACCTTATATTTGGGCTTTAAGAGCCGTCGTAGATATTTTGTTGCCTGGGAGTCAAACCTCCATAGGGCTCCCAGATATACCGGCTTGCAGTAGATTCACTGTTTCCTCATGCCCGGAGAAAGAAGCCCACGAAAGTGGTGTTCGCCCGTCATTGTCTGGGATATTGGGGTTGATATCTTGCCACGCAAGCAGCAGTTGCACCACTCGATTATGGCCACTCGCGGCAGCCCATGCGAGGGGCGTTCGGCCGTCTTTATCGGTAATATTTGCGTTGACATTTTGCAATCCTAACAGTAGCTCGACTACTCCATCACGCCCATACCTGGCAGCACTGGTGACAGGCGTTTGGCCACAATTGCTCGGGATATCCGGCGTGATATCTGCCCGTTCTAACAGCAGCTTTACAACTCGACAATTCCCACCCACGGCAGCGGTATGGAGAGGGGTATAGCCAAAATGATCAGTAATATTGGGGTTGACATCTTCCCTTTTCAATATTAGCTTCACTAGTCTATATGGATGATACTTGACAGCAATAGAGAGCGGCGTTTCGCGAAAAGGAATGGCGATATTAGGGGCAACGTCTTCCCGTTCCAACAGTAGCTCTACTGCTTGAGAATCGCCACAGCTGGCAGCCAAGAAGAGGGGTGATCGGCCACGATTGTCGGTAATATTGGGGTTAACATCCTGACATTCCACCAGTAGCTTCAGCACCCTATAGTGAAACTGCATGGTAGCCCAGAAGACCGGTGTTTTGCCGAAATTGTCGGCGAGATTCGGGTTGACGTCATTCCGTCTCAATAGTTGCTCAACTACTCCATCACGCCCAGAGGAGGCAGCCCATGAGAGTGCTGTTCGACCTCCAGTGTCTGTCAAATTTGGGTTGATATTTTTGTGTACTAGCAGTAGATTCACAACATCCTCGTTTCCTTCCCCTGCAGCCCACGAGAGGGGGGTCCGTTTAAAATTCTCGGCCATAGCGGTGTTCGAGTGTTCCTCTTCCGGCAGCAGTTGCCGTGGTTAAAATGCGAAACGGGCCGTAAAATGGAAGAAAAAGAGCTTGCTAGAAGGAGAAGTAGTTAATCGAGGTCTTGGGAGAAACGGAAGACAACAAGCTTGATTGTGTCCTAGGTGGAAAGGATCAAAGAGGGATGCGAGAAAACAATCAATAAATGTGGCTGCTGTGTTCTCAGAGGTGTACTTCTGCGCCGTGGTTTTGATGAGCAAGAAAGGCCCCTTATATAACACTCTAGGACAGCTGTCCCTACCAACAGCTTTGAAGAACAGTCACGTGTACAAACCTTATAAAAGAATTATGAAATTAAGTCGCTCTCCGGTTGGCCTGAAAAATTATTAATCTTTTTCCTTTTTGTGGGATTTGTTTTAGGATTTAAATATAGGGCCTGTTCGGTTCATGGATATTTTCCATGCATTCACCTAATCAAATTTATTCTTCAAACTATAGGCCACATTTTAGACACTTGGCATCAGGCTCTGTGGGTGTCCTTGCCTCCGCTGGCCCGTGGCTGTGGGTGCTTGCCTGTGAAACCTACTCGAGGAGACGACATGCGTTATTTACCAGCAATGCTCCCGCGCAAGGGAATAAATTCCACCACTACAGATTTGTCTCTCTCTGAGCCTGATTTGGACGGTATATTTTGTCGAACCCCACATAACTTAGTCAATATTGTGCAAAATCTACATAGAAACTGATTCACTTCGGCGTCTGATCCTTCCAATAAGTCGAGTGAAGACGGGATGACGCATTCTCTTCATAGACACCTAAGAGAACACCGGTTCTAGGTATAGCGAGAACAAGGCTGCATGGGCATGCAGGACAGAATTAATTGAATTAGATCTTAACAGGCCAGTAATGAGCAAACGAACCACGGGCTGCTATCTGTTGTACTGTACAGTACATACTCTAATTTTCCAAATTGACATAAAGCTAACACCACAATAGGCCCTAAGTTAATATTGCTCCGCTCGATAGAGAGGTTGTGGCACAAGCCGAGGTTGGATGGCCTGTTCCCGAATGTGGTAGGAGAACGTCTGAAAGCAGGAAGTGGCTCAGGGCATTGGTCGCTGATTTACTGCTTCTCCGCAGGGAAGTAATAATTGCTCTTGTATTCTCTCCCCATTTCCTTCCTTTTCATGATCACTATCTCTCACGGCAGCCCTTTGTACTGAACTGCTTTATCGTTGATCGCGCGGTGGAGCTCAATGGATCATAATTTCATTTCCCTTCATCTCCCTTTATCTCCATCGCCCACCTCCCAGACCTGCACTCCGAATCCCAATAGGGACGACGCTACAACACCGAAAGTGGTGGATCGCCGCTTTACCAACCGAATGACCAGATATTCCCGGCGAGCATGTTCACAGAATTTGACCCTAATACGGTTTACTCGAACATGGTACGGCAAGATATGGGTGGGAATGAATCCTTTTTTAGTTAAACCAGCTCCTTCTCGGCAGTCATCTGTAGCTGCTCCCGGGCTATGGCTGTTTTTCGAAAGTGCTAGAAGAAGGTTTGGATTCAGGGAGTGGCTCAGGGTATCGGTCGATGATTTACTGCTTTTCTGCCCTGCAGCGGTGATACATCAAGTATTTCTTTCACCTTCCCTTTTATTGTCACTAACTCGCTCGGTAGCAGTTGAATTCTACTACATTATCGTTACTCGCACGATAGGATCCAACATATTACAATTTTGTTTCCCTTCATCCCCATAACCCACATCCCAGACCTGCACTCGGAATCCAAATAGAAACGACCCTACCATGACTAAAGTGATGGATCGCCGCTGGTGCGAACCGAATAAGCACACATCTGCCGCGACCGTGTAGGCAGAATTTGACCCCAGTACAGATTACTCTAACATGGTACGGCGGGATGTGCATGTGAATGCATTATTTTTCGGTTGAACCAGCTCCTTCTTAGCAGCCAACTCTGGTTGCTCCCAAGTTACGGATAGGAGAGTGGGCTATCAGAGGAGGCTTCTGAAATCTCTGGTATGATACTGTATATGATATTTACTTATTTTTTCCTACCTTTGGCCAGTTGGTATCATACACTACGAGACCTGGACTAATTGTTGACCGCTAAAGGTTGATTGTCTTAATATTCCCAGGACTGGCTAATAATTGATGAGACAGGAGCCATCAACTCGAGACGCCGTGCGAAGACAATGTCGAGCATTGAAGATAGAGATAGTGTCTTGCCGTCCCTTCTAGACCCTATGCCTTTTGGCATAGGCCGCGAAAGTAATAAAAGATTTCGGGACTTTTTTTCAATCAATCACGAGAGGTTGAGGATAAGGATTCCGAGTCTAATGGCGACAGAGTTCTTCGTTCCCCATGAAGACAACCCTATGTTAGCCGAGGACAACCTTCAAATGACGGAGGCGAATATGGACTTTGAAGCTTTGGAACCGGGAATGGAAATAGGCCGAAGATCTGGCTGCTCGCGGATTACCCTTAGCATGTGCCTTTGTGGCAAAGTGAGTGGTACTTTAACTGGATTAATGATTCTTCCTTCTCTAACTATATAATTGTCCCGCTGCTGGCCAGACAGATGAGGAACTGATGAACAGTCTCCAAGCCCATTTTTGGAAGTACGGTAGACTTCACGTTAAAATCCGTCGGGGCAGTAGGGGAAACCCATATAGTTTCTGCCAATTTGAGGTACTACAATACCTTTCGGTATCTAGCTGTCTCAAACTGACACAAACTTAGACCGATGAAGCCGCCAGGAGAGCCATTAGGGAAGGGAAGGCTATAACTATTGGCTCGTCTGGTAGACCAATACGCTGCGAACCCGCAAAGGTCAACAGAATCCTCGTACCGAGTAAAAGCGATAACAGTCTCTTCCACCGCCACGAGGTGGTCGACATGCTGCATGGATTTGGCTCATTACAGTCTGTGGAATTTTCTGGCGGCTCATCAACCACACGTCTAACATCCGGCAATAAGTGTTATATTAGATTTCAGTTCCGGCAAGATGCAGTTGATAGTTTTCAGGTATGAACGACATGTGTTTTTCCGTGTTCATTATTGGGGTCTGACATTCGTTTTCAACGTTTTCAATTCTAGCTTTTGCATCTCAATAGCCATTGGATCTCGGATTGGACAAGTAATTTTTCTACTCAGGAAATTAGCATGGCACTACGTTGTGACCAGCTCATTGAGGTTGACACGGTCTCGGCTTGTCAGGAAGCTTAGCCCTCAGGTAACGGAGAGCGAGCTCAGGGCACGTTTTTCGACACATGGGAGGATCATTGATTGTAATACGGTCCAAAGGCACAGTACGCAGGGTAGGGTCTGAAAAGCTTTAAAGGTTCGTAACTAACGGGCTTAGGTCTAGGTATCAATGCGTTCGCATTCATATGATACGATATGAGACAGAAGAGATGGCAAATCTCGCCCTACTAGCTGAGGTAAGTTCCTTTATCCGGGGCCTGGGGATCAGCCTTCTCTCTGGCTAACAGAGATCAGAATGGATCAGAATTCATGGGTAAAAAACTCCATGTCCAGAAGAGAGAGATATACAAGAGACCACGAGCTATCGGGATACCTGCTGGGCATCGCAGTCAACGGGAAACCAGCCTTACCACTCAGACTGTTACAGAGTGAGGGGTTCCCAACACAGCTCCCCAATATCTACCGGTCCGACAATATCAGTTTCAGTCCCTTCTTATGGCGCCAGTTCAACAATATTTTAATACCATTCGTATGGATAAGATGGATCCAGAACGTCGCTTCTCCACTCCCAATCCTATGATCCCTGTTGCCCCGCAGTTTCATGTCATGAATTATCACAATCACGTAAGCTCACCCAGTCACGGTAGGCCCGCAGAACTGACAAGAAGCAATAGTCCGATTCAAATGTGATGGCTTCTCGCTATCCTGGAAATTTACCGGTGGCGCCGCACTCCTATACACTCAACCCCCCTGCTGGGTATTCGTTAGTCCCATACACGCCCTTTGTCCAACAATATCATATCCCCGGTCAAGGCTACAATTTTTCAACTCAGGGATTCTCTAGTGCCAATAAGGAGCATAGGAGTTCGGGAACTGTTAGACAACATTTGGTGTCTACTGGGCCCCCTTCAATCATCTCAGAGCCTGTTTCTCCACATACTGAAGTCAGCTCCTTAATGATGGAGAACCTTACCAACCCCGGTTTCAATGAGGCTCCCAACGCACAACCATTCTTGTGAAAAATCGATAGATGAAACGTGTGCACTGTATGGGTGGAAAGCGTATCGAAGATGGGACAAATATATCAAAGACAGACTTGTTATTTTGTGACCTACTCTGCTGAAGATTGTCGCCGGAGGGGTCTCTTTAAATACATGAATGAATATCAAATCTTCCGGGAGTCTCTGAACATAATCACACCATTTCTGTCTTTTTTCATGCCATTGCTTCACCCCTCTTTCCCCTCTTTACTTCCCCGCTTTCCTGTACCTCTTACCCCTCACTTGACCCCTCTTTCCCCTCTTTTCGTATCTTTGATCGAACACCTGACTCCGGTGAATCCTCCGACACTCTTCTCGCATATTCCAACAGGTGGCAGTAGAGGTTGCATGTCCGCGGAGCGCCGGTGATTAACAACAATTCTTGCCTGACGGGTATCCTCCTCAGCAGACAGAGTCTGGGCAGAGCCACTACGACTGTTACTCTGGGTCCTTTCCCCCGCCTCACTTCCCTAGTATGTATCCTCTTGTCCCTCCGGCTCCTACCTTTTTGGATGTGACTAAGGATAGTGACATGCCCATTGGGTATTATCCCGCTCCCCTTCAGTGTGTTGGCCCTGGGTAGCGCTTTATGCGAGCCCCTTTCCCCAACAATATTTCGCCGCTAGAGATAATGCAAGCTAGATTTGCTAGGTCGAGTGAGTGCGTTTCTCCCCTTGTGAAGTGAGCTCTATAGCTAACCCAAATATCAGAGGATTGAATGGCAGTTGAATCGTTTGAGCTAATGTGAATGGGAAAGACCGGCGACACATTTCAATTTCAGTAGGTTTTTTTTGACTCGCTATTTCTTGTCAAGGTTTTCATTCCTATCTGTCTTCTTTCTTGTGACGATTTTCAATGAGTATCTATGATTTTGTAGCTTTATTCATGGAAAATGCTGGTACATTCCACTAAATTTGTTTTTCCTTCTCCTGTTGAATTCCTTCCACCTATCCCAAAGACCCGTCTTCCACCCACTTCCCCTTTCCCGTCCCTTTTGAATCTCCCAGAGTCTGCAAATTCTATATCCATCCCTTTCCACTTCGCACCCTTTTTGTTTTTTCTTCTTTGAATTTTCAAAATATTCGGTTTTACCAATATGCTACTTTTTCTGCACGATTCCAACCCACATACTTCGAGAAGCCCACCTCCTTCCTCTTTTATCACATAATGCATGTCACAAGATTCTTTTCATTTTAGGATAGTTCGCGGTATAATAGTCAATAAATTACGGTGGTTTGCTGTTCCAGTTGGAAGGTCTTTAAATAGTTAGTAGGGGTCGAGGAGGGCGCGACAGGGTAAATGTGTAGTTTTGTAATGAGGAAAATCCGGTGAAAGGACCTTCTGATAAAGTGAAGCAATCGGTTATTCTATCGCATTTCGTTAACTCCGTATTCCACTCTACTAGAAATTAAATTCATAAGAGCTGGATATAAAGCCTGGCCACCCCAGGTGCCGGAATCCTGGTGCCCAAGTCTGCAGTGAAGAGTTTGTGGCAGGATAGACAGAAGCCTATCAGGTTATCTAGGCATGCACATGCCAAGCCTGGATCAGCTGCAATTCAGTGGCGATCCATAGAGTATTGGGATAAATTGGCGCCAAGATGTTGAGAAGACACCTAAACACGCGCATCTTAGCGCTAGCTCGCGCCAGCTGATCCGAATACTTTCTAAATGGCCAAGCAGCCAGGGCGTGATGAGAATGAGCTTAACCATAGCAGCCCGGATACAGCGTGTTCTGAGGAGGAACTAGAACATGGCTAGGTAAGAAGTTATAGAATAGTTATCTAAGGTTAACCTGCACTATAATATATCATATTGCTGTCTTTTCAGGTTAATAGGTGCCTACCCTAGTAAGAACAAAGAAGGGATGGCGAAGGGTTGCCATTCACAAGGAAAACCCAACTGTCGAAAGAAGCGAGACTGTGTTTGGGCGCGATTGTATTAACGCATAGCTTCTTGGAGTCCACTTCCATAGTAGGTCCAGAAAATGTTTTGTTTCATAGGTTTATAATTCTAACGCCGTGCCATTATATAATACTGCCATTATATAATACGAGTATCATTTCAAAAGAGTATACATCTACCTTAATCTTGTAATAATACCGGAAGACCTGGGTACTCGTACTCCATCCGCGACTATCATTTATGCAGCGGCCCTTGGCGGTTTTTAACGTTGGTAAGCAGGATTGAATTATAGCCAAATGAGAGTGTCTGGGCAGGCCGCTTCCGACTATTCTTTTCGGGCCTCCCTACATTTATCTATTCCCGTCCGACTGACATTTTTACCACCCCACTGTCAATTGTGAATCGCCTGTCTTAGCGGCGGGTATCCTGAAAAAAAAAAAAAAAAGTTTCCACCCCGACAGCATAATATGGATCAATGGTACAGTTGATGCCGTCTTATCTACTATAATCAGCCCTTCAAGGTAGCTCACCGATATAGAAATTGACGGGATTCTAGAGCCATCAAACACTGAGTAGCTTAGTGTTGCGAATAGTCCCTGAAGAAGCAGTTGTTCTATTCCAAGGAGAAGGAGGATCGGTCGTCCCTCCTCACTGGCCCTTCCCCATGACTCATCCGAATTAAACCCGCAATTCCATGTCTCACTTAACCCCCACCACAGCCGCGCCACAGTCCTTTCTACTGTCGCTATGGCCTCTACTCAGTAGACGAGGGAGGTTCCATAACTGGAAGTCCTTTGCGAATATTAGTATGTTCATGGCTGACTGTAATATTCAGATCGACCCACCACCACCTGCTGTCTTACCCCAAAGACTCTGGAATGGATAACAAAGATCTTAGGTCCTTATACAGCCAAATAAAAAGGGCTAATTTCTAGTCTCCCTCGACGTGAAACGTCGTGGCTTCAAACCTGTTCTTGAGAAAAAGTCCAAGAGATGTGTCGCAATGATGCTCAGTTCGTCATACGCTGATTGGAAATAATGTGCGGACTCATGGGCAAATCAACTGTTGGTTCGGGGAAAAAATACTAGGCACTCTATGTAATAATTATTTAAGAGATTACAGACCAGACTAAACTATTCAAGCCATGAACCCACTTGCAAAATTATGCGTCTGATGGGTAGCAAACGAAGGCTTTTCGATGGGTATAAACGACCTTCTTCCCGGGGCTAATCTGAAGAACGAGAAGGGCAAGATTCTGAAATTCTTTGGTTTGCATCAGCCATCCCCCCACAATTTCGGCGGGGCACTCTTGAATGTCCCGATGCCAGAGCTTGGGTTACAGGGCCACAGCTAGACTAGGAGTTGAGACCCGTCGTCGGTAACGGTATAGTGATTCCACATTCATAGAGTTACCAGTATTGTAGAAGTTTGGACTATCTTTGGTGGTATATTGAGGCATCCTCTGGTCTTTGATGCCCGCGCCATTGTAGAGAAGGCGTTACTGAGTTTACCTGGCTAGTGATATCCCTGGAAGCTGCACAAAAATGGGGGCGTGCTGGTGTCAAAGCAGCGTTGCAGATACCGGTGACATGCCACAATACCGCAACTTTCATCCCGGGGGTAGGAAAAAGTGCAGCAAAGTCTTGGCTTCCAACCACATAGAAATTCACTCTAGACTATATAGATTACATTTAAAATGTCTAAGGAGGATCTCTGTCCTGTTGCCCAACCGATTATATTGATCGCTAAGTGCAATGAATTTTTTTTTCCCAAGATTATGCTCTTCGCGTCCATGTCGAGACATGATCTCGCATTACAAGCTGACAGGCTATTGTGGGTGAATTTCATTGGTCGGAAGACAGGGGTGCCTAGCCGGCAAAACTGTGTGGAAAATCATTGCCCCCCACTTCTCATGGGATCATCCACGAATCCCTCTTTGACCTCCGCAAACCATCATTTCACCCCCCCCGTACTTCTATCCTAAAAGACCTTTAGCAATATAGGCATTTGGGAATTTCCCGACGCCTTTCTTATACTATTTTCCAAGCAAATCCCATTACCATGTTCACAATAATCACAAAACCTGACGATGTCTCTAACCCAGCCAGACAGACGCAATGTCACTTTTTATGACGCTGCCAGCCCTAACGTGGCTCTCGGAGGGCTTGTACACAATGGGTCTATAACCGAGGCAAACTTTCTTGACATGCTCGAATTCGTACTTGTAGTCGAAGAAGAAGAAGAAGGAGAAAAGAAAAAGAAAAAAGCCCCCTGCGTGTTCAAGCGAGGCAATCGAACCATATCATATCCAGAACGGACGTGCCTCTTCAAGCGGGAGCCTACGATATCTCGTACGATGGTAATGGTATGTACTATATCCCTCTCATTTAATAGATTGCCCAATTGTTAATTTTGCCAGGCTATATCCGAGTCAGTAATGAACCTTGGTTCCACAAGTTGGTGTCAAATGCGGAGACATCCAGAGAGGAACAGTGTTCGCAAGCGGCCAGTCCGGCCAGGCTTTGGGTCGGCCTGGGCCGGCCTAGGCTTTGGTAGGAGCCAGCCGGGCGGGACTATGGGCTGCAGTCCGGCTTCTGAGGCTCATCTGACCGGGCCTGGCAGGACTGCAGATATCTGCAGGCTTTCGAGTGATAGGATGTGATTCTGATAAGATCCGAATAAGATAAGATCTTGGCATTTTGGTTTGAGTAACATCAGAGGGTTCAACGAAAACGGGGCTCAGCAGACGGACCGGACAAAATTGCGGCTGGAAATAACGCTCACTGTGGGAGGTCTTTGATGCTGCTCGGCATGCGCAGCCTACGGACAGCCTATCTCTGATCGTTGAGTTAAAGTCTTCGGATATGGGCTTGGATCGGTGATCAATCCAGTTAGAAGAAATATGGAGGAGGCTATGAAAAGTGGAAGGTGTTTGTAATGTTTGTCATGCTTTTGTTGGCATCGGAGTCTGCGGAAGACAAAAAGTGGATGTTTGTGAAACAGAAGGGACATCTGTATCGATCTCTGGAAGGATAACTTGTGGTGTATCTGTACTCCTGTCTACCGTCAGCTAGTTTAGTAGGTTAGTTGGGTATTCTAAGTCATGAGCATGAGAACCAGTATTGGAATGAGAAGAAGTTCTACTTTCTAGAGTGTTCAATGGCGACCGAACTCATGGGTACTGCTTTACTCTTCGCATTTCGTTTCGTTTCGCTTCGCACGCGTTGTTTCGTTGTTCCGCAGCCTTTGTTGGCTGCTTTTTATGTTACTTTTAGTGGTTGTGAATCGAGTGATAAGGGAAATAGGAAAATACCCGATCACGCCAACTATCTTTGAGTAGCTTCAGATATCTGCAGTCATCTTCAACATCTTCAGATATCTGTAGGCATCTTCAGATATCTGCTGGTTTCTTCAGATATCTGCGGGCATCTTCAGATATCTGCTGGTTTCTTCAGATATCTGCGGGCATCTTCAGATATCTGCTGGTTTCTTCAGATATCTGCAGGAATCTTCAGATGTGAGCCACACATTAATAAAATATTGACTAGTCATATGGAATTTACCGAAAGCCTGCCGGCACCGCTAGGCAGCCACGAAGCCTGCAGGCTTCCCCAAAAGCTAGCCTACCAAGCCCAGGTCTGTCTGACCCTGGCCGCTTGCGAAGGCTGGAGAGGAACGGTTCCGTATTGAAGTCCGCAATCGCGACCGGAAATGCGTGATTTCAGGGCTTTCGAATCCTGAACCCCGTATCGCTAATGACTACTGGTCTGGTTTCGAAGCTGCGCATATTTTTCCTCTCAGGCACGAAACCCTCTGGATCGACTGTGGTTACAAAAACTGGATCACTGACAAAGACGACGCCGTCGGGTCCTCAAGGATCCACTCAGCTCAAAACGGGTTTCTTCTCCAAGCAACCATCCACGAATTCTTCGATCAGTACCTTGTCTCTGTCAATCCAGATGACGGTTAACTTTACAAGGTAATTGTGTTTATTGGCGATTTTTTTAATTGTGACGGCAGAATTCTTGATCCCGCGTGCTGAAACCCGGGTGATCTCCACTGCGTGTCCGATCACGTTCTAAGGTGGCATTTTCAGCAATCAGTTCTTGAGAACCTGAGAGGCCCAGAAGAGCCAAATCTTTGAGCACCTTATTTATGAGTGATGATCCGTAGGAATGATGGACTGATGCTGGATGCAGAGTATACTGAGGTATATATCAGATTCTCAAGGTTAATGGGACGTGAGCTGTTCCCTTTTAGGTCTTTTCTTCGATCGAAGTGTGTTGGAAATCACGGTTGCATGGCCTTGATAGTTTCGGTCAAGGTTGGAGGGGGCGGACACTCTATTAATTTGTGATTCTTTTCTTTTCTTTCTTTTTCGTTGGGCCCTTTGCTTTCCTTGGGTGGCGCTATAGTCCGTAGGGTTTGACGTGAGATAGTGATAAAAGGACACTCATTTCCAGATCTCTTATTCGCCAAAGGTTTCCGATCCAATCACAGCACATCATTCGGTCTCGCTAGAATAATTATCTGAAAATTCACATGAAGCCCTGAATCACCAAGCAAATACAAGACCCAACGCCAGTGTATACATACAAACAGAAATCACCCTTCCCCAATGTTTATCATTATCCACTAGCTGTTCCACTGCCAAAGCGCTCATTTTTAAACATAGGCGAAAATAGAAGGGAGGTAAACTCGAGAAGCTGTATAACCCTAGAATCGAGAGGAAGATATACTCCTTTTTTTTTGCGGTAAAGAAACATTTTTTATCTTGGTTTATTTACTATTTTCTGCCAGCTGCAGGAGTGGCGCTCGTGGCAGTAGTGTTTGTAGCAGCCCGGCTGGAGTGGCGGCAGTGGATCCGAAGTTGGCGCTCACCAACCTGTTGGATAGATCGATCTGGGTTCCGATAGTGTTTGCCAAGTATGCCGCGAGTAGGACGTCCTGGATATGAGTGTTGAACATTCTCTCGACGTCGGCGGGTGAGACTTTAGGTGCCAAACTAAGCGTGTTCATCAAGAACTTCTAAATAGCAAGCGAGGCTTGGGTGTTGCTAGCCTAGTGTAGATGTCAGCATCTCCTCTTACTTCTACCCTAAGGGCGGGAAACATATGATGACTCTAGCCACATATTCACTAACTCTATCCAACATTTCCAGAACCTCCTCTAGCGCCTTCTCAAGTGCGTGGATGAACACCGAAAGCGGACGATATATAAGTCCTAATAGCGATGACCTGACCGGGGACGGTAGACATGGGAAGATGAACGGCGGGGTGGGGGAAGGTGCCATCACCATTAGAGGCATAAAGATTCTGGATAAGAGCGCTTAAAGGATTGGGCTCTGGTGAGGTCGCATACCTGAGTATATTAATTAGCTATATCGAAAGGCACCTAACACCTAGGAGCATCTATCCTGCTCAAACATACCCTCCAATGAGGACCTCCTTGGGATTCGCCTTCAGATGGACCCCTAACTCAGTCTTGTGGAAGTCCATATCTACCTCAACCTTCACCACATCACCAATTAGTGTGATTTCCATAAAATGGCGATTTCTGGAGACCTACCTGTTGACTCTCGTTATCCCAAACCGCAAAACAATTTCTAATCTCAACTTCAGCCCCATCCTCATTCCTCACACCCAAAAGCATTCCAATAACCCTCTCCCGATCGACATTCCTCCTTAACGAATGGTCCAAGATAGAGAAAGGGGCCTGGGCATTATCAACAACACTCAAAGGCGAAGTAGTGGCCTGGGCCGGTGGAAAACAGACGACAGGAAGCGGTCGAGCAAGGTGGATGTATGAATCTTTGTCGGCCATGCTGGGCAACGCCGATTAGTGGGTAGCGATTATGGAGGGTGGTGGCTGCGGGGTGGGTTGGCTAGCTTCGACGAAATTTAGGGTGCGTTTTGCCGCCACCAGGTAGGAGGACAAAATACAAGGTTGAGTAATTATGCAAGAATCAACCGAGTGGTGCTGTTCTCCTGGTGCAAACTGCAAGGTTCAAGCTCACAGAATGGGGCTTTAAAACACCAGGTTGGACATTCTGGTCTGATCTGTTTTTAAAAACCCGTCTCTTGCAACAGCAAGAGTAACATCACAACCTCATCCACCGCCACACCCCCCACAACCACAGTCGCCAGGCTTCCTTCTTGAAACCATTTTCTCCTTGCTTTCCTTCTTTAACCAACTGTAATAGGGAGCTCATCATAGCAAGCACCATCTCGTCAATCCATTTCGCTTTGCCAGAGGCCATAGTTATCACTACCGAGAGAGTTTGTTTTGAACTTGGGAGGTATGCGATCATGAGGCTTTGTGATGGCAACCTTGTGAAGAACACGTTACAAGCTTTAAAGATTTTTCAATCCTACAAAATGATAGCGCACTGTCGCAATCCTGATTCTAAACCTTGTATTTCAACCTATGAGGAACGGCAAAACGCACCCTTACTGATCGTGGGGCAATTTTCAGAGCCTCAACTCTTTTTGTCTTACCGTCTATTGTGGGGAAGCTGGGTTGGCTTGGCAGGGAAAGCCCTACTCCCCCGTTACCCGCTCTTACGACCCTTACGGGAACTTCACTTTTGATATTAGAGACCTACAGAACTTACGCCTTGTTCAATTCCTACAAGGTTACTGGCAAACAATCCTGTCACAAAATCAACAGAATTTTTACATGCCGCCCGGATCCAGAAGGCACGGCAGAGGCGGAGGGGGGTTTCGAAGAGGAGGAGGAAGCCGAGGAGGCACAGGCGGTAGAGGTGGTCGAGGTGGTCGAGGGGTCGAGGTGGTCTAGCAGGGAGAGATCAAGGAAGAACCTCAATTAGAACTCAAAATCGACCAAAGAAGTACGTTTTTCCTATCAATCAGTTATAATATATTATCGCCCGACTATACTTTACCATTGCCTGACAATTGCGCAATAGAATTCCGGAAGCTGATTATCCCGATTCTAATCCCGAAACTTCAGAGGATCCTGAACTGGGCGGTTGCAAAGACTCTGGGGAAGACTTAGGTAGCGACTACCCCGAATCGCAATCGGAAGATGACATAGTAGCAGCAAAACCTTACAACCTCCTACTTCAATCTCTGGTAACGAGCAATGAGTCTAACCAACGTAATCCTACATGCTGAAACCTCGATCACACACAAACCGAAGAGGATGGGATCATACTACCAACACGAAATGCTTGCGTAGAAGTAATAAATGCACTAGTCAACATACCCCAACCAGAGTAACAAGTTCACCCCCCCTCGAATACCTAACACGTTGCCAACTATTCTAGGAAAACAAAAAAGACTTTCAAGATACATACTACACTACACACCCCTGGATGCCACGCGGATTAGCCCCCACAAGCCCGAAGACTTCGGTGCTCGCTTTAGCGGAAGCCACGGCGACCTCTTCACGTTAGGCTTAAAGTTAACTTGGAAAACTCTCAAGTACTTCAGTCAATTCTACTACTCCGATATAATCCTCGCTTCACCGCTTGGGTTGCGTATGACTATTGGTGATGAGTCCGACAAAAAAGCGCAACTACGATTTCCTCTCCAGTATTGAATTGGTGGTGGTGGATCAAGCCGATGCATTGCTTATGCAAAATTGGGATCACCTAGAGCATAGCTTCAAACACCTCAATTGATACCAAAGGATCCGCATGGTTGTGACTTTGGGTGTGTGCGGAACCGGTATTTAGACACTAATGCAAAATACTTCAGAGAGATGTTGGTGCTCGGCGGGTTCATGGCACTGGAGATAATGAAGTTGTTTAATCAGAGTATGTTAAATGCTGCCGGGAAAGTGAAGACTCAAGCAGAGTATGCAGGGTCCAAGATTGATTTGGGGGTTCATGTTCAACAGGCAATGCCCCCTCCCGCTCCTAACTAAACAGTTACTCATACTAACTATCATATTATAGACATTCATAAGAATAGATCCCCCAACCTTAGCCGTAGTCCTAGACGCCACTTCGGCTTTTTAACACAAGCAGTCCTACCCTCACTCCTGCGAAACACCTCCACAAGCATATTAATCTTCATACAGAGTTACTTTTACTTCCTCTGAATGCGGAACCACCTCCACAACACCTCTATCTCCGTCGATGCCCTCTCCAAGGAAATGCCCTTCTCCTCCATCGCGCGCGTACGGTCACATTCATTCACAGTCCTTCACTCGGTTCTTCTTTCCAGTAGGCGAGCGCACCACTTCCGCCGCTAGTAGTACATCCGCGGATTCACACGGGTGTTATTCTACACCCTGCTAGATAATCGCGGGTGGTTTTATTGGATGGAGCATTGGCAAGGGGGGGGTCACTGAGGAGCCGAAGGTGCCTGTGATATTCTCCAAGTGGGATGCTATAAGCTGGAGAGGGTCGTTGGTAACATGAGGGTCAGGGTTATGTGTACGGATAAAGGTTACACATTTGAGTTTGTTTGATGGGCCACAGTGATTGTGGGATGGATATTTAAAAGTGCTGTATTTAATATTCTAACTTCATAATAGAGTACAGTTGGTTAGGGGGCCCTACAATTTTGAACCCTTGGTGAAGTGTTGAATAATCTGCCCAATTCGAAATAGATTCAGGAGTCTTAGGCTCCCTTTCCCATCTCGTAACCCTCAACGGTAATTATTCAGAACAAGCACACAGGTAATTCCAGCAGTGGTCTGCTCACCCAGTGAATCTAAACGCCAAAAGAAATCTCCACGAATGCTGTAGTGCGCCCCGTATCTTATTTATTCCACAAAAGACAATAATCCTGTTCGCGCTCTTAAGAAAGAAATGAAAGTAAGAACCTAGAACCACTGTCCCCCATCCCAATTATTCCTATTCACCCATCTCCATTCACTCAGCAAAACTGGAATCAATCCACTCACAACCCTCATCACATAGCAAATACTAACGTACAGCCAGAGTCACTCCCCGAGAGTTCGTTGGGGAAAACCTTCCGAGGACGGCTTTCCGCCACACACCACGTAGTATAAATAGAAACGACGGAAACGACGAGAGGGCACGAGCGGAGATATAGGGCTATACCCGTATGAGCAGAGTTTTCACTACTTAAGTGATCTTTAGCTAGCGACCTCCATAGAAGAACGTACACACCTCACCTTTCCTCCAGTCAAGACCTGCACCCGATCATAGCACCTCCATCACCTGGGTGGATATTCGTTCTTTCAGAACCGTGAACATGGCACTAGAGCTAGAGGACTTTCGTCCCCTCCCGTACAGTATGACACCACTTTCATGGGCTGCCAATGGTGGTCACGAAGCAGTCGTTAAGATGCTGCTTGAGCGGGATGATGTCAAGCCCGACACTGTTGATTGGTTTGGTGAAACACCACTCTTCAAAGCAGCAGAGAAGGGACATGAGGGAGTGGTGAAAATGCTGTTGGAGCGAGGGGATGTCAACCCCAATACTGCCAATCGAAGAGGGGAAACACCGATCGGAATAGCCATCTGGGCGGGGAATGAGGGAGTCGTGAATATGCTACTAGAACGGAATGATATTAATATGGATCCTGCGAGGGGCCTTGCTGGTGGAACACCACTCTTGAAAGCAGCCAGCAACGGGCACGAGGGAATTGTGAAGATGTTGTTGGAGCGCAACGACGTCAACCCCAACACTGTGAATGATAAATATGGCTCTACACCACTCTTCGAAGCCGCCTGCGCGAATCACGAGGGAGTGGTGAAAATACTGCTGGAGCGAGGGGACGTTAACCCCAACATTGCGAGCGTAAATGGGGAAACGCCACTCTTCATAGCGGCCGAGTACGGGAATGAGGGAGTCTTGAAGATGCTGCTAGAGCGCAAAGATGTCAACACCGAACTTGCAGATGATTATGGCCGAACACCACTCCAGATAGCAGTCTCTAAGGGACATGAAGGAGTCGTGAAGATGCTACTAGGACGAGAGGATATTAATCCCAATACTACCGGGGGTTATGGAGAAACGCCGCTCTCCATTGCTGCTAGGAATGGGTGCGAGGGAGTCGTCAAGATACTGCTGGAGCGCAACGATATCAACGCCGACCCTGCAGATGAATATGGCCAAACACCACTCCTCATAGCCGCCAGGGAGGGACACGAAGGAGTTGTGAAGATGCTACTGGAACGAGGTGGTGTTAATCTTAATGCTGCCGATGATCGTGGAGAAACAATACTCTTCGCAGCCGCCTCGTGGGGGTATGAGGGAATCGTGGAGATATTGCTGGAACAAGTGGGTGTCAACTCCGATATTGCGAATCTCGCTGGCGAAACAGCACTTTCGAGAGCTCTAAAGAGCGGACATCATGCTATTGTGAAATTACTATCCGAGCATAGAAATATCATTCCCCCGTTAGATGGTGATGAATTTTCAGCACTTGTCTCTCCCGAAGGATCAGATCTAGACAAGCTCCCTTCCAAAACGATCGGCCTTGATTTCAAGGCCAAAGCTCAGCACGTACGCCCATCCCTCGGATTTCCATCTGATCAACCCCAGACCAGCTACTAGTCGAATTGTATTGAATGCGATAATTAAGCTTGAGAAAAACTGTTCTACGAGCTCGGGTCTTAACTTCACAATATATCACTCGAAATTCGTCCGTCTGCCCGGTGGGAGGCTAGAAATGTGTTAGCGAAGGAAGGTTAGGAGTTGGTAGTTGGCAATGGATAGGTTCACTATGTATGGGAAGTGGCTGTGAGATGGTCGGTGCGATAAAAATGGTTGAAGTTTGTTGATAAGTAGATGATCCAATACTCAATTAAATTGCCGGAAGCTTGTATCTTTCACGCGATTAATTACGCATAATCCCTCTTGCCGCTCGTTTTCTTACACTCCCAACATTGACAAAGCACATCCCATGCTAGAAGTGCTTCATGCTAGAACAGAATTCGGCGTCTCTGGATATTTCGTCGGGCTCTCTCTCGAGCTCATCCAGCACCTCTCCACTCCTACCATCAGGCCTTGTCCGGCAGCCCGCAAAGTAAAAGTAAAAACATGCAACGGCGCCATTTTGCCCTCTGGCCCGGCCGCACAAGCTGTCTATCACCAGTGTACTAACATCGCACCTTGCCAGCACTTGCTCCTTTTCTCCCCATCCTTGACATTTGTTCTTGTTACCTAATAAAACTCTTCCCGATCCCCAGATCTCCACCGTGAAACGAGACTGCTCTATCGGGCTGACCCCCCTAATACCCACGTACTTGCCGAATCCCCCGTTTTGCAACAGCCATCCCCCTTCATTTGCGACTTGGGGGTCCCCGAATACCCTGATGCCGTAACCCAGGATCAAGTAGGGATAGCTAGGCTAGGATATTAGATTGGTTTCAGCCCACGGTAAAGTTATTCGGCACCTTATTTGTGTCCAAGGCGTTAATGTTGTTGCTGAAAGACTGTGGCATTGTCTGTTCCTGGTGGTTAGGGAACTGTAGATGGGTGGTGAGAGAGGGTAGGCAACCGGAATTCCTGAACATTGAAGAAAACCGGGCCTTTTGTGTTTTAGAACCTATAGATACCTCTAGACTATCCAATGAGTATCCCCAAAATTTATGCCGGCAACACCCGGCCAATGTTTACCGCATCCGTAACTTAGTAGGAAATGCCACTCTTGTTTAAATTCTATGTAGCAGCATAGCACAAATTCCACACCTTTAGGTTATTGTACTACTATATGTTGCGTCCAAGCTTCAGCAACCCCCGGTCTTGGCGAAAAACCGGAGGACGGAGGAAATACAGTAGGCTAGTCCTTAAAGGGGAATGCAAGCGAAGGCTTGGAAGGTCCGAGATTCTGCCACACCTGGCAAACTGTTTTCACTCACCAGCACTTGGCACCCACACCTCGATCAACTCCACCCACCCCACCACAGAGAATTAGCACAATAACTGGTGGCCGCATCTTGCATCCTCGCACTCTCTCACTCCATAGTAGAAGCGCAAGGAGATTTAAGACTAGGGTGGCGATACTCCACCAGGCTATTCCACCACCCATTATCAATGGTTCATTCAAGCCGCCAAAGCCTGGAGGTTCCTCCTCGCCCTTCTGCGTACGCCCTGTATTCACAATCCGCTGACTGCTGACTGACGGGTACAAAACCAGGTTACAAGGATGCATGCGCAGACATCGCTTACGCAGTGCACTCACTAAACGATCCGAATATAAGCATAATAACTCCTGCACCACATCCAAATCCGGCCACCGACACTGGCTGGTCGTTCCCCGATACTCAACCCGGCATTCTAGCGGCGATAGCCGCTGGCGCAAACACGATCTGGGCAAACACTCCTCTATTTGCCGACCACCCGCTCATCACTACTTCCCTCCCACCTTGCATAAAACTAATAGCAAACCCGCCAAAAGTAGTAGACGTTGTCGACGACAAGGCCTTCGCAAACAAGCTACTCCAACATCACGGTTTCCCCACACCAAAGAGCTGGCTGCTGGAAGGCGACCCGAGCGGTCAATCGAACGGTTGGGCCAGCTGGTGCACGACCTCCCGTACCCCGTTATCATCAAGCCCGTTCGTGGAAGGGGCAGCGAGGGGGTACAGTTGGTAAACGGGTTTGTAGGAATGCTGGATGCCCTCGATGACCTTCTCAACATCTACAGTGTTGTCCTCGTAGAGGAGCTTTTAGAGGGTGAGGAGGGCACCGTGACGCTCGTGCCTGATGGCCAGGGGAATTTTATGGCATTGCCGATCGTGCAGCGATTTGACCAGGTTTCCGGGGTGATGCCGTGGAGTGGACACGTTCCTGTTACTAAAAGCTCTAGGGTCCTGTCTGCGAGGGAGGAAGATTGGTGGCATCGGGCTGCCAAGATAGAGTGCCAGAAGGCCGCAGAGCTGCTTAAACTTACTAGTGTTACCAGGATTGACATTCGCAGAAAAGATGAGAATGGCGCAATGTTCTTTTTGTTCGACGTCAATCCTAAACCTGTACCCCCCCTCCCCCGCCCACACAAATTTCCTTAGTTCCTCTATTGTCTAATTTTGAGCTACTGCATCTAGAATCTCACCGGTGCCGGTCGCCCAGGCCGCGATGACAAAGATAGTCTTTGCGCTATGGCTGCTAAAGGGTTTGGATGGGAGTACCCGACGTTCGTGAGGAAGTGTATTGAGACCGCCCGCCCTTTGGAAGAGGCTCGCACAGTTG
>Ga0307509_10003079_pt1 | contig 25904 bp, 24 predicted proteins | sample 10_EM_MG_FD_202245 | JGI IMG/M metagenome (GOLD analysis project Ga0307509, IMG submission 202245) | Populus trichocarpa ectomycorrhiza microbial communities from riparian zone in the Pacific Northwest, United States - 10_EM | ecosystem: Host-associated > Plants > Roots > Unclassified | place... | reverse complement strand
ATTGCAGGAAGGCTATCGCTCTTGGGTTTTGTATTTAAACCAGTCTCCTGGCTAGCAGGAGACAGCAGACTTCGACAGACCTTCAGTCTAAGAATACACTTGGTTGAACGGCAATCCCTGAGTCCCTAAGTTCTATTTGTCCTTCAACTATTATCTCTTACCTCCGGTCCCTTGAAGCCTTCCTTAGTACCCGCGCTAGCAGGTCTATCGCCGGTCCCACTGTATTTTCGTTGGACAGGAATAAACCTGTTACACTTACCCAAAATCTCAGTCATTCTTCTGCACGTTAGTTTAATGGAAAACCTAGGTTCTCTATAATTGCGTCCGTGGGGCATGACACACCACAATGTCAGAGGTCTCACCTATGTTCTGACTTCAATACCACATGTGGTAAACTCTGATAATTAGTCCTAAACATTGACACTCCCCCACCAGTAGACCTTTGCATTATTAAGCCATAATGTACATCTCTGGGTCACACCACATTATTTATCACTCGGAATGCGGGTTCTGATTGTAAACCCACTTAACCCGGAATCCCCATATATTGCTCTTGTTGATGGGTACTTCAACATCCCATCAAGGTGGGAATGGTTGGTAGCCCAGTAATTCTCTCTTGGATTGTTCGATATGACTAAAATTGCTGCTAGTTAAGGCAGCGGACCAAGATTTATTCCACAATCAACACAGGCAGAGCTGGAATCATGAAGGATCACTCATACCGTCACTCTCAATCCTACCCTGCCTGGACTCTCCCTTGTTGACTCTAGCCCTACCCCCCGAAAAGTACCTCTTACCTCTTAAGGTCCGCTATCCAATGACAATATGACCGCCCTAGGATTTCGCTGATTTGGGTGAACTGCTGGAGCCAGTCCGGTGCCATCCGGTGCTCTTGGCACTCCCCGGCCTGGCCCGTGGTTGTCCCGATGTTTGGGAATACTAGACAGTAACCTGGTAGGATCTGGAATATGAAAGATTCCATCTTCTCCTATAAGTGTTGCCTCTGTGATTTGCTATGTAGGCTATAGAGTAGGGGCAGAAGAAGGAGTTGCCATATCAAACAGTAAGTCCTGAAGCAATGTGGAGCAGTCGTTAAACGAAAAGAGATGTTTTCACCACAGTCGTGATGGTTAATTTGACTTATTTACATCGTCGGCGCTTGGTCCACTGCCACATCTTATTTTGACTTCCTGGCATGAAAACAAGCTTCTCTAAATAGTGTAATGGTTCTGATTTTTAAAACATCTTGGAGATACAGTAGCTTCCTTAAGCAGGGCTTGTGGTGCGAACCTTCAGCTAAGTGGATAACCCACTAGGCAACGATCTCAGACAGAATTGTTCCTTGGTCTTGTTCTGAAGGGGCACGCTGAGTAGGTTGATTTGGCTTGTAGGTAGGAGGGGGAGGCCTGAATGTGGGAGTTAGTGGGGATAGTGGCAGTGGTGGGATGAGAGCAATAAATTGCACTATAGTAGTAGAACTAGGAGGGGCCAGGGAAGGGAAGATGGGCGGTTTATTTATTGGAGAGGATGTTGTAGTTTCCGCATAATAGACGGGTCACCAGCGGGAACACTGATCAACTATACAGGTATGTGCAGGTACTACAAGCTTCCTAAAATATCGAAGACGTGGATACAGCGCTGCATACTCTTGGCTTAACCTCCTATGCAAGAAAGGATAAATGAAAAATTGAAAGAATGGAACATGATAACCAGAAATGCTAGGGGACTGAGGCTTTATGGCTCATGGTAATTCGGCGGAATGGAATGACATTTATTCCTGTTGCATATCATGGGATCAATGATCAATAGCACGGCTTTTCTCATCTGCTTACGCGATATTAGTAATACTCCCAGATATTGTATGCCCAACATGGCTGTGTTGTGCTCAACTTGCTCCTGAAGTGGAACAGTTCGGAAGAGTCTAATATTACCTTGTATTGGTCCTCTGCCCTGAGTAATAAAGTTTTGAAGATGCAAGTCCAAGCTATCACTGGGATGCTACTCATGCTCACAGCCAGGACCTCGGGATATTAAGGACAATTGCGATTTCTTCCGCAATATATGGTCAAAAGATTTAATAAGCCTAAATAAGACTCTTCGCAAAACCTATACTTATACCGTCAACAAGGGAGAAAGCCTTCCAATGAGATACAATTCCATCGACAGCGCGCCTGTGCAAGTACCTGTAAAAGGGCAATTGAGTGGATAAAAAATCCCCATTGACTTACAAGTACTGGTAGGTCTCTGCTTATATACCGGTAGTGCATTCTGTATGGTCGCAGTTCCCCATACAGCACTCAAAACTAATATATTGATGGCTGGTGTAACGAGAATCCAAAATACCATCCTTCATGGGCAGGATAAGAGGGGCCTTAAACCATGAGATGGTGGAGAGGGGGTACGGGTGAAACTAGTGTTTATCTCTCAGGAACATTAGGGAGAGGCCTATCGTGTAGGAGTGGACTATGTCTTTAGCCCCCGGGAATGCTTGTTGGTGGTTGTGGGTGTATCTGGGGGATTATGGTGGAACAGGCTAGGGCGAAGTCATGGTTAATGTACCGGGTATGAAGGGAAGTCTGTCGAGCCCCTCTAGTTAGCTCATTTGCCTCTCCGCCACTCAGGGAATGGTATTCACTCTAGCTGCTCAGCTTGTTTGACAGACCTTTTCCTTCACCAAAGGTCCAGCGTCAATTGGCCTAATAGCTGCAAGAGGGCGTGCGGGGCGGGGCGGTGCTGCTTTAGTGAGAATTGAGAGTGGTCAGTAGTCGGTTGAGAGGAGACAAGTGTATATTCCGATAGTTTCAATATACCATGCACCTTAGCGACTAGGGTTGTATCGTCATGGTTGAAGTGTTGATTGTCAAACCACATGCAGATCTGCCAATATAAAGGGTTTGAACATATAAACGGGTTTCGAGCTCCATCGTATTATATACATCTCCTGGCCATTCATGACCTTAGGCCTTCTAATGACATTAAAGAGAGAAATAGAAAACAAACTCCAAATATAATGCATTAGACCTGCTATGTCATCTAAACACAAACGACCTTTCTGTACCCTTCATACTACTGTGACGTATAGCTACCGCGTCCCATTCCGAACGACGGGGACGAGAGTGTACTCCGCTATCACGCGTAGCATGAGATACAACCCTTCCAATGGGTCCGAGCTTCATTGGGCCAGCCCAGGCTCTTGGTTAGGCTGGGCTGGGCTCATTGGGCTGGACTCAACTTTCGCTGAGCTGGGGCCGGGTCGGGCCCGGAGGTGCCAAGCCCGGGTAACCCGGCGGGCCTAGTGAATGTTTTCTCTCGCGATCCTGACTTTCACTATGACGATCCTTCAAGTGATTGTCACCACAGAAACCAGAATCTGAGCACACAAAATTTGGGAATGGATTTGCCGTTAGCAGCTAGCTCCTAGCAGACGCGTGTTCAAATTGCGATTGAATAGTGAACAGCGAGAAGGAAAATTGAGTATATTTAGCCTCTTTCTATTTAATTCTGATACCTATTAGTACTTATAGTTCAATAATAGCTGGTGCCTTGAAGATCGTCAACAAAAGGAGTACCTGATCCTTTCAGCCTAGGCCATAACTGTACACTCAATCCCGGCAATGATGTCAGAGCCAGAACGAGTATTCTCTGGAACCCAGAGAACAATATCCGACTCACGGCACTCTCTCAACCCCGCAACAATTCAAGCAACCCAATGTCTACGAAGTTGGCACTCGCCTAACTAAACTTATGCTTTCCTACTGAAACCCCCCCACGCCCATGTCCCCACTCTGTTTCCTCTCTTCATGAATTATCTCTATTTTACCATCTAACTTTTCCAATTATCTATTTTGTATTCTAATACCAATTGCACACCAATGTTAATATATAATAGTTAATTCCTTTTCTTATTTGGGCCGGCCCACTAGGCCCATTGGGCTAACCCGGGCTATCGTTTCTTGGGCTGGGTTGCGTTGGGCTCGACCTTGATTGGGCTTGGGCTGGGTCGGGCTGGCCCTTTTTGGACCCGAGTTGGGCCATTGGAAGGCTTGATGAGATGTACTCGAGTATACTGATAATGATGGGGATTGTGTTATCAGCCGGAGCGGGAACGGGATCCGCATCTGAGAGGGTACTAGGGTATTTGATGTACTCGAGTCGGTTTGGATGTCGGTAAACTCTGATATGGCACGTCTGCCCAAAGCCAGAGTTATCAAATTGCAGTACAAAGTCCCGGTTAGGAAGCCGATAGCTATAGCCCACAACCACGTCACAATCCAAACTGTGCCGTGTGTTGATCTGTCGCTTGTACAGATGGACGGCATAGTTAATTGAGCGTGGTGCTAATATACGGGCCATTAATGCCAGCCGAATGCAATGCCTTTCCAGGGATAGGAAATTCCGTCTGGGGGGGCGTTGGTCCTGGTAGTTGTGTTTGACGTGTTGGATGTGGTAATATGTTCACGGGAGTGAGGATGGGGATGGGCGGGTGGGTTGTGTGTGAGGAGAGGAGATGGGGAGAGAGGCAGTGAGAACCTTATTACTACAAGAAACCAGGTGTCAGTTGTCATCTTAGCATTTGGCGGGTGTGTATAGTGGTCTATTATACCAAACTAACGCTCTGTCGTCCACTTTAGGTTACCCTGGGCATTAGGTAAGCTCCACCGCCATTGATCCCACAGGTCGATCACTCTCGGTTGGTGGGCCAAGTTAAGCCTAAAAAGGATTTCTTCTACCTTAAGTTAGTACAAAGTCCAGTTCTCAACCAATGATACAACATATAAAGTCTTCCCTAATACCGTATCATAACACTTGGGAACAGAAATTTTGGATTCGGCAATGTGATTAACCGCCCTGTTCCTATTATAACTCATTTGTTGGATCACCTGCACTTTCCTACCAAGATCTACTCAAATCTTAAGATACGATTTTACCTGTCCAGGCTGAGAACGGTGTTCATGATACTGCTGGACACTCTAAGGGCCTCTTTGGTAACGACGGAAGAAGTGGCGACCGTTCCGTTGCGGAATGGTTTGCTCGGAAGAAATGGTTGTAACCAACGGTCAGACATTTGTTGCCCTAGGAGAATAACTTTACCATAGCCTCTTAGAAATAGTTTTACCACCACATAAGATAGCTTGAACAAAAATCTTCCTGAGCAGAACTTTCACCCTCAGAATTGAGATCCATCACACATACCCGCTCATCCTTACACAACTCCCTCCTCTACTACGTGCACCACTACACCCGGTTCAACTACCACAACGGCTACTAGCGCTACTGCCGCTTCCGGACCAGCTCCCAGCCCAGCCCCCGCTCACGCTCACGCTCCTGCTCCTGCTCCGGCTTCTGCTCCCACCGCTCCTGCTCCCACCGCTCCTGCTCCCACCGCTCCTGCTCCCACCGCTCCTGCTCCCACCGGTCCTGCTCCCACCGCTCCGGCTCCCACCGGTCCTGCTCCCACCGCTCCTGCTCCTGCTCCTGCCCCTGCTCTGGCTCCTGCCCCTGCTCTGGCTCCTGCCCCTGCTCTGGCTCCTGCTCCTACTCCTACTCCTATTCCGGCTCCTGCTCCTACAGCTCCTGCTCCTGCTCCTACTCTGGCTCCTGCTCCCATCGCGCCTGCTTCAGCTATTGCTCCCACTTCAGCTCCCACGACTACCAGGACTATAGCTAATACTGTTGTGTTGGTCCTGAGTCTCGGATCTACTCCGGCTTTGGCTTCCATTTCTACTCTGGCTCCTGCTCTCCCTTCTACTCCGACTCCTGCTTCCACTTCTACTCTGGGTCCAGCTTCTACTACAACTGCTACTACTGCTACCACTACTGCTACCACTAGTCCTACCACCACCATTACCACTACAGCTGCCGCTACTACTACTACTGCTGCTACTGCACCTGCTTCTGCTACTGCTTTCACTTTCACTTCCACCCCAAGTCCGACACTCGCTTTCACTACTGCCCCTGCTGCTGCTTTCTTTACTCTACATACGCCAACCTCTACCACCGCTTTCTCTTCAACTACTACTACCACTACTACTATTACAACTTGGATTACTACTACAAATACCAATGTCTGATCAAGAGCTACTCACAAATAGTCAAGCCACTACTCAAGAAGTCGAGCAAATTACTCCTTCTCCTATCCAATCTCCTGGAATTGAACCTCAACAAACCTCGATCCTCATTCTAGATCATCAGGATATTCCCTCATCATTCAAGCCACGGAAATCAAAGCCAAGAAAGACCCGTGGGCGAACTGTGAACTAGTCGGCAGAAATGACAACTGTTTTAGTACGGGAGTTGGTACAAGCAATTAGATCTGGCAAACGATCTGAACATAGGTTTAAAATGGAAGTATGGAACTCTGTTTCAGAGGCTGTTTGTGCTATTGCTGGGAAAGAAATACCACTTACAGGAGAAAAGTGTCAAGCCAAGCTTGAAAACTTAAAGCGAAAGTGGAAGGTTTGGATTAGATTGAAGGAGATGAGTGGATTTGGGTATGATACATTAACTGGTGCTGTGACTGCACCAGATGATGTGTGGGAAACTGAAATTCAGAAACAGCCTGCCATTGGAGAGTTTCGCGATAGGGCTATTGGTAATATTGCTGAATTGGGAGAAATCTTTGAAGGAGTTCAGGCAACAGGATGTCATGCTATATATCCTAGATTTAGACAGACTGAGTCTATTACTATTGATTCACCATCTTCAACCACCCTCAGTCGTGGTATCAATTCTGATGATGCTAGTTCAGCTTCTAGCCCCTTACAAACTAAGTGACGAAGGATGGATAGTGGGCCTCCAGTTACACCTTTGGGTCGTGTTCGTCAACGTTCAGAAGCGCCTGCAATACGACTTGTTAACGCTGTTGAGAAGATGATGTCAACTCCAATTACATTACCCACTATTTCCTCTGTTATCCAGCAAGCTATTACTAAACTTTGGGAAAACTATAAGGGAAAGGAAGGCTGGTCTACTGTGGATATTATTGCTGGATATAAGCTATTTGAAAATACCATTAAGGCAGAAATCTTTGTAGTGTTAGATGGTGGAGAAGATGAAGAATTGTGGTTACGAGGCCAACTACAAGATATGTACTAGTATGAGATAGATACTATAACTAGCTCTATCTATTTCTATTCTGATAAGTTACATAGTCAATCCACATTTTGGTTGCTCGGCCATCCCTTTCAAGTACCATTTCCCCCATATCAACCAATTGTGCACTATCAATTTGGCTTGAGTGTTCAACACCAGTTTGTCCATCCAATAATATATCTGTATCATCTTCATTCCTAGACAAGTCTGTCTCCTTATAAAAATCATCCTCCTCACCATTTGCCCGATGGCGAATAAAATTGTGCAATGCACATACAACCAAAACCAATTGGGCTTGTATTGCAAGATCATATTCTGGTCTTAAATTCAGAATATGAAACCGACGACGCAGAACACCGAAGAGTCTTTCAATTACATTTCGTAATTGGGCATGACGAAGGTTAAAGAGCTCCTCTTTTATTTGAGGATGTAGACGGGCAAACGACTGCTCACCAAGATGATATCGAACGGTACGGTATGGTGTCAGAAAGCCTCTCCTCAGTCCATATCCAGCATCTGCAAGATACAGTGCATTTTCTTCTCTTGGAAAACCATTAAGTTCAGCATTTTCCAATACTCTGGCATCATTGGCTGACCCTTCCCACCCGGGGCAAACATAAAAGAAGTACATATCCAGGCTACAGCCTGCAAGTACATTTTGTGAAATTTCACCTTTTCGATTCCGGTAGGCCGCACGTTGAGAAGCAGGAACATGAGCAAGGACATGGGTGCCATCGATAGCACCCCGATTATCTCCAAATGCTGACATTTTACCCCAGTCATTCCGAATCCTCGCTGGAATACTGGTACGTGGAGGATGAACGAATGTTGTATAAAGGGGAAGCAGCGCTTTTAAAACTTGATGGAAGTAACTAGTTTAACAGCATATATTAGCACTTCAAATATTACAAAACAAGTATAATTGAAATAACTTACAGTGAAATTGTTTGGGTACTATGTTGAAACTGCTCAGCAGCCTCTCTGGTAGTTGCCCCACGGCCAATTATCCAGAAAAACATTATCAACTGTTCCTCAATTGATATAACCCATGTCGATTCAAGAAAAGCCCGGTCAACTACCCCATCACGTAGATCCAGCAGTGTTGTAATTGGCATATGGATGAGATCGATTACACGTCGAAGATGTGCCTGGAGAATTTCTTCTGTATATCGATTTCCAGTACGGCTAGAGGTATAAACAGGCCGCATAGGAAGAAAGTAATGCACATAGATTGCCGAGGCAAGTGCAAGTCGTATTCGCTGTTGAATTATAGCATGAGTAACTCGGTCTATATCACAATTGCTGGCCATTTCATTGCTTGAGAGCGACGTTGATACTGAGTGGAGATAGCTAAAAACTGTTAATATTACAATATTATATGAATAATTATTGTTTAGGGCAAATATTTTAATCATACATGTTTACATAGCAACCATCTGGTTGCCACTAGTTAGAAACGGAATGGTTGCTATGCTTGGTATCAAACGGTCATTTTGTTTGCACCATTTCATAACGGAAGGTAACGGTCATTTGTATGTGTCAACGGAACGGAACCGTCGCAATCAAACAGGGCCTAATCTACTGGGTGGTGAAGCGGGAACGCGCCAAGAAATCCATTCTCAAGATCCTGAGAACTATCCCTAGTGGGTTCAAGCACTTGAGGTTCCAAAGGGAAAAGCCAGTATATTTAAAACTTTCGTAAGATAATTGCCAGCCGCGGTTATTGTGTTGCTGATTGAGCATAATGGATGTTCTGCGCCATTCGCGAATACTAGCTGCTAGACTTCTGGCTAGCCAAGGCTCTGTTTACCTACAGACGGCCTTCTAACGACCCAAAAAGATGCCGACCATTAAGGGGTAGTTGACGGTGTGGGACAGTATGGCAATGTAGATGGGGTTTATCAAGAGCAGGAAACGTAACTTTTGGATGGTCTAGCTACAGGAATCTAGGACAGTGGAAAATTGGTCAAACACTTTCACTTCATGTCAGATAATGCTTGAGACGCCACCGTCCTGCCACCTACTTATTACAAACTTAATTTTTAGAAATCGAGAAACTGTTATTGCAGGTGTAAATAAAACAGAATAATTGCATATTTAACTAATATACTGTCTAGCATATAGCTTAAAGCCCATTTATCGAACTGATCTTCTTTTATGGTCGGCACTGTATCTGGTTGCTTGACGGCCGTCTATAGGTAAACGGGACCTAAGAATAAGATCAGGATGATGACAAAAAGGTACAGTAGTGTCATCCCTGCCCCTCCTTCCACAAAGTGCCCAAATTGTCTTTTTTCAATCTTCTGTTCAGGCCAGAGTGCAGAGAGAGAAATAATTCCAACATTCCCGCAATTCCAATTCCATCCCTCCCTTTTGTATTGTTCGCTGATCCGCAGCAAGTGAGGCAACAAGGAGGAAAAAAGAGAACCTAAGGACCAATAGAAAGACAATCCCACACATGTTTGGGGGAGAAACATGCGCAGGTAGGTCGTAAGAAGGTTCCCGAATGGTGATAGTAACCATTATGACGGGTAGAGTACAGTTAGAGTTTCCAGACGGATCGATGTTCACTTAGGGAGCGGGAGGGTTGGCATTCAGCGGGTTCTAGCCGACCGTTCTAGGCCCTCATTTTACAAGTCACTCAATGATGTATAGTAGAGGTCAGCCTGTCAGCCAAAATTCGCCAACCCTTGTTGACTTGGCGAAATTTTGGCCGACAGGCTTACTATAAATAGGGATCTTCACACCCCTTTCCTCTCTGTTTCCCCCACCACACTCCTTCCTCCACCCACTTCCGCTTTCCTTTTTCTCTCTTTCTCTTTCTTTTTTTCTTTTCTTTTTGTCCTTCCCTTTCTTTTTCTCTTGCCCCTCCTCATTTTGTCCAATGTTTCACTTGGCTATGGGACCTTTCCGCCATAACGGTATATTGGCAAAATGGTTCAAGGGTCTCGGGTAGGAGGTACCAGGGACAGGCATAAAAAAGTGGTATGGTGCATAACTAATATCTCAGAAGCGGTAGTACACTTGAGAAGGGAAACTTTACTAGAATCCATCTTTCTCCCCATGCTATGCAACTAATAAAGGAAATTATGTATGAGTGATGTAGATGACCACTACTCTAACACATTTACTATCAAATCAAACCCTAAGATGTGTCTGCCGAGGGAGCACCTGAACCGCTAAACTAGGACCATGTTTAATGCTAGCCTTATGATAAGACGGCTTTAAAGCTTAGTAGCTTATTGAAAAAATCAATATTGTTTTTGGATCTATGTGTAGAGGTTGCCCTGCTCTGTCATCCTTACTAATTTATTTTCTTGCCTACAGGAGTGTTGGTTCAAAATACTTAACCCTTGGAGTTGGTGGCTGGATGGTAAAGGATGGGGTTTAAGATGTACTTTACCATCTCAACATATTCCTTTCTGAGTGTGATTCAGTTGCAGCATGCCAGAATTTTGTCCAAAATCAACCCACTCCACTCTTGCAGCCTACCAGTTTTGTATACATGTCCCTTGTATGTTGAACAAAAGGCCAAGCAAGCAAAGGTGGCTACCAAGCCAGAGGCAACCCCGTGACCGACCAACAAGGATCAACTCAGGTCGTCCAAGGATTGTATCCTATGTTGAATTTCTCCCCCCTTTCTTTTTCTTTTTCATTTTTTCATTTTTCTTTTCTTTTTCTCTCTTGCTCTTTTTCTCTATCTCTTTATCTCTCTCTCTCTCTATTTCTATCTCTCCTCTCCAAAGGCGGTCAGGCTTTTTTTCTTTTTTTTTTTCTATCCTAACTCTATAATATAATACAGTAGTGGGAACGACTCTCTGAAGTCGAGCACCGGTGTGGGGTAGGGTCATATCATGGGGTAGTTAGACGGTCACACTTGATGTTGAGTCCCGTTGTGACTCACCTATTTAGTAGATAGCTTGGCGTGCAGAATTTTCTGTATATAGCCTCTTCAACCTTCTGTAACTAGACAAGTGGGCACAACACACAAGTCAAGCACACTATTGTCAACTTTTCCTTTGTCTACTTTGATTGGGTCAAGCACTTCTCTCATACTATCTTCTATCCGGTGAATTAAGTGAGTCAGTATCGAGTCAATCCTCTACCCAACTATCTTACGGTTTAGAAGAAGGTCACGCCGCGGGCGACCGGAGTGGAATACAACTTGCGCGACACACTATCCACACCAGGGCAGAAGTGAGAGAGCCCGACACCTGTTACCGGTTTGGTGATCTGGCGAACATTTTTTCCTTTTTCCCCTCCTCCCTCATTGTCACAAATTGTGACTAAGCAAGCCAGATTTGACAAGACTAATACCTATTAGTCATAAGCTATGTTGGTTTTACACTATGACGTCATTTGACTCAAAGTGCTCACACCACTGCTCACTTGCGAGTTATTATTATGTTATAATTGGGTGATTGTTTTATGACTCACAATTGTGACGTCATATGATGTAATCCCTTTGGCACATGACTCGTATTATGAGTCATGGGTTTCACACATCTGACTCATTTGAGCACATGACTTATTTTATAGGTTATAATTAGTTAACAGTATATTGCGCATTGACTCATCTGAGTCATCTGATGGATTTCACACTATGACTCACTATGAGTCATAGAGGTTGTGTTACATGAGGTGATGAGTCACCAGGGTTAGGGTTGTGGGAAGATGCCTAAATAAGGGGCTTGGTTCTGACCAAGAGATAGGATCTTCATGCAACTATCTAAGTACTTTTCTATACTTAAGATTGCAATATAATTACTCTTTACTCTCTTTACATACACTCCTCATATACCAGAGCCTACACTCTAAGAACCAGGAGACTATTATGATAGTCTCAGAAATGGGTCGCCTGAACAGAGAACTATTGTGATAAGTTCTATTAAGCCCCACAATCCACCCTTCTTACTATCTGACAAGATAGTATTCTTCAACGAATTACTCAAAGACAAGCAAGCCAGTTCCGTACTATCTCAAGAGATAGTACCTTCCTACTCCTTAAAATTACAAAGATGTGAGACTCGCTTACACAGGAGACAACCGTTGTTGCCTGTTGCATATTTGCTCAACAATAGGATTGTTACCCTATTCTACAATAGTGATACAGCTTGCTGACTCTGGAGATAGGACATTTATGAACCCTTCGCATTGCTACAGGCCACACACCGCTTGGTTGGCTGGCAGATGTCCGGCATTTGGGGTGCCACTGTTGCCGGCATTGGTGTAAGTCCTACCTAACCGGCTTTCCTTCTTTTTTCTTTTCTCTTCTCCCCCTCTCGCTTTCCTCCCAGGCTTTCGCGGTCATAAGTTTCACTTGTACTATTATAATCTATAGGCTATAGTCTGGTTATTCGAACACTTTCCGGATGCTGTTGTTGCCGTTCTCTTGACAAAAAATATGAGAAGGGCCCCCTCAAAACCTCACTACTAGTAGTATATTGCTACTATCTGGAACATGCTTGTGCAAACTCACGTCCCCCGTCCCTCCACTGAGACCCCGGACCTGACCCTGATCAAGTAAGGCCTGGCCCACCTCTTTTTTTTAAAACAATAAAATAAAACAAAAAATATCAGGATAGAAATATTAAAAACCCTCTCCACTGTCCCAAAAGAAAAAAGAAAAAAGAAAGAAGTGTGGATACCCAAACTGACATTCTTTCTACTTTGTCCGGGGATTTCTTTGCATGGGTTCGGTCTTTTTTTTTCATTGGCTTCTCATTGTGCAAATGATATATTGTCGTTGTTTAGCCCAAAATTGAATTTTAAAAGCAAAGAGCACCAAAAGAAGTGATACAAACATACTCCCATGCAAAATAAGTCATATATTACCCCTCTTCCGATTATAACCTCTAAAAAGTCAAAAATGGCAAAGAAAATTGACATAAAAAAATACCCCTCATTCGCCTAATCCCTCTCAGCGCAGTCCCCCCCTTCCTCTAAGAACCCACTCCGACCTAGTTGTCCCAGGCAAGAAGTATCCGGAAATACACCTCCTGATTTTGTGATATGCATGGATTTTCTGCCATATATTTTGCGAATCCCTGCTTCCGGATACTTCTTGCCTAGAACAAGTATCTCCACTCAGACATCATAGGGAAACTAAAAATAGATACAGGCAGAAGGAAACAAAGAAAACGCTTATTAACCCAACAATTAGACTAAATGCAAGCCCTTGCAAATCTCAATCATCGCGGACCCAAACCCCTTCCCACCACTTGTCCAGGGCAATCCTCAATTTCTCGGCTTTTCACTTAGCCACCTGGACACCCCCCTCACCCGGACAGCTAAACCCAGATAAGAAAATTTCAAGCGATTTCCATGGTTTGATTGGATGGGCTGTGGCAATTGCACTCACCGCCGCCGTTTCCTCATACAATACCCACCAATCAGCATCTGTCCGGGTGGGGGGGGGTGTCCGGGTGGCTAGGGAGGCAGTCTATGCCAGTGTGTAAAGACCTTGTGTTGTGACAGAGTTAGCAATGATAATTTGGGCATCCTCAACAACCAAAAATAAAATACACCTAATCGTGCCAAGGTTGCGGCGAGCGGCCGCAACCCCCGCATGTTCGCTGGCTCACAACCGGGGGCACTCTAAATAGTGCCTGACAGCTCAACGCCACTGGACAGCTCAACTTAACTTGTGGGTTGCTACAGCAATTTTGTGACAGCTTAAGGTAAATGTGTGGGTTACCATAGTAACAGTATGACTCAGCATGACTTTGAGGCTCAAAATCCGTAGAAGGCTTATATTATCAATATATAGTAAATTACTAATACCGAATTGAGCCTCAAGTAAAGCTTAGTCACCATGTTGCTATGGTAACCGACAAAGTTACGTTCAGCTGTCCAGTGACGTTGAGCTGTCAGGCAATCTTGAGAGTGCCCCCGGTTGTGAGCCAGCGAACATGCGGGGGTTGCGGCCGCTCGCCGCAACCTTGGCACGATTAGGGCCCGTTTACCTATAAACGGCCGTCTAGCAACTAGAAAGAGTGCCGACCATCAAAGAAAGTCGGTTAGATAAATGGGCTTTCAGTTATATACTAGACAGTATATTAGCTAAACATGTAACTATTCTGTTTTCTTTGCATACCTTCAACTGTCTGTCTCTTTCTAAAAATTGAATTTGTAATGCTGTAGGTGGCTGTACTCGAGTACTAGACGGTAGCGTCTCAACCGTTATCTAATAAACGGCGCGAAAGTGTTTGACCAATTTTCCAAGGTCCTAGATTCTTGCAGCTAGACCGTCAAAAAGTTATGTTGCCTTCTGGGTAAACGCCATCTACTTTGCCGCACTCTCCCCCACTTTCAAGCCCCCCTTAACAGTCGGCATCGTTGCAGGCTTTTAGACGGACGTCTCTAGGTAAACAGGCCCTCAGCCTCACTCCGAGAGCGAAAGGGCGCTGTGGGGGAGGTAAATTCGCTATATCATTTGGGTCTGGTGGCATTCGAAGGAAATGTTTTCACCAATTTTCAGCTATAGTACTTGGTCGTAGGTTACAAGTTTTCGCGCTGTTTTGACACCCCGCACTACATCAATGGCTAGGCTGCGATTCTTGGAGTTTGTATGCGTGATTAACGCCCTCCACGCCATAGCGATCGCCCGGCATAGCGAGCCATCCACACACATACTAGCCACGATTTAAATCTGGACTGGGTTTAGCCAATCACACTGCCTAAACTTGCAGATGGCTCGCTATGACGGGCGCTCGCTATTCAACACTATAAGGTTATGCGCAGCGAATAGAGATTCCTGTGATCTGGCGATGCGGAACTTTTATTTGTACGAGCGATTTGGATAAAGAAAAGTTATCAAGGAAACAAGAAGAGATAATGGAATCGTGTGCGGTAATGAATGACTTCGACAAAATGTAGAAAGACCAAGTAAATAGAAAATGAAGGCGATGACTGACTGATAATAAACGAACAAAGGGAAGAACAGGTTTTCTTATATCCTCCTTGAGATGAGACCTTTCCTCCACGGCATGCTTCCTGCGCGTGCCATATCTTTGATCAGATTCTTCCGCATAGTTGCCCTTTCCTACTTCTCAGCCGAATCTCATCCGAGGTGAAAACACAAGCACCAAGGATGTGGTTAACCGGCTTGCTGAATACTGAGTGCATGCCGCGGATGCCATGATTGTTCGGCTATGATGCTAGTTCGTGTTTCATTGTCGATGAATGGAGGTTTGATGCTGTCGCACTAGATATGCAGGGTTGATGTCGGAGATCAGTATGAAGCTAATAGTCGTGAGACATCTTTCGAAGACATAGTGTGTAACAGGTCCGAGCAATAAGGTTCCCAATCCAACGCGCACGGGAATATATGCAAATGGTGAGCAGTCCAGAACGATCCATGTTCAACACTCGCTATTGCTTGGAAGACGTTATGGGTTGATTCGTTCATAAGGCTAAATGCACTTGCTCATGTCGGGCCAAGATCACTCCCCGAGCTCGTGTGTGGTACCGGTATTTCTCCTCAGTGCAAGAATTGTATTGAGCCGCAGGATGGGATAGTGCTTAAATAACCGCGCGATTTTGTGCTACAATACTAATGCAGTAGGCAAAACCGGAGTATTGTGTCCATCGGGTTCCACAAAGCACCCCGCTTTTCTTATGTCTCCTGGGATTCCTGTAGTCAACTTGCTCCGTCCGTCATCGGCTCCTACAATATCTCCAGCAGAAAAGAACCCAAAATGTCTCAATTATTCAATAATAATTACAACTCCTTCAACACGACCAACATCAACACTACCGTTGCCGATGACAGATCCAATATCCTAGCCTGGCTATCCCCACTAGATCCTAAGCTCCGCCATCAGGACGTCCGGGAGTGCAGGGTCAATACTATAGGGGAATGGGTTTTACAAACCGAGGAGTTTAAAAGCTGGTGTTCCGGTACCGGTAGTGGGAGAGCTGAATCCGATAAGCCAGTTTTGTTTTGCTATGGAGGTCCGGGTGTTGGCAAAACTTACATTAGGTGACATGAATGAACCTAGAGTAATGGGAGAAGAAGGGCGAATACTGACAAGCGGTGGGAATAGTTCCGTAGTAATAGACGATTTGTGTAGTCAAGCTACAGGTCAAAATGCCACGGTCGCGTGCTTTTATTTCGACTTCGCCTCGCAAAACGAGCAGCCGCCGACGAGGTTTCTGGGCTCTTTGTTAAAACAGATGGTATTCGGACTCGATGAGATCCCAGAGGAGATATCAAAAGCATATGAAGACCAGAAAAATGCCATTGGTGGGCAGGGACTACAAATTTCGGATATATTGAATATGCTGCAGACTACCTGCACCCGAAAACGCGCGTTCATATGCATTGACGCTCTCGATGAGTGTGCAACAGAACACATAGCCAAGGTTCTCGATTCATTGGTTCAACTCCTCCAGCGGTCCCCGGGCACTCGAATATTTGTAACCGGAAGGCCCCACATTTTACATGAAATCAGGGCGCGCCTTGGTGAAAGAGTGACAAGTATATCCATAAGTCCCAAGAGGGATGATATTATCACATATCTTCATAGCAGGCTGGCCACGGACACAACCTCAGATGCGATGGACAGTACTCTGGAGGCGGACATCCTGGAGAAAATTCCTAGCGATATTTCGGAAATGTGTGTAGAAGCAACAACACCCCAGAACCCATCTCGAGTTTGCTAACAGATACATATCTAGATTCCTGCTGGTCTCGCTGAATATCGATGCGATCTTACAAGAAACCACAACCCGTCGCAGGCGACGAAAGCTAAACTCAATTACCGATGGCTTGGGGTTGGAGAGCGCTTATGGTGAAACGCTGTCTCGCATAAAGAGACAGGGCGGGGGCAGAGCAAGGCTTGGGATGGCGGCTTTGATGTGGATCTCTCACTCGGAACGGCCCTTGAAGGTTGTTGAGCTATGTCACGCCCTAGCGGTCGAGGTCGGGTCACCAAATCTTCATACCGACGATGTTCCATCAATAGGAACATTGCTCGTCTGTTGTCAAGGACTTGTCGTCGTAGACAAGGAGGCCTCTACAGTCCGGTTAATCCATTTTACCCTTCAAGAGTACCTCCGTGCTCGTCCCGATAATTTTGGCAAGGTTCACTCTACGATGGCTGAGACCTAGTGTTCGTTACGGGGCCTCCGGGGCCCCGAAAAACGCGGGCCCCTGGCCCCGCTGAACAGCCCGGGGCGGGGCGTGTTATTTTACGGTTCCCTGCCCCTGCCCCCGGCCCCGCCCGTTCCCCAGACGGGTCCCCGTTAAAACAGGTGGGGAGAAACGGGGCCCCATCCAGGGAATGAGCGGGGACTCGCCCCGGACGGGGGCGGGGCGGGGATCACCCCCAAAATAACCCCCCCGGCCCGTTGTAAGGGCGGGGCCTGGCGAGTGAAAACCCGCCCCGCCCCGCCCCGTAACGAACTCTACTGAGACCTGCTTGAGTTATCTGAATTCGCAACAAGTCAGGGCTCTTTCGACGAGGATCTCTTCCGATCTTCAGGGCCAACCTTTTCTTGAGTATTCTTCCATTTACTGGGGAGTTCACGCAAGAAGGGACCTTTCAGATTACGCTAGGCTGCTTGCATTGAAGTTGTTTGACGACCACGATCACCACATACCCACCAAAGCCATCTTGGAATCTCAGCAAGGCAGTTCCTATGACGTTGATTTTAATAAACCCTACCTCTTTGGTGGCCTGCATTGTGCATCTCTCTTCGGGATCGCAGAGATTGTAGCTAGTTTAATAGAAGAGGAAGGTTGTGATATCAATCAAAGGGACTGTGTTGATAATACACCTCTTGCATGGGCCGCTCGGAATGGGCACGAACGAGTAGCTGAAATCCTGCTAAGGCAGGGTAATATTAGCCCCGACAAAGCCGGGGAGGACGGCCAAACACCACTCTGGCTTGCCGCTTGGAAAGGGCCTGAGGGCGTGGTGAAAATGCTTCTCGGGCGGGACGAGGTCAATCCTGACAAGCCAGATAACGAAGGCCGAACCCCACTCTTGGGTGCTGCCTATAATGGGCACGAGGGAGTGGTGAAAATGCTTCTCGAACGAGACGAGGTCGACTCCGATAAGCCAAATAACGAAGGCCGAAAGCCGCTCTGGTGGGCTGCCTGTAATGGGCACGAGGGAGTAGTGAAAATGCTTCTCGAACGAGACGAAGTCAACACCGATAAGCCAGATAACAAAGGCCAAACACCGCTCTTGTGTGCTGCGTATAACGGGCATGAGGGAGTGGTGAAAATGCTTCTCGAACGGGACGAAGCCAACCCCGATAAGCCAGATAACGACGGCCAAACGCCGCTCTGGTATGCTGCCTGGAATGGGCATGCGGGAGTGGTGAAAATGCTTCTAGAGCGGGACGAGGTCAGCCCTGATACGGCAGATAACGACAGCCGAACACCACTCTGGTGTGCTGCTCATAATGGGCACGAGGGAGTAGTGAAAGATCTTCTCCAACGGAATGAGGTCAACCCCGACAAGTCACATAACGACAGCCGAACACCACTCTGGTGTGCTGCTCATAATGGGCACGAGGGAGTAGTGAAAATGCTTCTCGAACGGAATGAGGTCAACTCCGACAAGCCACATAACGACAGCCGAACACCACTCTGGTGTGCTGCTTATAATGGGCATGAGGGAGTAGTGAAAATGCTTCTCGAACGGAATGAGGTCAACCCCGATAAGCCGCATAAGGACGGCCAAACACCACTCTGGTGGGCTGCTTATAATGGGCACGAGGGAGTAGTGAAAATGCTTCTAGAACGCGACGGGGTCGACCCCAACAAGCCAGATAACGACGGCAAAACACCACTCACCTGTTCCGCTTGGAATGGGCACGTGGATGTAGTGAAAATCCTTCTCGAACGGGACGACATTCACCCCGACAAGCCAGCTCCCACCGGCGGAACACCACTATCCTATGCCGCTTTGAAGGGGCACGTGGGAGTGGCGAGAATGCTTCTCGAACGGGATGAGGTCAACCCCGATCAGGCCAATATCGACGGCCGAACACCGCTCTTATGCGCCGCTTGCAATGGGCACACGGAAGTGGTGAAAATCCTTCTTGAACGCGACGAGGTCAGTCCCGACAAGCCAGATAATGACGGTCGAACCCCTCTCTCGTATGCCGCTGGGAATGGGTACCCGGGAGTGGTGGAAATACTACTTGGAAGGGGCGATGTCGACCCTAGCAAACCAGATGATTTTGGCCAAACGCCACTCCGGATGGCTACTCGGCACGGTCACACAGACGTATTGGCACTCCTACAGCCCGGGGGCTACCCGGTGTGATTCTAAATTTCTATCATGTTCGCTATTCTTTTCTGGTTCTACGTGTCGGGTTTCCTATAGAGCATGCGGTTATAGGGGTATGCAGATATGCAGTTTCATGGATATGTGGATATGTGGCTCGGATATGTGCGGTTTGAGGGTATCTGGCTTCGTGGCGTTCAGCGACCAGGCACCTAGTACGTTTTTGTTTTCACATCCTATATCGCGAGGCATAGGGTACTAGCTTTTTGTTCCATTGATACCCATTGCCGTTTAGGCATTATGTATCGGGTATTTGGTTCCATAATGTTTATTCCGTATTTTACCCATCTCCTTAGACATACGAGCATTGGTCTCTGGGATTACCAGGGATCATGGGATATCATAATGGTTTAGATTGTGTGAGATAAGGTGTCAGGATATGTTAGTTTCGGGTTTCTTTAGGGTTCATCGAGTTTCTGGAGTTTCTGGAGTTTTTAGAGGGAGAGATATACTTTTGGCCTATCCCTAGCTAAGAGTAGGAGTAGCTAACTTGTCTACCGTTCTTACCGATTTTTCTGCACCTAACTTATAGCCTATCTCAGTTGTGCTTTTGTTCTTTCCTTCTTTTGTGCTTTCTATAGGCTCTACCAGTAGATCCTCCTTATATATTTGCTGCGTATGGCAGAGACCTGTGTTTTTCGGATGGTATTCCGAGGCAGGGGGTAGGGGGGCAAGCTTTTTTAGCAAATGAAAAGCAGCGTGCGAGCCACAGTTCCCCAAGATATGATTGGGAATTTTTTCAACTATGGACTGTTGGTACGGCCCAAATGAGGCAGTGTCCGTATGCTGCTGCACTCAAGGTGTGCGACTGATGGTCAGGTTAGGAGGCTATTCGCACTTTTCAGCCTTGCTCATCAAGAAAATTAATACATTCATAACAAGATGTTTTTAAACTATGAAAATTAACTCCCATTCTGTGAGCACCACATGAACCCCGTAAACGCCACATACAGCCCAACACTTGCTGCACGGTCCCGGGTGTTGATAGCCTGCTTGCGGTACTGTTCGCCCATGTTCAGAGGTCCGCGTGGCGGGCAAACGCGCACTAAATGAGATAATTTGTATGAGATTGAATTCTAGGAATCCTGGATGCCTGTAGCTTCGTTTCTTCTATTTACCAAAACCATATCTGGAAAAGACAGAAGAAAATATAATAAACCACAATAAATACCATTGCATACCGAGTGATATGCCATGACAGCAAGTATTTATTTTCAAACATCTAGTATTAGGCTCCTACTCTAATATTATAGGCCGCGCAAGTAATAGCAGATCCTGGCATTTCATGAACCCTATTCCGGGGGGTTATGGAATGTGGTCCGGCATATTATAGCCCTTTTCACACCTTAATGATAGAACAAGTGCTTTTTTTTAATGTTCATTTACTAGCCTTCCTACCGTTCGAACAACTCCAGTTACTATGAAGTTAGAAGGGGTTATCTGGGTCATGGCCTCGCCCACCCTTTGGAAACCTTTTGTTTAAAGGGGACATATGGTGGGAGAGGACTGAGGCATTTTTTAAAAGCTCATGAGAAGCATGTGGCATTCCCGATATGGTATATCCTGAGCCTTTCAGAGGTATTGTATTTCATTAACTGGCCCCCGCTATTTCATTACCGTGATTTGGGTTGAAAACCCCCTAGCAAATCACAGGATTCCCCCATGCAAGAAGCCAACTCCATGTCAGAGTTGACGGAAGCGAATATAAGGCTCAAATCTTGGACCCTAAACTATCATAGGATCTGACAAAAGGCTATCCATCACAGGGTTTTGCCGCCCGCTGTGTTACCATTTAGGTTAGACATCGGAATTTATTTGTCCTGGACAAATGCACTCCTCGGTCAGTTGGGAGATCGGATACTCGAGTAGAGGGGATCGTGTACTCGAGGAGACTATCTTGTGACAAATTTAACTATAATTCACTTAATTCCCATACCCCATCTGCCAAATGGTACTTGTGGCTGTTATAGCTGGTGACAATGTATTATATGGTGAAATCGGGGTGGCGGCGGGGGGGGTTTCTAGACATTGAAACCAGCTTATCCCGGGGGTGTGACTCCTATGTAGTGGGTGCCTCATGAGGGGGTTGGGACCCCCATCGGCAGCGCTGACTGCGATAACATCTTGTAGACCGTGTATATGGTTGTCCATCGGTTCTAAAAATGCGGGAACGGAAACCGCTACATAAAATAAAAATAAAAATAAAAGACTTTGCAAAGTTCTTTATCTTGCAACGAGCGACATAAATTTGAATTCTAGTAGAGCGCTGTTCATATGGTAATTTCTTCCCGAGTTTATTTGAGATGTACTAGGCTATCTCGGTTAATTAGTTTAGTGGTAAATCTTTTCCTCTGACGTATCGTAGGTTTTGATGGAAAGCCGTTCGTCAGCGCATATAATTCTTTGAACTACTACTCGGATTGACCGTTAGTGGTTATTCGGTTTGAGAAGCATCCGCCTCGGTCGTCAGATGGCAAACGCGGCAACCTATAATATCATGAGACAACATTGCCCCACCTGTCTTAGAACAGTGAGATCTCTTGAAATCCACCCTCTCAGTTAGCCATTTTTGGAAGTCATGAGATGCTGCTTGATGTGCTAATGCTGTCGTTGCATTGTTCGGGTGATTTTCGGGGATGCGCTTTGGGTTGGTACATCTGCCTGAAGGGGAGCGGAAGAGCCAAAGGGGGGGGTGAAAGAGTAGGACGCACGCGGAGTCTGATGCTCGGAAAGTTGGATGTCCGGAGGCTACAAACGGTGGGAGTCTTTGTCTTTCTTTTGTTAGAACAGGAGTATGCAAGAGGGGAAGGGAGGCATACACGGGCGGGAATGGATACGTGCGATGAGCATGGAAGGATAGAAGGGGGGATTTATATATACTCCTGACTTTAACGTTAGTTAGGGAGAGTGTGTGTGCGAAAGGTAATTTATGGGAGGGAATGAGAAGTAGTGATCTTCCACACCCCAAATCGCGCGCTGGCGATCGTATTCTTTGTTACCCGGACTCTTGGCGTTTGGTTGTTGCTGTCGATCCGTTTAAAAGACAATGCCAGAATTCCCAGTCGAAGGCTCCTGAGCAGGATTCGCATTCTCTTTATTGTAGGGCATGAGAGCAACATACCGGATGTGTTGGATCCCACTAACAGCGGGGAGGGGTCAATGAAGAGGGGGGTTCAGCGAACACTGCATCCAAACTGGCTTAGTAAGCAGCGGTTTTGTTTGGCTGTTCGTTGAGCCCCCCTATTCGTTGACCCCTACGAGTACTCGTACCAGGTATTGGCAATTCTGTTTGCCTGTCAAACCAAACCGATTTCAGGCTGTCAGGGGTCGTGGGTTTCAAGAGGTTTTTCCACACCTTGCTTGGTAGTCGCGATGTGTATGATACCAAAAAGCACAGCCCCTATCTACGCAGAGCCTCGGGTACCAGTAGCGACGAAAAAATAGGGACTATTTCCTACCCCCATACAAATATCTACTTGTATGGCGACAAGGGTTATGATTTCCGAGTTTTTCGTCCCTGCCCCAGGGCAAGGATACCGTAGGATATTTCCAGCCCCGGAGCCATCACGGGCTGGGCAGTCATTCTTAAAGTTAGGCGGTATGGGTGTTCATAGGTCGGCTCAGCCATAAAGCTTGATATATCAAGCTGGTTGACTCCACTGTAGTTAATCTCGGTAAATTGGGTATCATAGATCTCAGCGGGAATGTGGTGCTAAAGCATAATAGGGTTAGAAGAATAGGTTAACAGAATATGACTGTCTGGGAAACACTCCCGTATTCCTTCTTGGGGTGTTTTGTTGCGAATTGCGAGCGCTATGAGCTTGACGCCGGTGCCCGGTTTACCGAGCTTCTACCGCACATTATATATGCTACAGTGGAAGGCACGGGGGAAAGTTGTATGATATGATACGAGGAATAGTCGCGTAGAAAGCCCGAGGGAGTTAGAGGGGGGGGGTTTTTTATAAAAAAAAGGTTTTCGTACAGGACATGGATTATTTCGCTGTTAACCTGAATTAATTGTCCGAAAACATCCCCCCAGCACTAAAACAAGGCATAAGGATGAAGTTTCCGAACAGTTAATATAGGATAGCCCGCAAAATAAACCCTGTCCTGTACGAAAACCTTATTCCTGGCACTAGTTTCAGTTAGCCGAGTACAGCGATGGAGTTGCTGCGCAAATCAACAAGCCAAACTATCCACGGCAGAAAACCAAACTTTGGCGCTCCGGGTCTTCTTTTACTGAGCGCAAGACTTGTTTTAAACTGCGGGATAGAATGGTGCTTAACCAAATGGGGAATCTCTTGCGACCGATGTGGTAGGCTAGGGCAGGATATTGTTGGCACAAATTGTGGGCGATTGATGGGAGGATCCTAATGGATCGATCAGGCTCCACAAAAAGCTCGCCTATTGTTCAGCCCCTAGGAATTCCAAGAGCTGACTGACTCCGTCACCCATCATCATCTATAATACCCTCACCAGCAAAAACTGAAAATGTCTCGATTGTTCAGTGATAATATCGGCTCTTTAAACACGACTAATATTATTAACTTTACCGTTGCCGACAACAGACCTGGTATCCTAGCCTGGCTATCCCCACGGGACCCTAAGGTGCGGCATCAGGATATTCGAGACCGCAGAGTCGAAGATATCGGGGAATGGGTTTTACAAACTCAGGAGTTTAGAAGATGGTACGCCGGTAGTGAGAGAGGTGAATCTGATAACGCAGTCTTGTTTTGCTATGGAGGCCCGGGTGTTGGCAAAACTTACATTAGGTGACATGAATGGACCCCGAGGAGTGGAGGGAAAGGGCAAGTGCTGACAAACGGTGGGGCTAGCTCCGTGGTAATAGACAACTTGTGTAATCGAACCAGAGGACGGAATACCACAGTGGCATGTTTTTATTTTGACTTCGCCTCCCAAAACGAGCAGTCCCCCGCGATCGTTCTGGGCTCCCTGCTAGTTTTCGGACTTGAGGAGATCCCGGAGGAGATATTAGAATTATACAGAGACCGAAGAAACGCTATCGGTGGGCGGGGGCTACAAATTTCTGATATTTTGAGAATGCCGCAAATTACGTCCAGCAGAAAGCACGCGTTCATATGCATCGACGCTCTCGATGAATGTGCAACGGAACACCGGGCCAAGCTTCTCAACTCACTAGGTCAACTCCTCCAGCTGTCTCCGAGCACTCGAATATACGTGGCCGGAAGACCACACATTCTACCGAAAATCGGAAAGCGCCTTGCTGGAAGAGTGGGGAGCATATCCATAAGCCCCAAGAGGGGTGATATTGTCACATATCTTCGTAGCAAGCTCGCCGCGGACACAACCCCTGATGCGATGGACAGTACTCTGGAAGCAGACATCCTGGAGAAAATTCCTAGCGATATATCTGAAATGTATGTAGAAGCAACAACACTTCGGAGGCTACCTTAAGTTATCTACTGACGGGTAGATATCTAGATTCCTACTGGTCGCGCTGAATATCGATGCGATCCTGCAAGAAACTACAATCCATCGTAGGCGGCAAAAGCTAAGCGCAATGACCGATGGTTTAGGGCTGAGGAGTGTGTATGAAGAACTCTGGACCGGATAAGGGCACAGGGTGGAGCCAAAGCGAGGCTTGGCATGGCTGCCTTGATGTGGGTCTCTCACTCGGAACGGCCCTTGAAGGTTGTCGAATTGTGTCATGCCCTAGCGGTCGAAATTCGGTCACCAAATCTCAACGCAGACAACGTTCCCTCAATAGGAACATTGCTAGCATGCTGTCAAGGGCTTCTCGCCGTAGACAAGGAGGCTTCCGCGGTCCGGTTGATCCATTTTACCCTTCAAGAGCACCTCCGAGCTCATCCTGAGCTTTTTGGTACAGTTCACTCGACCATGGCAGAGACATGCCTAAGTTATCTGAATTCGCAGCAGGTCAAGGCCCTTTCGACAATCCCCTGTCCCGATCTCCAGGACACACCTTTTCTCGAATATTCTTCTGTGTATTGGGGAATTCACGCCAGACGAGACCTTTCCGATTCCGCGAAACTCCTTGCATTGAAGCTGTTTGACGACTACAATAACCACGTATCCACTAGAACCCTCTTGGGAGCACAGAAAGATAGCTCGTATGCTATTGATTTCAACAAACCCCACCTCTTCAGTGGCCTGCATTGCGCATCTCTTTTTGGGATTGTTGAGATCGTAACTGGTTTGATAGAAGTGGGAGGTTGTGATATCAACCAAAGAGTATTGTAATTCACCGGCACTCTCTCCGGCACTCTCTCCTGCACTGTCACACTAGCGTATACAACTCGGTGAATGGTGCGAAAGGCGGGGTAGCGGTGAAGGAAAGGCGGGGTCGCGGTGAGAAAAAGAGGGGTAAATCGGTGAGAGCTTGACCGATGCAATGAGGGGTAAGAGGATAGCGCCAATGGGACCATATGGTATGATGTTAGTGGGAAGACTATGAGAGCGAGGACATCTGGGCTTTTGTACTTAAGGGTTCGGTTCAAGCACAAG